>BNJS01001494.1_pt1 | contig 92681 bp, 91 predicted proteins | sample 8540461 | NCBI WGS metagenome assembly BNJS01 (sample SAMD00202454, study PRJDB9452) | human saliva metagenome | isolation source: human saliva | place: Japan | reverse complement strand
ACGGCGGGAATGACGGGTCAGGGACGATAGCGGCCCGCGGTGCAGAAGAGATTGCGAAGGACAAAGCGCCACCTCCCGAGGGACGGCGGAGGTCGGTCGGCGGCCGAGCCCGTCGGCAAGGTCAGTGCTGCTCGGCACCTGGGCCCCATCGTCTCCGGGGACCAGGCCTCATCTTCACCCAGTTCACCCGCTACCTCACCGGCGTGCGCGAGCACACCTGAGCACGCCGGTGCGCACCGCCTACGACGGGCGCCACCCCCGACCGGCGAAAGCGCCGTCGACGCCTCCCGCGCCGGGCGGGGCCGACGTCTTCCTCATCTCCTCAGGCCGCGGCTCGGGCCTCACCCTGACCGGGGCCGACTGACGTCATCCTGCTCGACCCGTGGGTGGAACCCGCGGCCGAGGAGCAGGCCGTCACGACCGCACCCACCGGATCGGCCAGGACCGAGCCGGTCGCGGTCTACCGGCTCTACGTCTCGGCCGACACCATCGAGGAGGTCATGGACCTCAAGGAGAAAGAAGGCCGAGCTCTTCCTTGGGTCGTTGAGGGTACCGGCGACGTCGAGGCCGGCAGCGAGGGGCGCCAGGCCAGCCGGGGTTGCAGGTGCAGCGAACGCAGGTGGCCTCAGCCCTGCAGCCCTGACCGCCGCCGAGATTCGTGGGCTCATCGAGGGCTGGGGCTCTCGACGCCGGTGAGGCCTCTCATATGGTCCGGCGGATCGGCTGAGGCGCGGGCGTCCCAGGATCCACAGGCGGGGACGCAGAATTAGTCTCCACAGGGCCAGGCCCCTGAGCGCGCAGGCTCCGGATGGACCGATTCTGGTGGGGCGGGCACAGCGCCGCTACAGGGAGCAGCAGCCGGTGCGCTGGTCCCCATCAACAGAAGGAGAATCACCATGAGGAGACCCACGAGGACCACTCTGCGCGCTCTGCGTACCAGCGTGATGCTGGCCCGCCCCGGGCGACGTGTCGGCACCGCCGACCCGCCGGCAACGCCCTGGTGTCCCGGGAGGAGGGCATGGCCACCGCCGAGTACGCCATGGGACCTTGGCGGCCGCGGCCTACGCCGGCCTGGCTGCTGGCGCTCATGCGTTCGGGCAGCCTGAGCGGCGCCCTGCAGTCCATCATCGAGTCGGCGCTCTCGGGTGTGATGCGGCGTCACTCGCAGTGGAGCGGCGCTCGCGAAGGGTCCGGGCCGCCCGGCGGTGGCCGACGTCGCCGCCCGCCCCGCCTCCCGCCCGGCCTTTCCGGCCGGGCGGAACCGCATCCGTCACGCAGGTGCCCGTGCGCCATCCGAGACGCTGGGTCCGGCGGGTGGGTCCAGTGGCCGGACGAGGCCGGGCAGGGCGAGCAGGGATGGTGACGGCGGAGACGGCGCTGTCGCTGCCTGCACGGTCGTCCTCGTGCTCCTCATCGTCCTGGCTGCCGTCAGCGCCGGCGTCGCACTGCGGGTGGCCGACGCCGCCCGCATGGCCGCACGACAGGCCGCCATCGGACAGGACGACTACACCGGCGCGCCCAGCGCGTGGCCGGCGGGGTGAGCCTCGGTGTCGAGCAGGGCGAGCCACCTGCGTCACCGCTGCCCGTCCCGTGCCCGGCCCACTGGGCGGGCTGGCCTGACGGCGCGCCCGCGCCTGCACCTACACCGAGCCGAGCAGCCCATGAACCGTCCATCGAGGGATGAGCGCGGCCGGGGACCGTTCACGCACCCTGGGTCGTCATCGCGGTGTCCTGCAGCGGCCGCGGTCGGCATCGCGGCCTTATCCAGGCCCAGAGCGCCACCGGCGGCCCGCCGCCGCCGACTCCGCGGCCATCTCCGGTGCCACAGTCCTGTCTCGGTGGTCGCCCCCGGCGACCCCTGCGCCACGTGGCCGGACGCGTCGCCGCCGCCAATGGCGCCTCGGTGAGCGCCTGCTCCGTGGCCGGCGAGGACGTCACGCGTCGGCGTCACTGTCCCGCGACGATCCTCGGCCTGCCCCCGCGGCCGCCGCCCAGGCCCGCGCCGGCCCTGTCGACGCCCCGCCCGGCTGAGCCCAAGCGCGCCCCGGCCCGAGACTCGGTCCTCGACGGCGACGGTGGCACCGTTGGCGAACTGAGGCCGCGTGGAGCCTTGCGTATGGCGCTGTCGGCCGCGATGAGCTCATCGTGGCTGCCCTGCTCGACGATGTCACCATGCTCCATGACCAGGATGGTGTCGGCGTCGCGGATAGTAGACAGACGGTGGGCGATGATGAAGCTTGTGCGGCCCTCGCGCAGCGCATTCATGGCCTGCTGGACCAACAGCTCGGTGCGGGTGTCCACCGAGCTGGTGGCCTCATCGAGGATGAGCACCGCCGGGTTGGCCACGAAGGCCCGTGCGATCGTGAGCAGCTGACGCTCACCGGCGGAGATGTTGGCGGCGTCCTCCTGCAGAACCGTGTCGTAGCCCTGTGGCAGGGCCTTGATGATGTGGTCGACGAAGCACGCCCTCGCGGCGGCCTCGACCTCCTCATCGGTGGCCCCGGGGCGTCCGTAGCGGATGTTCTCGCGGATCGTGCCGGCGAACAGCCAGGGGTCCTGCAGGACCATGCCGGTTCGACGGCGCACGTCGTGGCGCGTCATGGTGGCGATGTCGCGCCCGTCGAGCAGGATGCGGCCGCCGTCGAGCTCGTAGAAGCGCATGAGCAGGTTGACCAGGGTGGTCTTGCCCGCTCCCCGTGGGCCCCAGATCGCGACCGTGTGGCCGGGGTCGACCCGCAGCGACAGGTCCCGGATGAGCTCGACCTCCGGGCTGTAGGAGAAGCGCACGTGCTCCATCTCGATGACACCCGGGCCCCCCGGAGCCTGCCCGCTGGGGTGGGTCGCAGAATCCCGGCCGGCGCCGTCCGGGGCGACATCGTCGGGCCGCTGCTCCTCGGCATCGAGCAGCTCGAAGATCCGCTCGGCGCTGGCGGTACCGGACTGCACGGCCGTGGCCATGCGACCGAGCTGGCCCAGGGGCTGGGAGAACTGCTGGGAGTACTGGATGAAGGCCTGCACGTCGCCCAGGCGCAGCGACCCGGAGGCGACCATGGCGCCGCCGACCACCGCAATGGCCACGTAGTTGAGGTTCCCGATGACCAGCATGACCGGCATCATGATCCCGGAGAGGAACTGCGCGCGCAGGGAGGCCCGAAAGAGCTCCCTCGTTCTCGGCGGCGAAAGCGCGCGCACCGAGTCCGTGCGCCCGTAGACCTGGACCAGGGCGTGTCCGGAGAAGACCTCCACCCGGGTGTTGATCTTGCCGGTGCGGGCCCACTGGTGGGTGAAGGCCTTCTGCGAGCGGCCCGATCGACCCCGAAGACCACGCCGCGAGCGGGAAGATGATGAGCGCCACCAGCGCCAGCTTCCAGGAGATGGAGAACATCATCCCCAGCACTCCCACCACCGTGAGGATGGAGGTCAGCGCGCTGGACAGGGACTGCTGAAGGGTGTTGGTGACGTTGTCGACGTCGTTGGTCAGGCGGCTGAGCAGCTCACCGCGCTGGACGGCGTCGAAGTAGCTCAGCGGCGGGCTGGACCTGTCCTCCACCTGGGCGCGCAGCCGGTAGAGGACGCGACCGTGACGCGGTTGAGGAGCCAGCCCTGGAGCCAGTTGAGCAGGCCCGCTCACGTACAGGAGCCCAGCACCACCGTCAGGATCTCGCCCCAGGCGGGTGTAGTCGATGCCGGCGCCGGGAACGACGTCCATGGCGGAGAGCATGGAGGCGAAGTCGTCCATGCCTCGGGCTCGCAGCATCTCGACGGCCTGGGCCTTGGTGGTGCCGGCCGGCAGCATCGTGGAGACCACGCCCTCGAAGATGACGTTGGTGGCCTGGCCCAGCACCTTGGGGGCGGCCACCGCCAGCACCACCGTGCCCACGGCGGCCAGGGCCACGACCACCAGCGAGATCCGGTGGGCGCCCAGCAGCCCGACCATCCGCTTGAAGGAGGGCCAGAAGGCCTCGGCCTTGCCCGGAGGCGGTCCGTCGTGCCAGTCGCCCGAGGATGCCTGCGTCTCGGCGGCCAGCTTGAGGTCCTCCTCGCTGAGCTCGTCGGGGCCGACGGCGGTGCTCGTTCCGGTGCTTGCGTTGCTACTCGTGCTGGTGCTCATGCTGCGGCCTCCGCTCCGAGCTGGGAGGTGACGATCTCGCGGTAGACGGGGCAGGTGGCCAGCAGCTCGGTGTGCGTGCCGCTGCCCACCAGGTGGCCGCCGTCCAGGACGAGGATCTGGTCGGCCTCGGTGATCGTGGAGACGCGCTGGGCCACGATCACCTTCGTGATGCCGGCCGTGGCCGGCCCCATGGCCTCGCGCAGCCGCGCGTCGGTGGACACGTCCAGGGCCGAGAAGGAGTCGTCGAAGATGAGGATGTCGGGGCGGCGCACTAGGGCCCGGGCGATGGCCAGGCGCTGACGCTGACCGCCCGAGACGTTGGTGCCGCCCTGGGCGATGGCCGCCTCCAGGCCCCCGTCCATCGCGGAGACGAAGTCCTTGGCCTGGGCGACCTCCAGGGCCTTCCACAGCTCGTCGTCGGTGGCCTCCTCGCGCCCCAGGCGCAGGTTGGAGGCCACGGTTCCGGCGAACAGGAAGGGCTGCTGGGGGACGAGCCCCATCTGGGCCCACAGCGCCTCGGGGTCGGCCTCGCGCACGTCGGTGCCGCCGATGAGCACCTGCCCGCTGCTGGCCTCCAGCAGCCGGGACAGCAGCCGCACCACCGTGGACTTGCCCGATGCCGTCGAGCCCACGATCGCCGTCGTCGCCGGGCTGAACGGTGAAGCTCACCTCCGCCAGGACGCGGGCGTCGGCGTCGGGGTAGACGAAGGTGACGTCACGCATCTCAACCGTTCCGGGGGCCGGGAAGGTGTCGACGGCGTCGGGGGAGGAGGTGATGGTCGGCGCCGTTGCCAGCACCTCGCTGATGCGCTCGGCGCATACGGCCGCGCGCGGAATCATGATCGTCATGAAGCTCGCCATGACGATGCCCATGAGGATCTGCATGAGGTAGGACATGAAGGCGATGAGGGTGCCCACCTCCACGTCGCCGTCGCCGACCTGGTGCCCGCCGAACCAGATGACGCCGACGATCGTCACGTCCAGCACTGAGCATCACCAGTGGAACAGCGGGACGAAGAGCTGGCCCACGCGCTCGCCGACCCGGGCGATGTCGGTGTTGGCGTCCTCGAAGCGCTCGGTCTCGGCCTGCTCGCGCACGAAGGCTCGGATCACCCGAATGCCGGTGAGCTGCTCGCGCATGACCCGGTTGATGGCGTCGAGCTTGTCCTGGTAGGAGCGGAACAGGGGCAGCATCCGGCCCACGATGAGGCCCACCGCCACCAGCAGAACCGGCACCGACACCCCGATCAGCCACGACAGGCTCGGGGCGCGCGTGATCGCCATGATGATGCCGCCCACTGCCATGACCGGTGCCGTCACCAGCATGGTGCAGCCCATCATCACGAGCATCTGAACCTGCTGGACGTCATTGGTGTTGCGGGTGATGAGCGACCCCGCCCCGAAGGCGGTGATCTCCCGCTCGGAGAAGCCGCTGACCCGCTCGAAGACCTCTCCGCGCAGGTCGCGGCCCATGCTCATGGCGGACCGCGCCGCGAGATACGTCGCCGCCACCGAACACACACCCTGACCGACGCTCACCACCAGCATGAACGCGCCCATTCGCCAGATATAACCGGTGTCCCCGGTGGCCACACCCTTGTCGATGATGTCGGCGTTGAGGGTGGGAAGGTACAGAGAGGCCATCACCTGGGCGAACTGAAGCACCAGAACGCACAGAAGCAGTCCCGTATACGGTCGCAGGTGCCTGCGCAGTAATCGAACGAGCATGCTGGGAACGTATCAGTCTCACGCTACGTGAGGGCGAGCATCTCATGAATACGAAGGCGGGTGTCTTATGAATTTACGTTCATGCCCGAGCACTGAGCAGCCTCATGGTGCGTAAGGAGCCGGTGGCCGGCGCCGCCTCGAGCAGGAGCCGCAGCAGCGGCCGCCCGGCCTTGTCCAGGGGCTCGTTGTTGTTGCCGCACTTGGGCGACTGCACGCACGAGGGGCAGCCGCTCACGCACCCGCAGCCCTCGATGACGGCGAGCGTCGCCGCCAGCCACTCGCGCCCGGCCCGGTAGCCGCGCTCGGCGAAGCCCGCCCCGCCGGCGTGCCCGTCGTGGACGAACACGGTGGGCGCCCCCGTCTGCGGGTGCGCTGCGGTTGACAGTCCCGCCGATGTCCCAGCGGTGCAGGGTCGCCGCAGCGGCAGCATCCCGATGCTCGCGTGCTCGGCGGCGTGCAGGGCGCCGGGCAGGTCGGTGGGCTCCAGGCCCGCCGCCTCGCAGGTCTCCTGCGGGATCGTCCACCACACGGCGGCGGTGGGCAGCACGTGCTCGTCCGTCTCAGGGCGTGCTGGGGAGACGACCTCCCCGCCGGGCAGCGCCATCCGCTGGAGCCGGTCACCTGGCTGGTGACCTCCACTGACCCGAAGGGGACCAGGTGCGCCGCAGCCCCAGGGAGCCTCCTGCCCGTCGTCGGCCGTGTGCGCTGACGGCCCAGGGCCGTCGTCGAGCCGATCCTGCCCCGACCGCCGCCCCCAGACCTGCTGCTCGCGCTCGGCGATGATGCGCACGCTCGAGCGCGACCTGCCCGCGTGCGGTAGCCGACCGCCGCCCGGCCGCACGAGTGCGACGTCGTCGGCCAGCCTCGACCACGTAGACACGCCCCTGGTGGACGTAGACCGCGCCCTCGTGGACGGTGGAGTCGGCGGTCGCGCCGTCAACCGTGCCGATGACCGCGCCGGTGTCGGCCTCCACCACCGGTACCTCGGCGGCACGTCGCCGCGCAGCGAGGTCAGGTCCTGAGGGCCGCCCGGGCAGGTTGACGTTCCAGAACCAGCCCGTGGTCGACGCCGCAGCGCTCCCGGCTCTCCATCTCGCGCAGCAGGGCGTCATCGGGACAGGCCGAACAGGGCCAGGTCCTCGGCCTCAGGGGAGCCTCCCGGAGGCGGCGGCGCACAGGTGCGGCGCGAGCACGTAGGGGTTGGCCGGGTCGAAGACCGTGGCCTCGGGGGCGGCGAACACCGCCTCGGGGTGGTGCACCAGGTAGGCGTCCAGCGGGTTGTCGAGGCGATGAGGACGGCGAGCTCCGCGGCTGCCGGCACGTCCCGGCCCGGCCCGCCTGCTGCCCAGCGAGACGCGTGCCCGGCCATCCGGCGATGAGGACCGCGTCCAGCCCGGTGACGTCGATGCCCAGCTCCAGGGCGTTGGTAGTGGCCAGGGCGCGCAGCCTGCCTGAGCGCAGGTCTGCGCTCCAGGGCCCGGCGCTCCCTCGGGCAGCGCCGCGGTAGGCCGAGACCGTGTTGATGAGCTCGGGCGGCGAGAGCTTCAGCGTGTGGCGGGCCCGCTCGGCCACGATCTCCGCCGAGCGCCGCGAGCGCACGAACACCAGCGCCCGGGCGCCCATGCTCATCAGGTCCACGAGCAGCTCGGCGGCCTCGGCGACGGCGCTGCGCCGCGCCGAGGGTCCCTCGCCTTCGCGGGGTCAGCCTCGAGTCCGGTCTGCGGTCGCACGGGCCGGGTCCTGGGCCGCGCTCGACGTCGGGCGCAGGCAGCATCCCAGGGGTCGCGCAGGGCCGGCTGCCACAGGGCCAGGGTGCGCTCCCCGGCGGGTGCGCCGTCGTCGGTGACGGCCACGACGTCGTCGGGCTCGGCGCCGATAGAGGCGGGCCGCGGTGAGGGCCGGGCTCGGCTGCCGTCGCCGAGGCGCACAGGACGATCGGTTGCGGGCCGCGCGGGCGCAGGCGCGCCACGAGCCGCAGGAGGCGGCGCAGCACGAGGGCGACGTGCGCCCCCAGGATCCCGCGGTAGGCGTGGCACTCGTCGATGACGACGTAGCGCAGGCCCCTGCAGGAGGCGGGCTCCAGCGCTCGTGGCCCGGCAGCAGGGGAGAAGTGGAGGAAGTCGGGGTTGGTCAGGACGACGTCGGCATGGGCACGCACCCAGTCTCGCTCGGGCAGGGGTGTGTCGCCGTCGCAGGTGCCGGCGCGCACCGTGCGCAGGGAGCCCGTGGGGGTGCCGGCCTCGCGCTGGACTGCCTCGAGCTCGCCGATGAGCCGGCCCAGGGAGGCGGCCTGGTCGGCGGCGAGCGCCTTGGTGGGGAGAGATAGAGGGTGGTGGGGCGCCGGCCGTGGGCGGAGATGCGCGAGTCGGCGCCGGGGGACTGGGCCGCTAGGACGTCGGAGAGCGCTGGCAGCCAGGCGGCCAGGGACTTGCCCGAGCCGGTGCCGGTGGCCAGGACCGTGTGGTGGCCGGCGTGGGCGGACTGCGCGGCGGCGACCTGGTGCGTCCAGGGGCGCTCGACGCCGATGCGGCGGTAGGCGGCCATCGAGGTCGGGGTCCGCCCACTCAGGCCAGTCGCCGTGGTGGCCGGGGCGGGCTGGGGTGCGTTGGAGGTGGACGAGCCTGCCGTCGCGTCCGCCGATGGACTCCAGGAGCCCGGTGAGGTCGCGTCTGGTCCCGTCTGCCATGGGGCACAGTGTGCACCACCGGTGGGTGGCAGGTTGTGGCACAGCGCCGCGGTCGCTCGTCTCCCGTTGCCCTACTGCCCGACCTCGATCGCCGCGGTCGTACCTTATGTCTCCCGTTCGAGGGGTAGAGGGTGCGAACGCGGCACCTACCCCACGAACGCGCGGCGATCCCACCGGCGTCGGCGCATCCCCCACCTGGGGGAGGCTCCCGCGCAGGCGCCCTCAGTAGGGTCGGCCCATGTCCGACGCCCCCGTCTCCTCCAGCGCGCACGCCCGCAAGGTGCAGATCCTCGTCTGGAGCGGCACGGCCTCGATCACCGTGGTGCAGACGCTGCTCGCCCTGATGGCGTACCTCAAGCTGGAAGGCGGCTCCACGGTCGTGCCGGGCCTGGACCGCTGGCAGTTGTTGTATGCCGGGCACGTACTCATCTCCTTGGCCTGCCTTGTCCTCCTCATCCCGGTTCTCAGAGGACCCCGCCCGTCGTTGTCGATCCTTATCGTTTTCCTGGGGCTCATCCCCTCCTGGCAGCAGGTGGCGGCTTATGTGGCTGCGACTGTTATCGGCATGCGTAAAGGGATGAATGCGATACCGGTCGTCGTGGCTGCCATGATCATGGGCGTGGCCCTGGCTCCGTCCCTCAGTCCGAGTCGCGAAGAGGGCGCGCTGGTACTCGCTGCTACATACGCAGTGTTTACTCTCCCGATCTGCATCGTCTGCGTCATGCTGGGCGTCAACCTGCAGGCCCGCGAGGAGCTGCTGCGCTCAGCCTCCCGCGAGGCCCGCCTCATCCGCACCACACAGGAGGCGCGCATCGCCCAGAGCCGCGCCGAGGAACGCGCCCGCATCTCCCGCGAGATGCACGATTCCCTCGCCCACCGCCTCTCCTTGATCTCCCTCCACGCCGGCGCGCTCCAGACCCGCACCTACCTGGATATAGGGAGTGTCCGCAAGATCGCGGGCAGTATCCACACCCTCGCCGCCGACTCCGGACGCGAGCTGCGCCAGATCCTCGCCGTCCTGCACGACGACGGTTCCGCTGACGGCGCCCGCGCCACCTGGTCCGATGTCGAGGACGTCCTGTCCTGGGAGCGGGAGGCCGGCCAGGAGATCGACCTGCACCTGGCCGAGTCCTGGGCGGAGTCCTTCGAGGCCGCTGACGCCCGCAGCCGGCACGCGGTCCTGCGCACCATTGAGGAGCTGCTCACCAACGCTCGCCGCCACGGGGCCGGCGGCGTGGTGCGGCTCGACTGTGAGGTCGAGGCCTCCGACGGTCCCGGCGACGACGGCGGTGACGGCGCAGCCCTCGTGGTGCGGTGCGTCAACGACTGCCCGTCCACGCCTCGGCCGACGGCGCCCGGAGGCGGCCTGGGCCTGGAGGGCCTGCGCGAGCGGCTGCGGCTTCTCGGTGGCGAGCTGCACGTCTCGCAGCGCACAGAGCAGTTCATCGTCATGGCTGCCGTCCCCGCCCGCCCCGACGTACAGTAGGCCCCCAGGTAGTTGAACAAGCAAAGGAATCGGCATGGACTCACCGCAGCGTCGTGTACGTGTTGTCATCGTTGACGACGACGCCCTCGTGCGCGCCGCCTTGCGTCTCATCCTGGAGAGCGACTCCGGCGTCACGGTCCTCGGCGAGGGGTCCGATGGGCGCAGCGGCTACGACGCGGCGCGCAGTCTGCGCCCCGACGTCGTCCTCATGGACCTGCACATGCCCGGCACTGACGGCGTCTGGGCCACCGCCCAGATCGCCGCCGACTGCCCTGACACCAAGGTTCTCGTGCTGACCGCCTTCGACACCGACGCGATGGTCGCCGCCGCCCTGCACGCCGGCGCCACCGGCTTCCTCCTCAAGGACAGCGCCCCGAGGTCATCTTCCGTGCCGTGCACGCCGCCGCTGACGGTCAGCGGGCCTTCTCCGGCTCCGTCCTGGACCGGCTCGTCGAGGCAGCCGTCGAGGCCACCCCGCAGCGCCGCGCTTTCCCCGAGACCGTCACCGACCGGGAGCGCCAGGTCGCCCTGCTCGTGGCGCAGGGCCTGGGTAACGGCGAGATCGCCGAGGAGCTCGTCGTCGGCGCCAGCACCGTCAAGACCCACGTCTCCGCCCTGCTGGACAAGTTCGGCGTCACCAACCGGGTCCAGCTCGCCGTCGCCGTGGCCGAGTGCGCCATCGACGACGTCCCTCGCTGAACCTGCTGCCGCCGACCCGACGACACCCACTCCCGCCCAACAGACTGGGACCTCGGACCACTCGCCAGGAGTGAGCCCGAGGCCCCGAAGTGTCCCGCACGTGCGGTGCTGTCCGTCAGCCCTCGGCTCCGCCGGCGGCCTGTTGGGGGCCGGCGTCGCAGGTGGTTCCCTCTGCCGGGACGGTTCCGTTGACGAGGAAGTCGATCATGGCGGCGCCGGCACAGCTGCCGGAGGCGCCATGGCCGTAGCCCTTGACGGTGAGCAGGTGGCCGTTGTCCAGCTGGTCGGTGAGGCTCTGGGCCCAGGGGTAGAGGGTTCGGGAGTCTCCTGTGGTTCCGATGACGAGGATCGGGGCAGATCCCTTGGCATGGGTCTCCTGGGGTGGGGTCTGTGCCCGGTGCCCCCAGCCTCGGCAGTAGGCCTCCATAGCGTTCGAGGTGCCGCCGAAGAAGGGGTAGCTCTTCTTCTCGGCGGCTGACTGCGCGTCCCAGTCGGAGGCGGTGCCGCCCGTGTCCGGGTAGTCGTTGCAGATGACCGCGCCGAACATGACCTCGCTGTTGGCGCTGCTGACCGCCTCCTCGACGGTCGTCTCCGGCGACAGGTCGGGCACGCTCTGCTTCGCTTTCACCATGAGGGTGCCGTCACGCTTGTTCATGGCCGGGTTGAGCATGGCGGTCAGCGCCTCCCAGTCCGGTTTCTCGACGGCGTACTGCTGGACGATGGCGGTGGCGTCTTGCGTGTTGACGGTGACATTGGAGTCCGGCGCGGTGAGGGGATTCTTGTCCAGGCCGTCCACGAAGGTCGTCAGCTGGGCGACCGCCTCGTCCGTGGAGCCGGTCAGGGGGCAGCCGTTCTGGGCCTGGCAATGCTCCACGTATTGGCGCAGGGCACCTTCCTTGAAAGCTACTACCTCGGCGTCGCTGTCGGTCCGGTACCGCGACGGGTTCATGGCCGCGTTCAGGACGGTGCGTCCGACGTGGCCGGGGAAGAGGTCGGCGTAGATGGCTCCGATGTAGGTCCCGTAAGAGGTGCCCAGGTAGTTCAGCTTCGCGTTGCCGTTCGTGGCGCGCAGGATGTCCAGGTCGCGGGCGACGTCGCGGGTGCCGACGTGGTCGAGCAGCTCGGGGACCTCGGAGTGCTGGGCGCATCTGGCGGCGTTGGCCGCGCCCTGGTCGATCTTGTCCTGGGCCGGAACGTTCTTGGAGGTGACGCCTTTAAGCGGCTTCATTGGGTTGGTGCTGCCGTCGTCAGGGGCTGCCAGGGACTGCTCGATCTCGTCATCGGTCCAGCAGGGTGATCGGGGTGGACTGTCCGACTCCCCGAGGATCGAATCCGATGATGTCGTAAGCACCGCGAAGCTCCTCGGGCATAGCGGCCGGGTCCTTCACCGTCTCAATGCCGCTGGCGCCGGGGCCTCCTGGGTTGGTGAACAGGGAGCCGTGCTCAGCGTTGCCGTCAGAGGCGGGGAGCTTCTTCAGGGCGATCGTGATGGTGCGGCCATCCGGGTGCTCGTAGTCCAGGGGACGGTGACCGTCCCGCATTTGAAGGAGGGTGCCGTCCGAGCAGTCCTTCCAGTCGATGGTCTGGCTGTAGAAGCTCTCCAGCCTCTGGGGAACGTCGCCCTGGGAGCCGCCGGGGCTGCCAGTGGAGTTGCTGGAGCTGCCGAGGGAACCGCTGGCAGGGGCACTGGCCTGGGCAGTGGGCGTGGGTGCGGATGTGGGTGGTGTGGTGCTGGCGGCGGAGGCCTGTGGTTGGCAGGCCGTCAGGGCGGTCGACAGCATCAGTACTGCCAGGACCGCGCCCGCCTTCCGCGCGGTGAGGGTATCGGTTTCATAGGGCTTCTGCTCCTGGGGGCTGGAACGTCTTCGGTCTCTGCCTGCCGCGGGCAGAGGCGGCTGCGGGCGGCGCGATGCCTCGTGTCCGACTCATTCCCGCTGGTAGGTTTCGTCCGGGCTGCGCCTCCGCGACGCCCGGACGTTTGCGACGTTAAAGGCGCGGCGGTGTCGGTTTCCTCCACCATCGGGGGGATCTTGGAGGCGCCGGTTCGTGGCCTCCAGGTGGATGATATTGACCTCCCGGAGGAAAACGGACGAGGTCCGTTTTCGTCCTCCGGGAGGTTGACGCGTCCATACCTTTCGGCACGCGGCAGGCTACGGCCGTACGGTGGGCGTGCTCGCGGCTGCGCCGTCCTAGGCCGTCGCGGTGGCCGGACCTGCAGCGCTGTCGAGAGCGGCGTCAGGTCTGCTGCTGGTCCGCGCGGTGGTGCGCTGGGTGCGTCGGGAACCTGCCTGCAGGAGCACGAGTGCCAGCGGCGCCACCGGCACGATCGCGAAGAACACGGTCGCCCACACCGCGCCGAGGCTGAGCAGCTCGTGGATGAGCAGGACCGTGGGGGCGAAGATCACCACGATGATGAAGGCCGCCAGCGCCCCGACCACCGGCCGCATCCGCTGTGGCGCCAGGGCGGTCAGCGCCAGGGCGAGCGTGGGGAGGACCAGGACGTAGGCAGCGCCGGGCAACAGCACCATGAGCGGGATGCAGGCGGCCGCCAGCAGGAGCAGCACCGCGGCGACGGCCTCCTGCCCGAGCCCCTCCTTCCAGCGCCGCACCACGAAGCGCACGGTGAGCCCAACCTCGATGAGGGGCTCCGCCGGCGAACATCCACGGCAGTAGCGGGGTTCGGTCCGAGTCCGCTCTCCGGCGCCCACTTCATCGCCATGGCCCCGAGCTGCACCAGCCCCGCCGCGGCGGAGGCGAGTGCGGATCGCCACGTCAGGCCACACGGTCCCCAGGACCCGCTTCCAGCGCAGCGACCTGGCCCGCATTGCGACGGCGCCGAGTGCCGCGATGACGGCCAGGCAGCCCAGCCCCGTCCCGACCGCGGCCGGGTAGCGCACCGTCAGCCCCCGCCACAGCTGGAAGAAGTGGAGGTCGCCGTCGGCCGTCAGCGTGGGGGCCTGCCCGTCGAAGGCCCAGGCCCGCGTGAGGCTGAGGACCTGGTCGCCGTAGTGCTGGAGGGTCGAGTGGTCGACGTAGCGCGGGGCGTCGGTGGCGTGGTGGTAGTGCTCGGCCTCTCCGATCGCCGCGATGTTGAGCACCGTGAAGCCCTTGGGGATGAGGACATTCATGTCGGTGCCGTTGGGCATGCGCGCGCATACAGCGAGGGGAGCAGCGAGCTACTCACGGGCTGCTTCACGTGACTGAGGAAGAAGCCGGCGACGGCGCTGTTGTTCGGAGAGGTCTCGAACATGAATGCCGGGCCGCTCGTGCCGCGGGCCTCGAGGTTGAGGACGAGGTCGACGTTCTCGTAGTCGGCGCGGTGGTGTTGCATCTCGTTGCGGGCGCCGACGAGGCCGATCTCCTCTGCGTCGGTGATGACAATCTTCAGCGAGTTTTCCGGCTGGCGCCCCTCGGCCTTGAGAGCCCGGAGCGTCTCGACGATGGCGGCCACGCCGTAGCCGTCGTCGGCAGCCCCGTGGGAGGTTCCGGAGGTGGGGTGTGCCCTGCCGTTCTCGTCCGCCTCGACCGTGGCCGAGTCGTAGTGGGCCATGAGCGCCATGGTGCGCTCGGACTTCCCCGGCACGTCGACGACGATCGTCTCGGCCGGCGCGTCCTTGACCGCCGCCTGCTGCTCGGTGGACAGCATGTCGAAGGTCTCCTTGTCCTCCGGGATGCTGAAGTCGAACAGTGGGTCGGAGTGCACGTCGGCGGTGTAGCCCAGGTCGGAGAACATGCCGATGACGTCGTCGCGCGCCCGGTCGTGCGCCTCGCGGCGCAGGACACTGTGGGGCTCGTCGGCGAGCCGGTTGATGGAGGCCATGGCGCGCTCGGCGGAGAACTCGGTGGGGCTGGCGGTGGTTGGTGCGGGGGAGGGCAGGATGAGGACGCTCAGGCCCGCCACCAGCCCCAGCAGGGCGGCGATCGGGGCGAGCAGGCGCCGGGAGAGATCGGGTACGGAGAAACGGTGAGTAGTCATGGCAAGGAACCTAGGAACTCGAAAATGACGTGTTGATCGGTCGAGAGGTCGAAAGTTGGTGGTCTTCAGGTGGAAGTGGTGGGGCTCGGCTCACCTGGGGAGGGCAACGGTTGGAGAAAGCGTCAGGGCCGGCCGGTTCAGGCCTTGGGCCAGGCGACGAACAGGCAGACGGCGACGAAGGCGAGAGTCAGTCCCACCTGCGTCCAGCCGAGCCAGGCCCGGTGACGTGGCAGGGTGGGCAGGTCCGGCCACAGCGTCATGCCCCGGACGATCCCGTACAGGCCGGGCAGCGACGCCACCGCCAGGATCCAGGTGGGCACGTGCGCCCAGGGCCCCGAGGCCGCGGCCGCCGCCAGGCAGGCGAGGAGTGCGGCCACGCGGCAGATCACCGCCATGCGGCTGGGTGCGCTCGCTGCGCGGGCGGCCGTGTACAGTCCCATGACCAGCGCCAGGATGGTGAAGATGCCGAGGATCATGCCCTGGAGCAGCATCTCGGCCGGCACCGGTAGGTGCGCCGTCGAGATCTTCTGCCCGTCGGTCAGGAGCGTCGCGGCGAGCGCGGCGGCGGTGCCGTCCGTGTTCTGGTCGGTGTAGACCATGACGGCCTTGCCCGACTCCTTGTCGATGGCCAGGTGCGTCATGTACTCCATCGTGGTACCGCCGTGGCTGATGATCGTGTGCCCGTCGACGACGTCGGTGTACCAGGTGTAGCCGATCTTCTCGCCCGGCAGCTGGAAGCCGGCCAAGACCTCCGCGGGCCACCGAGCCTCCTGAGGAGCGACCCCGCCGGGGACGGTGTCGGTCAGGACCGCCTGGGCGTAGCGGGTCATGTCCTCCGGGGTGCTCCACACCCCGGCACCGGCCGGGTTGGAGGCCGTGCCGCTGAGCGACTGGCCGCGGCGCCCATTGGCCTGGACCCCGTGGATGGCGCCGTCGGGAATCTCCGACTGGTTGGCGATGAGGGTCGTGTGCTCCATGCCCAGCGGCGTGAAGAGCCGCTCCGAGATGTAGGACTTCCAGGAGTCGGCCCCGGCGGCGCGCTTGAGGGCCTCACCCAGCAGCGAGATGCCCAAGTTGGAGTAGGCGAACTCGCCGCGCTTGCCCATCGTGGTGGCGCGGGCGCTGTCGATGAGCTGGTCGGTGCTGTCGGTGAAGGGGTTGAGCCCCAGGATGTTTGCTCGCAGCACCCACCTGCTCTCATCCTGCGTGGGGATGCTTGGGAGACCGGAGCGGTGTGAGGCGAGCTCCTCCAGGGTGGCCTCGCCCGCCGGGGTGCCGGCGAGCTCGGGCAGCTGGGTGGACAGCGGGTCGCTGGCCTTGACCTCGCCACGCGCGATGGCATCGGCCAGGAGCTGGCCGGTGAAGGTCTTGGTGATCGAGCCGATCTCCATGGGAGTGGTGGACGTGTACTGCTGGCCGGAGGCGGCGGTGCCGATGCCGGCGTGGTGGGCGCCCTCGGCGGTGATGACGGAGACGTGGATGCCGCGGGCCTGGTAGTCGTCGGGCAGAAGGCTGATGACCTGCTTGGCCAGGTCCTTGTCGCCGGTGATGGAGGAGGTGTCGGCCTTCGGGGCGTGCGGTCCGGCGGCGAAGACCACCAGAGCCAGGCAGGCCGCCAGGATCGCGCAGGCCCAGCGGGGGAGGAGAACGCGTGACGGCCGGGTGGAAGATACGGGCCTGACCTGCTGTGAGGGTGGCTGGGGACGGGGGATTGGAGAGGCTGCGATGCTCATGGAACCAGGTTGTCCTGGCGCTCTCGCCGGGACGATCCAGCCAGCCAGTCAACTCATGTCGGGCCAGCCCGACAAAAGAATGTCGGCCGTCGAGCAGGGCGGGTCGGCGGTGCAACGTGGAGTGTCCCGTCCTGATCTGGGTGAGTGCGGCAGCAGTGACGCTGGCGAATGCGACCTCCCATGCGGTTCCGGACGTGCAGAGGGCCTTGGAACGGTGGGGAGTGTCCAAATCGGTGACAAAGGCGGTTGCAGGTGCTGAGCGCGCTTGACAAAACCGTATGATTCCGCGGTTCGTGTGGCTCGGCGAAAAGTGGTTGGGCTCCTTTGTCTCCGATTTGGACACAATGCTCGGGCTACCAGGGCGTGATGTCTCTGGACATGGGTGACAGTTCTGTGTCAGGACATCGGTGATGCTTCGATGGGTCCTGGAGGCCACAGGCTGACGGATGTGTCAGTTGTCCACAGGGCGCCGGAGTCGGGTTGCGCCCACTCCGCAGGCGGGCGGCAATGAGTCCCGTGAACACTGTGGACACAGACCCGCTCGCCGTTGTTCGTGGCTGCCACGGCGCGGTGCGCGTTCGGGACCTTGACCTGTCTCGCACTCAGCGCCGTCATATCGCCTCTCTTGTGAGAGCCGGTGAGCTCATCGACCATGAGCACGGTGTCGTCAGTCTTCCGGGGGTGGAACGTGCCGTCGTTCTGGCGCGTATCCACGGTGGACTTCTCTCCTGTCAGGCCGCTATGCGCTACTACGACCTGCCGGTGACACAAGGGGCCGAGCAGAGTTCATCTTGTGCGACAGGTGGCGATTCTCAGTTGTTGGGCGGAGGTGCTCCACGCAGACCGGCATCGGACTCGGTTATCGCCAACCTCTTGCCCGGTGCAGCCACTTCCTGAGGCGCTGGCTCGTTTTTCTGCGCTGCCACGTTCAGGACGACTTCGCATCGCTCTTGACGCAGCACTTCACGATGAGCGCGTCACTGTCGGGCAGGTTCGCGACCTGCTTCGCGGCCCTGGTTCGGCCCGTGCGCTCGCTCGGCTCGATCGTGCCAGCGACCGGGCCCGTTCCCCGTTGGAGACGCTGGCGCGAATGGACCTCGAGGCTGCAGGACTGAGCTTCGAGGACGGGTGTGAGATCGAGGGCGTCGGCGAGGTGGACCTGGTGGTTGAGGGATGGGTGGTTGTGGAGTCTGGACGGCTAATCTACCACTGCGACGAGTACCAGTTCGGCCTCGACCGATGGCGCGACTGCCGGCTTGTTGCTCGCGGCTTTCCCGCCACTGCGCTTCACGAGGAAGCGATGCTCTACGCATCAGGTCGTCCCGGACGCGCAGAGGGCCTTGAAAACGGTGGGGAGTGTCCAAATCGGTGACAAAGGCGGTTGTTGGCGCTGAGTGCGCTTGACAAAACCGCATGATTCCGCGGTTCGTGTGGCTCAGTGAAAGGTGGTTGGGCTCCTTTGTCTCCGATTTGGACACGAACCTCCCTCGGAGGGTCTTGCACAGCTCTGGTGATGCCTCTTCGTCGGGGGATAGCAGACGGCCGGCGGCGCAAGTGGATCGTGAAGAGAGCGATCGCGCGCAGGGGTGAGGGTTGCGCTCCCGCCCTCGTCCCAACACGCCGGGCAGGAGTGATCTGGACCTCATATGTGCTCTCCGGGCGGTCCTGCCGGCTCGCGTTCCAGCTTCGACGGCATCCGCGAGATCGCGCGGGAAGGTGTCGCCTATAGGGACGAAAGTCCTCGCCTCTATCGCAAGATGTTGTGGTTGAGATACAATTAAGACACAAGATGATGTGTCTCATCGATGTGATTTGGGAGTATGGTCGGCACCGGTGCCGCCGACCGGTTGGCTCCCAACAGGCAGTGCTCAGTTACTGGCGGCACCCAGAAGCGACCGGCCTCATCGACGCTCGACGAGGCCGTGAACAGGGAACGAGAGAGGACCATCGGAGAGCGTGCCGAGAAGAACCTTGCTCCACCGCCCTCGCAGCTGATTTGTCGGCGCAGCCACGGCCGCCACGCCCGACGCCACCACCGACCCGCACCTGGTGGCTCCCCGGCTCGGCCGACTCCGCCGTCGCCCGCGGCGAGCCTCCCACCGTGGACGCCATCGCCACCATCACCGAGTACCTGGACCGCTCCGACTGGCGCGTTAACGCCAACGCCAACCAGGGCTACTCGCTGGGCGGGATGATGCTCAACACCTCCGGCAAGGTCGTCGCCAACTACTGGCTCAGCCAGGTCTCACCCGGCCGTCGCCGCCAGGCCCACCGCAACGCGGACCTCCACATCCACGACCTGGACATGTTCGCTCGGCTACTGCGCCGGCTGGTCCCTCAAGGACCTCCTCCAGCAGGGCTTCAACGGCGTCCCCGGCGCCATCGCCGCCGGCCCCGCCAAGCACTTCTCCTCCGCCGTCGGGCAGATCGTCAACTTCCTGGGCACCCTCCAGAACGAGTGGGCCCGGCGCCCAGGCCTTCTCCTCCTTCGACACCCACATGGCGCCCTTCGTCCGCCTGGACGACATGACCTACGAGCAGGTCAAGCGGTGCATGCAAGAGCTCATCTTCAACCTCAGCGTCCCTCGCGCTGGGGCACCCAGACGCCCCTTCACCAACCTCACCTTCGACTGGACCTGCGTCCTGCGGACCTGGCCGACGACGCCCTCATCGGCGACGACGTCTGCGACTTCGCCTACGGCGACCTCCAGGCGGAGATGGACCCCATCAACCGCGCCTTCATGGAGGTCATGACTGAGGGGCGACGCCGAGGGCCGGGTCTTCACCTTCCCATCCCCACCTCACAACATCACCCGCGACTTCGACTGGGACGCCCCCAACACCGAGCTCCTGTTCACCGCGCGACCGCGAAGTACGGCCTGCCCTACTTCCAGAACTTCATCAACTCCGAGCTCGACCCCGGCATGATCCGCTCCATGTCGCCGTCTCCAGCTCGACCTGCGCGAGCTGCTCAAGCGTGGCAACGGCCTGTTCGGCTCGGCCGAGCAGACCGGGTCGGTCGGTGTCGTCACCATCAACATGGCCCGGCTCGGCTACCTCTACGCCGACGACGAGGCCGCCCTGACCGCCCGGCTCGGCGAGCTGCTCGAGATCGGCCGCGACACCCTCGAGCTCAAGCGCACTGTCATCCAGCACCACATCGACGCCGGCCTGTTCCCCTTCACCAAGCGGTACCTGGGCACCCTGGACAGCCACTTCTCCACCCTGGGCGTCAACGGCATGAACGAGATGGTCCGCACACTCCACCCACGACGCCTACGACCTGACGACCGCGCGGCCACGCCATGTGCGTGCGCCTCCTGGACCACGTGCGGGACAAGATGGTCGAGTTCCAGGAGGCCACCGGCCACCCTCTACAACCTCGAGGCCACGCCGGCTGAGGGCACTACCTACCGCTTCGCCAAGGAGGACCGCAAGCGCTACCCGGCATCCTCCAGGCCGGCACGGAGACCAACCCCTACTACACGAACTCCTCCCAGGTCCTGGTGGGCTACACCGACGATCCCTTCGAGGCCCAGGAGATGCAGGAGGAGCTCCAGACCAAGTACACCGGCGGCACCGTCACCGCACCTGTACATGAACGAGCGGATCTCCTCGGCCGCCGCCTGCAAGGAGCTCGTGCGCCGTTCCCCGACCGCTTTCCGCACGCCCCACATCACCATCACGCCGACCTTCTCCATCTGCCCGGTCCACGGATACCTCGTGGGCGAGCACCTCACCTGCGACAAGTGCGCCGAGCTCCACCCGGAGGCGCGAGCCGGTCGAGTGCGAGGTGGCGGACCCGTGTCATGGGCTACTTCCGCCCGGTGCGCTCGTTCAGCATCGGCAGAAGGGCGAGTACATGGAGCGGCAGATGTTCACCGAGGTCGCCGCCGGCGGTCACGGCCCGGCCGTCTCGCGCCTGAGTGCGGTCGGCGCTCGAGAATCCGCCGGGTCGTCGGGCGCCGTCGGATGATCCGGCGACGGCGCCCGACGCGACCCGCGCCACGACGACAAGACGCGGGAGGAGCAGCTGCTGACCTCCCTGCCGAGAGGCTCGCAGGCCTCCCACCCGTTCCGGCGGCGGGGAGGCTCCCGGCCACCGCCCGGCTGACGACCTGGTGATTGCCGGGCTCGTCCCCATGAGCACGGTCGACTGGCCCGACCACCTGACCGCGACCGTCTTCCTGCAGGGCTGCCCCTGGAACTGCTTCTACTGCCACAACCAGGCCCTCATCCCCGCCCGCACGCCCGGCCAGGTGGCGTGGGAGGAGGTGCGCGCCCTGCTGCGCCGCCGGAGGGGACTGCTCGACGGTGTCGTCCTCACCGGCGGTGAGGCGCTGCGCCAGGACGCCCTGGCCGACGCCGCCCGCGAGGTCATCGACATGGGCTTCCAGGTGGGGCTGCACACGGCCGGGCCCTACCCGCGGCGGCTGCGGGACATGATCGCGTCCGGGCTCGTCGACTGGGTAGGGCTGGACATCAAGGCGCTGCCCGAGCACTACGGGCAGGTGGTCGGCCGGGCGAACGCGGCCGCGAAGGCCTGGGAGAGTCTGGAGGTGCTCATCGAGGCAGCCGGCCGCGGCGGGCCCGACTTCGAGGTGCGCACCACCGTGGTGCCCAGGGACGTGACGGCCGACGACGCCGTTGAGGTGGCCCGGCGGGTGCATGCTGCGGGGGCTCGGGTCTACGCTCTCCAGCAGGCGCGTTCGGAGGGGACGAGCGGCGAGTTCGACGTCGTGGCGCCCGGCTGGGACGGGATGTGCGAGCGCATGGCCGAGCGCATCGAGGCCCTGGGCTGGGACCGCTTCACCTACCGCCCGGCAGCAGGGCGGCTCGTGTGGGGAGCGGTGTCCATGGTCGGGCGGTGGGTGCGCTACTAGCCCTCGGGGCGCATGAGCTACGACATTCTGATTTTCGAGCCGGCGGCGGTCTCCAGACGAGGAATTCTCGCAGTGGTGGGAACAGGTCTCCCAGTGGAGGAGCCGCGCGACCACGACACCACCGACGGCTCTACCCCGGCGATCAGGTCCTTCTACCGAGACCTCATCCGCCCTTCCCCGTTCAACGGCCCCGACGCGCTGAGTGAGGAGGAGCTCAGAGCGGGAGGACAAGGGCGCTGCCGGTCGCCGAATACATCATCGGCGCCGACCACATCTACATCAGTGTCGGCTGGTCGGACGCGAACGCGCTCGTCCAAGATCGTCGGCCAGATGGCCTGGACGCAGCGGCTTGCGGTCGCCTACGTCAGTGACGACAGTTCGATCGTCCGGCCGTAGCGGCGGGCGGGGCCGCGGCGCCACGCGGACCTCTCATAAGCGGCGCGGGTGTCTTGTCCGATAACGACCGACTGGTTAGGCTCCTCGTATCCGCTGGAAGGGTTCCCGCATCAAAGGAGACGACCGTGAAACCCGCACGAGCAACCCAGCTTCTCATGACCGTAGGTCTTGCCGTGGCGACGGCCACCGCCTGCTTCCCGGTCCAGCCCCAGGGTGCGGGCCCGGGGGCTGCTGCTCTGTCGACCAGTGTCGGCACCGAGCAGGCATCCCCCGGCGGCCCGGCCAGTGCGGCGGCCTCGGTGCCGCCGGCCGGTAATGCCTCCGTGCCGGCGGCACCGTCGTCGAGCATGGGGGAGACGACCACTGCTGCCCCGTCCGGTGAGTCCTCCGCCTTGCCGAGCGAGACCGCCGCCTCCCCGTCCGACGCCGCAACCGCCTCACCCTCGCAGCCCTCCGAGGGCTCGGGTCGGGGGCGCTCCGAGGTCGAGATCGACGGCTGGAACGTCGACTTCTTCGAGGGCTTTGACGCCTCCATCGAGGAAACTGGTTGGGAGCAATACGGCGATAACCCCCTCACCGATCCGGGAGCCATGGGCATGAGGTTGAGGAGGGACTCCTTCACCCAGAACGGCGAGCTCATCATTCGCACCCAGTACCAGGATGGTCAGTGGAGCGCCGGTGGTGCCTCGACCAACAAGGTTTTCGCGGCCTCGCGCGGCCGGTGGGAGGTGCGCGCCAAGTTCTCCCAGGCAAAGGGCATCGGGTACGCGATCCTGTTGTGGCCCGAGGACCAGAAGGCACCGCCGGAGATCGACTTCGTCGAGGGGCGCTTCCATGGTCCGCCGGTGGTGGGCACCTACCACTGGGGTGATGCCACTCCGGAGGGACACATGCGGAAACAAGTGAGCCCTCGACAACCCCTGACATGGGTGGTTGGCACACGTACGGTGTCATCGTGGAGGACGAGTACATCGCCTTCACCTTCGACGGCGAGGAGTGGGGCCGGATCACTCGGGACGACGTCGGCGAGAACATCTCCAGCAAGCGGATGTTCTTGGGGGTCCAGAGTGGGGCGATGGATCCCAACCACGAGAACGCCCGATGGTACGAGACTGGTCGACGGCGGTGTCCCGGCCCGCTCACTCCGGCCGTCTCCGACATTCAGATCGACTACGTCGCCCACTACACCAAGGGGTAGTTCCCGTATCTGGAGGTGAGCGCAGTTCCGAATTCGTCTCGCTCCCGCACGCCTCCCAGACAGCCCAGGAGAACAGATGGCCGCCTCTGCAGCAGACTTCGCCGACGAGTACCTACGCTCATGGATAGAGCCCGATCCGAAAGCGACGTCGCGACCTCATCATGAATATGTGGGCACCGGACGGGAGGTTGACCGTCTCCTCGCCGGCGATGGTTGTAGAGGGCGTTGACCGCATCGTCGATCATGTCGCCAGTCTTTACGATGCCCTGAAGGATCTGGACTTCGTCTACGACCAGCAGATCGAGTCGGGGGATGCGCTGCTCCTGCGGTGGTCGATGTCCACCCCTGCCGGGGAGCTGGTCAAACGCGGTGTCAACATTGTCTTCCGCAATGCTCAAGGGCGGGTGAGCCGAGTGCACATGTTCATGGACGTTGACTAGCTCGTAGCGCCGGCTGGGTGCTGCCTCTCGATACTTTTGACTCCGGCTCCGGACTTGCCGCCACAAAGTAGTACATGTAGAACCTATATCGTATTCTCGTGTCATGAGTGCAGCGGATGTGCCGGTTTCTCCGGGGAACAGAACTGTCGGACTGCGGGAGGTCAATCAGCAGGCCGGGCGGGTCTACCGCGAGGTCGAGTCCAGTGGTGTGCCTAGGACGGTCACCGACCACGGTCGCCCTATTGCTCGAATCGTCCCGATCCGCCATGACGAGTCGTGGTACGAGCGCATGGTCCGTGAAGGCAAGGTTCGTCCGGCCGCAGACGACTGGGTGCTGCCCACCAGGCGGTGGGAGGCGCCCGAGGGGTTCGACCTTGAGCAGTTCCTCCTCGGCGAGCGCGAGGAGGACAGTGAGCTCTACCTCGACACCTCGTCGCTGCTCGCACTCCTCGGCCAGCCCGGAGCCGATGAGGCTGCGCGGCTCATCATGGATGCCCGCGTGAAGGAGGGGCTGGCCTCCTCTGCCTTCTCCAAGGTGGAAATGGCGCGGGCATGCATCGCGATCGCTCGACGTCCGCGTATGGTCGATGAGTTCATCGCGAGTGGAGCTCATCGAGATCGGTCCGGGACGTCGTGAGCGCGCCAGCGCCCTGACCGAGTGAGCCCAAGTCTCTCGACGCCCATTCACTGGCCACTCGCGACACTGCTGGACGCCCCTCGTCACCCTGTCACAGTTCTGACTCACGACGCCCGCCTGGCCGGTGCCGCTCGGGCCCGGGGGCTGGGTGTGATCGACCCGCTGGGCTCATAGCACCCGATAGACCTCCTCGAAGGGCAGACGCGGGTTTCGCTCCTGGTAGGCGTTCAGCCCCGGGTGACCGACGTTGATGACCAACAGAACCTCCACGTCCTGACCGGCGAAGAACTCGGCCGCCAACGCCTCGGCGTCATCGCCGTTCATGGGGCCGGCTGCCAGCCCGACGGCGCGAATCGCCTGGATGACGTAGGCCGTCTGGATCAGTGCTGAGGCGCGCGCCCACCGCGCCCGCATCTCTGCTCCGCCCTCCCCCAGCAGCTGCTGGTAACGCTCGGCGCGCGGGTGCAGTCGCGATAGGGACCCGGCGAAGGACCGATCGGCGGCGCAGACGAGTGTGAGAGGCGCCCCCGCGGCCTGCTCGCGATTGCCGCGAGGAAGACAGGGCAGTAACCGCTCCCGGGCGGCGGGGGACTGCACGGCCTGCCACGCAACGGCTGGGCGTTGACCGCCGTCGGCGCCCACTTAGCCAGCTCGTGGATCGCCCGCAGCTGGGCGTCCGTCACCGGTTCGTCGGTGAAGGTGTGGGTGCGTGCCCCGCCGAACAGCAGCGAGGCATCGGACTCGGTCAGGACGGACTCGCCGGGCACGGGGGCGGAACCGGAACAGGGAGACGACTGCCATGCCTCGATTGAAGCACGTGTCGTCTCCCCGCGGTGGAATGGCCGGTCGGGGTACCGGCCCTTCAGGCGATGACCAGTCCTTAGAGCAGCCTTACTGCCGCCGCCGCCCGACGTTATGGATGATGTCTCCCGAGGTGTTCTTGTCGTTGCTCTGTGCCTCCTCCCTATAGCTTCTTCTGTCTTTCCCTTGGCCCAGGTGGGCGGGTGCGCGTCCTGTGGGACACTGCGGACAACACGAGGATGTTGTGGTGGTGTTGAGGCTAGTGCTTATGTCGTTTGCAACATGCAGACCCTCCGACATCTCGGTGGGTGCGTCGACCCTGCAGATATGTGACTGCGGCTTACGGGTGGCGGTGCCGTGGCCTGCTCAAACAATGGCTCTGACCAGGAGGCGACCAGAAGGGTCACGGTGATGGCTACCGCTCCGCTGCCTCCGATCGCCAGACCAGCCACGGGCTGGCGGTGGTGCCGCCGCAATCGTGGCGGGCCGACGACGACCATCGAGATGCCCGCGCTGCGGCTCATCGAGCGTTGAGCGACGATGAGGGCATTGAGCCAGGGTCATTCGTCTCGACGTCGGACTGCGCGATGGGGAGTAGATGCCAGAAGGACCAGCAGGGCGCCCAGGCTCATCGCCACCAGCGTGAGCGCGGAGGTCTCGGAGCCCGTGTGGAGGCCGACGACGAAGACGCGCACGGCGCACATCACTAGGCAAAGCCCGGCCTGCGTCGCGGTGCGGACCCGTGCGGCACTGCGGTCGCAGCAGGGCGATTGGCATGCCGGTGAGGAGGAGAACTTCGCGTTCACCCAGGGGCTGATCGCCATCAGCGAGGAGACCAGCACGAGGGTCACCGGCATTGCCGACGCGCTAAAGCCTCGGGGGATGATGCTCGCGCCGTGGCTGCCGCCGGCCTCCCGTGTGACGATGGTGGGCGCCATCTCCGGCCAGTGCACGGCGCTCCAGGCGATCATGAAGGCCAGGGCGATCGCCGCAGTGATAACTAACTCCGGCAGGGAAAACGGAGTTGAACGGTTCTCCGTTGTCCATGGTTTCTCTCCTTTTCCTGAGCGGGCGGACGGTGGGGATCCGCTTTGAGCGTGCCGCCCAGGGAGGCGAGCAGCAGCATGGCCTCATCAATGAGGGTGAGGTTGACGCGGTACTGGATCTCGGTGCCGCGGCGACGGGTGTCGACCAGCTCGGCCTCGCGCAGCGTGCGCAGGTGGCCCGACAGGGTTGATCCTGAGACGCCGACGGCGTCGGCGATCTCGCCGACCTTGACGTAGTCGTGATCGCGCAGAAAGGCCAAGATCGCGCGCCGTGTGGGGTGCCCCAGGGCGGCGAAGACTCCTGATTCGGTATTTCGCGACATACCGAAATAGTACTCCGGGCGCCGTCGGCCCGCGCGTTGAACGAGCTGGAACGGGCCCGGAGCGGAAGGTGAGTGTGATGCGGTCAGCGCAGGAGGAGGGTCAGGAAGGCGCTGAGGTTGTTGAGGCAGTGGATGCTCGCCGGGTAGAGCAGGTTGCGGTCGGTCTTGACATAGAGCAGCCCGCAGCTGAGCCCGAAGAAGGCGTGCGGGATGACGCTCAGTACCTCGGAGAGCGCGAACGAGTGCATGTGCAGCGCACCGAACAGAACGCTGGAGACGACAGCAGCCACCCAGGTCGGCGCAGACGCCTCGATGAGCCCAATGAGGAGCTGGCGGAAGAACATCTCTTCCACAATCGGCCCCACGATCCCGAGCACGACGACGATGATGATCGGCGGGAACATCCGCGTGGCTTCGCCAACGCTGGTGTCATTCTGCAGGGTTGCTCCGGACAGGCCGGCGAGGTTGAGCAGGGCCGAGGACGCCAGGCCGCCGACGAGCTCGATGACCAAGGTGGCGAGTCCGCCCACGATGAGAGTGAGGACGGCCCGCCGCTTACGGGCCGCTACCTGACGGGCGGCGGGCCAGCGGGTGGCAGGCGACGCAGCCGACGGCGAAGGCGATGTAGAGCGCGGGCCGGTTGCGGGGCCGGCGTCGGGGATGAGAAAGTGGCCGAGGTGGAGGGGAAGAAGAAGGCGTAGACGCTTGTGAAGATGACCAGCGCGACGGTGCTCAGTCGGTCGGGCCGGGTGCTCGCGGTCGGAGTCGAGACCGGAGCGGAGCTCGGAGCGGGGTCCGACGGTGCAGGATCTGGTGCCCCGGAGGTGGTCGGCGTCTGCTGGGACAGGGACGTGCGGGAAGTGCTCATGGCCGGAGGTGTGCGGCGGCCGGCCCATGAGGTCACATCGCCCCGGCGGCTGAGTCGGTGCGCCCCTCAGACCCTGGTTCTGTCAGACTCCGGTTCTACTCCCCGGGGCCTGTCATTGCCGCTACTTGACCACGACCGAGTCGGCGTTCTCCTTGGTGATCCAGGTGGCCTTGGTGTAGTTGACCTTCTCCACCGACTTGCCGTTGATGAGCGATACGACTGTGTCCACGGCCATTCGCCCCATCCCGGCCGTGTCCTGTGAGACGGTCCCGTCAATGCCGCCGCTCTTGATCGAGTTCAGGCCGTCGTCGGTCGCGTCCACTCCGTAGACCGCGATCTCCTGGCTCTTGCCTGCGTTGTCGATCGCCTTCTGCGCACCGATCGCCATGGAGTCGTTCTGAGCCACGATCGCGTTGATGGTCTTTCCTGTGGACAGCCAGTTCTCGGTGACCTTAAGGGCTTCAGCCGTGTCCCAGTTGGCGGTTTGCTGGAAGGCCAGTGTGACGTCGGGGTGGCTCTTGAGGACTTCGTCGTAGCCGGTCTTTCGCAGTACCTGTCCGTCGGAGCCCATCGGTCCGTAGAGCACGGCCACCGTTCCCTTGCCGCCCATCGCGGATACGGCCTGCTCCATCTCGAGCTTGCCGGCGGCCGTGTCGTCCCCGCCGACGAAGGAGCTGGCCCGCTCTGCTGCTTAGCCTTCTGGGCCACGGTGATGATCAGATGTCTGCCTCCATGGCCTTGAGTCACGGCGACTCACTCCTGCGATACCGGCTCCACGATGATGCCCTTTGTAGCCCTGGCTGACGGCCGACTCGATCTGGTTGAGCTGGTTGGATGCGTCCTTCTTCCCGTCGAACACGGTTACGGAGACCCCAACGGCGGCACCCTGCTCCTTGGCGGAGTTGGCCAACGTCGTCGTGAAGGAGTTGCTCATGTGGCTCATGATGAGCGCGATCCGGACCTTGCCCGATGAGTTGTTCGCGCAGGCGCTGAGCATGACGCCGGCGAGATGAGGCTGCACAGCGTGGCCAGAACCTTCTTCATTGAGGTGCCTCATCGCGAGGCGTGCGGTGCGTCCAGCGCACGCACGCGAATGCGGCCCGTGGTCGTGGCTACTTCTGGCGGCGGGTCGCGGCGTCCAGCAGGACGGCATAGAACGATGATGAGGCCCTTGACGACCTTTCTGGAAGTTCGCGTCGACGCTCTGGGACAAGTCGGGCCCGGTTGGCGATGACTGCGATCATGAAGCGCACCGATGATGACGCCGAGTGCCTTGCCGCGACCGCCGGTCATCGAGACCACCGATTGACGACGGCGTGGCGATCGCACGTCGAGTCTCGCCAGGGCTCTCGCCGGCCGCGGGTGAGCCGGTGATGGTGCGTGAGGCGAGCAGCACGCCGCAGAAACCGGCGAGGTCCGCGACGACGAACACGGAGACCTTGGCGCTTGACGTTGATGCCGGATCTCGGCCGCCGTCGGATTGCCGCCGACGGCGTAGAGTCACCGCCCGTGAACCGTCCCATGAATGATGAAGGCGAACAGGGCCGCGATGACGATGAAGTACACCGCCATGATTGGAACCTGCCGATTCGGATGCTCGCGATCGCCTCGAAGGTGCTGGGACGTCGAAGACCGGCGCGCGCGAGAGCATGAGCGCCAGCCCCTCGTACCGCTGTCATGGAGCCCAGGGTGATGATGAATGAGGGGATCGCTCCGATAGGCGACACCGACTCCGTTGACCAGTCCGACGACGGCGCCGACCGCGATCCCGGCGACGATGGGGACGATGGGCGGGAACCGCGGATGAGCGAGCATCGCCGCGTGACGCCGGACAACGCGATCGTTGAGCCGACTGGAGAGGTCGATCTCTCGGAGATGATCACGCACATCATGCCCGTGGCCAGGATCCGTGATCGCGGTCTGAATGAGAATGAGCAGGATGTTGTTGAGGACAGGAACTGGTGGTCGGGCGATACCGCCCAGAGAGTGGCGACGAGTGCCAGGAAGACGACGAGTATCCCGGCGTCCTTGAGCGAGAGGGTGAGCTTGTTGGTCAGAGCGCTGTTCATTGGTGGTCCTCGAATCGTGAGGCGAGCTCCATGATTGCTTCTTGGGAGAAGTCCCGGCGTTCGAGGACTCCTGTGAGTACGTCCTTCGGTGAGAGACCATGATTCGATCAGCAAAGCCCCATGAGTTCACCCATCTCCGAGGAGATGAGGATGATTGACTTACCCTGTTCGACGAGGCTCGATGAGCTCGTAGATGTCGCGCTTGGCTCCGACGTCGATGCCGCGTGTGGGGTCGTCGAGGATGATGAGGTCTGGATCCGTCTCCAACCACTTGGCCAGAACGACCTTCTGCTGGTTGCCTCCGGAGAGCGTTGAGATGAGCTGTTTTTGAGAGACGTCTTGATCTTTGAGGGGAGTCGATGTACGCCGGCGATGCGCGACTCGATACCGCGGGAGATGGAGCCCGTTGCTGAAGAGCCTTCCCAGGGAGGCAGGGTGATGTTGTCAGCCACCGAGCCCTCAGATTGAGCCAGTGCGCTTGCGATCCTCGGTGATGAGGGCTGCCCCCAGAGCGATGGCGTCGGAGGGGCGTCGGATACGGACCTCGTCCCCGTTTCGAAGAATGCGTCCGCGTTCATGCGGTCTGGCGCCGAAGAATGACTCGACCAGCTCGGAGCGACCGGCTCCCACCAGGCCACTGATCCCCAGGATCTCGCCACGGCGGACGGTGAAGCTGACGTCCTTGACCTTGGGTGGGGAGCGCTCACCCTGCACCTCGAAGACCGTTTCGCCCAGGGGCACCTCCCGCTTGGGGAAGACGTCGTCGAGCTCGCGGCCGACCATCATGGTGATGAGCTTCTTCTCTGTGAGGGATGAGGCCGAGTCCGTGCCGATGAGCGTGCCGTCGCGTAGGACAGTGATCCGGTCCGCGATCTGGAAGATCTCGTTCATCTTGTGCGAGATGTAGATGATGCCGACGCCGTTGTCAGTGAGCTCGCGGATCTGCTCGAACAGGTTGCCGACGTCATCCTCCGTGATGGCGAGGTGGGTTCGTCCATGACAATGATGCGAGCATCCCGGGAGATGGCCTTGGCGATCTCGATCTGCTGCTGCTGGGCGACTGAGAGGTCTCGCATAAGGGCGTCGGTCGGGATGCTCAGGTGCAGGGACTCGAGGAGCTCGGCGGTCCTTGCCTCCATGGTGCGGCGGTCTGCGAGGATGCCTCCGGAGCGAAGCTCACGGCCCAGGAAGATGTTCTCGTAGACGGGAGTGTCCAGGACCGGGTTGAGCTCCTGGTGGATCATGGCGATACCGTGTCTGATGGCCTGCCCGGGGGAGGAGATGGTGACCGGTTCGCCGGCGATCTTGATCGTCCCCCTGTCTGCGGCGTAGATGCCCATGAGGATCTTCATGAGGGTGGACTTCCCGGCACCGTTCTCGCCCATGAGGGCGTGGACCTCGCCGGGGTACAGGTCGAGGGAGACATTGTCCAGGACCCTCACACCGGGAAACGACGTCGATACCGATCATCTCAAGCCTGGGAGCGCTCATGATCAAGCCTTCTGCGGCTACGATGCCGCGACGTGGTTGTCTCTAACGAGGAGGAAATGGTGGGTTGAGTGGTTTGAAGACATTGACAAGGTACAACGAAACCTGATGGATGGTAGGGTCAATGGTCCTGACAAAGTCTCCGAATGTTCTGAGCGGAGACGCTGTTGCTTGGCGGTGTCGAGCCGACGCCCGCTACGAATAGTGAAAAAGTAAGGAAAAATTACCAAGCAACTGCACTTCAATTTCTACTCTCAGCAACAGTGAAAAATGTGTGTATCAATGCGATTGCATTTTATGGCTGCGTGAGTTATTACTGCCCCTGGAGTGCTTCAATTCTATCGGCTAGCCGCCCACCATCCCTTCTCCTGACTCGAGGCTCTCGTGAACGCGCCCTTTTTGTCCCCTATTCCTCCCATATTTTCCCGTTCGTCTGTTTCATCAGTGTCTTCCTCGACGTCGAAGCGGCGGGGGCTGTTGAGGACCTCGGCTCCCGTGCTCCTCGCCCTGGTTCTTGGCGTCGGGCTCGCCGGCTGTGACGACACCGCCAGCACTAGCAGTGATGCTCCGTCTTCGACTGCGCCGGCCGAGTCGCAGCAGGACTCCGGCAGCGATGGCTCCGCTGACTCCGAGGAGGCGCCTGCTGAGGAGCCCGCTGCGGAGCCGACGGACGACTCGTCTGGCCGGAGCGGCTGGTTCGGTGGCGGTGACTCGGGTTCCGGGGAGAGCTCCGAGGAGGGGGCGACCCTCGAGCCTGAGCCTCAGAAGGAGTTCTACGCCAACTGTGCCGACGCCAAGGCTGCCGGGGCTGCACCGATGTACAAGGGTGACCCTGGCTACCGGCCCGAGCTGGATCGGGATAAGGACGGCATCGCCTGCGATCAAAATAAGTAAGGCCTGACTATTGCTGCGGCAAGCCAATGCCGGCTCTCGCTGCTCCAGATCTCATCTTCGCGTGTCCCGTCATGCTGCGTCGAGTGCTATGCGGCTTGACGTAGCGCAAACACAGTGTCTTTCACTTTTCCTTTTCGAGGCTCTCATGAAGAATTTCCCTGTCACTTCGTCTCTTTTGCGATCGTTCCGCCGGTGCTGGTCGGGCGGCAACTCCGATGTCCGTTGCCAGAAGACGACGATGAGGTCGGTGTCTGCGGCCCTGGCCATCGCGGTCTGCGCGCCGGACTGTCCGGGTGCGGGGTTCCGTCGTCGGCTGACGATGTGGACTCGCCGGTACGGCACCCTCGCCGACGGCGATCTGCTTTCGGCGTCGCTGTCTCCTCTCCGACTCCGTCCCCCACTCCGACCCGACGCCGAGTCCCGCCCGACGCCTACGCCGACGCCCACGCCGTCACCGGGCCCGACGACGCAGGCCCCGACCCGAGCCCCTCGACGCCGCCAGACGCGGGAGCCCGAGCCGACGCCGGAGGCGGATACGCAGGAGTGGCGGTGGTGGGGCGACTCCCGCACCCGCTCCGGAGCCAAGCAGGAGAGCACGTACTACCCGCGCTGCAAGGCTGCAGGCAGCAGGCGCTGCTCCTTGTACCGAGGTGATCCGGTGCATCGCGAGGACCTGGATCGAGATAAGGATGGCGTCGCCTGCGAGATCAAGTAAGGCTCCGTTGACGCCTGCCGTCTGGAGCGGGACGCTGCGAGTCGTCACGCAGTTCCATGTGCTTCGTTCGTAGCGTCTACGTGCTGCGAACGAAACACATTCGGTTGGACGGTCTGTGGGATCTTGTATAAGGAGCACGACGTTCGCTCACGTCACGTGAGCTGAGATGGCACGGATTGAGTGGAGATGGACCATGTGCTAACGGATCCGCGGATCAGCAAGCGCTGCGTGTCTGGCAGGCTGACGAGGCCGGGCGACGACCAGGACTTCATCGAAGCTGTCTCGGACAACTGGGGTCGTGATTGATCGACCTGATTGTGCGTTATGAGAACGAGCGCTCTGCTGCCGATACGCACGGACTGCGGGCCGGTCTGCACTTGAGGCTGCTCCAGCTGCATCAGCTGCGGTCGGCGCCTGGACCTGAGTTGCCCAGGCGCCGATCGCAGTCTCTAAATGACGTCGGCCCGGGATGACAGCGACGGCCTCTCGCTGACCGTCCTTGGTGGTGCCGATGACGGTGAACCAGATAGGTCGGTTGACCCGATGGAGCAGATCTGCACCTTCTGGCTCTGCGGCAAGATGATCCATGACAACGTCGAGTGCTGCCCGCCAGGTCTGCATCTCGATCCCTGTCTCCGCATGCGCGCGCAGGAGATCTGCGACGAGCAGCATGACGTCATCTCGATCGGTGTCATTCGTGGGGTGCCAGTGCTTGCCGATAACAGCGGCGAGGCGATCCGCATGTTCAAGCACTGCCGCTTCGCCTTCAGTTGTGATGTCTCGTGGGTAGATCATGACGAGGCCTTCGCTTCCTGTGATGGAATTTTGCAGAAGCCTGGCAGACAGGCCGTAGCTTCCTGGTAGCTTTCTGTGTATGACGAACGATGCGGTACCGATCCCTCAGGGTGTGACTCAAGCTCTCCTTACTGAAGGGCTTGCCACCGAGCTCAGTAAGCATGCCAACGAGTCGGACATCAAAAAGCAAAAAATTGATGAAGCCGAAGTTCCCGAACGTTTTGCAAGACATGTCGGCAAGATCGTTAGCCGTAAGCTCGAAGGAATGAAATCGTCGGAAGAGCGTACAGAAGTGGTGCGTCAAATCAGCGGCGATCCTTGAGGATATAGATGAAGTTCCAACCAGCCCGCCCAAAGAGCTAACTGCAGTATTCTCGAAGCAAATTGTCAATAATCGCCGTTTTCTGGACGCTCGCCCACAAACTCCGCTAAAGTGACGCAGCGTTGCTAACGAACGCGAAAAGGAGATCCGTCTCTAATTAGTGAAATTCGCGCAGAGATCGCTACCGCAGATAATGTTGACCTTCTATGTGCCTTCGTAAAATGGAGCGGACTCAGTTTGCTAGAGCAGGAGCTGCGTGCACTAACTGACCGAGGAGGAAAACTTCGAGTCATTACAACGACATATATTGAGACGACAGAGCGACGTGCACTGGATCGTTTGGTTAAAAAGTTTGGGGCAGAAGTAAAGGTCCAGTATGAAATCAATAGCACCCGATTGCACGCCAAATCATGGTATTTTCATCGAAGTAGTGGATGGGATACCGCATATGTCGGGTCTTCCAACCTCTCGGTCCCAGCAATGACTGAAGGCGTAGAATGGAATGTGAGGCTTTCAAAACAACAGACAGGAACGCTTCTATCGAAATTTCTGCTTACGTTTGAGTCGTATTGGGCCGACCCTTCGTACCGTTTGTATGATCCAAAGGTCGATTCCAATGAGCTAGATGCAGCGTTATTGCGAGCTTCAGGTAAGAGTCAAAAGGAATCATCTATTATTCTCGGTGGGCTTGATGTGCGCCCTTACCCGCATCAAGAAGAAATTCTTGAGAAGCTTCGTGTCGAACGTGCCGTTCATGGTAATCATCGTAATCTCGTTGTGGCGGCAACAGGAACAGGGAAGACCGTTATTGCAGCATTGGACTACAGGAATAATCTATCAACGTCTGGACGTTACCCTAGATTGCTGTTTATTGCTCACAGGATTGAAATACTTGAGCAGTCGATGCGCACCTTTCGTGCGGTTCTTAGGGATGGTAGTTTTGGTGAGTTACTGGGAGGTCTGTACGAGCCGCGCAACTGGACTCATGTTTTTGCGACGATTCAGTCTTTGAGTCGCAATATTGACCGTATTGGACACGACCAGTTTGACGTCGTTATTATTGACGAATTTCATCATGCAGAAGCGGCGGCGAGCTATCGGAAAGTCATAAACGCTCACCAAGCCGTGCTGAGCTTCTTGGTTTGACTGCAACACCAGAACGCGCCGACGGAGTCGATGTCACTAACTTCTTTGGAAATGAGAACTGCGGCGGCTTCTGTTCGGCTATGGGATGCGCTGGAGACCGATGTGCTATGTCCGTTCACTACTTCGTATCTCCGGATAATAATACAGACTTAAAGCGCGCTTAAGTGGACGCGCAGAAAATATGAGTGAGAGCGCTCTTTCCGGACTACTACACTAACAATGATGCCAGAACTGCTCACAGTTGTCGAGCAACTTGACAGCCGGGTATCTGATCCAGGATCTGCACAGAGCGCCTGGGGTTCTGCGTGAGTGTTCAGCACGCTGAGTATATATGCGAATGCGTTTTCGTCGGCAGGGCTACACACCATCTTTGGCTGTCACTGGACGCTCCAGCATGGGCGAAGAACGGGCCGGATGCTATGGGACGTATAAGGTCCGAAGGGTGCGCCCGCGATATTCACCGTCGATCTCTATAATGAAGGAGTTGATATCCCAGAAATCGACACCATACTTTTCTACTGACCCACTGGAATCATACTGTATTTCTCCAGCAATTTGCGCGGGCTCCGCAAATCAGATGGAAAAGCGGTGTGTGACTGCGTTGAGATTTCGTTGGCCTGCAGAGACGAGAAGTTCCGTTTTGACCAGTTCGAGCGCTTACGGGTGTAACAAAGGAAGGTGCTTCGCGAGGGCGTTGAAAAGGTGTTTTCATACTTACCTCCGGGTTGTGCCGTGTGAGTTTAGATGAAACCTCTCCGAGAGGGTGATTCTTAATAATCTTAAACGGCAGGTTAATCCTAAAGTGGAGAATCAGGTTGTCGCATGAGTTTAAAAGAAGTGACACGCTATGAATGGGGTCTAAAGGGTCCTTGCTTCGGCTTTCTTTCCAGAAGCAGACTACGCGAAATTTCGGATGTTCTACGAAAAGTTGCCAGGCATAGTGGACCGCATTGCGAGGCGATGCGGGGTTTTCAGTCCCTGTTGTGAGCCCACTGCATAATCGAATTATTAAGCGCGCGCGCATGCGCTCACGCTCGACGGTCCGGTCCGCCTGAGACGTTTTACCGCAGGTCTTGAATGGATCGCTCGGACCGTGGTCCTCAGCTGTCTGCTGAACAGCAACGATTGGCAACAATGTTGTTGTTTGTGGTGCCTGACCCATGGTGTAACTTATGCAAGCCCAAGCGGGCCATTGAAAGTCCTAGAAGCAGAACCAGCCGCATACGCTGAGGTTTCTTGAGGTCGCATGGGGTTGCTGAGTCAGTCGTTGAACATTGTAGCAAAGAAAGCCCATGGAAGGGGCGTTTGAAGAATAATTGATCTTGACTCGCGCGAGATATACTCGAGAAGAAATTGTTGTGTAGGAATGCGGGTATGCAGGATTTAAACCTAAAGCCAAAGCCCTGTCTCTATGCAGCAAGGGAGTGTTCCATAAATGCGAGATATGTCTACAGATGTGCTGTTGGTTTACCTTAGAATAGAAAAGAATTACTCTCCGACCACAATGTCGAGATGCTATCATTTCTCGATCCTCCACTGGGAGTCTCAGTCGACAACTTCTTCGGACTCTCGCACGGGGAAGCGATATATATTTGCCCATAGAGCTGGGGGTGAAGGGTGGGCGTCTTTGCTCGATGAAACGGAACATGGTAGTTTGGTAACCGCGCCATATCTGTTTAGGGACAGCCGATTTTGTGGCTGCGCTCAAGGCCGACCATCGAAGAAATTGATTGCAGAACTGCGGACTCCGATCCTGCGTATCGTCACTAGGATGATGCTTCAATAATTTGTCCTGAAGGTGGTTTAACTTCGCCCGCAGCAGTCCGGGCTATGCCCGCCGCCTGCGCGGCCGTCGTCAACAGGAGCAGCGAGCCCGGCGGCGGTCACGTCCGTTTGCGGTGCGGCGGCCGCCATCCAGATCTGGGCCGCCTGGCCCGGAAGCCACCGGGCAGGGCGTCTCCTACGAACACGCCAGCTGCGGGTGCCAGGATCACCAGCACCACCGGCCGACCGTCGCCGCACCGATCACGCTGCGCAGTGCCTCGCCGAGCCCGCCGCCAGCAGCGCGCCGCTGTCAGCAGACCACGGTCCTTCCGCCGGCCCACAATGCTGCCGTCGACGTCGTCGGGCACGCCAGCCACTCGCTCGACCAACACGCTCGCCGACCACCAGCCGTCCGGTCAGCACCGCGGGTCGCGCCCCCGCCAGCCGCCCCGCGCCGGCATCACCAGCAGACTCGTCAGTGCCCTGCGCCGTGGGTGCTCGGCACCCGCCACGCGCCACCCGCCGCCACGAGTCGATCTGCACCGCCAGCGTCCACATAAGGGCGATCTCCTCAGAAGTCCGAACCCGCTCGCTCCATCACGTTCTGCAAGACCGACGATCACCGTGGCGATCGCAGCTGCGCCACCGCTGCCGACCACCACATCGCCGGCAGCGTCACCGCCTTCAGCAGCTCCGCGCAGCCTCTACGCGAGGCCGTTGCCTGGGCCCCTCTATCTGCGTCGCACCCGCTCGCTCCCACGTCCGCCTCATCCACGCAGCAGCACACCGCCGCGCAGCCTCCCGCCCAGGCCGCACAGACGGCGGCCGCCATCGGGATCGACAGCAGCTCGACCAGCCGGTCGTAGTTGAGCGTCGTCGGGCTCGCAATGAGCCGCACCGCCGCGGTATCCGGCAGGAACCGGGCCGCATCGGTGGACTTGATGAGCAGCACCCCCGGCGAGATCATCGTCGACATCGCGACGAGGACCGTCATTGACACCAGCGCGCTGCGTGTCGCCATCGCCAGTGCCATCGACGCCATTGCCGAGAACACCCACCACGTCAGGATTCCTGTCAGCATCCACCACGGCACCGGCTCGAAGGGCACGCTCGACCCCAGCAGGTGCCGGCACAGCGAGTATGTCGCCGTCCACGCCACCGCCAGGAGCACCGTCGCGGCGCCCAGCACCACGAGCAGCTTCGCGTCCACCGACGCCCCGCGCCGCGGCTGGACCAGCATCGTCGTCGCCACCTGCTGCGAGCGCTGGGCCCCGCTCGTGCGCGGATCGCTCGCGTACTCGCTGACCACAACACTCACCGCCAGCACCACGATCCCCGTCGTCCCCACGTACAGCCCGATGATGCCGACGCTGTCCAGCTGCGTCGGCGCATTCGGGTCGCCGACCGCCAGCCGCGCCGCCAGGTCATGATCCGTGTAGTACTCGATCAGGGCCGGCGGGACGATCGCCAACGCCGCCCCAGCCAGACCCCCGGCAGGTCCTGCCGTCTTGCGCGCCTCCGCCTTGAGGGAGCGCACCAGCGCCGTCGCCGTGCTCATGGCCGGGCCTCCTCGCGTCCGGGCGCGGCCGACCCGACCGCAGCCCGCGTTCCGGCTGGGGCGGTCAGTGAGAAGAACGCCTCCTCCGGGTTCACGTAACCCGCCGCGACGCTCACTCCAGCGTCCGGCCGCGCGCCCGCCCGCCGGCGATGACGACGACGTCGTCGGCCACCTCGGCCAGCTCGGCCAGAACGTGACTGGACAGCGGACCGTGCCCCCGGCATCGGCCCGCTGCCTCAGCAGCGTGCGGATCCACCGGATCCCTCGGGTCTGAGGCCGTTGACCGGCTCGTCGAGGACCAGCACCTCGGGTCGCCCAGCAGCGCCGCCAGCCAGCAGGCGCTGTCCCATTCCCCAGGGAGAAGGGTGCGCACCCGCCGCCCGGCCACTTCACTCAGCCCGACGACGTCGAGTGCCTCAGCCACCCGGCGCCGACTGATTCCGCGCCGGGCCACCCGCCTAGGGTGACCGCGGGCCGTGCGTGAGGGTGTGCGCCTGAACCGTCGAGCACCGCCCCCACCGTGCGCAGCAGCTCGCGCAGCCGCTCGCGGTAAGGGCGTCCCGCCGATGAGCGCCCGCCCGCCGTCGGCCCGGTCCAGCCCAGCAGACACCGCAGGGGTCGAGGGACTTTCCAGCGCCGTTCGGGCCCACGAATCGGTGACGCGGCGGGCGGGCCTCAGGCTCACTCCGTGAAGCACCTCCCGCGCCCCATGCCGCGTGACGAGGGTTCTCAATACTCGATCATGGGCCAACTCCAGCGCGCCGAGCGGCCGCGCGCATCGTCCGCCCAGCCGACGTCGTTCACCGCCTCAGACCCGGGTCCGTCAGAGCCCTGGTTTCGATGAAGCGCCGAGCACGCCTTCCTGGACTGGCCGCGTGCCCTGCCCCGACGTCCCACCGCGCCACTCGCCGCTCGGGCGCGCCATCACCGGGCTGACCATCGTGGTTGTCGTCGGCCTGGGCACCATGATCGGCTTCTACCAGTCTCGCGCTTCTCGCAGATGACGGTGCTGCTCGTCATGGCGGGCCTCGTCGCCGCCACCCTGTGGCACCACGGCGGCGCGACCAGCGTGCTACGAGCGGCGCCTGGCGCAGGAGACGGCCGCGCTGCGCTCGTCGCCGAGGGACCGCCTCGTCATCGCCCGCGAGCTGCACGACGTCTCCGGCAGCCTCGGCGCCATCACCGTGCCGCTGCGCCGTGGCCCAGCGCCTCGAGACCACCCCGACGGACTGCGGGCGCCCTCGGGCGACGTCGAGACCGCTTCCCGTGAGGCCACCGACGCGCTGCGGCGCATGCTCGCCGTCCTGCGCGACGAGCGCACCGAACGCCCGGGCGGCGTGGCGGCGTCGGCGACCGCGAGCCGCGACCTCGCGGGGCGTCGGGAAGTTTCGGGACCAGCCGGGTCGCGTGCACGCCTGCCAGGGTCGATCGACTGAGATCGATCGACGGGCTCGAGCGCTCGCGTCACGGTCGACGTCGACGCCGGCACCGGGACAGGTGCAGCGGGCACAGTCTCGGGTGCGGCCGACTCCGCCGAGACGACAAATGCGGTCTCGCGGCCTCTCCTCACCGCGCCTTCCATCCCGATAGCCAGACCGCAGCCCGGGTCGTGGCCGGGCCCTGGCCAACACGGCCCGCCACGCCGGCCCCGACGCGCCCGCGTCACTCTCCGCCCGGAGCCGGGACTGCTGCGCATCGCCGTCGTCGACGACGGTCCGGGTCCCCAGCTGGGCGCCCTCACCCCGCCCGGGCAAGGGAGCTGCGCGGGCTGCGGAGCGCCTGACCGCGCTCGGCGGGACTCTGACCGCACAGCCCGCGCACCGACGCGCCCCCGGCTTCGCTACCGAGGCGATGCTGCCCCGTCGGGCACTCCATCAGGAGCACCCATGGCTGAGCTGTGCCTCGGGCAGACACTCGCTTCATTCGGGTCCTCATCGCCGAGGACCAGGCCCTCCTGCGCGCCACCTGGCCGCTCTCTGCCGAGGCCGAGCCCGGCATGAGCGTCGTCGCGCCTGGCCGGGGACGGCGTCCCGCGCTGTCGCCCTGGCCGCCGAGCTGCGCCTGACGTCGTCCTCATGGACATCCAGATGCCGGGCCTGACGCGGCATCGAGGGAACCCACCAGGCGGATCTGCGCCGACCCGGCGCTCGAGGGGCCACGCGCGTCCTCATCCTGACCATGTTCGAGATCGACGACTACGTCCTGGGCGCCCTGCGCGCTGGCGCCTGCGGCTTTTCCTGCTCAAGGACGCGACCCGCAGTCCCTCGTCGACGCCGTGCGCACCGTCCACGAGGGCCAATCGCTGCTCAGCCCCCAGGTGCTGTCTCGCCTTGTGGCCCGCATGCCGCGCACGGTGGCCGGTGCTTCAGGAACCTCCCGGGCCGGCGATGTCGAGGCCCTCACGCCCCGCCAGCGAGAGGTCCTCCTGCTCATCGCCCAGAGGCCTGTCCAACAGTGAGATCGAGGCCGAGCTCGGGCATCACCAGGCCACCTGCCGCAGCCACATCACCGCGCTCCTGGCCCACGCCTGCGCGCGCCGCGACCGTGCCCAGCTCGTCACTCCGCCTACAGGGCCGGCCTCGTCCAGTCGCTGGGGCTGTTGCCTGCGATTCTGACTGGGGCGAGTAGCAGTCTTCGGCTGAAAAGTGTCCATATGGGACGACTTTGACGGCTCGCTCGCACGAGCAGATTTGCGTTTGTGCAGGTCAGAGCATTTTGGGTAGTTGCGTTCCGGTGATCGGGGTGTTCAAAGTCGTCCCATACGGACAAAATTTGCTCAAGAGCCGTCGCCGGTGTGCTCAAGTGCGGCTTGTTGACGGTGCTGCGCGGAAAGCCGTCAGCGGGGTGCGATCGAGGAGGACAGCAAAAGCCGTGCCCTCGGGGACGACGCCGGCACGTCGCCCTGAGGACACGGCTATCGAGGCTTCCCTGCCGACCCGGCGGGTCGATCTCATCCCGCTCCGTGAAGACCAGCCGGCGCTGCGCCACGTAGCTGGCCACGTGAGATGGCTCCCGTCGCCGAGATACCTTTGGCGATCCCCAGCGGAATCCCGATCGTGGTGAGCGCCTTGAGCACCAGGTAGCTGGCCGCCAGCGGGCTCACCGCCGGGACCCCGTGGCGCACCGCCGTGCGCACCACGGTGCCGCGCCGGGCCCGGAAGACCCGCCGGTTCATGAAGAAGTTCGCGGTCCGGAGATCAGCCGCGCCCCCACCACCGCCGCCAGCGGGTTGCCGCTCATCGCGAAGATGCATCATGACGCCCAGCCAGATCGATCCCGAAGCTCGCCAGCGATGTCCCCATGACCTGCAGCAGCGGCGCGTAGATCCGCGCCGAGTCACCGCAACGGCCGGAAGTGCGAGGAAGTGTTGCCCGGTTCGTGAGACCGTGGCGATCTCCACCTGCTCCACCACACGAGCCCCAGCTCGTGGGCGCGCAGCAGGGCGGAGAAGCTCGTACTCGTAGCGGTCGCCGGGGCACGCTCTGCAGCGCAGGCCAGGCGCCCGGCGGGGTAGCCGCGCAGGCCGGTCTGGGTATCGCTCAGCTTCCAGCCGGTTGCGCCTGCGGAACAGCAGGGCGGTCACGTCATTGCCGATCCGGCTGCGCAGCGGCTACCGGCCCGGTGAACCACCGTACCCCCAGGGTCATGTGCCCGGTCTCGCGCACCCGCGCGGCCACGGCCTCAATGTCCGACGGCGTGTGCTGCCCGTCGGCGTCGGCGCACACGACGTCCGCATCGGGCCAGGTGGCGGACGCATGGGCCAGGCCGTGCGCACGGCCCTGCCCCGGTTGTCCGGGTGGCTGACCACCTGGGCGCCGCGGGCGCGGGCGGCGGCGAAGAAGGGCGTGCTGCGGCCCACGAGCCGTCGTCGACGACGAGCACCGCGCGCAGTCCCGGCGCGCCCCGCGCAGAGCCAGGCGAGCACTGAGCACTGACGCGCTCGTCGGGCATTTGCAGGCCGGGACGAGAACCACAGAGCGTCACCGCCGTCCGGTGGTGGCGCCCGCCACCCGCGCGTGCGCGTCCGGTTGGCCGCCGTGCGGTTCGTGGCGATCCGGTTCGCTGGGCAATGACCCGCGGCGCACCCGCGGCGAGGTCTGGCTGGGCTGTGTCGGTGCCGTTCATCTCAGGATCCGTTCGCGATGTAGGGGATGTCGGAGTGTCGCGCGCTCGCCCCCGTTGGAGGGGCTGGTTGATGATCGAGCCGTTGGAAGTACGTGGCCGACGAGCCGCCGCCGTCGATGTTGTGAGCGCAGGCGCACCCCAGGTCGGCCATGATCTGGGCGAGCTCGGTCATGGTCACGCCGCGCGAGTAGCCCTCGCTGCGGCCGTCGACGACTGATCGGAGCTTGAGGAGTGGTTCTTCTCCACCCACACGGCGGCGCGCGGCCGCTGGCCCTGGATGGAGTGGTTGCCGACATTCGTGTCCACCCTCGACCCTGGTCGATGCCGGAGAGCACCTTGGAGCTGTTGACCAGCGCCGGCCCGAAGGACAGCGCGTTCCACACGCCCGCGTCCAGAAGCGTCTGCGCCTTGGTGGTGGTCTCGTCACGTAGACCTCCACGCGCCCGTCGGTGTAGAAGGCCATGCCGCGCGCGCCCGCTGTCGCGGTAGATGACGCCGTTGCCGGCGGATGAGGATGCCGTCGCTGCGGAAGCCGTAGTAGTCGCCGCTGATGGCCAGGACGGCGTCGTGCTCGGAGGCCATCGTGGTGGGCTTGGCGGTGATGTAGTGGCGGTGCCGTAGGAGTTGTTGGCGAGGCGCTGCCAGCAGGTCGGTGGCGTTGCGAGCTTGACGTCGGGCCACGGTAGGTGACGGTGTCGCTGCCCGAGCCGGTGGAGACCTGCTGGATCTCGATGCTCGTATTGGAGGAGGAGAGAGGAGTCTCGCCGACCGTCACGTTGGTGTGCCGGGTGGCCGAGGAGTTGGCGAGCGGCGTTCTGCGCCTTGGCCTCCAGGGCGGCGACGTCGCCCACCTCGACGTGGCCGATGACGAAGCGGTTGAGCGCGGCACTGCGTACCGGTGCGGCCAGGGCCCAGGACCGCGGCACCGCCCGGGAGGAAGCGACGGCGCGGGTGCTTGCGGGACTTCCGAGGAGCGGCCGCGCCGATCGGACCTCGTGGTCCGGGCCGCTTGGGGAGGCTCGGTCGGGCTGAGCGTTGGGCTGTGCATGCAGCTCAGCGCTGGCCGAGGCCGTGTGTGCCGGGCGTGAGGTTGACCTTGTGGGTCTCCTGTGAGCGTGCAGGCGGGCGGCGCAGGAGAGCGGTCCACGCTCCGACAGGGTCGACTCTTGCCCGACACGCGCCCGCGAACCGCCGACGCGGCCTCATCCGCGCCTCACGGTGGTGGAGGCGCGGGCGGTCGGTAGCCTGCGACGCGAGTCTGCAAAGAGACAACCGTGTCATGGGTCGGAACCGATGCGTATTTTCCTGCTGTTCATCGTGGTGCTCAACATCGTGGTCACGGTCCTGTCTGACCAACGGGGCGACATGGCGATGGCGATCCTCTTCGCCGCCGCTGCGGTTGCTCACATTCTGTTTCAGCTGATCCGCCTGGCCTCGCGGCGACGACGATTGATGACCATGCTGCGACTGAGCGGGCTCTCTGGATCCTCCTGGCTGGTTGTGGTGTGGTGCGCAAACGCGTTTCTCCGCAGTCATGTCCTTCAGTCGGGGAGACACGACGGGCGTGGTGATCTTCGGTCCCCCGTCACACTCTTCCTGATCCAGGTGATCCAGCCGCACGCCTCTGGCGGCCAGTTATGCGCACCGAGCACGACTGATCGAATGCCCCCGAGCCATCGCAGGCGCCGTCGACGACGCAACCACCTCCTTGAGGTCGAGGGCCGTCCGCCTCGGTACGAGCGCGACCGCCCGGTCCTCACTCGACGTCTCCTTCGCCCTCGAGGCCAGCGAGGCCGTGGGACTCATCGGCCTCAACGGCGCCGGCAAGACCACGATGCTCACCTCCCGTGCGACGTCCACCGCAGAGCGCACTCGGCAGCTCTGCGTTACCGGGGCGAGGTGACGTCTGGCGACGAGCGCTTCAAGGCCGCCCGCGTATCTCAGCCTCGCTGACGACGACTGCTTTCCCCACCTGGAACCTGGAGGCCTTCACCGGCTTTCTGGAGCGCGCTCTACCGCCTGCGGCCGGATCGACGCCGCCTCGAGGAAGCTGATCGAGGGTTTCGACTACGGCCGCTACCGACCGCATCCTTCTCCGGCTCTCCAGCGGCTCACGCAAGAAGGCCAACCTCATCGCCGCCTTCTACGTGCATACGCCGACTCTCTTCCTGGACGAGCCCGTCGACTTCCTCGACTTCACCGCCACCGAGTTTCTCGTACCGCAGCATCAACGACGCCGCCGCATCCGGGCCGCTCGGTCCTGCTCAGCCCCACATCGCCGAGTCCTTCACCGCTGTACCCGGCGCCTCTAGCGTGCTCTCCGCCGGCCGGACTGACCGGTCCCTTCGCCACCCCCGAGGACTCCCGATGCTGTGGCGGCACTGGTCAGCTAGCCGAAGCCGCCCTGAGGCGATGACCGGGGCAGTTCGTGGGGCGCCAGACCGTCCTGGGCGCCGCCATCCTGTGCGCCCCGGCCGCCTGGTTCGGGGCGTCGGCCGACCTCCGTGTCAACCCGCGCGTCGCGGTCACTGGGCTGGTCCTGGCCGCCGTCGGCCTGAGCGCCACCATCGCCTCGGGCTGGATCGGCTCCGGGCGCTAGGGACGACCTGGCCCGCTTCCCGCTCCGACGCGACGAGGCTCGCCCGAGCCACCTACCTCGTGGCCGACGCCGTCATCCTCCTCGAGGCGGTCGCGCCCATCGTCCTGTTCGTCCTGCTGTCGCGGCGAGAGAGGAGGTCGGAGTCCCGGAATAGGCGTTGACCGCGACGACGGCGGTGGAGATGGTCGTCGTCGGGCTGGGGGCGGGGCGCTGCGGCCTGACCCTGTGGGCGGGGAGCGAGGCCGGCCTGCGCTGGGTGGCAGGAGGGGCCCTCGCCGTCGGAACGCATCCTCTGGTGGCTCGCGCCCGCGGCCTCGGCCCTCCTCTTCGCAGGCCTGCGCTCTGGCTGTGACGACGTGTTCCCGTGATCTGCGGGCGCGCAGCAGCAGGTGGGCACCGTCCGAGGCGCCGCCGACAGCCTGGTCCTGGGCAGAGCTGGCGACCGTGCGCACCACGCAGGTCAATACCTGATGATGCTTGCGGTCGCTCTGGTCGTCACCCACACCACTGACCGTTCGAGGCCCGACGATCCCGCTGCCCATGCAGCCTTCGTCGTCGTCAACACGCCACTGAACGCCTACTTCTCCCGCTACCTCAGTACCCGCACCGTGGTGCTGGCCGCTCCCGGATCGCGGCGCGTCCTCGTCGCCTATGCCCGAGACCTCACGCTGTTGTACATGGCGTCCAACTGCCTGGTGGGGGCACTGATCATCTGGCTGGGCGGCGGCATTGCTGAGACCGTTGCGGCTGGAGTGCTGGCCTCGCTCGCTGGGGCGACGACGGCGGTCCTCCTGGAGGTCTACCGGCCGCTGACGAGCTGGAAGTCTGAGCGCGACGTCATGCGCCACCCGCGCAAGTACCTTCCGTCGGCCGCCGCGCTGCTTGTCGTCCTGGCGGTCCGGGCCGTCGGGTCTCTCCTGGCGTAGAACCCTCGACGGCGTGGTGCGAGGTGTTGTCGCCAGGTGGAAACCCTCAAGCCGCGTCCTTAGGTTTGTGTGACCTTACCTAAAGTTGTGAAAAACTCTTGGCAAATTAACTTAGGCGGCCCTAAGGTCCTAGGTGCTTCGTGTTCGCCCTCGCCTCACCGAAGGACTCCTATGCGCCGTCGTACCCTGCTCATGGCCCTCCCGCTCACCGCCGTCCTTGCCAGTTGTGGAGTCACCTCCCGCGCCGGCAAGGGATCCAGCGCCGGCGCCTCCTCGGGCGCCTCTCACGGAGGCTTCGAGGTCACCGACATCGTTGGCCGCAAGGTCACCTTCGATGCCCAGCCCAAGAACATCGTCCTGAGCGAGTCTCGGCACGTCTACTCCCTGGTCTTCCTCAACAAGGACAACCCCATCGACAAGGTGGTCGCCTGGGGCGAGGACCTGCAGAAGGCCGCCCCGGACTTCTACGACAAGGTCCTCTCCGTCGCCCCGAAGGCCGCCGATCTACCGATCATTGGCTCCATCGCCAAGGACAACCTGCCCATCGAGACCCTGGTGAAGTACAAGCCCGACGTCTTCATCATGACCCTGGACGTCTACAACTCCGCGAAGGAGAAGGGCTACCTCGACAAGCTCGACGGCCAGAAGATCGCCTACGTCGTCACCGACTTCCGCCGTGACCCGGTGAAGAACACCGTCCCCTCGGTCACCCTTCTGGGCGCCCTGTTCGACAAGCGCAAGGAGGCCGAGGCCTTCGTCTCCTTCTACAAGAAGCAGGTCGACCCCATCGTCGAGAAGGTGAAGTCCCTGACCTCCAAGCCCACCACCTTCCTGTGGCGCGGTCCGGGCGTCAACGATCCCGGCTCCACCTACTCCACCGCGAGACACTCGGCGCGATCGTCACCGCCACCGGCGCGCAATATCAGCCGACGGCCTCCTGTCCGGCGAGGAGGGCGTCCTCACCCCGAGCAGGTCATCGCCTCCAACCTCAGCACATCATCGCCACCGGCGGCGAGTGGCAGAAGCAGAAGATCAAGGACACCGCCCAGACCAGCTACGTCCACCTCGGCTACAAGGCCGATGAGGCCTCCGCCAAGGCCAGTCTCGAGCAGCTGAAGGACCAGCCCGGCTTCGAGCAGATCCAGGCCTTCACCAACCGGCATGTCTACGGCATCTACCACCAGTTCTACGACGCCCCCTACAACTTCATCGCCTACCTCACCTTCTGCCAAGTGGCGCGGGGCCAGAGCCTTCTCAGACATCGACCCCGGCAAGGTCTGGAAGGAGTTCCACGAGCAGTACATGCCCTGGAAGGCCGAGGGCGTCTTCTTCACCTCCATCTGATGGGAGCGAGTTCCAAGGCCTCTGCCGACGACGCCGCAGCCGGGGCCGACAGTGCGTCGTCGGCCTACGCCTCCTACCGGCGTCGGACCCTGCGGCGAGTGCTGCTGCTGACGGGACTGACGACCCTGCTCCTGACCGTCTTCCTCGCCGCCCTCATGGTGGGACCGCTGGGATTCAGCCCCGGTCAGGTGCTCGGCTCCCTCTTCTACGCCGACTACGACCCCTGGGTCGCCAATATCGTCGTCAACCTGCGTCTGCCCCCGGCGCTCCTGGCGATGCTGGTGGGCGGGGCGCTGTCACTGGCGGGCGTTCAGATGCAGACGATCCTCGACAACCCGCTGGCCGAGCCCTTCACCCTGGGGATCTCCGCGGCCTCCGCACTGGGGGCCGCGCTGGCGATCGTCACCGGGCTCGTGCTGCCCGTGGCCACCGGGGCGACCCTGCCGATCGCGGCCATGACGGCGGGGCTGGCCGCCTCCCTGGCCATCGCGATGGTCTCCGGCTGCCCGCGGTGACCAAGGAGATGACGATCCTGCTGGGCATCGCCCTGGTCTTCAGCTGCCAGGCGCTCCTGGCGCTCGTGCAGTACCGGGCCTCCACCGAGAGCCTCCAGCAGATCGTCTTCTGGTCGATGGGCTCCCTCATGCGCGCCACCTGGCCGGCCGTCATCACCGTGACGGCGGCACTGGCCGTAGCCACACCGTCTTCTGGGTCAACGGCTGGCGCCTGACCGCCATCACCCTGGGGAGGCTCGTGCCGCCGCCATGGGCATCAACGTTGCACGCGTGCGCTCCTGGTCCCTGGTCGGGGTGGCGCTGCTGGCCGCCCTGTCCGTGGCCTTCGTCGGCATCATCGGATTCGTGGGACTCGTGGGCCCGCACATGGCCCGCGGCCTGGTGGGGGAGGATCAGCGCTTCCTCGTTCCCGCCTCGATCCTGGCCGGCGCCACCCTGCTGACCGGCGCCCACGCCGCCAGTCAGGTCATCGTGCCGGGGGTTGCCGTGCCCGTCGGCATCCTCACCGCGCTGGTGGGCGTGCCGGTGTTCCTCGCCATCATCTTCGGACGCCAGCGCTCGGCGGTCAGGAGCGGTTCATGAGCCTGACGCTGGACAATCTCACCTTCTCCTATGGCAGGCGTGCGGTCCTCAAGGGCGTCGACGCCAGCTGGGAGACGGGACAGATGGTGGGCCTGCTCGGCCCCAACGGTGCCGGCAAGTCCACCCTGGTCACCTGCGTGGCCCAGCTGCGCCGCTACCTGGGGGAGGTGACCTTCGAGGGGCGCCGGGGCCGCGACCTGCGCGGCATGATCGGCTACATGCCGCAGGGGCCTTCCTGGCGACGCCGCCCTGACCGCCCTGGAGTCGGTGCTCACCGCCTCGCGGCGCGGGATGACCTGGCACACGAGCCGCGCCGACATCGACCTGGCCTGGGGTGCTCTGGACGAGCTCGGTGTGGCCGAGCTGGCCGACCGGCCACTGGGCCAGCTCTCCGGCGGGCAGCGCCAGCTCGTGGCCCCTGGCCCGAGACGCTCGTGCGCGAGCGGACTCATCCTGCTCGACGAGCCCACCTCCGCCCTCGACCTGCGCCGCCAGGTCTCGGTGCTCTCCCACGTGCGCCGGATCTGCCACCGGGACACCGGGCGCCTCGCCGTCGTCGCCCTGCACGACCTCAACCTGGCCGCCCGCTTCTGCGACCGCCTCGCCGTCCTCGCGGGCGGGACGGTCCTCGCCGAGGGGCCGCCCGCCGAGGTGCTCCAGCCCGACACCCTCGCCGAGGTCTACGGGCTGCGGGTGCGGATCGTGCCCGCGGCGACCACGTCATGGTCGCCCCCGAGACTGATCAGGAGGCCTGAGCCGGCGGCTCGCCGCTCTGGCATCCGGTTGGTGTCCGACGTCGCCGGGCGTGCACCGCATCACGCGCCCGCGTACTGACGTGGCGGCCGGAAATCTCCCTACTCTCAGGCCATGACAGCTTCACCGGCCGTCCCGTCCGACCACGGGCTGAGGACGGCCTTTTCCCGCCACACTCCTCATCGCCCTGGCCGCGCTCGCGGCCGTCGCGCCTCTGGCCACCGACGCCTACCTGCCGGCCTTCGCGCAGATGGCCGATGACCTGGGTGTCTCCGCCTCCAGCGTTCAGCTGACGATGACCACGTTCCTCGTGGGCATTGCGCTCGGCCAGCTGGGCATCGGGGTCCTGTCCGATCGCGTCGGCCGGCGCCCTCTTCTGCTATGGGGCAGCGTGCTCGCCCTGGTCGCCAGCATCGGCGCCGCCCTGGCCCCGAGCCTGTTCGTTCTCCTGGTCGCCCGCTTCTTCCAGGGGCTTGGGGGAGCGGCCGGCATGGTCCTGGGTCGGGCGGTCATCTCCGACCGTTCCCGCGGGATCACCGCCGCCCGGGCCCTCAGCGTCGTCATGGCGATTCAGGGGATCGCCCCGGTGGTGGCGCCGATCCTCGGGGGCGTGCTCGTCGAGCCCATCGGGTGGCGCGGCATCCTGGGGGTCGTGGCCGCCTTCACCGGGCTGCTCGTGGTCATGGTGGTTCTCTGGGTGCCCGAGTCCCTGCCTGCCGAGCAGCGCCACGACGGCGGACTGCGGATCCTTCTGGAGGGCACCCGCGAACTGGCCCGCGACCATGTCCTCGTGCGCCTTCTGCTCATCAATGCCATGTCCTTCGGGCTGCTCATGGCCTACCTGTCCGCGGCGCCCTTCGTGCTGCGCAATGTGCTGGGCATGGGGACGGTGGTCTATACGGCGGTCTTCGGGCTGTGCGGGGGCGACGGTGACGGTGACGATCGCGGTGGCGGCCTCCCTGGTCGCGCCGCTTCTCGCAGGCCCACGCAGGTGAGGGTCGGGCTCATCGTGGGGCTGGTCGTCGACACGGTCTTCGCCGCGGTCTGCCTCATGTGGCTGCGAGAACCGGTGACCGGGCCGGAGCGGATGCCGCTGCTGGTGGCGGTTGTCGTGCTCTTCCTGGCGCATGTGGCCTGCCTGGGGCTTGCGATGGGCAACGCCCCGCGCTCGCGCTCGACCGCACCGGCCGGTGGTGGGAACCGCTCCGCTCTGCTCGGCTTCCTCCAGTTCGTCGTCGGCGGGCTCGTCAGTCCGCTGGTGGGGCTGACCGGTGAGGCCAGTGGGGTGGCCTTCGGCGTCGTCATCGTGGGCGTCAGCGTCATCGCCAACATCCTGGCGGTCTTCGGCCTTCGCGAGAGGGGCGAGAAACAGCGCCTGGCCGCCGAGGAGACCGAGCGCCGGCGGCGCCTGGGCCAATGACGGCTCCGGCCCGGCGGCGCGTACTCAGGAGGCTGAGCACAGCCGCCTTGCTGGACCCACAGCCGGTCGCAAGGGATGAACCGGCCGTCCGCACTCATCTCGATATAGCCCACGTGCTCGCCGTCCTCGCGACGCAGATGATCGAAGACGTCCTCAGGATCGGGCAGGCCTGCCGGTGGCGGGACGCTCATGCGTGCCAGGTTACCGGGCCGGTGAACGCCGCTACGTTAGCGCAGGCCTGCTCGCTTCTGCTGACTGGTGTCACGATTGGCGACTATTCGCGGGTGGTGCGGCATCAGCCGGCAACCTCGCAGAGGTGACTTGGGGGCGTCGGTGCTGGTCAGGGCTGGTTGTGGGGAGGGGAGTGTGGCGGGTCGAGGCTGGTTGACTCTGAAAAGTCGTCAATCGTGACACTTTCGACAGTGTGCGGGGCTGGGTGGGCTGATCGAGAACGTACTTTCGCGACGAGGACTGCGTTCTCCCACAGAACTCGCGGGTGGGACCTCAGTCATCTGCAGGAAATCGCAGTCCTCGCCGGGTATCGCAGTTCCCGGTATGCGGCTGGGGCGCGCCGCTCTGACGCAGCCGGAACCGTCCGCCGCCCTGCCGCGGCCAGGGCGCTTCGCGAGGCTGGTGGCTCGCTCTGCGTCCGTGTCGCAGGTCCGTGTTGCAGGTCACTGTCAGCTCCGGGAATGGACTGCGCCCCGCCAAGGTTGAGCCAGTCAGACTCAAGGTTGGGTGCCATCGAGTTGACAGAGCTCGACTCAACCACAATCCTGAGTGCATACGACTCAACCTGAAGGCGCCGGAACCCCGGCCCTCACTGCAGACATCAACCACAAACCAGCAACCACAAGGAGCACATCACATGGCACGCGCTGTCGGTATCGACCTGGGTACCACCAACTCCGCCATCGCCGTCCTCGAGGGCGGCGAGCCCACCATCATCCCGAACGCCGAGGGCGGCCGCACCACCCCCTCCGTCGTGGCCTTCTCCAAGTCCGGCGAGATCCTCGTCGGCGAGATCGCCAAGCGTCAGGCGGTCACCAACGTCGACCGCACCATCTCCTCGGTCAAGCGCCACATGGGCACCGACTGGTCCGTCGAGATCGACGACAAGAAGTACACCGCCCAGGAGATCAGCGCCCGCATCCTGGCCAAGCTCAAGACCGACGCCGAGTCCTACCTGGGTGAGCCCGTCACCAACGCGGTCATCACCGTCCCGGCCTACTTCAACGACGCCGAGCGCCAGGCCACGCAAGGAGGCCGGCACCATCGCGAGCCTGACCGTGGACCGCATCGTCAACGAGCCCACCGCCGCGGCCCTGGCCTGCGGCCTGGACAAGGGCAAGGAGGACGAGCTCATCCTCGTCTTCGACCTCGGTGGCGGTACCTTCGACGTCTCCCTGCTCGAGGTCGGCAAGGACGACGACGACTTCTCCACCATCCAGGTGCGCGCCACCAACGGCGACAACCGCCTGGGCGGCGACGACTGGGACGCCCGCATCGTCGACTGGCTGGTCAAGCGGGTCAAGAGCAAGGACGGCGTGGACCTGTCCAAGGGACAAGATCGCTATGCAGCGCCTCAAGGACGCCGCCGAGCAGGCCAGAAGGAGCTGTCCTCGGCGACCTCCACGAACATCAACCTGCAGTACCTCTCCATGAGCAGAGTCCGGCCCCATCCACCTCGATGAGAAGCTCACCCGCTCCAACTTCCAGGAGATGACCGCGGACCTGCTCGAGCGCACCAAGATCCCCTTCCACAACGTCATCAAGGACGCCGGGGTCAAGGTCTCCGACATCGACCACGTGGTCCTCGTGGGTGGTTCCACCCGCATGCCCGCCGTCACCGAGGTGGTGCGCGAGCTGACCGGCAAGGAGCCCAACAAGGGCGTCAACCCCGACGAGGTCGTCGCCATCGGCGCGGCCCTCCAGGCCGGCGTCATCCAGGGCGACCGCAGCGACGTCCTGCTTATCGACGTCACGCCGCTGTCCCTGGGCATCGAGACCAAGGGCGGGGTCATGACCAAGCTCATCGAGCGCAACACGGCCATCCCGACCAAGCGCTCCGAGGTCTTCTCCACGGCCGAGGACAACCAGCCCTCCGTGCTCATCCAGGTCTACCAGGGCGAGCGTGAGTTCGCCCGGGACAACAAGCCGCTGGGCACCTTCGAGCTGACCGGCATCGCCCCGGCCCCCCGCGGCGTGCCCCAGATCGAGGTCTCCTTCGACATCGACGCCAACGGCATCGTCCACGTCTCGGCCAAGGACCGCGGCACCGGCAAGGAGCAGTCCATGACCATCTCCGGCGGCTCCGCCCTGCCCAAGGAGGACATCGACCGCATGGTCAAGGAGGCCGAGGCCCACGCCGAGGAGGACAAGAAGCGCCGCGAGGACGCCGAGACCCGCAACTCCGCCGAGCAGCAGGCCTACTCCATCGAGAAGCTCCTCAAGGACAACAAGGACAAGCTGCCCGAGGACGTCCACTCCGAGGTCTCCGAGGCCGTCAACGACCTCAAGAAGGCCCTCGAGGGCGACGACATCGAGCCGGTCAAGACCGCTCAGGAGAAGCTGAGCTCGGTGGCCCAGAAGGTTGGCGAGGCCATCTACCAGGCCGACGCCGCCTCCCAGGGCGCGGCCGACTCCGCCTCCTCCGCCGGCGGCACCACGTCCTCCGACGACGAGGACATCGTGGACGCCGAGATCGTCGACGACGAGGACTCCAAGTGACCCCGGCCGGCCCCACCCCCGAGAACGAGGGCATCGACCCCGAGCTCCAGGCGGCCGTCGAGTCGGCCTTCGAGGAGGTGCCCGACGACGTCCGTGAAGGACTCGCCCAGGGCTCGCCCGAGGGCGCGGCCGGCCAGTCCGACGCCTCCTCCTCAGACGAGGGGGAGGCGGGGGACGACCCCCTGGCCCAGGCTCAGGCCCAGGCCGCTCAGGCGGCCGACGACCTGGCCCGGGCCCGGGCGGACCTCTACAACCTCCAGCAGGAGTACCAGGGGTTCGTGCGTCGGTCCCGCGAGGGCGCGGCCTCCCACCGCCAGGCCGGTGCCGCCGACGTCGTCGAGGCCCTCATCCCGGTCCTCGACGAGATCGAGCTGGCCCGCCAGCACGGCGACCTGACCGGCACCTTCGAGACCACGGCCGGCAAGCTCGAGTCGATCCTGGCCGAGAAGTACTCCTTGGAGCGCTTCGGCGCCGTGGGCGAGGTCTTCGACCCCACGCTGCACGAGGCCCTCATGGCCACCGAGTCCAGCGAGGTCACCGAGCCCACCATCGCCACGGTCCTCCAGCCCGGATACCGCCTGGGTGAGCGCGTCGTGCGCGCCGCCCGCGTCCAGGTCGCCAACCCGGCCTGAGCGGCATCCAATGCGGATCCACCGCGGATCCACCCCATATCAACCGCACCACTCACCCCGGTCCGACGGCGGGCCCGACCCTCACCGGGAACGCCGGCTCGGGCCCGCCGTCGGCCGGGAGGTGCACCAAGACGTTCATCGATTTTGTCAGTAAGGAAAACCCACGATCACCCGGATAAGGAGGCGGTGACACGAACATGGCCAGTCAGGACTGGATGACGAAGGACTTCTACGCGGTCCTCGGCGTGAGTAAGGACGCCGACGCCGCCGCCATCAAGAAGGCCTACCGTACGCTCGCGAAGAAGTACCACCCCGACCGCAACCCCGACGACGCCGCGGCGGCCGAGCGGTTCAAGGAGATCGGGGAGGCGTACGCGGTTCTGTCCGACGAGGCCGAGCGCAAGCAGTACGACGCGATCCGCTCCATGGCCGGAGGCGGTGCGCGCTTCCAGGCCGGGGGGCCGGGTGGTGCCGGTGCCGGCGCTGGATTCGAGGACATCTTCTCCTCCATGTTCGGCGGTCAGGGCGGCAATGTCCGTTTTCAGACCGGCGGAGCCGGCGGCGAGCCCGACCTCGACGACCTGCTGCGTATGTTCGGCGGCACCCCCAGCCCCACCCTGCTCCGGCGGGCCGCCCCGGGCCCCTTCGGGCTTCGGCGGCTTCAGCTCCCAGCCCCCAGCCGCAGAAGGGCTCCGACGTCCTGACCTCGGCCGCGCTGGACCTGCGCGACGCCGTCGCCGGCACCACCGTGGAGCTCACCGCGGACGGGCGCACCATGAAGGTCCGCATCCCGGCGGGTGTGCGCGACGGCCAGAAGATCCGCCTGCGCGGCAAGGGGCGAGCCGGCCTCAACGGCGGCGAGAACGGCGACATGGTCGTGTCCATCAGCGTCAACAAGCACCCGGTGTACTCCATCGACCCGGTCGACGGCGCCAACCTGCGCATGGACCTGCCGGTCACCCTGCGCGAGGCCGCCCTGGGCGCCACGGTCGAGGTCCCGCTGCTCGACGGCGGTACCTCCAAGATCAAGATCAAGCCCGGCACGTCCTCGGCACCGTCATGCGCCTGCGCGGAAAGGGGCCACCACCCGGAAGAAGACCGGCGACCTGCTGGTGACCATCCAGGTGGCCGTCCCCAAGAAGCTCTCCAAAGCCGCCAAGCAGGCCCTGGAGGCCTTTGATGAGGCCATGGGCGACACCGACCCGCGGGCGACCCTCATGGAGGAGGCCGGAACGTGAGCCGGCGTCGGGCCGGGCAGGGGCTGGGTCACCTCGCGGAGGACGCGGCCGAGCGAGCGGTCTACGTGGTCTCCGTGGCGGCCGAGCTCGCCGGGATGCACCCCCAGACCCTGCGTCAGTACGACCGGCTCGGACTGGTCAGCCCCGCCCGGACCCGCGGGCGGGGCCGGCGCTACTCCCACCGCGACGTCGAGCGTCTGCGCCGCATCCAGTCCCTGTCCCAGGAGGGCATCAACCTCGAGGGCATCCGCCGCATCCTCGACCTCGAGGCCCGCGTCGAGGAGCTGGAGGCGGACAACACCCGCATGCGCAGCCGGGAGGCGGTCGTCCAGCGGATCTTCGCCGCGGCCGCAGACGGCGAGGTCCAGGTCGTCGCACCCGGTCGACGGGGTCGAGGGCCCGCCGAGCGCCGCCCCGAGTCGGGTGGTGGGCGGGCCGCGAGCACGGCGAGTACCGCGCTCGTTCCCTTGCGGTCCATGCGGTTCCCCCGGCACTGACACCTCAGCTCATGCGGCCGCTTGCAGGGCGCATGTCATCGCGATCGACGCCATCAGGGGCGCTGCTCAAAGCAGCGTCCTTCTTTGTGCGAGCAGGGATGGACGCGCGGGGACCATTCTCCAGGGGATAGAGCGCGAACCGCACCAAATATAAGATGCGCCACATGCAGATGGCGACCTCCTTCACCGGTCGGGGCGTGCGCTACCCGGCCCCCGATGTGGCCCGTGGCTTCATGCTCCTGTTCGTGGCAGTGGCCAACGTCCCGACATGGAACAAAGTGCCGGCTAACGTGATCGTCGGTACTTTCCCGGTCCCGGCGGCCGATGCCTGGTGGGTGTTCGTCCGGACGCTGCTCGTCGACCATCGGGCCTACCCGTTGTTCGCGATGCTCTTCGGCTTCGGGCTGATGACGATGATCAATCGGCGTACCGCCTCCGGGACACAGAGCTATCTTCAGTCCCTGCCCGGGGTGGATGCGGGGCGTGAGCCGACGCCGCTGGAGGAGTCCTGGGCGCGTGAGCAGGCCACCGTCGATGCCCGTCGCCTGGTGCGGCGCCGCGGCTGGTGGATGATCCTGTTCGGGTTCGTCCACGGCATCGTCTTCTCCGGCGACATTATCGGCGCCTACGGTCTGGCCGCTGTCATCTTCGCCGGATGGTTCGCCCACAAGAGGTACGTCCGCCTGTACGTCGTCGGCGCCATCATTGCGCTGACCGCGTTCTCGCTCTTCTTGGTCATGAGTTTCGTCTCTCCTGAGACCGCCGCCGTGTGGTCAGGTCAGCAGGAGAATCCGACTGTAACGATGCTGCCCTGGTTCGTCGTCAACATCGCGAACTGGTTCTTCTTTCTGTTCGTGCAGATCCTCGTCACACTGATCGTCCCCGCCGCGGCGATCGGCGCACGTCTGGCCGATACCGGCATCATCACCCAGCCGGATCGGCACCGCCGCCTGCTCATCTCGACAGGGATCGGCGGCCTGGCCTTGGGAGCCCTCGCGGCGCTCCATAGCGCTTTGACCAACGTGTTACCCGTCTCGCAGTGGCCGTGGGACTTCGCCGTGAAGGAGCTCTTCGGCATCGTCGGCGCCTGCGGCTGGTTGGCGCTGTTGGCCCTGTACGCCGGTGGGCCCAGGGAGGACGGCAGGTTGACGGGGCTGCGTCGGCTGGCCTCCGCCGTCGGGCGCAGGTCGATGACGGCCTACTTGAGTCAGACGATCCTGTTCGGGACCATCTTCGTCATTGTTCCTGTCCTGGTCTGGGGCGCGTGCGGGTGGGGCAGGCCGGGGTGCGCTTATCGCCCCTGGCCGTGGGGCAGCGCCCGGGTGGGGCAGGCTGCAGCTGCGCTTATCGCCCTGGCGGTGTGGCTGGTGACGGTTGGCCTGTGCGCCGTCTTGGAACGCGGTGGGCATGCCGGTCCCTTCGAGACGCTGCTGCGCACCGCCGTGGCCCGCAGCGAGCGCCCGCGGCCGATACCTCCGCCGGCTGCCGATTCAGGTGCCTGAACTGGACAGAGACCTTCCTCGGGCTGTCCTCCGGAAGAATGGCCGGGGCGGAGGATCCACCTTTCGGTGGAGGTGAACTCGGCGCTTAAGGCGGACGCCGTGTGATGACGGGCCTTTATACGGTCGAGCCATGAACACGACGACTTCATTCAACGGCTCGCGCGGCCTGCGGTACCCCGCCCCCGACGTCGCCCGCGGCTTCATGCTGCTGCTCATCGCCCTGGCCAATGTGGGCTTCTGGAGCTACGGCACCGGTCGATTCACGCCGTCGACCGCCGACAGGATCTGGGCCTTTATCAACGCCCTGCTCATTCACGAGCGCGCCTATCCGCTGTTCGCGATGCTGTTCGGCTTCGGGCTGGCCACGATGGTCAACCGGCGCATTGCATCGGGCGCCGGCGCCTACTGCCAGGATCTGACCGGCGGGCTCCGAGCGCCGTCGGCTGCTGAGGTCAGCCAGGCCCGCGAGCAGGCCACCGTCGACGCCCGTCGCCTCGTGCGGCGTCGCGGCCTGTGGATGGTCCTGTTCGGGCTGGTCCACGGTCGTCTTCCCCTCAGAGATCATCGGCGCCTACGGCATCGTCGCCGTCGTCTTCGCTGGCTGGTTCGCCCGCAAGCACCACAAGCGCCAGCTGGCGGTGTGCGCCCTCATCCTCCTGCTCCAGGTCGTGCCGGTGCTCCTGTCGATGTTCTCGGGGCCCGACGGTGGAGCGGCCGCTTCCACCGCGGCGAGTACCGCCCCGACGGCTGCGGCACCTACCGACTCGGCCGAGTCAGTGCTGTCCACACTGCCCTGGTTCGTGACCAACGTGGGGAGTGGTTCTCGCTCGCCGTCGGGGTGGCCTTCACCACGATGGTTCTTCCGGCCGCCTTCCTTGGGGCCCGCCTGGCCGACACCGATCTCATCGCCCACCCCGAGCGCCACCGCGGCCTGCTGGCGGCCGTTGGGCTCGGCGGCCTGGCTCTGGGCGCGCTCGGAGCGCTCCACGATATTCTCGTCCCGCTCACGCGTGCCCAGTCCTGGGAGATCGACTCCACGCTGATCATGGTCCTCGGCCTGGCCGGAGGCTGCGGCTGGCTCGCTGTGCTGGCCCTCTACGCCGGTGGACCGACGGCGGACGGTCGCCTGACCGGCCTCAAGTGGCTGCTCGCCGCCGTGGGGCGCCGCTCCATGACCGCCTACCTCTCTCAGACGGTCATGTTCGGCACCATGTTCGCCGTCATGCCGAGGCTGACCGGGAACCCCCTGGAGCTGGGGGCGGCGGCATCCGCCGCAGTCGCGGTGATGGTCTGGTTGGTGACCGTGGGCGTGTGCGCGGGGCTTGAGCGACTCGGCGAGCCCGGCCCCTTCGAGGCCCTCCTGCGCACCGCCGTCGTCAGCGGCGAGCGCGGCCGCGTGATGCCGGCGACGCCCTCTCCCAGCTCTCGGCACTTGGCTCGGTCCCTCGCGCAGCCGGTGCGTGTGCAGGCGCCGATCACCCCTGGCTGACAACAAGGCTGCCGGACGCCACGTGCTCGCCGGGGTCTGACCCGCAGCCGACTGGCTGCTCGAAGCCGTCGTCAGAATGAGGGGCCCTGGTCCTCCGGGAGGAGGCGCGGGGCTCCTCTCGTGCCCACGGGTGAGGCGCAGGCTCGGAAGACAGCCCCGGCGGAGGAGGCGTGGATCACAGGGACTTCCTACCGTGGGGGCATGAAACTCGCGACATCGTTCACCGGCACCAGGGGGGTGCGTTATCCCTCCCCGGATGTGGCCCGTGGCTTCATGCTCCTGTTCATCGCCTGGCCAACATCACCCTTCTGGACCGGCGTGGCGCGGGTCTCGGCCCCCAACGATGCCGCAGACACGGCCTGGTTGTGGGTGCGCACTCTTCTGATCGACGCCCGGTCCTATCCGCTGTTCGCGATGCTGTTCGGTTTCGGGCTGGCCACCATGGTCAACCGGCGTATCGCCTCCGGGACGCAGAGCTATCTTCAGTCCCTCCCCGGTGTGGAGGCCGGGCGTGAGCCGACGGCGCAGGAGGAGGCCTGGGCCCGTGAGCAGGCCACCGTCGACGCCCGCCGCCTGGTGCGGCGCCGTGGCCTGTGGATGATCCTCTTCGGCGCTGTTCACGCCGTGCTCTTCTCCGGTGACGTCATCGCTGCCTACGGGCTGGTCGCCGTCATCTTCGCCGGGTGGCTCGCCCGCAAGCACTGGAAGCGGGCAGCGGTCCTCTGCGCCGTTGTTGTCGTTGCCTGCGTCGTCATCACCTTCGTCATCGAGAGTTTCATGACCTCCCAGGGTGCGGCCTCGGCGACGGATATGCACGCGGGGGCCGGCGAATCGGCTACGACCCTCTTGTCCTACGTCTCCCACGGTGTCACCTCCTGGGCCGTCAACCTGAGTACGACGCCGATATCGTTGGTGGTTCCGGCGATGTTCCTCGGTGCCCGCCTGGCCGACACCGACCTCATCGCCCATCCTGAGCGGCACCGCCGGCTCCTGACCGGCGTCGGTCTGGGCGGTCTGGGGATCGGGGCCGTGGGCGGTATTGGGGTCGCACAGTGGGCCACGGGAGGGTCCTTGAACCTCTGGGCCGTTCCACTGCACCAGGTGGCCGGGATGGTCGGGGCCTGTGGCTGGCTCGCTCTGCTGGCCCTCTATGCCGGTGGGCCGAGACCGGATGGTCGGCTGACGGGGCTGCGCCAGCTGGCCTCCAATGTGGGGCGTCGTTCCATGACCGCCTACCTTTCCCAGACCTTCCTGTTCGCCACTATCTTCCTGGCCCTGCCCGCTCTGACTGGCATGGAGCTCCACCTGGGTGAGGCGTGGGCCGCTGGGATCGCGGTGGCGGTCTGGCTGGTGACGGTCGGCCTGTGCGCGGTGCTCGAGCGCGGCGGTCACGCCGGTCCCTTCGAGACCCTGCTGCGCACCGCCGTCGCCCGCAGCGAGCGTGAGCGGGCGACGGCAGCGCCGCCGACCGTCCAACCCGATGACGCCTGATCCGGCGCAGTGCTGAGCGGACGATGAGCTCACGGCGGCTGCTCGCCGGCGCACGATCAGGCAGCCGTCAGGATGAAGGGCCCTGGTCCTCCGGGAGGAGGGGCAGGGCCTTCCTCACCCCCCTCGGGTGGGAGAGGAACAAAGCCGGAGAACAGCCCTGGCGGGGGAGGTGTGCAACACCGCGGCTTCCTACCGTGGAAGACATGAAACTCGCGACCTCCTTCACCCGGCTCCCGGGGCCAGCGTTTCCCAGCCCCGGATGTGGCCCGTGGATTCATGCTCCTGTTCATCGCTCTGGCCAACATCCCCTTCTGGGTGGCGACGACGCGCTCCTCGGCTCCCAGTGACGCCGTCGACACGGTCTGGCTATGGGCGCGTACCCTCCTGGTCGACCACCGGGCCTATCCGCTGTTCGCGATGCTGTTCGGCTTCGGGCTGGCCACCATGGTCAACCGGCGCATCACCTCTGGTGCCAGGTCCTATCTCGAGTCCCTCCCCGGCGTGGAGGCCGGGCGTGAGCCGACGGAGCAGGAGGAGGCCTGGGCCCGTGAGCAGGCCACCGTCGACGCCCGTCGCCTGGTGCGGCGCCGGGGCCTGTGGATGATCCTCTTCGGCGCTGTTCACGCCGTGCTCTTCTCCGGCGACATCATCGGTACCTACGGGCTGGCCGCCGTCATCTTCGCCGGATGGCTGACCCGCAAGCACCGCAAGCGGGCCATGGCCGTCAGCGCCGTCGTCACTCTCGCCACCATCTCGACGATGCACACCATGAGCACTCATGTTGCGGCCCAGGGTCTGAGCGCTGCGGCGGTCATGAAGCAGGGGGCCGGCGAATCGGCTACGACCCTCTTGTCCTATGTCTCCCACGGTGTCACCTCTTGGGCCGGGAACTCGGTCGCAACGGTGCTCTTCTCCATGGTGGTCCCGGCGATGTTCCTCGGTGCTCGCTTGGCCGACACAGACTTCCTCGCCCATCCTGAGCGGTACCGCCGCCTGCTGACCGGCGTCGGTCTGGGCGGCCTGGGGATCGGGGCCGCGGGTGGCATCGGGTACGGCATCTGGGCCACGGGCGGGACCCTGGCCGGCTGGACCGCCCCGCTTCACGAGGTGACCGGATTGGCCGGGGCCTGCGGCTGGCTCGCTCTGCTGGCCCTCTACGCCGGTGGGCCGAGACCGGATGGTCGGCTGACGGGGCTGCGCCGGCTGGCCTCCAATGTGGGGCGTCGTTCCATGACCGCCTACCTCTCCCAGACCTTCCTCTTCGCCATCATCTTCCTGGCCCTGCCCGCTCTGACTGGCATGGAGCTCCACCTGGGCGAGGCGCGGGCCGCCGGGATCGCGGTGGCGGTCTGGCTGGCGACGGTCGGCCTGTGCGCGGTGCTCGAGCGCGGCGGTCACGCCGGTCCCTTCGAGACCCTGCTGCGCACCGCCGTTGCCCGCAGCGAGCGCCGACGCCGCCTCCCAGCGCCTCCCGCCCCTGTCCTCCCGACGGAGACGGCTGCTCCTCCGACGCCTACGGTCTGGTTCACTGAAAAAGGAGGAACGCACCGGCTCAAGGGAGCGATGGTGAGCACTTTCGCCCGCGGCAACGGTGGGTGCCCGTCTCCTGGGGCGCTCACGTGGCGGAACGGTGAATAATCGCTGTCACAGCGTGTTGTCTCGCTACGTCCCGGAGGCTGTGAGTCGCCTCGCACAATGTGAGGGTTGACCTGTTCGTTTCACAGGGCAGAGTAGACACGGTAGCCTGCCTGCGTCCCCAACACTGAAGGAAGCGAACAGTCTCGCTGACTCAGCCCCCAACCCCGGTCAGCCTTCTACCAGCAGCAGCCCTCCGCCCCCTCTGCTCCGGCCACGGGTCAGCCCCTACCCGCCCCAGCAGCAGTTCCAGGGCGCCCCGGTGCTCCTGGTGCCCCGGCGCACCGGGGCAGCCCTTCCCGCCGGCGCAGGCCGGGGACAGTTTCATGGGCAATCTCTTCGACACCGCCAAGCCCTTCGCCGAGAAGTTCGGCAAGGTGCTCTTCTACATCGCCGCCATCGCCCTGGTCGTTAACTGGCTCTACTCGGCTTACAACACCGGTGACCTCAACGGTGCCTATGACATCGAGTCGCAGAGCCGGAACTTCAACTTCGGCAGGGTTCCTGCTGAGCCTCGCTCTTCGACGCTCCCTGGACCTTCGTGCAGATCGGTCTGATCCGGCTCTTCCTCGAGCTCGTCATCAACTCCGGTAAGAAGAACTAGCAGCTCCCCGGCGGACCCTCGTATCCGCCGCACCAGCTGCTTGACTCCGACGGTCGCCGGCCCCGTGGTTGGCGGCCGTCAGCCGTTGGTGACCGGTGCGTGCGGGTCGGGTTCGACCTCGCCTCCGGGAATCTCGAGGACGGCGGTCAGCCCGCCGTCGGGGTTGGCGCTCAGCTCGAGGGCTCCGCCGTGGGCGGTGGCCACAGCCGTCACGATCGCCAGCCCCAGTCCGTGCCCGGATCCCCGGGTCCGCCCCCGCCCCTCGCCGCGGACGAAGGGCTCACGCAGGGACTCCACGCTCATCGGCCGCCACCAGGGGGCCGTCGTTGCGGATCGTCAGCCGGACGCCGTCGTCCAGGTGCGCCATGCCGACCGTGATCCGCCCGCCGTCGACGTTGTAGCGGGCCGCATTGCGCAGCAGGTTGGAGACGCTCTGGCGCAGCAGCACCGGATCGCCCGGGACCCGGGCGGGCAGCAGGTGGGTGGAGACCTGCAGGTCGCGCTCGGCCACCTCGGGGGCGATGACGCTCAGGGCATCGCGGACCGTGGCCTCCATGTCCACGTCCTCTCGGGCCAGCTTCCCGGACTGGGCGTCGGCCAGGTCCAGCAGAGCGTCGATCGTCTCCCGATTGGCTCGGTTGGTCTCCAGCACCCGGGTCAGAACCCGCCGCAGGTCCTCGGCGGAGGCCTGCGGGTCTGACAGGGCGACGTCGATCATCGTCTGCGTCGTGGCCAGGGGCGTCCGCAGCTCGTGGGAGGCGTTGGCCGCGAAGCGGCGGTGCACGGAGAAGGAGCGCTCCAGTGAGGCCAGCATGTTGTCGAAGGTGTCCGCCAGGTCGTGGATCTCATCGCGCGGCCCGGACAGGGCCAGGCGTTGGCTGAGGTCGCCCGAGGCGGCGCGCTTGGCCGCCGCATTCATCGAGGACAGCGGCCGCAGCATCCGTCCGGCCAGCACCCAGCCGACCGTCCCGGAGACCACTGCCAGTATCATCAGCATCCCGACGGCGGAGCGCAGGATGGCACTCAGCAGCTCGAACAGGTTCGTGTCCACCTTGGCGGCCTGCGGAGTCGTCGCGTCGATGAGGGGAATCTGCTGAGGCGGGTCGAAGGCGATGGAGAGCGTGACGTAGCGCGTGTAGAAGTAGACCAGGGCGATGAGGACCGCGCCGGCGGCCGTCACCAGCCCGGCGTAGGTCAGGGTCAGGCGCGCTCGGATACTCAGGCGCCGAGGGCGACGCAACCGCTCCTCGCCTCCTGGCCGGGTGCTGCCGTGCTGCACCGCGTCGTCGGCCGGAGCCTTCTGAGCTCCCTGCCCGCTCATGCGCTGAACCTGTAGCCCGCACCGGGAACCGTCTGAATGACCCAGGGCTCGCCGAGCTTGCGGCGCAGGTGCGAGATCGTCACCCGCGTGGAGTTGGTGAAGGGGTCGGCGTTGGCGTCCCAGGCCTTCTCCAGCAGCGTCTCAGCGCTGAGGACCCCGCCCTCGGCCTCCATGAGGACCTGGAGGACCGCGAACTCCTTGGGGCTGAGCCTGATGAAGCGCCCGTCGCGGTAGACCTCCCGACGGAAGGGGTCCAGGCGCACCCCGTGGGCATCGAGGACCGGAGTGCGGGCCGGCTGGCTGCGCCGCCCCAGGGCCCGCAGCCGAGCCACCAGCTCGGGGAACTCGAAGGGCTTGGTGAGGTAGTCGTCCGCTCCCAGCTCGAAGCCGCCCACCCGCGCGTCCAGCGTCCGGGACGCGGTGAGCATGAGGACCCGTGTGCTCGGGTGCTCGGCGACCACTCGGCGGCAGACCTCGTCGCCGTGGATGACGGGCAGGTCCCGGTCCAGGACGATGATGTCGTAGTCGTTGATCACCACCTGCTCCAGGGCGCTGGCCCCGTCGCCGACGACGTCGACGGCCATCGCCTCGCGCCGCAGCCCGGTGGCGATGGCCTCGGCCAGGTACTCCTCATCCTCCACGACGAGTACGCGCATTGCCCTGTGTCTCCTTCGCTGTGGTGTATGCGGCCGGTCCCATGAGCGAACCAGCCCTCGTGTTGCCACAACATAAGCGAAATCGTGAACCTCATGGCAACACCGGTCCCGGTTGGCTGTTCCCCGAACGAACGGGCGTCACCGCACCCCGACCCACGTGAGCCGAAAGGACCCTCTCCCATGAAGAAGCCCCCTCAACACCCGGATCATCACCCGCGCCGCCACGGTACTGACCTGCGCCGTGTGCGCCGTCGGACTCATGACCGGATGCTCTCAGGGCTCGAAGGCGGACTCGGCCGCCTCCGCCTCCGCCACCAACGGCGACGAGTACCTGCTCAAGATGGCCAAGTGCATGCGAGACAAGGGCATCGACGTCTCCGATCCCGACTCCAACGGCAACATGCAGTTCCCCGACACCGAGGCCGCCAACAAGGCCGCCCAGGAGTGCGAGCAGACCGTGGGCCCCGCCCCGGGCACCGAGGACCTCGCCAAGCCCGAGACGCAGCAGGACCTGGTCAAGGCCACCGAGTGCCTGCGCAAGGAGGGCTACGACGTCCCGGACCCCGAGCCCGGCAAGGGCATCCAGCTCAACGGCGACATCCCCCAGGACGTCATGAACAAGTGCTTCTCCGAGATCGGGAACAAGTAACGCGGCGCCCTCCGGGTGCCGACAGACCACAGGCTCGCACGGCCGGGCCGCCGCGCAGACACACTCAGACAGGCATACACATGGATCAGACCACCACCTCCACTCAGGCCGACGGCGGCTCGACCACCGACTCGACCAGCACGTCGGGCAACGCGGGCACGGTGCGCCACACCCGGCGTCGAGCCTTCCTGGCGATGGGGGCCGCCGCGGTCCTGGCCGCGGGCGTAGGCGCAGGTGCCTTCGCCTCCAAGTCGGGCCCCTTCGCGGCCAAGGCCAAGCCGACGACGTCGACCTTCAACGGCGCCACCGACACCATTACCAAGGGGGACCTTCAGGGGCACACCTCCGTGACCGGCACCCTGCGCTACTCCGACTCGCGCAAGTTCAAGTCGGGCTTCGAGGGCGTTCTCATCCAGGTGCCCGCCTCCGGGACCGTCCTGACCCAGGGCGATGTCCTCTACCGCACGGGCACCGAGACCGCCTACCTCATGCGTGGCTCCCTGCCCGCCTGGCGCAGCTTCGAGGCAGGCATGGAGGACGGCGAGGACATTCGCCAGCTCGAGACGGCCCTGAGGGACCTGGGCTACTTCGACTACGAGCCCGATGACCACTTCAGCTGGGCTACCACCAGCGCCATCATGAAGTGGCAGAAGGAGCTCGACATGCTCAGACCGGGACCATCCCGCTGGGACGCGTGGTCTTCACCTCCGGGGACATGCGCGTGGGGACGGTCACCGCCCGGCTGGGGGACCGTGTCGCCGCCGACACCGAGCTCTACGACGTCACCTCCACCACTCAGGTGGTCGACGCCAACATCAAGCTCTCGGACCAGAAGCTCGCCGTCGTCGGCACCACCGTGACCATCAAGCTGCCCGACGCCAAGACCACCACCGGCACCATCACCTCCGTGGGCACGCCCACCGAGAAGTCCTCCGGCTCCGGATCGGGTTCCGGCTCCGGGTCCGGCTCCGGTTCCAGTGACTCCAAGGAACGGGTCATCCCCGTCACCGTCACCCTCGCCGACGCCTCGGCGACCGCCAACTTCCAGGAGGTCTCCGTCACCGTCGACCTGCCCAGCGAGAAGCGGGCGGGCGTCCTGTCGGTGCCGGTCGGGGCCCTGCTGGCCCTGAGCACCAACCAGTACGGCGTCGAGATCGTCGAGTCCAACGGCACCACCCGCAAGGTGCCGGTCACCATCGGGCTGTTCGCCGGTGGGCGCGTGGAGGTCTCCGGCGAGGGCATCTCCGAGGGGCAGCGAGTGGTGGTGCCGCAGACATGAGCCGCATCCTGTCCCTGCGTGACGTGCAACGAACCTACGGGGAGCCGCCCGTGGCCGCCTGCGCGGGCGTGAGCCTGGAGATCGACTACGGCGAGTTCGTCGCCATCGTCGGCCCCTCGGGCTCGGGCAAGTCCACGCTCCTCAACCTCATCGGCACCCTGGACCGGCTCCAGCGCGGGCACCGTCGAGATCGACGGCGTCGACGTCGGCTCCCTCGTCCGACGCCAGCTTTCCTGGCCCTGCGGGCCAGCCGTATCTGGCTTCGTCTTCCAGCAGTTCCACCTGGCCGACGGCGTCAACGCGGTCGACAACGTCGCCGACGGCCTGCTCTCACAGCGGGGTCCCCCGCCCGAGCGGCGTCGTCGAGCCCGAGCCGCCCTCGAACGCGTGGGCCTGGCCCACTGGCTCGACCACCGCCCCCACCAGATGAGCGGTGGCGAGCGCCAGCGGGTGGCCATTGCCCGCCGTCGTCGGCGAGCCCCCCGCTGCTGGCCGACGAGCCCACGGGAAACCCTCGATTCCACCTCCGGGGCCTCGATCGTCGAGCTCCTCCACGAGCTCCACTCTCAGGGCACCACGATCATCGTCATCACCCACGACAACGAGCTGGCCGCCCAGCTTCCCCGGCAGATCGCCATCCGCGACGGCCGGATCGTGGGGGACTCAAGCCAGAAGGAGATCGTCCATGACGACGTCTACGCTCCGGCGTGACCGCGACCGCAACGGCCAGGCCGGCGGATCCGGCCGCCGCTCCAGCGCTCGCGGCTGCGCCTGGCCGACGTGCTGCGCCTGGGAGGCACCGGCATCAGGGCGCGCCCCACCCGTGCCTTCCTCTCCGCCCTGGGCATCGCCATCGGCATCGCCGCCATGATCTCGGTGGTGGGCATCTCGGCCTCCAGCCGTGCCCAGCTGGCCGCCCAGCTCGACTCCCTGGGGACCAACCTGCTGACGGCCACCGCCGGTCAGGACCTCTTCGGCAACTCCTCCTCCCTGCCGCAGGACACCGTCGGCAAGGTCCGGCTCATCGACAACGTCCAGAGCGCCTCGAGCACCGGCCTGGTCAAGAACTCGCTGGTCTACCGCACCCCGTTCATCGACAAGAACGCCTCCGGCGGTATCACCACCCTGGCCGCGGACAAGTCGCTGCTCGACGTCGTGGCCGGGCAGGTGGACAAGGGCACCTGGCTCAACGAGGCCACCAGCCAGTACCCCGCCACGGTCCTGGGACAGACGGCGGCCCAGCGCCTCGGTGTCGTCTCGCCGGGAACCAAGGTGTGGCTCGGTGGCAACTGGTTCACCGTGGTCGGCATTCTCAAGCCGGTAGTGCTGGCGCCCGAGCTCGACAACGCCGCCCTCGTCGGTCAGGGGGTGGCCAGCAACCTGCTGGGGCACGACGCCAAGCCGACGACGGTCTACACGCGCAGCCAGGACGCAGCCGTCTCCACGGTGCGCCAGGTGCTCGCGCCGTCGATCTCGCCGCAGGCCCCCAACGAGGTCAAGGTCTCGCGCCCCTCCGATGCGTTGGAGGCCAAGAACGCGGCTGACAAGGCCTTCACCAGCCTGCTGCTGGGCGTGGGCTCGATCGCCCTGCTCGTCGGCGGTATCGGGGTCGCCAACACGATGATCATCTCGGTGCTCGAGCGCCGACGGGAGATCGGGCTGAGACGTTCCCTGGGCGCCATGCGCGGTCACATCCTGGTGCAGTTCATGACGGAGGCACTGCTGCTGGCCTCCCTGGGCGGTGCCCTGGGCTGCGTCATCGGGATCGGGGTGACTGCCGGGATGGCGGCCGCCAACGGCTGGCCCTTCTCCCTGCCGGTGATCGCCGTCGCCGGCGGCCTGGGAGTCACCATCGTCATCGGCGCGCTGGCCGGCGTGTACCCGGCCGTTCGAGCCTCCCGCACTCCTCCGACCGCCGCGCTCAACGCGCAGTAGGGAAGGGCCGGACAAGCCCGAGGGGACGCGGATGAGACGTCCCGGTGGGAGACAGCTGGGTCTTTGTGCCGATGACGCCGGACAGCGGTGGCCGACGTCGGATGCGGCCGGGAGAGGAGCCCAGATGGACCGGGACCGGCGAGGGCCCCGCACCACATGGTGCGGGGCCCTCGTTCCTGCGATCAGAAGACCGCGGTGCCTGGGGTCAAGCAGGCTCCCAGAGGATCACTCCGTGCCGAGCTTGCCGTCGACGGCGTCGCGGGCGGTGTCGATCTTGTCGTCGTACTTGCCGCCGGTCGCCTTCTTGGCCGCGCCGGCTGCGGCGTCCAGCGCCTTGTCGCTGATCGCCTCGGCCTTGTCGGAGCTGAGAGCGTCACCGGCCTTCTTCGCCAGGTCGTCAAGTCCCATGTGTCTCCTTCCGTCGGGTGGCCAGACGTCGGATGACGATGGCCTCTCCTGAATAGTGCCAGGTTTGTACAACCGCGTCACCTGCGGCACCCCTGACTTAGTCCGTCACCACTGCCAGGTGGGGCGGGCGGGGGAGCCTGCGGCGTCGGCCAGGAGGACGGCCTCGCGCACACGTCGGGTCAGGAGGGACAGGACGAGCCGGTAGGAGTCCTCCACCATGTCGGCGGCGTCGTCAGGGCGGTAGCCGGGGCCGGTGAGGTCGATGCTCACCCAGTGGCGCTTGGACTGGTGGAAACCCGGTCCCACCCAGCTGTAGGCCTTCCGTACGGCGACGACGTCCTCGGGGTCGAGCTTGACGTTGGCCAGCAGCCGGCCGTCGGTGTGGGGGATGAGCAGGAGGAACAGGCGGGGCCCCACTGAGGCGACGGGGATGTCCCACTCCGGCTTGTCGCCCGCCCAGGCGCCGGGCAGGCCGGCCGCATGGGCCAGGAGCGCGTCGCGGCGGGCGACCACGGTGGCGTCGTCGACGCGCGTGGAGGGCCCGTCGGGCTGAGGGGACGAGTCGGAGCGGGTCGGTCATCGGCTCCGAGCCTACGTTCCCTCACCCGGCATCGAGGGATCGCGTGGGGCGGGGTGCCCGGGACACTCACGGGGCGGTCAGTCCGGGACGACCTCCAGCAGCTCGCCGACCGAGCAACCCAGGGCGTCGCAGATGGCGCAGAGAGTGGAGTAGCGGATGGCCTTGGCGCGATCGTTCTTGAGCACCGAGAGGTTGACAGTGGTGACTCCGACCCTCTCGGAGAGCTCCACGAGCGTCATCCCGCGGGTGGCCAGCAGCTCATCGAGGTGGCAGACGACGTGGCTCACACGAGCCCCTCGGTCTCGTGACGCAGGACCGTGTTCTCCGCGGCCAGGGTGCTCGAGCGCTGGTAGACGCGGTGCAGGGCGAGCAGCAGATGCGTGGCGAGGATGAGGATGATGATGCTCTTGAGGGCCGGGATGTCGTTGCCGGTGGGGATGAACCCGGTCAACGATTCCGCTTCCGCGCGGTCGTCGGTGAAGTACGTGTCGGAGACCGCCAGACCCGCCATGTGCAGCGTGAAGGTGCTCAGCGCCTGGCCCAGGAGCAGCCAGAACAGGTGACCGCCCCGAGTGAAGAGGTGATCGACGAATCCTCTCCGGTCCGGGTGGATCGCGGCGATGAACCGGACGAAGGCGACGGCGCAGGACGCGATGAGGAGGAGGTGGATGATGATGAACAGGCTGATGAAGAACCGTGCGCTGCCGGACATTCCGTGCACGGTCCCGTAGCTCACCGAGTAACCGTTGATCATCTCCACCGTCGTGTGCCCGAAGGACAGGTGCCGGTCCAGTGCGGGGTCGCTGTCGGTGAACTCCATCAGCAGCCCGCGGCCGTTGATGAGGTCCCACAGGTTGGAGCCGAGCGTGTAGAAGGGGGAGAAGCAGAGCAGGGCCAGGAGGAACGAGGTGAAGGCCAGGCTGCCGGGGCCGACTCCGGCGTCGTGACCGGGGGCGGCGCCGGAGTCGGTGTCGTCTGTAGAGGGTTGGTCGGCTGCGGTCCCGCCGCTGATGTCGGGGGATGAATCGGTGTCTGAGTCTGAGGCGGCTTCGGTGCTGGCAGTCATGACGACACTCCATATCGACTATCGATGTATCGATAGTCGATATGTTGCGCCTGTGCGCGGGGTCCTGTCAAGCAATTCTCCCGGCGATGGTGCTGACTCGGGGGCCTGCGGTGGCTGGGTCGTCGGAGGGGCCGGCGTCGAGTCGGCGGGCCGGTCAGTGAGCCGTCGTGATGATGGTGGACACGATGGTGTCGACCTCCTGCTCGCTGCCGGCGGTCACGGCGATGCGCGCGTAGGTGCCCGACGACGTCGGAACGGCGACGACTGCTCCCGGAGTCTGGTTGCCCTGAACCTGTGCGGTCGAGGTGACGATGGCGGCCTCGCCGTGAGTGGACTGCCTGGTGGAGTAGCCCGTCGGCGTCCCGCCTCGCTGGGTGACGAACTCGTCCAGGCCCGCCTGGGACGGAGGCGTCGAAGAGGCCTCGGCCTCCTTGGCGACGGCGGCGCTGTTGAAGGAGCGGCTGTTCGGTGAGAACAGTCCGTAGAAGGCGTCAGTGCTGGCGAGCTTCTGGGAGAAGGTCGTCGGGTCGACGCCCTGGACACGGGCGATGAGCGTCTTCTGGTCCTCGGTGAGAGCGTTGAGATCCTGCCAGTCCTCGGGAACGGCGAAGGTGACGCCGACCGTCGGTGCGGTGATCGCCTGGTGGCCCGCCGGGACGGAGGGGGCTGCGCTGCCGGAGGCGCTTGCGCTGGGCCGGGCGGTTGCCTCGGCGCTGCTCGATGTCGTCGCCGTGGAAGTGGAGGCTGTCGCTCCGGCTGAACCTGCCGACGAGGGGCTGCTGAGGGAGCAGCCGGCCAGGGCGAGGACGGCGCTCAGGGCGAGGACGGCGGGTGCGGCTCTCATGAATTCTCCGGGGTGAGGGCGTTATGGTGATGTGACCATACCGGCGTTATCGAACGATGGTGTTTCAGACGGTCGGTCGCGCGCCGACAATGAAGGCGATCATCGAATGGTCATCGGTGGGGGCGTGTTCGAGGGCTGCCTCGGGGAGTTGTCCACGTCACCGGCGGTTCAGGAAGTTGAGTGGAATAGACTCAACTCTGCGAAGGTTGAGGTGACCAGAAGACGCAAGACGTCACCAACCTCAAGAAGGAGGTCCGTATGGACACGAACTACACCACGAAGTCGCAGGAGGCGATCTCCGGGGCCATGCAGGCCGCCGCTGCGGCCGGCAACCCCCAGATCGAGCCTGCGCACCTGCTCGTTGAGCTCCTCTCCCAGCCCGACGGCGTCGCCGCGGGACTGCTGGCCGCCGTCTGCCCCGACGCCGCGGCCCGCCAGGCCGTCGGCGCCTCCGCACGCCGCATCCTGACCCAGCTGCCCGCCTCCTCGGGCTCCTCGATGACCCAGCCCCAGCCTTCGCGCGCCCTGCTGGCCGCCCTGGAGGCCGCCTCGACGGCGGCCAAGGAGCTGTCCGACGAGTACATCTCCACCGAGCACCTGCTCATCGGCCTGGCCAAGGGCGACGCCTCCGGCTCGACCCCCACCGTGGCCCGCATCCTGGCCGATGCCGGCGCCACCCCGGAGGCCCTCGTCGAGGCCCTGCCCCAGGTCCGCGGCTCCTCGCGGGTCACCTCCGCCAACCCCGAGGGCACCTACAAGACCCTCGAGAAGTACGGCACCGACCTCACCGAGGCCGCCCGCGAGGGGCGCCTCGACCCGGTCATCGGCCGCGACGCCGAGATCCGCCGCGTCGTGCAGGTCCTGTCCCGACGCACCAAGAACAACCCGGTTCTCATCGGTGAGCCCGGCGTCGGTAAGACCGCCGTCGTCGAGGGCCTGGCCCAGCGCATCGTGGCCGGCGACGTCCCCGAGTCCCTGCGCGGCAAGCGCCTCATCGCCCTGGACCTGTCCGGGATGGTGGCCGGCGCCAAGTACCGCGGCGAGTTCGAGGAGCGCCTCAAGGCCGTCCTCAAGGAGATCAAGGACCTGACGGCGAGGTCATCACCTTCATCGACGAGCTGCACACCGTCGTCGGTGCGGGTGGCGGCTCCGAGGGCGCCATGGACGCCGGCAACATGCTCAAGCCCATGCTGGCCCGAGGCGAGCTGCGCATGGTGGGCGCCACCACCCTGGACGAGTACCGCGAGAACATCGAGAAGGACCCCGCCCTGGAGCGCCGCTTCCAGCAGGTCTTCGTCGGTGAGCCCAGCGTCGAGGACACCGTCGCCATCCTGCGCGGCATCGCCCCCAAGTACGAGGCCCACCACCAGGTGACCATCTCCGACGGCGCCCTCGTGGCCGCTGCGACCCTCTCCGACCGCTACATCACCGGTCGCCAGCTGCCCGACAAGGCCATCGACCTGGTCGACGAGGCCGCCTCCCGGCTGCGCATGGAGCTCGACTCCAGCCCCGTCGAGATCGACGAGCTGCGCCGCCGCGTGGACCGCATGCGCATGGAGGAGGCCTACCTGGACGAGTCCATCGAGGACGTGACCAAGGCCGACCCGGCCGACGTCGACCGCCTGGAGCGCCTGCGCGCCGAGCCTGGCCGACGCCTCCCGAGGAGCTGGCCTCGCTCAACGCCCGCTGGGAGGCCGAGAAGGCCGGCCACAACAAGGTCGGCGAGCTGCGCGCCGCCCTGGACGAGATGCGCACCCGCGCCGACCTGGCCGAGCGCGAGGGCAACTTCGAGGAGGCCGGTCGCCTGCGCTACGGCGACATGCCGGCCCTGGAGCGCCAGATCCGCGAGGCCGAGGCCGCCGATGCCGCCGAGGAGGCCGCCGGCGAGCCGATGATCGCTGAGAAGGTCGGCGCCCCCGAGATCGCCGAGGTCGTGGGCTCCTGGACCGGGATCCCCGTGGGCAAGCTCCTTCAGGGCGAGACCGAGAAGCTCCTGACCATGGAGGAGGTCATCGGCGAGCGCCTCATCGGGCAGAAGGCCGCCGTGGCCGCCGTGGCCGACGCGGTGCGTCGCTCGCGGGCCGGGATCTCCGACCCCGACCGCCCCACCGGCTCCTTCCTCTTCCTGGGCCCCACGGGTGTGGGCAAGACCGAGCTGGCCAAGGCCCTGGCCGAGTTCCTCTTCGACGACGAGCGCGCCATCGTGCGCATCGACATGTCCGAGTACTCCGAGAAGCACTCCGTGGCGCGCCTCGTGGGTGCCCCTCCCGGGTACGTCGGCTACGAGGAGGGCGGCCAGCTCACCGAGGCCGTACGGCGTCGGCCCTACTCCGTCGTCCTGCTCGACGAGGTCGAGAAGGCCCACCCCGAGGTCTTCGACATCCTTCTGCAGGTGCTCGACGACGGCCGCCTCACCGACGGCCAGGGGCGCACGGTCGACTTCCGCAACGTCATCCTCGTCCTCACCTCGAACCTGGGCAGCCAGTTCCTCACCGACCCGCTCACCAGCCCCGAGGAGAAGCGCAATGAGGTCATGAGCGTGGTTCAGGCATCCTTCAAGCCGGAGTTCCTCAACCGTCTCGACGACATCATCGTCTTTGAGGCCCTCTCCAAGGAGGAGCTGGGCGAGATCGTCGAGATCCAGCTGGCCCGTATCGCCAAGCGCCTGACGGACCGGCGCCTGAGCCTGGAGGTGACCGGCGCCGCCCGCAGCTGGCTGGCCGATGAGGGCTACGATCCCGCCTACGGGGCCCGTCCGCTGCGCCGCCTCGTGCAGCGGGAGATCGGCGACCGTCTGGCCCGCATGCTGCTGGCCGGGGAGGTCCTCGACGGGCAGAAGGTCGTCGTCGACAGGGTCGACGGCAGTGATGGCCTGACGCTGCGAGCCGAGGGCGAGGCGCACCTGCCGTCGTCGGCCTCGGCCGCGTCACCGGCCTGAGTCGGGACGACCGCCCGCTCCGGTCCTGCTCGACGGGCGGGACCGTGACGGCACGATGAGGGGTGGGTCCACCTGCGCAGGTGGACCCACCCCTCGTGCTGTCCGCAGCGGCGTCGGCCTCAGCCGGGCTGGTTGTCCTGAGTCGGCCAGGGGTTGTAGACGCAGCCGCCGGCGAGGTCGTGGCTCTGCTGTGCCATGAGGGGGGCCTTGAGGCCGGCCCCGGCGCAGAACTCGTGCTCGTGGCCGAGGAAGTGCCCCACCTCGTGGTTGGTGACGTAAGTGCGGTAGGAGTCGACGTCGGGGAGGTGACAGCGCCCCAGTTCCAGCGGTCGGAGTTGATGACCACGTTGTTCGCGTTGCGGCAGTTCCACATGCCACCGGTGTCCAGCGGCGAGCACAAGGAGTCCGCAGTCGGCGGCGTGGCGATGTTGATGGTCAGGTCCGCCGCGGCGGGGTCCGCCACCGGCTGGAAGGAGGTGTTCTGCGCGGTTGGCCAGCCGCGCGCGTCATTGAGGATGCGCTCCACGATGGGGGCCGCCGCCGCGGCGTCGACGTGGGTGCCGCCCTCGACGCGCAGAACGTAGCGGTAAACGGTTGCGGCTGCAGGCCGGGAGACTTTGGCGGCCGGAGCGATCGTCCATTTGCCGTTTCCGACGGCGTCGGAGTGTGCGAATCCTCGGCGTCCAGCCGTGGGGGGAGCGCCGAGGCCGATGGAGTCGGTGTCGCGGAGGGGGTCGACGTCGGCGAGGCCGCCTGGCTCGCGCTCGGTGCGGCTGATGGCGCGGCCGCCTCCGCCGGCGCCGGCGAGGGCGTCGCAGTGGCGGCCGAGTCGAGCGACAGGGCGAAGCCGGGGTGGAGGCCCCAGATGCGCAGTCCGGCGATGACGAGGGACGATCGCTACCAGGAAGGTGGCGCCGTAGAGGAGTCGGCTGCGGCCCTGGCGGCGCCGACGCTCGCGCCGAGCGACGACAAGGGCGCGTCTGCTGGCGGGGGCGGGCTCATCCGACGAATGTCGATGCGTGGAGTGCTGCCCGGCCGGGCTGCGGCGCAGCGAGGCAGGAGTCTTGCGGCGTCCGGGTGCCGACGACGAGGCGCGGCCGGGGCTCCGCCTGGGGCGGGAGGGGCGCCGCGGCGGCTGCGGGGTCGAGGGCGCATATCGCCATCGTAGGGCGCCCGCGCCCGGTTAACCTGCTGGGAGGTACCCCGGCGCGCGCAAGGTCACATGCGACCTCTGGAGGTCGACATCTTCTCTGAGGCGACTTTAGGTTGATATCTCAAGATAAAAGTCGAGAGCTGTCGGGTGTGTGGTCTGTTGGCGTCGGGTGGCTGAGTCCTGATGGCCCGGGTGTCGGTGAAGACCTCTGCCGCGCGGGTGAGCATGTCGTCGTCGGCGTGCAGCCCGCTGCCTGTATTTGAACCGGAAACAAGATTGAGGCAAGTGTTACGGAATCGTGACATAAGCGCCATTGCCATGCGAACCTGTGCGTTTTCACAAGAGGATCTGGACGTCCGGTGGAGACTCGGGAGGGGTGGAGATCCCAGTAGCCGCAACAGACCGCATGGTTGGGGATCTCTGTGCTGGTAGGGGCTGGTTAATAGTGCGACAACAGAGATCTTGTCGTCACCCACGTCACGGGCAGGGCACATGGAGGTCACACTTGAGCGGATTATTCCGAACAGGGCCATTCTGCCTTGCAACTCCCTTACTGGAAGGTGCCATGATTCGGCCATGAACACTGTCAGTACCCCGACTTCGCCTCAAGCTTCCCCGGCTAGGCGGCGAGGACCCGGGCGCCCCCGAGCGGGTAGTGAGGACAAGCGAGCACGCATCCTCAACGAAGCCGTGGTTCTCTTCGGAGAGCACGGATATGCCGGCACCTCCCTGGCCGACATCGCCAACGCAGCGGACATTTCCAAAGCCGGGCTGCTGCACCACTTCTCCTCCAAGGACGAGCTCTTCGCCAAGGTGCTGGAGCGCCGCGACCGCGAGGACGCCCTGAGCATCCTCGTGGAGTCCCCGACCTCGGGGGAGGACGTCGTCGACGCTCCCGTGGACACCGTTGGCAACGTGGACACCCTGGAGGTTGCCGCCACCCCTGACATCGACGTCGACCCGTGGTCGCTGCTGGACCGCTACATCGAGCTGCTCGAGCGCAACGTCGCTCACCGCGACCTCACAGCGATCTACACCGCCACGGCGGTCTCGGTCCTCGATGCCGCGCATCCCGCGCACCGTTGGATGGCCAACCACCTCAACGGTGCTGTCGAGCGGTTCGAGGCCAGCTTCGAGGCCGGTAAGGCCGCCGGACTCGTGGACCCGCAGATGCCCTCGCGCCTCGTGGCGCGCAGCCTGGTCGCCCTCACCGATGGGCTCCAGCTGCAGTGGTTGTGCTCGACGACGCCCCAGACGGCCGCCGCGGAGTCCCTAGACACCGACCTGGTGGCGGAGATCCGTCTCTACGTCGACTGCCTGCGCAGCCAGTGGGCGCTCCAGGAGACCCCGGAGACCCCGCAGCGACCCAAGGCGGCCTAACGTGGCCTAACGCGTCCTGAGGCGCTGCGTCGCAACGCTGCGCACAGGTCCTCGACGAATCACCACTCAGATCCCTATTCATCCCATCCGGCTCGGGAGCCCCTGGCTTCCGAGCCGGTCCTATACCTGGCGCCGGCTCCGGGCTGGACGCCTGCCCGTTGTCATTGGCGCGTCGGTCGGTTTCAGCGCTGTGCCCACAGCAGCAGGTGCGGGGTGATCGAGGCCAGGTCCGGGACGACGACGAGGCCGGGGTCAGCTGGAAAGTGTTTTCTGCGCCGATCTGCACGACGTGGATCCTGTTGCCCCGGGCCGAGGCCGCTCCCGTGGGGAGTCCTCGACGACGACGCAGTCCTCGGGGCTGCAGGTCGAGGCGCTCTGACCGCCGTGGCGTAGGGCCGTGGGTCGGGCTTGGCCCCGACGCCGTCGTCGCCGGTGACCAGGACCGCGAAGACGTCGCCGAGCGCGGAGGCCACCTTCTCGACGATCTTGCGGGGCGAGGCCGAGACGATCGCCTGAGCCAGCCCCACCTCCGCCAGTGCCGAGGTGATCCGCAGTGCGCCGGGCAGCAACGGAGGGGCGGCGCTCACGGAGGCCTCGACGTCGTGCGCGATCGCCTCGAAGACCTCCTGCGTGGCTGGATCGTCCCAGGAGCGGGTGGCGCCGGTGGCGGCGATGAGCTCGCGGGCCGTGCGAATGGATGCGCCGGTCATTCGGGCGACGAGCTCGGGACGCGGGTCGCCGCCCAGGGCCTGGCAGTGGTGGATGAAGGCCTCGTCCCAGAAGGGCTGGGAGTCCATGAGGGTACCGTCCATGTCCCACAGGACAGCGCGCACCGTGAAGCTGGGAGAGGGGGAGGGTGTCATGGAAATAGCCTAACCGGGAGGTGCTGCCGGGCACAGGGGACGGGTGCGGTGCGTAGTGATCCGCTCGCCGGCGTTCAGGGTTATGCGTTGCGTCGTCGTCCTGGCAGACTGCCTCCAAGCCGCAGCTCGGCCCGCGTGCCCGAGTCTGCCGGGCCGGCTGGGAGCGCCGGGCGCGGGCGGCGGAGTCGGAGGGATCGGGAGGAGTCGGGGTGAGCGACACCCTACAGGACCACCATGGAGGACGTGGCCCGGGCTGCCGGCGTCTCGCGCACCACCGTGTCCTTCGTCCTCAACAACCGCAACGGCGCCCGCATCGCCCCGGAGACGCGCGACCGCGTCCAGCAGGTGGCCGCTGAGCTCGGTTACCGCCCCCACGGCGGTGCACGTGCCCTGGCCTCGCGCCGTTCCTCTCTCATCGGGCTGGTCTCTGAGATCGTCACCAGCCCCTTCGGCGCCGCCACGATCCGTGGCATCCAGGACACGGTCCGGCGCGCCGGCTACACCCTGTTCATCGTGCCGACCTCCACCGAGGCGGACATGGATGCCGAGGCCTTCGAGACGCTCCTGAAGTCCCGGGTCGAGGGCATCATCTACGCCACCGGATGGAACTGCCGGGTCCGCATGCCGGCACAGGCCCGTGAGATCCCCACCGTCCTGGTCCACTGCATCGACCCGGTCTCCGGCCTGCCCTGCGTGCGTCCCGATGAGGAGCAGATGGGCCGTCTGGCCGCCCAGGCCCTCCTGGAGGGCCACCATCGGGACATCGGCGTCATCGAGCTCGATCCGAATGACGGGGAGGCGGCGCCCGGCCGACGTGCCGGCTGCGAGGCCTACCTGGAGCAGGCCGGCATCCCCTGGAGCACCGTGCACGTCGCCGTCGGCCACGGCACCACCCGGGGCGGGTACGCCGCGGCGGCCCGCCTGCTGACGGATCATCCTTGGATGACCGGGCTGGTGTGCGGCAATGACCGCATGGCCATGGGCGCCTACGACGCCATCCGCGAGCAGGGGCTCCGGGTGCGTGAGGACGTGGCCGTCATCGGGATCGACGACCAGGAGCTCATCGCCGACCAGGTTCACCCGGCTCTGACGACGGTCGCCCTGCCCTTCGAGGAGATGGGGCAGGTGGCAGTCTCCCACCTGCTGGACCTCATGGAGGGCGAAGCAGTGCCCGCCGAGACGCTCCTGCCCGGGCAGATCGTCCGCCGCTCCTCTGCCTGAGCCAATGGGCGGGGACAACCGACGCGTACAGGTTGCAGGATTCCCGTCCCCGACGGCGTCGGGCGCCCCCACGCAGGAGCGGGCCAGACAGGGGCGGTGCTCAGGCCTGTCGGCGGCGCAGGCGCAGCACGTAGGCACCGATCGCGGCGGCCGCTGCGCCCAGAACGCCGAGGGTCAAGGACGTTCCGGTTCGGGCCAGCGGGAACCCGCCCGACCTCCCCCTGCCGGCGGCGGCCGGGACCGGGCTCGCCGACGCCGTCTGGGCCACGGCCTGGGCCCCGTCCTGGCCGTGGCGCTGCCTCTGCACGGCCGGCTGCCCCGGGCCGGGGGAGTCGGGGCCCTCGGCGGCGCCACCGGCGTCCTTGGCCGCCCCCAGGTGCCACAGGCTCAGGGAGCTCAGGCGGGCGGTGCCGCCCTCGGCGTGGAGCGAGACGTTGGGGCGCCCTGCTTGGGGTAGACGGTCTCGGTGATGACGGGAGTTCCGTCGGCGGCGAAGACCTCCACGGAGTGGGCGTCGACGACGATGCGCAGGTGGACCTGGCCCTTGCTGTCCGGTGACAGCGGGGCAGTGGCGCGGTCCGGGAACTTCGAGGAGAAGTCGGTGACCCCGGAGTGGGTGCGGTCCACGACGAGCTGCTTGGCCTTGGCGTCGTAGCCGACGAGCGTGTACTGCTCGCCGTTGTCGAGGACCTTGAGGCCGGCGAAGGAGGATGTGTCCGGGCTCAGGTCAACGCTGATGTCCAGAGAGGTCCTGGGCGGCCTGGCCGAGGGAGGTGTCGCCCGCCGGGATGTCGGCGTCCTTCCGGGTGAGCTCCTGGCCGGTGCGCAGGGAATCCAGGGCCGTCACCGGCTGGGCGGTCAGACGCAGCTTGCCGTCCACCCGGGTCAGTCCCATCTCACGCACTGTGGACATGGCGGTGCGCCAGGTGGTGGTGGGCAGATCGCGCACGTAGGCCCAGTTGCTCATCCAACCCACCTGGTAGCGCTTGCCGTCGGGGGCGTTGTTCCAGGTGACGGCCGCGTAGTAGTCCTTGCCGTAGTCCAGGCGGGGGACGACGTCGGCCCCGGAGAAGGCCTTCGTGTCCGACTGGACGATCTGGTCGACCATGAGGTGGCTCAGTCCTCGGCATTGCCGTTGTGGTCCGCAATGACGAGCCGGGCCTTGCGGCCCTTGTAGGCCGAGACGTCCATGCTCGTCCAGTCCAGGGTCCCGGAGTTGTTGCCGGTGGCTGAGGCGACGACCTTGCCGTCGACGACGAGGTTGACCGAGGTGTTGTCCGCGACGGGGGAGGCCTTCGTGTCCGAGGCGCGCACCTCGTCCAGGAGAATGTGTCCCCAGCCTCCGGTGGCCGTGTCGGTGACGACGATCTGGGCGGACTTGCCCTTGAGATCGCTGACGTCCCAGCTCTGCCAGTTGAGCTCCTCCAGGTTGCGGCCGGTGGCCGTGCGTACCACCTTGCCGTCGACGACGAGCTCGACGACGGTCGCCCCGGAGCCTCCGTCAGCGCCGCCCTCGGGGCGCGGGTTGTTGCCGCCGCCCATGAGGAGGTTGAGGTAGGCGGAGTCGATGGTGAAGGTCGGCGAGGTCGCGGTACCGGTGGTGGCATCCGAGCCCTGCCCGTTGCTGACATCGAAGTAGGTGTTGATCAGCCCGGCGCTGGAGTGGTTGACCAGCGGTTGCTGGCCGGGGGTGGCACCCTGAGGGGGCGTGGTCCCGAAGGCGGTGCCTCCACGGTCCAGCTGTTCCAGGAGCCGTCGAAGCCGGACTAGGAGCTTGCCGCCGCCGTTGTCGCCGGTGGCCTCGGGGCTGTAGGGGTGCTTGCCGCCGGCGGTGCGCAGGTTGATGTGGGGCGAGGAGACCGTGAACTCATCTGAGGTCAGCGTGCCGGTATCGGCGTCGCCGCTACCGAAGGAGTCCACATAGGCCTTGCCCTGGTGCCCGGGCAGGTCCCCGGTGGCCGGGCCCGAGCCGAAGGCGGCGCCGTCGGCCTTCCAGCCGGCGTAGCCGTTCTCGAAGTCGGCCAGGGTCGTGCCCTCCTCACCGGTGTAGTGGGGGATCTCGTCGGGGGTGAAGGTGGAGCCGTCCCAGCTGCCCACGAAGTACTGGGCGGAGTCGGCCACCGTGACCACGAGGACCCACTTGACCTCCTTGGAGTTGCCGTCGACCGGCAGCGGGAAGAAGTCCGGGCACTCCCACACCGCCGAGGTGATGCCCTCCCCGCCGAAGCTGGACTGCTCGGTCCAGTGGATGAGGTCGGGGGAGGAGTAGAAGGAGATGCGGTGCTCGGTGGCGTGGGAGACCACCATGGTCCAGCGTCCGGACGTCTCGTCCCAGAAGACCTTCGGGTCGCGGAACTCGTTGGAGCCGATGTCCAGGACCGGGTCCCCGTTGTTGTACAGCTTCCAGGTGCGGCCCTTGTCCGTGGAGTAGGCCAGTGACTGGGACTGGTTGCCGCCGACGTCGGCCCGCGTCCACACCGCGACCATGGCCGGGTTGTCCGGGCTGCCCAGGCCGGAGGTGTTCTTGGTGTCGATGACCGCCGAGCCGGAGAACACCCCGTACTGGGAGGTGTACGGGATCGCCACGCCCAGTTCCTCCCAGTGGACCAGGTCCTTGGAGACCGCGTGACCCCAGGACATGTTGCCCCAGTCCGAGCCCTCGGGGTTGTACTGGTAGAACATGTGGTACTCGCCGTCGTAGTAGACGAGCCCGTTGGGGTCGTTCATCCAGTTCTTCTGCGGGGTGTAGTGGGCCTGCGGGCGCCACTGCTCGCCGGCCTGGTCGGCGTTCGGGGCCGCTGGAGCCAGCGGGGCGGAGGGAACCAGTCGGGCGTCCGGGCGGACCTGGCCGGTTGCGGATGCGGGCATGGAGACCAGCGTAGAGCCGGCTGCGAGCAGGCAGAAAGCGGCCAGGGCACTGAGCGGGCGGGTGATCCGACTCATGGCAAGTCCTCCGGGAAACGGGCTCGGGTGGATGAGAGCAGCGCGAGGGCTGGCGCCAGAGCGGCGCCGACCAGTTCGGTGGCGTGGTCAGGGGGAGCTGCTGCACCGCCTCCCCCGACGTCCGCTAACGCGCGTTAGCGACAGGAATAAATTACGCGGCCCGTCGGTCTCGATCAAGCGCCCAGGGGTGGGCTCCGAGAAACATCCGGGACTTCTCAGGGGGCTCCCCGATGGCGGGTAACGAGCCCACCCGGCCAGACTTGTGGACATGACACAGCAGCAGTACCCCGGTCAGTTCAGTCAGTCCAACCGATCCGAGGGCGATGCCGGCTCCTCCACCGGGCGCGCCGGCGAGTTCTCCGGCTTTCGCAGCTCTTTGCCGCGCCGCTCTCGCGAGCACCGCATCCTCGGTGGTGTCTGCGGCGGTCTGGCCGAGGCCTGGGACATGCCGGTGACTGCGGTGCGCGTCGGGGCACTCCTGGCCTGTCTCCTGCCTGGCCCCATGTGCCTGGTCTACATCGCGGCATGGTGCCTCATGCGCGAGGAGCCCGCCCCCGCTCAGTACTGACCGGTCTCGGCTCACCCGGGCGCGTTCGAGTTGATCGGCCCGGTCCGCGGAGGTCTGCGGCGGCCTTTAGCGCCGCGATAACACGACCCGTACCAGACTCACGACCACCAACACCGGCCGGGGACGTCGAAGTCTTCGGCCCCATAGAAAGAAAGGTGATGGCTGTCTCTTCGCTCTCCTCACTGCTTCTCTCCTGCCGTCTCTCCGTCACTCGCTTTCTCCTGACGCGTGCCCGTCCCTGCCGCCATCGGTTCCAGGCGGTGCCTCGGGCGCACGCGTGAGTGATGGACTGCGCCCACCTCGCCGCCCCCGGTTCCACGGGTGACGTGGTGGGCGCAGTGCGCTGCCGGGCGAGTGCCATCGCGCGTGTCCAGGGACGGAATTCCTGTTCCCGTACGCGTCGAACGTCTTCGCCCGCGATGGGGCGCACCCCTGCGCGTCCCATGTCCCCGGCCGCGAAACGAGGGCGGTGGTCTCGCAGGAACTCGCCGTCGATGGAAGGATCAATCCCGTGACTGAGACTGTGCCTGTCGCCGTGACCGACGCTGTGACTGATCCTGCGCCCGCCATCGAGTTCCTCTCCGCCTACGACCAGGGCTTCGCCCGTGTTGCCGCCGTCACTCCCTGCCCGTGGTGCCGGTCGACCCGGCTGCCAACGCCGCCGCCATCATCGAGCAGGCCCGAGCCCTGGCCGACGACGGCGTCTGCCTGGCCGCCTTCCCCGAGCTGTGCCTGACCGGCTACGCCATCGACGACCTCCTCCTGTCCGATGTCCTCCTGTCCGACGTGCTCACCGCCATCGAGACCCTGCGCGCCGCCAGCGCAGACCTCCTGACCGCCCTCGTCGTCGGCGCGCCCCTGCGTCTGGGGGACCGTCTCTACAACTGCGCCCTGGTCATTCAGGGCGGAAGGGTGCGCGGTGTCGCCCCCAAGTCCTATCTGCCCACCTACCGGGAGTTCTACGAGAAGCGGCACTTCGCGCCCGGTGACGCCCTGCCCGCCGGGGTGGAGAGCATCGAGCTGCCCGGTGTGCGCAGCGGCTCCGACGGCGCCGAGCCGGTAGCGCGGGTCCCCTTCGGGGCGAACCTCCTGTTCGAGGTTGACGACGTCCCCGGCCTGACCTTCCACGTCGAGGTCTGCGAGGACATGTGGGTGCCCGTCCCCCCGTCGTCGCTGGCGGCACTGGCCGGGGCGACGGTCCTGGTCAACATCTCCGGTTCGCCCATCACCGTGGGGCGGGCCGAGGATCGTGAGCTGCTGGCCCGCTCCTCGTCGGCCCGGGGTCTGGCCGCCTATGTCTACGCCGCTGCCGGGCAGGGCGAGTCCTCCACGGACCTGGCCTGGGACGGTCAGACCCTCGTCTACGAGAACGGCGAGCTGCTCGGCTCCACCGAGCGCTTCCCCGACGGGCCGCGCGCCACGGTCGTCGACGTCGATGTCGAGGGCCTGCGCGCCGAGCGCCTGCGCCAGGGGACCTTCGCCGACAACGCCCGCACCCTGAGCGCCCCGGTGGCAGGCTCCCCGGCCGCCACCTTCACCGACCCGGCGGCCTTCCGGCGGATCGGGATCTGCGCCGCCGACCTGACGGCCCCGCGCACAGACATCGGCCTGCGCCGCCGCGTGGACCGCTTCCCCTTCGTGCCCGACGACCCGGCTCGCCTCGCTCAGGACTGCTACGAGGCATACAACATCCAGGTGGCCGCCCTCGTTCAGCGTCTGGGGGCCATCGGCAACCCCAAGATCGTCATCGGCGTCAGCGGTGGTCTGGACTCCACCCACGCCCTCATCGTCGCCGCCCGCGCCATGGATCGCCTAGGGCGACCGCGCTCGGACATCCACGCCATCACCATGCCCGGCTTCGCCACGAGCTCCGGCACGCGCCGCAACGCCGAGGACCTCGCCGTCGGCCTGGGCTGCACCTTCGAGGAGCTCGACATCCGGGCCACCGCCACCCAGATGCTCACCGAGATGGGCCACCCCTACGGCGAGTACGCCCGCACCGGGGTCCTCCCCGACGGCGCGGATGAGCGCGACCTCTACGACGTCACCTTCGAGAACGTCCAGGCGGGCCTGCGCACCGACTTCCTCTTCCGCATCGCCAACCACCGCGGCGGTATCGTCCTGGGCACCGGGGACCTCCGAGCTCGCCCCTGGGCTGGTGCACCTTCGGGTGGGCGACCAGATGGCTCCACTACGGCGTCAACGCTGGCATCCCCAAGACCCTCATCCAGCACCTCATCCGCTGGGTGGTCGCCGAGAAGCTGTTCGACGACGCCGTCGGGCGCACGCTGCTGTCCATCCTGGACACCGAGATCAGCCCCGAGCTGGTCCCGGCCGAGGCCAGCGGCGCCATCCAGTCCACCCAGGCCAAGATCGGCCCCTACGCCCTGCAGGACTTCACCCTGTGGCACGTGCTGCGTCGCGGCTCGCGCCCCAGCCGCATCGCCTTCCTGGCTCACAAGGCCTGGTCGGACGCGGGCAGCGGCGACTGGCCTGAGGGGCTGCCGCCGACGGAGAAGGTCGCCTACGACCTCCCCGAGATCCGGCGCTGGCTCGAGCTGTTCCACCGGCGATTCTTCTCCAACCAGTTCAAGCGCTCCACCCTGCCCAACGGCCCCAAGGTGGTCGCCGGCGGCTCGCTGTCCCCCCGCGGGGACTGGCGCATGCCCTCCGACGCCGCAGCGACGGCCTGGTTGGACGAGCTCGAGCGCAACGTGCCGCGTGCGTGACGCCGCTGCTGAGAAGTGGGACCATTGTCCTGTGGTGTGACGTAAAACATAATCAACCGGATTTCGCATTCTCTGTTCGGGATTGATGAGTTTAAAACGCGTATTTACGCCTAAAAGCCACCCTCGAGTTGCGGTAACGCGTGTTACCTGTGTTGGTTTTGTTTGATTTTGTGTGAAAGTGGTGGGCATCTGAGTGGTGGCGATCACGTGATTCGTCTTTATCGTCACCATGACACACACGTCGCTGTTGCCCAGGCCTCACCAATCCTTGGCGGCAGCCTGGATGGAAAAGGTTCCCGCCCATGGCTTCCCTGGTCATAGCCGCTCACGGACACCTGGCTGAAGGCCTCGTCGCCTCCTCCGCGATGATCGTCGGTCCCAGTGATGACGTCGTCGCCGTCACCTTCGACCCCTCCGAGGGGCCTGACGACCTCCTGGCGAAGTACGCCGCCGCGGTCGAGGCCTCCTCCAGTCAGGAGCACCTCATCCTCGTCGACCTCTTCGGCGGCAGCCCCTACAACGCTGCCGCCCGCTTCGCCGCAGGACGCGACGACGCCGACGTCGTCACCGGCGTCAACCTGCCCATGGTCATCGAGGTCCTGTCCCGTCGCCTTGCCGGCGCCGGGCTCGCCGAGCTCGTAGAGGCAGCTCGGACGTCCGCCACCGACGGCGTCAAGGTCCTCTCCGAGGTCTTCACCCCTGCACCCACCACCACTTCCGACGATGAAGGAGACGAGCTCTGATGGACGTCAAGCTCCTGCGTATCGATTCCCGCCTGGTCCACGGACAGGTCGCCAACAACTGGGCCGGGTCCCTGGGAGCCGAGGCCATCCTGGCCGTCTCCGACGGCGCCGCCAACGATGAGCTGCGTAAGACCCTCATGCTGCAGACCGGCGGCGGCAAGGTGAAGATCCACGTGCTGGGCGTGGAGAAGGCCGCTCGCGTCTACAAGAACCCCAAGTACGAGGCCCTCAAGGCGGTCATCGTCGTCGAGACCCCGGCCGACATCGTGCGCCTGCTCGACCTGGGCGTGGAGGCCAAGGAGGTCAACGTCGGCGGCATGACCTTCAAGCAGGGCACCAGCCAGGTCTCCCAGGCCGTCTACGCCGGTCCCGAGGATGTCGAGGCCTTCAAGGAGATCGACTCTCGCGGTATCAAGCAGTACATCCAGCAGGTGCCTTCCACCGCGAGCTCCGACCTCATGGGGGCTCTCAAGGACAAGGGCCTGCTCTGAGGGGCCGCGCTCTCTGACGCGCCTGCGTCCCCTCCCCGAGTATCCCTCTGACACTTCCCATCCCGCGCCCCTCGGTGGCGGGAGCAGGAGGGGTGTCCTGTCAACCCTCACGTGAGAGAGACGAACCGTGCAAGACATCAACCTGATCCAGATCATTCTGGTCACGCTCGTGGCATTCGTCGCGGGCATGGCCAGCGTCCTGGACGAGCGGCAGTTCCACCGCCCGCTCGTCGCCTGCACCCTGACCGGTATTGCCCTGGGCAACCCCACCGTCGGAATCGTTGCCGGTGGAACCCTCGAGCTCATCGCCCTGGCCTGGATGAACGTCGGTGCCGCCATGGCGCCCGACGCCGCTTTGGCGTCCACGGTCTCCACGGTTGTCGCCGTGGTGTTTGTCAACCAGGGAATCGCCCAGGGCAATGCTATTAACCAGGCCGTGACTGTGGCTGTACTAGTGGCTGCGGCGGGGCAAGGACTGACGATCTTCGTGCGAACGATCGCCATCTTCTTCGCCCATCAAGCGGACCGCTTCGCTGAGCAGGCCAACTATCGGGGCATCGCCATCATGCACTTCACCGCCCTGGGTCTTCAGGGGCTTCGGGTGGCCGTTCCGACGGCTGCCGTTGCCATTCTGGCCGATGGTGAGACCGTGAAGGATACCCTGGAGGCCATTCCCAAGGTCATCACCGATGGGCTCAACATCGCCGGCGGCTTCATCGTCGTCGTCGGTTACGCCATGGTCATCAATATGATGAAGGCGCGCAAGCTCATGCCCTTCTTCTTCTTGGGCTTCGTCTTCGCCACCTTCGGCACCACCGTCACTTCCCACAGCGGGAAGGTTGAGGACCAGTTGGATAAGGGGGTCAACGGCATGGCCGACTGGATCGTCAGCTCCACGCCGACCGCCGTGTCGCTGGTGGCCCTGGGCATCCTGGGGGCCTGCCTGGCTGTCATCTACGTCCAGCTCAACCCCGAGTTCCACGACTCCGTACGTCTGCCCGCCGCTGCCTCGCCCGCAGCCGGTGGTGGCTCCAACAGCGACCTGGACGACGACCTCGACGACGAGCTCGACTGAGCTGGAAGAAGGAAGATTCTGATGACTACTGAAACCGCTCCGGCGACGTCGGAGAAGATGCTCGACAACCGCGATCTCATGCGGATGTACTGGCGCTCCACCTTCCTGCTCGGCTCCTTCAACTTCGAGCGCATGCAGGCCATGGGCTTCTGCTACACGCTTATGCCGGCCATCCGGAAGGTCTACCGCGGCGACAAGGCCGCCGAGGCCGCCGCCCTCAAGCGGCACCTGGAGTTCTACAACACCCACCCCTGGGCCTCCTCCGTCATCTTCGGCGTCACCGCCGCCATGGAGGAGCAGAAGTCCAAGGGCGAGGACATTGGTGAGGATGCCATCACCAACGTCAAGATCGGCCTCATGGGGCCGGTTGCCGGTATCGGCGACCCCATCTTCTGGGGTACCGCCCGCCCCGTCCTGGCGGCCTTGGGCGCGTCGTTGGCTCTCAACGGCTCCTTCTTGGGTCCGCTGCTGTTCTTCGTCGGCATCAACGTCCTGCGCGTTCTCACTCGCTGGTACGGTCTGAAGGTCGGTTACGAGCGGGGGACCACCCTGGTCACCGAGGTCGGCGGCGGCCAGCTCAAGAAGATCACCCAGATGGCTGCCATCATGGGTCTGTTCGTCATGGGCGCGCTGGTGTCGCAGTGGACCAAGATCTATTTCCCGCTGGTGGTCTCCAAGGTCGAGAACCGAGAGACTCATATCGTTACAACGACGACTCTTCAGGACGTCCTCAACCAGTTGCTGCCCGGCCTGGCGGCGCTGGGGCTCACCTTCCTGTGCATGTGGCTGCTTAACAAGAAGGTCAACGCCCTGTGGATCATCCTGGGCATGTTCGTCATCGGCATCCTGGGGCGCTGGGCCCACGTCCTGGGGAGTGCCGGGAGCCTGACAGCCCGTCTCACGCCACTCGCCACGGAGCGGGGAAGACCCGATAGGGGCTTCCCCGCTCCGCGCACTCGGTAGAATGCGCGAGGCCCTGCCGGATTCCACCAGCACATCATCCGTCCTGTCCGACGTCGTCTCCCGCTCCTCTCGGCCCCGCCCTCCACGTCCCCCTGCAGCAAGGAACCAGCGTGACCCGACTCCTCGTCACCGACCTGGACGCCACCATCGTCTTCGACCGCTCCGTCTCCCTGGCCGACCGCGAGGCCATGGCCCGCTGGCGGGCCGCCGGCAACCTCCTGGCCGTGGACACCGGCAAGTCCTCCTTCGCCACCCGCGACGTCCTTGAGCCCCTGGGCGTCGTCTTCGACTACGGCATCGTCTTCACCGGGGCGGTCCTCGTCGACAGCAGCTACCAGGTGCTCTCCGCCCGCTACCTGCCCGACGGCGTCGCCCGGGACGTGGCGACCCGCACCGTCGACCTGCCGGGGGTGACTACCTACGCCACCACCATCGAGACCGACTACATCCTGGCTGACAACAACGACGAGATCTCCTCGATCCTGGCGGTCTTCGAGCCGATGACCCTGGAGGAGATGGACTCCCACCGCTTCATCGGAGTGCCCCTGCGGGTCACGGACGACGCCCTGCGCGATCGCCTTGATCACGATCTCACCCAGCGGTGGGAGGGCGTCCTGGACTGCCACCGCAACCAGGACTTCCTGGACTTCGTGCCCGCCGGCGCCACCAAGGGCTCCGGGCTGCGGGCCCTCCTGGACGGGCCCCTGTCAGGGGCGGGAGGTCGAGGTGTGGACCATCGGCGACTCCTGGAACGACCTGGACATGCACGCCGTCGCCGACCACGCCGTCGCCCTTCCCTGGTCCCCGCCGGAGGTCACGGCCGTGTGCGAGACGACCGCGGGCTCCATGGCCGAGCTCATCGACACGATCCTGGAAGGCGACCACGCATGAGTGAGAACGGCAAGGTCGAGGGCAAGAAGTCGATCGGCACCCGGGTGCGCGACTGGTTCAGCGGCGGAGACCCCGACGGGCCCGCCAAGATCCGCACCTGGGCCACCGGGGATGACGGGCGCTGGCGTGGCTACACCCACTCCATGGGCAAGTACGTCACCTGGCTCATGGTCATCGCCTGCATCCTCTACCCCTTCACCCGGGGCATCGGCTCGATCCTGGCCCTTATCGTGGCGATCTTCCTCATGGGCGGACGGGCCCTGATCGAGCGCCAGGTGCGCCGCGACGTCTCCGACCTCGAAGAGGCCAAGAGGCAGTACGGGCTCACCCGCAACCCCGAGTACCTGCAGTTCATGACCTTGCGCGCTGAGGGCCTGCTGGAGGACAACAAGATCCTCACTCCCGATTCCCGCAGCCTCCTTCAGGGCTACGTGCAATGGGCCCGCGAGCGCCAGGAGCGCGAGGACAAGAAGCAGGCCAAGAAGGCCCGCAAGGCGGAGAAGAAGGCCCGTCGGGAGTCCGCCGGCCAGGAGCCCGACCAGTGTACTGACGCGGCTGCCAAGGATGAGGAGAATAAGCCTGCTGATGCCTCCTAGGCGGCTCCCGGCGGCTCCGAGGCCGCTGGAAACCGGCAGCACCTGAACGGAAAGGACTCCCATGCCACGCAGGCTCATCTCCACGGACCTGGACGGCACCATCGTCTTCAACGGGTCGATCCCGCTGCGCGACCGCGAGGCCATGGCCCGGTGGCGGGCCGCCGGTAACCTCCTGGTCATCAACACGGGCCGGTCGGTCTCGGCGCTGGAGCACGTGGTGGTGCCCATGGGCCTGGAGTTCGACAACGCCATCCTCTACACGGGTGCCGCCGTCGTGGATGAGAACATCAGGGTGCGCCGCTCGACGGTTCTGCCGCCCGGTGTCGTCGAGGACATCCTCGACTTCGTTGAGGGAGCCCCGGGTGTCACCGTCTTCACCACCGGACTGGACGAGGACCTGCTCATCTACGACACGATCGGCTCCGGCTCCGAGCTGCTCACCCTCTTCCGGCCGGCCACCCGGCGTGACCTGGACGGGCGCGAGGTCATCGGTGTGCCGATGCGCTTCACCGACTCCGAGATGGCCTCGCGTACCGAGACCTACCTACGTCGGCGCTGGGAGGGACAGGCGGTGGGCTTCCGCAACCAGGACTTCATCGACGTCGTTCCCGCCTCCGCCTCCAAGGGTGAGGGGCTCAGACAGCTGGTGGCGAGCCTCAGCGAGTCGCCCGCTCAGGACCCTGCCAGTGACTTAGGCGATGACTCCTCCGCCTCAGGGGTGGCCGAGCCACCGGTCGAGCCCATTGAAACCTGGTCCATCGGGGACTCCTGGAACGACATCTCCATGCATCAGGCCGCCGACCACTCCTACGCCCTGCCCTGGTCACCGCCGGAGGTCGTCGAGCAGTGCGACGGCACGGTCTCCAGTCTGGCCGACCTCATCGACTCCCTCATGGGACGGCCGACGGCTTAGACCCAGCACATCGACAAAATCTTCACAAATGACGCGGAGCCGTGTCGTCTGTGAAGATTTCGTCGAAGTGTTGATGTGCGGGGTGGGTTCGGGGAGCGCGAGCTATGCTCGCCGGCATGCGCCTGCTCGCCACGGATCTTGACGGCACCCTCGTCTTCCACCATGCCGTCGGACAGGCCGACGCCGAGGCCCTGGTGCGCTGGCGCGAAGCCGGCAACCTCCTGGTCCTGGCTACCGGGCGCTCGGTACGGCTGGTGCAGCACGCGGTCGAGGTGGCCCGGGCCTCGACGAGCATCGGCCTGGACTACGACTACGCCGTGTGCGCCACGGGCACGACCGTCATCGACGCCGCTGGTCGGGTGCACTGCACTCGCACGCTCAGCGCCGACCAGGTGCGGGCCGTGACCCGGGCGGTCGGCGTCGTCAGCCGGGCGCAGGTGTCCGTCTTCGCCTCGACCCTCGAGCGCGACTACGTGCTGGACGATCCGATCGGCTTGTCCACCGACCAGCGCACGCCCGCCGACCGCTTCACTGCGGCGCCCCTGTCCCAGGTCGCCGGCCTGGGGGTCACCTCGATGCCGCTGCACGTCCCCGATCCTTGCGTCGCCGAGGCGCTGGCCCGAGGCCTGGAGGATATGGTCGACGGCGTCAGCTGCACCCGCTCGACCGCCTTCGTCGACGTCACGGCCGCGGGTGAGTCCAAGGGGACGGGGCTGGGCCGGCTCGCCGCGCTCCTCGCCGAGCGGGGCCAGGAGATGAGCGAGGTGGCCGCCGTGGGCGACTCCTGGAACGACATCTCGATGTTCGAGTGCGCCGACGTCCCCTGCGCCATCGCCGGTGCCCCGGACGACGTCGTTGCGGCCGCCGGCGGGCGCACCACCCCGAGCGTGGCCGCCTTCATCGATGCCCTCATGGCCTGAAGGTCCCGAAGACGGTGGGGCCGCCCTGCTGTCGCTTCCCCCGTCAGGCTGCCCGGATGACTACTGCTGACCGAATCTTCGCCCAGATGACGCGGAGCCGTGTCGTCTATGAAGATTCCCGGAAATCGCAGCTGAGCGCGTGTCAGCGGTCATGCGGCGCTCAGACCTGGGCGTAGCGATGGACGCTGGTCTCCGCAGCTCAGCCGGCGCGGCGGTAGAGACGGTTGGCGGCCTCGCGCGAGGGGCGTGAGGTGAGGTCGACGGTGCGCGCCCCATCTTGCCGGCGTACTCGACGGCGGCCTCCACGAGGGCCTGGCCGGCACCCTGGCCGCGGGCCTCGCCGTCGACGACGACGTCCTCCACCCAGGCGCGCAGACCCGTGGGGATCGTGAAGGTCGCCAGGGTGAGCATGCCCAGGATCGGGGCGCTCTGGCCGGCCTCGGCCTCCGGGCGGAAGACGAAGAGGAAGACCCCCTCCTGGGCGATGAAGGCCTCGCACTGCTCCGCGGTCAGTGCCGGGGCGCTGCGGGAGAGCTGCGGGATGAGGCGCTCCATGGCCTCGACGATCTCCGGACTGGAGGTGGTGACGAGCTCGACGGTCATGAGGAGTTCTCCTGCTGGTTGAAAAGAGGCGGTGGGCCGCAGCGGTGCTCCCGCAACGGTTCCCTGTCAGTCCCGGAGCCTACCGTCCCGGGGTGCTCCGGGAGGTGAAGCGGTCTCACCAACCGGAAGATTCCGTCTGAAGGCGTCTGATCGCGGTCAGTCCGAGGTGCCGATGGTCTTGACGGTGGGATCCATGACGGCGGCCTCCACGAGGGCGGTGTCGCTGGTCAGGTCCCGCAGCCGCAGCACGTAGGGGTGATTCACCGTGAACTCGACCGGGTTGTCCGGCTCCGGCGCCGCCATGACCTCCACCCCGCCCTCGCTCAGGGCTGCGGCGACCGTGCCCTCCTCGTCCAGGATGAGGCGCACCTGCTGGACCACCTGCGCCAGCTTGAGCTTGGGTGCGATCCGGTCCAGGCTCTCGGGCTTGAGCCCCTGTTCCTTCAGGAAGTCGAGGAGCTCCTCGGGCTGGGAGGTGAGATCGAGCTTGGGCAGGGCCAACGTCACTTCGCGGGTCTTGGCGGAGTCGAGGGCCTTCGACGCCGCCGCCCACGTTCCGGCATCCATGGCCCCCGGCAGGGTTCCGGCGTCGGGCAGGACGACGTCGAGGGCGAGCTGGGAGCCATCCGAGTTCTCCTCCTCGCCGGCGTAGTGCAGACGCACCGCCGCCCAGCCCTTCCCTGTGGCGTAGGGGATGGAGCGCGTGTCGTGCATCAGGTCGGCCTTGACGGCCTTGCCGCCGGCGAGCGTGAAGTCCTCCTGTGAGGTGTCCTCGGCCTTGAAGGGGGCGTCCCAGGAGGCTGCGAAGAGCAAGGCGTTCTGCACCACCAGGCGGGTGTCCTTGGTGATGGTGATGCCGCTGTTCGGGATGAGGCCGGCCGTGTGACGCGAGGCCCAGGCATCGAGGTTCTTCTTCATCGAGTCCACCTCGATCTGCTCGATCTCGGCGGAGAACCAGCGCAGCACCGTGTCGAGGTAGGTCTGCTTGACCTTGATGTCCTTCTCATCGGCGATGAGGACATGGTTGGCCAGGTGGGCGAGCGGCTTTGTCAGGACCTTTGTCCGGGTCGAACGCTTTGAGCTCGCTGTCGTGGCGGTTCAAGGAGCCT
>BNJS01003636.1_pt1 | contig 92937 bp, 164 predicted proteins | sample 8540461 | NCBI WGS metagenome assembly BNJS01 (sample SAMD00202454, study PRJDB9452) | human saliva metagenome | isolation source: human saliva | place: Japan | reverse complement strand
TCGCCTGCATGAGAGTCGACCGCTAGTAATCGCAGGCAGCGCACTGCGAGAGCCGTTCCCGGGTCGCATACGCACCGCCCGTCACACCACGGAAGTCGTTCCACACCCGAAGCCAGCGACCATCTAAAATGGGCGAAAGGTGCATCTGGGGGTGAAGTCGCAACAAGGCAGCCGTATCGGAGTTGCGCGGCTGGATCCTGCCTCCTTTCTAAGGACTAGGATAGAACCGCATGCTCACAGCAACTTAGGTCGGTCATTTGGCTTAGTTTTGCATTGTCTAGTTTTGAGGGTATACTTTTTAATCACAAGATTTTCTATATATCTATAAAGAAACAAATGTAACGTCATACCCTCTTTGTTCACTGAAAACCGTGCACAGAAGAGCAAGAAGAAATCGCAAGGAGATTTCATGTACTCATGCATGAAGTTTTCCCTCACTGAGGCTCTACCGCAAGGTAGAAAGTAACAGAATAGATTTTTCGCAAACAGATTAGGATAAGCAGACACCTTATACGTCACCATGATGAAGTTCCGATTCGATGTTGGATCGGCGCTGAAGATTCCATTAGATGCTTGCCAGAGCCGACAGAGACATAGTAGGCTAGTGTCGATGAGGCTGGCTCGAGCAGATGACAGGAGATGCCAGACCGCTGATGTGTGCGCGGAAGCGGGAAGGTTAAGTCAAGTGAAGGCAAAAGCGTACGGCGGATGCCTCAGGCGTTTCGAAACGAAGAAGGACGCGATAAGCTGCAGGAGCATGACATGAGCTGCAGTAAGCGCAGACTCATGGATCCGAATGCCAGCCAGCAAGAGTAACGTCTTGTCACTCTACCTTCGAGGTAGAGAAACACGCAGATGAAACCGAAACATCTAAGAGTCGGAGGAAAGTGAAACCAAAGAGATTCCCTGGTGGCGGCGGGCGAAACAGGAGGGAGCCCAAACCAAGAGACTTCGGTTTCATGTTTGCGGACCTGCAACAAACTGGACACTTTAGTAAGGCAGCATCTGGGAAGGTGCGGCGAAGTGAGACCCTCGACATGCGAGAGTGAAAGGCAGGCAGGGATCCAGAGTACCACAGGGCACGAGGAACCCGGTGGGAAGCAGGGTCGACCACCATCAGGGCCATGCATCAGGGAAACGACCGATGGCGAAAAGTACCGTGAGGAAGGTGAAAAGAACGGGAGGGTGCAATAGAACCTGAAACCGTAAGTGTCTACAAACAGTCGGAGCACGATTAACAAAGATGCGCGCAGCCGCACATTGAAGCACGAACCGCGCAGGTTAATGTATGCTGCGCGACGCGGGAAGACCTTGAGCCAGGCAAGCGACGTAGAGGGCGTCAAGCAGCATGGATTAGACCCAGAACCTGCAGTGATCTAGACATGTCCAGGTTGAAGCTCAGGTACATGGTGGAGGACCGAACCCGTGAGCGTTGACTTTGGGGATGAGATGTAGTGAAAGGGTGAAATGCTAATCGAACGTGGAGACGCTGCTCTCCCGAAATGGCTTTAGGGCCCAGGCTCAGGCGAATAACCATAGAGACGGTGAGCACTGATCGGGGCAGCGGGGCGTAAAGCAACAGAGCAGTCAGCGGCAGAATGGTGCCCGCATGGGCAGCGCCTGGGAGCAGAATGCAGTGATAAGACCGCGGTATTCCAAGAGGGAAAGCTTAGCCCAGCGCCGGGCAGGTCCCAAATGCTGTGCTAAGTGGCGAGGAAAGTACGGACTTCGAGAAACAACCCAGGATGTTGGCTCGAAGCGCGCGCACTACAGAGTGCGCGGCAGCTCGCTCATTCGAGAGGCCCTGCGCTGAAAATATCCGGGGCCAAAGCACAGAACCGAAGCCGCGGCAGCCACTATGTAACTTTTGGGTGGGAGCGATTCGTATCTGGACGAAGGCAGACCGGAAGCGACTGCTGGACGGGTAAAGATAGTAGAATGCCGGTATGAAGAATGAAACGACAGGTGAGAATCCTGTCCACCGAAAGCCTACAGGTATCCCGGGCAGCGCTCGTCGTCCCGGGGGTTAGCTCGGGGACCTAAGCCGAGCGAAAGCATGAGCGATGGATCAGCTGGCAAAATTCGGTGCCGCGTCTTCGTCTGAGGATGGAGTGACGCAGGAAGGAAGCTGAGGCGATACACACGATTGGAAGAGAGCGCGTCGAAGTTGCGGTGGACGCATAGTGGAGGCAAATCATACTGCGAGGCCGAGAACCGACGAATAAAGGAAAGACTACGGTCAATCTGAATCCAGCCTGCACTGCCACGACCACGTCTAACACGAAAGACGTCCCGCCCGCACCGAAAACCGACACACGGTGGGCGGGGAGGAGAATCCTAAAATTGCGCGGGAAAACCCTGCGTTAGCGAACTCGGCAAAAGCCCATCCGTAACTTCGGGGAAAAGGATGGCCGCTGAGCGGTGACCGAGACTGCTTGCTGTCTGAGCCAGCTGGCGGCGGCAGAAAAGAGGCCCAAAGCGACTGCTTTACCACAAACACAGGTGCCTGCGAAAGCGCAAGCCGAAGTATAGGTGCTGACGCCTGCCCGAGGTGCAGGAAGGTTAAGGAGAGTTGTTAGCCCTCGAGTGAGGCAGCAGACGAAGCTGTCAAACGGCGGCCCGCACATAACGGTCCTAAGGTAGCGAAATTCCTTTGTCGGGTAAGTTCCGACCGCACCGAGCGCGTAACGACTTTGGGCACTGTCTCAACGAGGGACAGCGAAATTGAAATACCTGTGAAGATGCAGGTTACCCCGCGCGACTGGACAGAAAGACCCCATGAGCTTTACTGCAGCTTGGCACTGGTCTCTGACAGACGTACGGTGATAGCCGGGAGACTGCGGCGACGGATCGCTAGATTTATCCACTTTGTCACCGTTAGGATACCGGCCTTCATATATGCTGAAGGATCTAACGAACGTGGCCGTGTTCGGGACCAGTACCAGGCCGGAGCGGCGGTTTGACTGCGGTCGCCTCCGGAGAGCATACCCGAGGCGTCCAGCGACTCAGCGCGGACAGAAATCGCGCGCAGGCGCAAAGGCGGCAGAGCAGCCGCTGCGAGACTGACGGCGAGCAGGCTACGAAAAGTAAGGGCTTAGTGATCCGGTGGAGAGTAGAGTGCCACTCGCCTCAACGGATGCCAAAGCTACCCTGATAGCAGGCTAATCGTCCCAAGAGTCCCATGTGACGGGGAGGTTTGGCACCTCGATGTCGGGCTCATCACATCCTGGGGCTGAAGCAGGTCTCTGGCGGGGTTGGGCCGTTCGCCCATTAAAAGTGGTACGTGAGGCTGGGTTCAGAACGTCGAGAGACAGTCTCGGTCCATATCGTCTGCGGGCGTAAGATACATGAGGAGCTGCTGCCTAGTACACGAGGACCGGGAGTGGACGGGACCAGCTTGGTGTACCAGTTTGTCCTGCCAAGCGGCACGGCGGTAGCTGCGTCCGGAAGGGATAAACGCTGAAAGCATCTAAGCGAAGCCCGTCCTGAGATGAAGTGTCTCGTTCCTATAAGAGTAAGACCCTTGAAGAAGACAAGGCAGATAGGCTGCGTGTGGAAGCACAGCAGTGCATGCTGACCAGCACAGCACTAATCGGTCGAGCTTGACTCACATTCTAAGGCAGAGAGCCAATAATGCAATTTGCGACAGTTTGCTAACGAAGTTTTGAGTGAGCAAGACCTCAGTAAGGTGCGTGATGCCTGAACGGTACCACCTGTTCCCATTCCGAACACAGTAGCGAGCGTTCAAAGCCGAGGGTACTTCGTTGCCAGAGACGACGTGAGAGCAGGTAGCCGCCGCACAATACTCCTCGAGAGCTCAGTCAGACAGAGCGTCTGACTCAGCTAATCAGAATGTCACCGGTTCGAGTCCAGTTCGAGGAGCCATTTTTACATTATAGGAAGCACTGATAACATTCAGCCGCGCCACCATCTTGACGCATACTTTTGCCCGAACTGCAGCGCGATCCTCCACATAGCTTTGGCTATGCGTCCGGTTTACCCTCCTTGTTCGGCCGATCTACGCCAATCTGACAGACCATTCATTATCAGCGATTCCTTTGACGGCGCATTTGCCAGTCTCGATGGATAGAGCATCGCCAAGTCGGTTAAGCGCACCGGGACGTTTGAGCCCGCATCCAAGTTGGTTCGAGACCAACCACCCCAGCCAGCCCTTTACGCCTTTTGTGGCGGCACTGCGCTGATGCAGGTTCACTATAGCCCAGTTGGTGAGCATCTGACTTAGTCAGAGGGTCCCAGGTTCGAGTCCCGGTGAGCCACCACTTATTTTCGCTGTCATGACATCACTAAGCTCAACTGGCAGAGCAACTAGCTCTCTTAATCACGTAGGTTCACGGTTCGACTCCGTGGTGGAGTCGCTCATTTGCTATGGGCGATTTGACAGCTCAGCTGAGAGCCTTGCTTACAAGCAAGATGTCGGCAGTGCAGCCTGTCATCGCCCACCATAGGTACTATCCGATATACGGCCCGGTAACAGTTTAGTTGGTTAGGAATGCCGCCCTGCCCAGGCGGAGGCGAGTCAAGTCTTCGGGTCATGCCATATGCCCCAATGGCACAGTTGGTAGAGCAGGGGACCGAAAATCCCGTGCCAGTGGTTCGATTCGCTCTGAGGCACCGCTTCGGCGTACATCATCACAGCAGTCTGCGGCATACGTGCCGCTGTGCAGCATCGCTGGCGGTAGCTCAATCGGTGAGACAGCTAGACTCGGTAACAGGCGGTTAGAGCTCAAAGTCCTCTCGCCAGCTCCACGCGGGTGCAGCTCAATGGTAGAGCCCTCAGCCTTCCAAGCTGGTCCGTGGGTTCGATTTCACCACCACCCGCTCCACGTGCCGATGCAGCCGAATTTGGCGGGAACAGGCAGACGCAGACGTAAAATCCGATCGAAAGATCGTGCCGGTTCGATCCCGGACTCGGCACCAAATATCATACTCGGCTGTCCGCGGTCGTGGCGGGCCCTGGCAGACGCGCTACTTTGAGGGGTAGCGCTCTGCAAGACGTGTGTCTCAAGTCCCACCTGACCGCACCATCTTTACAATTTGATAGTCACACGCGGTCGTGGCGGAATGGCAGACGTGAAAGCCAGCGCTAGTATGCACACGGGAGGGTGGGGTCAAGTCCTCTCGACCGCACCATTTAACTTCCATATCATGCAGGTTGTGGCGGAAATTGGCAGACGCGCTACTTTGAGGGGTGAGTGTTCACAAGACGTGTGGGTTTCAAGTCCCACCAACCGCACCATCTCGAATACTTTACACCGTCGTACGGAGACCACGGCGGTCGCTTCGCCTTCCTGGTCACACATCAGCCGTTTCGCGTTAATCTTATAGCTCGCCGCTGTGGAGCTGCGGACGGTCTCCTATTTTCACCGGAGAAAACAGCATAATGTGAGAAAGTATTTTGACGAGGAGGTGCAAGCGACGATAAGTTCGGACGTTTCTGCTCTTTCTCTGCGTCTCTGCGAAAGCAGCGCTACTCTTGCCGCTGCACAAGCCTGACGCTGCCGTCATAGCTCTACTGGCGTGTGTCGCGGCGGCGCATCGGAGAACCGCGTGATGCGTACCGCGAGCTCCTGCGCACGCACGTCTCATGGCGGCGGGTGGGCAGATCAGAACTCCCTAAGCGAGACGGAGGGAACAGCGCGACGCGGACGGTCTCTTCCAGATGGTCCGTGACGGATGGGGACGCAGAGCGCATGCTGATCGCCTTTCCGACGGAGCGCGGGAGCGATGTGGTGGACGGACCAGCGGCTCGCGCGTGCCGTCTCGGCGGCAGCTCGCACCGCAGAGATTTTCAGCGGTGCGTGAGGCACCGGTGACGACGAGTCGCAGGGATATGCCGCTCGTGCACCGTGGCTTCCTTTGACACACGCAGGCAGCGCTCTTTACAGATGCGCACTGTTCCGCATACGGCAGGCCGCACGGGCAGTCGAGGTGATCGCGAGTGAGCTGCGTGCGCATCCTGCGGCCAAAGATCCTGCTCACGCACAGCCTCGGCGGTGCGGCGGCGGTACTTGCTGCGGCACGGCTCTCGGATCTCGGCGTTTCGCCCGCAGCTGGTTCAGCGACGACGTTCGGCGCACGCTGCGGTCAGGGACGCGGCGCTGCAGAGAGATACCAGGGACGGTACTTACGCTGCATCGTGTGGTGATGAGCGGCGATCCGATGAAGGATGTGCTTGCACGCGCCGCGCGGGTGCTCCAGCAGTTCGCGTGGTCCCGTGGTCGCCTGCGCGCTCTGTGGCGAAGTTCCCGCACGCGATGATTGTCTATGTGGAGGCGGCGATTCGTCAGCTTCACGATGCGTACGGCGGGGCGGGTGCCTCATCTCTTTTGATGGGGCGGCCGAACCGCACGGAGCCGGACGCCCCACGCCCCGCCGATGGAGACGGAGCCGGACGAGACGCTTGCGGCGGATGCGCCCTATATGGCGGCGGTCTTTGCGTGCCTCCATGTGCAGAATGCATCGCTGTGTTCGCGGCGAGCGGGCGGCGGGCCTCGGCGGATGGGCTGCTCCAGCGGGCGCAGCGGTCATCTCGCGGCGGCGGCGCGCGCGGCGGCGCTGGCGCCAGGTGGATCGTCGCCTATCGAGATGCGCGAAGGAGCGCGCGGCCCATGCGAAACGCATCGCCCGACACCGGAATGCGCGGTGTATGATGTGGACGGCACTGCTTGCGGCAGGGGCGCGCTCGGCACGGACGGGGATGCTGCCCAGTTGATTGACGGTGCTGTATGCTGTTTCATGGGACTGACGATCCGCTTGGGCATCTTTTCCGCCCTCTCTGTGTCAACAAGTCCTCCGCATAGGTCCCGCCAGCGGCGCGTCCGGTCGGTTTCCTTGACAGACGACATCTGCGCCAATCGGAGCAGATTCATTTCCAACGATAGGTTTATATATGCCATCGTAAGCGGAAGGACGACCTGGCGGCAGAAGATCGTGCGGCTGTTCGATATCGTCGGACGCTCGCCTTTTGCGATCTCGGGCGCACTGGTTGATCTCGCGCCGCACGGACATCTTTGGGATCTCAGGTGCGTTGGCGCTGCGACGGCGGTCGGCGGCGGAATGGTGCGTGACGCGCTCGTCGGCATCACGCCGCCGATGAGCGCTGCGCCGGTACGACGAATTTTCCCTCCCTCTCCCGGTGGGGGTGGCGCTCGCAACGTCGTTTTCTTTCCACCAGTGGACGGCACCGCATCGGATGCGCCGCCAGCGGCTTCTCGCAGATCTTTCAACGTCGTCGGATACGATCGGGCATGCCGCCTACGATCACGGGTGCGCGACGTACGCGTGGGCGGTGACAGACAGCGACGTACTCGCCGATCCTGCTGCGGCGACAACGGCGGTCGGTGGCGGCATGATCCGCGATGTGCTCGCACAGCGGATGCTCACAGTATGCTCTACGCCGAGGGTCTCATGCGGCGGCATCGCTCGTCCGGTGCAGCTCGTGTACTGCATGCGTTGCGCGTTTACACTCGGTGTGGAGGCGGCGGACCCGTGGCTCGCGTTCGCACTCGTTCTCTCGTGAACTCCGCTTTGCGGCGATTCACGGAACCGAGCCTCTATCGCACCCGCGCCGCCGAAGCGGCATCACGCGCATAAAATGGAGTGAGTACCGGGAGTGCCCCTTCATCACGCGTGACGCGTGCTTCTGGCCATTGCATCGCGCGTCGGAATGTCCGATGTGCGGGGATCTGCCGGAGCAGCTTAGTAAGCGGTGGTGATCGACGCCGACCATGCAGCGGACGCCGCCTTGGCGAGGGCGTGTCGCATCGCGCCAATCTCGCGACCGAGCTCTTTGAAGTGGAGTTCAGGCTGATTGTTGCGGTGACGACGACGCCGCCCGCTTCAGCTCGATGCCACGACGATGCCGTTGACGGCAGCACCTTCTCGATGGAGACAACTTCCGCCCTTGGAGCTGATTGCGTACACTGGGTTTCCTTAACCTCCCTTGTTTTGTAGTATCTTGCATAGTATAGCACGAAAAACCCTGAAAATTCGTGATAAATGTCACAAAACCTTCTCAGGCTTTGTCGCTCAGCGCAGCACATCTGTCGTCGTCGAGGAAGCCACGGTGCACTGGCCTTCAAGCGAAGGCGGTACTGCACCGTCTCGCGGAGAGGACGTCTCGCGCCGCCGTCGACGCGACGGCGCAGCATCGCGGCGGATTGTGCCCGCGCGTGTCGCATCCGCCTCGCGCGTCGCAGTGGAGGCCGCCGCGCGGCGAGCAACCTTGTCACCGTCGAGGTTCCTGTAGCCGTAGATCGGGCGGCCGTTCTCCGCCTTTGATGACCAGGGCTCATAACGGGCGCTGGGCCGGGCCCCGTACAGTCGATGATGACGACCCGCACTAGCCGCCGACTGCTTTGCCCCTGGGAACGATCTCTGCAGGTGGTGTGGTGATCGGTGCCTGCACCGCAGAGCGGGAACGGCGGGCGTTTGCACTCGCAGGCGCAGGAGCGGAGGGGCGTTGGGGTCTGCGCGTCGGATGCGACGGACGCGAAGCGGCAGGGCTCTCGCTCAGCGCGGCAGGGTGCTGTCACTGCAGGCAAGCGTTCCGGACCCGATAGCGGGTTCAGGATGACCACCGTTGTCGGGTGGAGCAGGGTGCAGCGGCGTCCCTGTGCCCGCCATATTGCTCGCGTCTGTGGTACGGTCATACGTGCCGTAAGCCGTGGTGTCGTAGGAGGGTCTGCAGGCGTGGGGCGTGAGACGCTCGCAGGCGGCGTCCGATGCCTCAGGCACCTGTTCGGTGCGAAGACTGACCAGCCGCGTGGGCCTGTTCCGTCAGACGGGCGAGCTCGATGGTCACCGCGTAGGAGCCGCCGCCGCTGCTGTACTGATCCCGACGTGCGCCGCACCCTTGATGAGTGCGCTCACATGTGTGTGCGGATCGGCTCGCCCGCCGAGCACTCAGATCCTCGACGGTCGTCATGGCATCGACGGTCACGTCATTGCGCCCACCTGTCTCGCGAGCTGGACGGTGGGCATCGCTGAGCGCAGCGCGTCGGGCCAGCGCCTCTGCCTGCGCCTCCACGTGCGCGTCGGCGCGCGCGATGCGCAAAGGCCGACAACGCGGATGCTGCCGCCCAGACCGCTCAGCGCCGCCAACACCTCGTGCCGACCGCGCGGACGGGTGAGCGCGAGCATGAGCACGGCGAGAGCGATGGATTTACAACGTGCATAGATGTTCCTCCTTCAGCATAGACCACTCGAATATCTCTAAACGAAGGAGAAGACAAGATGAGGAATTCAGTTAGTATTTACAGAAAGCAAGAGAAACCCAAAAGAATTTTGTGTTATTTGCAGACGCGAGATTAGTTATACTATAATGATATCAATGGCGGGACCTTTCCGCGCACATCTCAAGTTTTCCAGTGGGAGGATATTCGACGAAGACTTTTGGCAGCGCACTCGGCGCAGCAATGGGGCTTTGGAATGAAGCGGTGCCGGCAGATGCACACGGCGTGTTCTATGCGAACCGTCTCTGGATCAGAAGCGCGCTCGTCCCCGGTGACGGGCGCTCGGTAATGCCTGCAGCGACCGTACAGCACGTGGTGATGCGGCGTGAATTTCCAGCCGACCAGCGCAGCGTGGACGGCGAGAAGAATATCAGCATTGTGCCGACGATCTCGGCGTACGCGAGCGTTCTTTGACGCTACAGCTATTTTGCAAAACAACGACGCTCAAGGTCATCAAGACGCGTGACTTCTCAGAACATCCGAGAATCTGGAAGGCAGTGACGAAGCGCGCGCTGCGAGCACAATGTACGTTTCACTACTGGAACGGGCCGTCCAGAAGCCGGCGGGCATCTGGCAATGTGCCGATCCAGATTGGTGCCCGAGGTGAACCACTGCCGATGCCGCGGCGCGGCGATTGTCGCTCCGTCTGCGCATCTGCAAGCGACGGTGCGCCGTATGCGGAATGCGCCCGTGACCTGTGGATGTCTTGGCGACCTCACCACGAGATGCAGGCAGATGCGAACGGCGAAATCTCTGTGCGCATTGCAAACAACGGGCCCAATGTCATCGGCGTTGAGTGTCGGATTCGACGGACAATCCGATCGTGACGAAGAAGATCTTCAGCTCCCTCGTTCATCACTCCCGGCGGAGTGATGCAAGAAACATACAGCAGCCGCTGCGTGGCAGCTGCGCTTTTTGTATGCGTTTACGCAGCGAGCGTGCTTTCTGATAGATTAAAAAGTAATAGATAAAATAGGATAAAAAGTCTAGACGGGGGTGAGACGTGCTATAATTTTAGTACATGTTAAATTGTTGATAACTTTAATTAGCAATGATGAATGTGTGATAAGATGACACGCCGCAGGAAATTGAAAAGCTGCGGCGAAGCCGCAAGGGAAATACGATGACTGGATGATTGCGTGGATGCAGGGGACTGGGCATCGTATTTCCGAAAGGACGGTAGAGTATGAAGAAAAGAGGCAAGGATTCTGGCGGCGGTGGTCCTCACAGGCGGAGCACTGCTCTCGCTCACGCAGGCATCTGCGGCACCCGCAGACAACGACCGCGCAGTGCGGCCCGTGCGATCGACCGCTCGGGCGTGATGTCCGCGACGCAGCAGAGAAGCATGCAAAGCTATGGACATGAAGAACATGAATGTGCGCGTGAGCGCCAATCATCGTTCAGGGGCGAGGAGGTCGGGCGGGCGACCGTTCGTGCTCTGCTGCCCGAGCTCTCGCGCGATACTGTGAATATCCGCAAGCTCTCGCAGGAGATCCAGAGCGTCAACGACGGGCGCACTCATCCTGGCACGGAGTTCACCTGCAGGTGCAGGTGCCTACCGCGTCACGGTCAAAGTACAAGCGCAAAGAGCGACCATGTCCGCCTCTCCGTCAGCAACACAGGGAACGGACTACACGGGCGACTGGCGCACCGCGCCCACCTATCTCACACGAACATCTCGGGACGAGGCAGGCACCTTTGGCAGCATTCGTCACCTCGCCGGGGCATTTTCGGCGACGTGAAGGTCGGTGCGCTCTCCTATCGGAAGCTCATGCCTGGGTGGGAACGGTGCCGTATCCGTCAGCGTCAGCCACGGCCGCACCAACATTGACAACTATGACACGGGCGCACGCAGCCTCTTTGACGTGAACATCGGCAAGGCACGAACGCCGACCTGCATTACCAGCGGTTCCTCTCCTACACCTCGCTTGGAACAAGGATATCCTCGATTTCGGCCTGGGTATCGCCGCACGGAGAGCGATTTCGGCTATAACTTTATCGGACGCAGGTTCAACAACGACGGACTCACAGCGTCATGCTCGCCTCTGTCACCTATCTGCACAGCCAACGCAAGGGCAACTCTGTACTCGCCTATAACGTCAGGGCTTACGGCGAACGTGAGCAGAGACGGGGGCATCCTATGAGAAGGTCGCCGGGCGCGGACAGCCAGTTCACCTCCTGCGGGCGAGGGCGAACTATCAGGTGCGTGCAGAGCGACTGGATCAGGCCGTGCGTCTGAACGCACAGTATACGAGGATCGTCGTCCCCGCCGAACAGCTCGGTGCGGGTGGCCAGATGAGCGTGCGCGGCACGACAGGCGTGCGATCGGCGCCGACAAGGGGTTCGTGGGAAGCTGCAGATCTACAGCCCCGAGATCGCAAACATGCGCCTCCCTCGCGTTCACGGACTCGCACACCCCTCGAACAACCGCAATGACCGGAACCGCAATGTGATCTTTGGCGGCGACAGCATCGCGAGTGCGGGTCTCGGCGTACGCTATTCGATGATCGGTTTCTCACTCGCTGCTCGACTACGCGCGGATTCTGCGCGACGCGGACCAAAGGTGAACCTCAGCAAGCGAACAGCCGCCATTTGGAACCTGATGGCAAGCGTGAACTTTAAGGATAGGATAGGAAAGGAAGGAACGGAATGAATCTCAAGAAAGATGCGCCGCGAGCAGCTCGGCACCTCGGCTTTGCGCCCTGAGCTCTGCACTCGCTATGCCGACGGGCGGCGAAGTCGTGGGCGGCAACGGCATTACCCTCAGCGGGCGGCACGTGGGACGAGTGTCGAGAACAACGCAACCATCACGGCGACGAACGACGGTCGATCAACTGGCAGGCATTCAACATCGCAAATGGTGAGACGCTGAACTCAGATATTGCCAATAACAAGACACCCCGTCAATCGGGTGACGGGATCGCAGCTCTCCGACATTCTTGGCACGATGAACCAGAACGGCGGCAATCTCGTACCGTGAATCGAACGGAATTCGTATCGGGTACGCGAGCTGATCTGTTTCCGGATATGACACTCTCTGCGCTTGGCATTGTCAAGGGCGACGACACGGAGCGTGTCCTGCGGCAAAATGGCGAGGGAACTCCTATCACCATTGATGGGGAACGCGAGTTCAACGTCAGTAATCAGCTCGATATCTTCGGCGGCAAGGTGAGCGTTGCAGACGGTGTCGTTTTCAATATGATGTTCACGGAACGAATGAGCCGATGCTCCAGATCAAGGCGGCGAACTCAGCAGGGACGCGCATGACGGAAAGGATCTACCGAGACTCGTCCACAATGCGAGCAACGATGTCGTCTTCTTGGCGCGTCAATATGGCGGCGCGCGAGAGACCGAGATCGGCGGTGCACAGTCTCTGCAATGGGAGCGAGGTTTCCTCGTTGAGGACGCGACGACCATCTATGCTGCATCGAGTTTGTGCGGATGCGCGTGACATGATGATGCCAAGCTGTTTACTGCGAACGTGACAGCTTCAAATAAAGTCTCCTTGGATGGTGCCACCGCGGAGGAGAGAAACTCGGTCTCGGCGGCGGTGTCATTGACATCCAAGAACAGTACTATGAGGTCTACCGGCTCGGGATGGAAGCGCTGTTGCAAGCTATCGGGCAGCGGAATGGCGCAGTGATGGACGATACAAGTGCGCCAGATCGCACCATCAACATCGCAAACAGCACGCTAACGACGAATCAGGGGCACGATCTACGGCGGGCAAGATCGCCGTTGCGGATCGATGCAACAATTCAGATGGGAAGCGACAGGTCATGAAGCAGAAGTTATCGACGGTTGCGGGCAACCGCTTTAAGCAGCAGCACGGTGATGATCATGGGAACAGGCTGCTTACCTATCATGCTGTGCACACAAATGATCTACGTTCCACGGAATGGTGAAGCATGAGACTGATGGGAAAGCATCGTTCGGTGTTGTGGGTATACCGATCGCACGCAGACCGCGCAAAGCTACATGGAACGAGGGCGGACTTCTCGCTGAGTGCATTCAGTAAGTTTGACTACGACCAGACCGCCGCGATTGGAGGAACTGATTGGTCGCGCAACGAAGCGAGTGTTGCGGAATACACCTACAGGCGGATGGGGCTGGACGTTCGCACCAAGCGCGAGTTCTGCGGATGGCGGCGCGTTAGCCTGAGGAACAGCACGATCGCGACGGGCGGGTTCAATCTCTATGCGTTCTCGCAGGAACGTGATGATGGCGACACGGATGTCGGCAATCGCGCCCATGAGCACAAGACAGCAGGCGTGAACAACATCGTCCATCTGACGAGAATGTTACCGTAACGCATCCCACGGGTGTGGACTACGACGGGACAAGAATCTTCGGCGGCAAGGTGACCATTGAGGACAGCAATCTTGGGGCAAACTCGTGGACGGATCTTTATGCGGGGGCGTCGTTTGACCGTGTCTATTCAGGTCATGGCGATCAGGAAGTCAAGGTGGACGTTACGGACAACGAACTCGGTCTGTGGAAATCCAGAGGCTGCCGCGTACACTCAGAATCTCGGTGCGGGTAAGATCGGCGTATGGAAGGAGAGCGCGATTACAGCGACCTCGGAGCTCAACGTCAACCCTGCTGCCATCGTTACGCGTACGGACAGATCGGCGGCATCCCTCTTGCGAGACCCATCCTCCCATGTAAAACTTGCAGGGGCAGAGTTGGCTGCATTCACGGAGACGAGCGAACCAGTGCCGCCCGTTCCGCAGCCGCCCGCACCGCCCGTGAACCCCGATGTGCGAAACCTCTCGAGGATGATACATCGAACATCGCCGAGGGCAATGCAAAGGCACTGGACGACTCGTTGAGCCGACGCAGGAAAAGCGTGCTGAGGCTCTCACAAAGACCGTTGCGTAGCCCAATGAGAAGGTCGGCACGTCGCGTCGTCAGACTGCAGGTGTTGTCGGGCATCGTGCGGGAGTTGCGAATGCGGCAGCGCTCGACGGTGAGAAGGTCGCCTTGTTGAGAGCGTGCTGAACGCCTGCGCACCCGTGCAGGAGGCAGCAGCAGGATAACGTCGCAGCGACACCCTCGATGAGGCTGTGAACGCGCGGCCAATGTCTCTGCCGTGCATCGGTCTATCCCGACGGACTGGGCGGAGGACGTTGTTACGTTCGCGTAACATTGCTTCTTTGACAGGAAAAAGAGCCATGTGCATCTCTCTCCCCGATTGGTTCGCTACTCGTAAACAGAGGAGCTGATCTGCCGTTATCTCAAGCCTTCCCCGTTTGACGGGGAAGGGGGATCGCAAGCGGCGGAAGAGCACAAATGCGAAGCCGTGCATGAAGGTTGAGCTTCGCACACGCACCTTCTTCTGCTTTGTACGGTTCTGGTACAATAACGGTAAAAAGGATGTGATTGTATGGTGGCGGTGAATTTTTCGACGTCTGGAGTAATTGAAAGTCTATTGTGATGCGGCAACGCGCGATGCGGAGACGATCATCGTGACACTGACGCAATGAGGAAGCAAACGTAGTTTATTGAGCCTTGAGAGCTATAACAATCTGATGGAGAATGTCTTTCTGATGAGCGATCGGCGCAACTATGCACACATCGTCGAGGATTGAGCAGCTGCGTGCAGGGCGTGTAAAGGCGAAGTCGACAGCGGAGCTGGAGCGGCTACTCGATGAATAAGGTGTTCTCGGAGAATGCATGGCATGGCTTCATGACGTGGGTGCGGGAGGATCGTAAGACTGCACGCAAGATCAACGAACTGCTAAAGGATATCGAGTGGAACGGGCATGAGGGGGCATCAGTAGCCCGAACCGGCGCGTCATGATCTCACTTATTGGAGCCGCGCATCCGCAGGTGGATCGCCTCATCTACACGTTTGACGAGAAGAATACGCATCGCCGCCTGCAAGGCACTATGAATAAGTGAATGAGGGACTGTTGCACGAAGCTAGGAAAACTTCATGCAACAGTCCCTTTCACGCGATGTGATATTTCTTCCACGGGATCTGGTTCAGCCGAATGCTGCTAAAAACTCCACGATGTCCTTGCGTCCGTAGTATTAGCTTGCCGTCGTTTGTGAGGCTCATGAGGATGATCGGCATGCCGGGAAGAAGCGCATGAGGGCGCGGCGGGTCTGCGTCAACTTGAGTGGTGTAGCGCGTGACCTCGGGGGCGACATGGATGATGGCGAAGGTCACGCCCTTCTCGATGATGACGGCTCCTCGATGGTCATGTGCGCATCTCCTCTCTGCATTTTGCCCATTGTAGCAAAGCCCATCGTACATTACAATATTAAATTGAAAAGAACTATTAAAACAAGGTTGCATAAAAGGCGGGAAGCCCGTATAATATGCGATAAGGGTATGAATCGCAAAACGGTGGATTCATAGCCATGCCTTATGCGATGTTGACGGAAAAATTCAAAAATCCTTTCTTGATGTATACAGTTGTGGAAGGAGTTTCGTTTTTGCGTCGAATCACGTAAAGGTACTGATATTCAACGAAGGCGGCACGCGATGTGCGGCTCTGCAGTCAAGCGGGAAATGTAGGGGGCGGTTTTCTCGCGTCTTTTTCGGATTACATTGCGTGCGGTCGGAGGAGGAATATGAGGCAGGTTTTATCGGCGTATCGAGGCAGATTGTCCTCTCGTTTGCGGCGGCGGCACTCGTGGGCTGCGGCACGCTTCTCCTCATGGGGAGCTGCGGCACGTTGGTGCGATCGCTCGCAGGCGCAGGGGCGGCGGCACTCTACTTTGCACAGATGGCGCAGCGCATCATGCGTGCGGCGCGTCTGGGGGCGGCAGGAACGTCGCAGGTGCAGTGGGGCTGGTGCTGATGCTGCGTGCTGATCGGGGCTGTCCTCTGGGCGGCGACGACGGCGGGGGTGCATTATTTCTTTGCGGCGGTGGGAGGCTTTCTCCTCACGCACGCGATCGCGATAGTGCAGCTGGTCGTGCGGACGATACGCGCCGATAGACGAGGTTCTTAGAACCTCGGTAGGTAACTGGGGAGATCCCCGAGGGAGGTGGAGGTTATGCACGAAATCGGTGTTCGCGAGGGCAGTGCAGATCGCCGGATTTACCTTCAATTCGCAGACGCTGGTGATGACGTGGATCTCGATGGTCGTCGTCCTCTTCATCGGTTGGCTCGCGACGCGCAATCTGAGGGTTGTGCCGACGTCGAACTGGCAGATGATGATGGAGACGGTGATTGAGGCGCTTCATGACCAGGTCGAGGAGAACATGGGCCCGCGCGGACGTGGATTCCTGTCCACGTTCATCGTGTCGCTGTTCCTGTTCCTCCTCGTGTCGAATTGGATCGGTCTGATTCCGACGATGGCATCGCCGACAAATGATCTGAACACCACATTGGGACTGGCTCTGCTGGTCATCGTCATGATGCATGTGCTGGGGCTCGCGGTGAAGGGGATGCACTATGTGGCGCATTTCTTCCAGCCGGTCGCACCGTTCATCATCATCAACATTGTCGAGGAGGTTGCGAAACCGATCACGCTGTCGTTTCGTCTATTCGGCAACATCTTGGCGGGTGAGATTCTCATTCACATCCTGCTGCAGCTTCTCGGGAATGGCTCACCATCCCCTCGGTGATCTGGCTGGCGTTCAGTGTGTTCGTCGGCATTGTGCAGGCGCTCGTCTTTACGATGCCTCGACGGCATACATCGGTGCAGACGATTAAGACGGACGGCGGTCACTGATCTCAGGTTTTACGTGCGGCAAACGCACATCATCTAAGATTTTTGTTCAACTGTTTAGGGAGGATCTTTTTCATGGAAAAACGCAATCATGGTCGCAGGCGCTCTTATCGGTGCGGGCCTCTGCTGGTCTTGCCGCGATCGGCGCGGGCATCGGTGACGGTCTTGTCACGGGCCGCTTCATCGAGGGGGCTGGCACGTCAGCCGGAGGCGGGCGGCGTTCTCTTTTACGCGTACGCTGATCTCGGTCCGGTCTGATCGAGGGCACTGCCATCATCGGCGTCGTTTTCGGCATCATCATACTCTATGCAAATCCGCTGATTCACCAAGAGTATGAATTGCACGGATTTTTGCAAAGGGGGCATAGGAATTGAGCGAAATTACGCAAGGGCTGATTGATCTCAACGGGACGCTGCCTGTCCAAATCATCAACTTCCTGATTCTCGTTGCACTCACCGTGCGCGGTGGCGTATAAAGTCGATTGTCCGCATGATGGATGAGCGCAGGGCAAAAGATCGCCGAGAGCATCGAAAAGGCGGATGCGGACGCGGCTGCTGCCGAGGCGACGCTGAATGAGTACAAGGCACAGCTTGCGGCCGCGCGCTAGCAAAGGCACAGGAGATCGTCGATCAGGCGGAGAAGCGTGCCGGCGAGGAGCGCGGAGGCGAGCATCCAGGCAACGAAGCGCGAGATCGAACAGATGAAGAAGCTGCCGAGGTCCAGATGGAGCGCGAGCGTGCCCATGCGGTCGAGCAGCTGAAGGCAGAGGTTGTCGCGCTGTCGCTCGCAGCTGCGGGCAAGATCATCCAGAAGAATCTGGAGGCGAAGGGACAACGATGCCATCATCGGCGAGTTTATCGCAAAACTCGACGCGAACAAGATTGGTGATGCACTATGCTGAACATGGAACTTGCACGCAGTACGCACGCGCGATCTTCGAGCTTGCCTGTGAGGGACAACGCGCTCAAAGAGTACGGCGCAGATCTGGCGAGGTGCAGCAGCTCTATCATGACTGCCCGGAGCTGAAGGCGTAGTCTCTGCAACCCTGAACATCCAGCCGGAGGACAAAAAGTCCCTCCTGAAGGAGGTGTTCGAGGGCGGCGTGCGTGAGACGGTGCTGAACTTCCTCCCGCTGCTCGTCGACAAGCGGCGCATGATGGTGTTCGACGCGATCAGCACGATTTTCGTCAGCTCTCGAACGAAGCTTGGCATCGCCGTGGCGGACGTCACGACGGTGGACGCGCTCGCGCCCGCACAGCTGCAGGAGCTGACGGAGAAACTCGAACGCATCACGGGCAAGCAGGTATCCTGCGCGAGCACCGCGATCCCTCGCTCATCGGCGGCGTGGTGGTGCGTATCGGCGACCGCCGCATCGACGGCAGCATCTGGCGACGTCTCGCAGCAATGACGGCAGAGTTAATGGCGAACTAGCGGGGTGACAGCGAAATATGAAAATGAATCCGAAGAGATTACTTCCATAATTAAGGAACGGATCAAGAACTATGATGTCGATCTGAACGTCAACGACGTCGGCACGGTTCTTGAGGTCGGCGACGGCATTGCGCATATCTACGGCCTCGACAAGGCGATGGCAGGCGAGCTGCTCGACTTCGGCAACGATGTCTACGGGCTCGTGCTGAACCTCGAGCAGGAGAGCGTCGGCGCGGTTCTGCTCGGCGGCGATACGGTCATCAAGGAAGGCGACACCGTGAAGCGTACGGGCCGCATCATGCAGGTGCCCGTCGGCGAGGCGATGATCGGCCGCGTTGTGGACGCGCTCGGTCGTCCGATCGACGGCAGGCCCATCGACACGAAGGAGTTCCGTCCGGTCGAGTCGCCGGCACCGGGCATCGCGGACCGCAAGAGCGTCCATGAGCCGCTCCAGACGGGTCTGAAGGCGATTGATGCCCTCGTTCCGATCGGCCGCGGCCAGCGCGAGCTGATCATCGGCGACCGCGGCACGGGCAAGACGGCGATTGCCGTCGATACGATTCTGAACCAGAAGGGCAGAACTGTATCTGTGTCTATCGTCGCCATCGGTCAGAAGGCATCGACCGCTGCTCGCGTTGTCAAGACGCTTGAGGACGGCGGCGCGATGGAGTACACGATCGTTGTTGCGGCAACGGCTGCGAGACAGCGCACCGCTCCAGTACCTCGCTCCGTATGCGGGCGTTGCGATGGCGGGAGTACTTCATGCTACAAGGGCGGTCATGGGCTGTGCGTCTATGACGACCTCTCAAGCATGCGGCTGCGTACCGCGCGATGTCGCTGCTGCTCCGCCGTCCGCCCGGCCGCGAGGCATACCCGGGCGACGTGTTCTTACTCCCGCCTCCTCGAGCGCGCGGCGAAGCTCTCCGACGCACTCGGCGCAGGCTCTATCACGGCACCGCCGATCATCGAGACGCTCGCGGGCGACCTTTCGGCGTACATCCCGACGAACGTCATCTCGATCACCGACGGTCAGATCATGCTGGACACCGACTCGTTCTACTCGGGCATTCGCCCGCGATCAGCGTCGGTCTCTCGGTCTCCCGTGTCGGCGGCTCCGCGCAGATCAAGGGCGATGAAGCAGAGTCGCAGGCACGATGCGTCTGGATCTCCGCAGTACCGCGAGCTGGCGGCATTTGCCCAGTTCGGCTCCGACCCTCGACAAGGCGACGAAGGCTCAGCTCGATCGCGGTGCACGCATGGTCGAGACGCTGAAGCAGGCGCAGTACAGCCGCTCTCCGTTGCCGAGCAGGTGCTTGTCATTTTCACGGCGGTGCGCGGACACCTCCCACGGACATCCCCGTGAACAAGGTCGTCACGTTCCACACGGACTTCCTCAAGTTCATGCGTTCCTCGCATCCCGAGATCGCGTCGGCGATTACGTCGCAGCAGAAGCTCGACGATGCGCTCGAGGCGGACATCACGAAAGGCGATTGCGGAGTTCAAGGACCCATCTCTGCAAAGAAGCGTAAGGGGAGAGGTGACTGTATATGGCAAATTTACAGGACATCCGTCGCCGCATCCGCAGCGTCAAGAGCATCCAGCAGATCACAAACGCTGCATGGACATGGTCGCGACCTCGCGTCTGCGCCGTGCCAAGCGAAGCCGCGAACAACAACCGTCCCTACGCCGAGAAGACCGCGCGGTCATTCGGAGTGTGGCGGCAGCAAGCAGTGTCTCGCATCCGCTGCTTGAGCAGCACGCGGGCGGCAAACGCCTCATCCTCGTGATGGCGGCGGACAAAGGCCTCGCGGGTGCGTATTCCAGTAACGCCCTCAAGACGGCGATGACGCTCGTCGAGGACAAGGCGAATACGCAGATCGTTGCGGTCGGGCGCAAGGCACGTGATTTCTTCAAGAATCGCAGCTTTGACATTGTGCACGAGCGCGTCGGCATCAGCGAGCGCCCAAAGGCAACCCACGCACAGAAGCTCGCGGCGCAGGTCATCGGCGCGTTCGAGGCGGGCGGCGTGAAGGAAGTCTACATGGTCTCACGCGCTTTGTCTCGGCGATCACCTGCGTCCCGAGATCGTCAAGCTCCTGCCCGCTGAGGCGGAGAGTGAAAACGCGGCGCACACGCAGGCACAGTACATCTATGAGCCGAATGCCGAGGAGGTGCTCGGGAGCACTGCTGCCGCAGTACCCTGTTCACCACCATCTATGCGGCGCTCCTCCAGTCGGCGGCGAGCGAACTGAGTTCACGCATGAACGCAATGAGCAACGCGACCGACAACGCAGGCGAACTCATCAGGGAAGCTCGACCTCTACTACAACAAGGTACGTCAGGCGGGCATCACAGAACGAGATCAACGAGATTGTCGGCGGCGCCGAGGGCACTCAAGTGACATCCATGCACAATGGGTACATGGAGGTAAGGAGGTTTTCCATTGGCAAAGGTAAAGTCGTACAGGTCATCGGACCTGTCGTAGATATTGAGTTTCCGGCGGGCGAACTGCCGGAGATCTGAGCGCCATCAAGATCACGGGCAAGGCCGCCGACCAGGAGATCAACTCACGGTCGAGGTCATGCAGCATCTCGGCGACAGCGTCACGCGCTGCATCGCGATGAGCTCCACCGACGGCCTGATACGCGGCATGGATGCTGACGATACGGGCGCACCGATCAAGGTGCCCGTCGGCGAGGCGACCCTCGGACGCGTGTTCAACGTCCTCGGCGAGCCGGTTGACCACAACCCCGAGCCCGTCGGCAACAAGGAGAGCTGGCCGATCCACCGTCCCGCACCGAAGTTCGACGATCAGGAGACATCGACCCAGATCCTGAGACGGGCATCAAGGTCGTTGACCTGATTGCTCCGTACTCGCGCGGCGGAAAGATTGTCTCTTTGGCGGCGCAGGTGTCGGCAAGACCGTTCTCATCATGGAGCTCATCCCAACATCGCGACCGAGCACGGCGGCTACTCCGTCTTTGCCGGGTGTCGGCGAGCGTACGCGTGAGGGCAACGACCTCTGGTCCGAGATGACCGGAGTCAGGTGTTATCGACAAGACCGCGCTCGTCTACGGTCAGATGAACGAGCCGCCCGGAGCACGTATGCGCGTGGCTCTGACGGGTCTGACGATGGCGGAGTACTTTCCGCGACGTGCAGGGACAGGACGTGCTGCTCTTCGTTGACAACATCTTCCGTTTCATCCAGGCGAGGTTCCGAGGTCTCGGCTCTGCTCGGACGTAGCCGTCCGCCGTTGGCTACCAGCCGACGCTGACGACCGACGTCGGCGCACTGCAGGAGCGTATCACCACGACGAAGAAGGGCTCGATCACGTCCGTGCAGGCGGTCTACGTCCCTGCGGACGACCTGACTCGACCCCTGCGCCGGCGGCAACATTTACGCATCTGGATGCGACCACGGTTCTCTCGCGTCAGATCGCCGAGCTCGGCATCTACCCCGCCGTCGATCCGCTCGACTCCACCTCGCGTATCCTCGACCCGCACGTCATCGGGCAGGGAGCACTACGAGGTCGCGCGCGGTGTGCAGGCGGTGCCCAGAAGTACAAGGGAACTGCAGGGACATCATCGCCATCCTCGGCATGGAGGAGCCTCCGACGAGGACAAGCTGACCGTCTCGCGTGCGCGTAAGATCCAGCGTTTCCTCGCAGCCCTTCGCGGTCGCAGAGGTCTTCACCAGCTCGCCCGGCAAGTACGTTGCGCCTCAGGGACACGATCCGCGGCTTCCGCGAAATCCTCGACGGAAAGGTACGACGAACTTCCCCGAGGCTGCCTTCTACATGGTCGGCGGCATCGAAGAGGCGATCGAAAAGGCGAAGAAGCTCAAGAGGAGGGAGTAACGGATGGCGACCATCAAGCTGGAGATCGTATTCCCGACCGCATGGTCTACGCCGCCGATATCGACATGCTCATCGCCCGCTCCACGGGCGGCGAGATCGGCATCCTGCCGAAGCACATCCCCTCGTCACGGGACTTCAGCCGCATGCCACGAAGATTCATGTCGACGCCAAGGAACAGCTCATCGCTGGCGGGCGGCTTCATGGAGGTCACACCGAGAAGATCACCGTTCTCGCAACCGCTGCGGAGGAGCCGATCGACATCGACATCAACGCGCGCGCGCTTTGAGAGCGCGCACAGGGCGTCTGCAGCTCCTGCGCGAGGCCCGGATACACAGGGCGGCATCATCGACGAACAGCGTGCCACCCTCGCCCTCAAAGCGCGCATGGCGCGTCTGCAGACGACAAAGGCTCCGAACCCCGGAGCATAAGATTTTACGATGGAAACGCCCCAACCGCATCGGTCAGGGCGTCGTGTGCAACTCGACGACTCCCAGTAACCAAAGAAAAAGTATATATAATACAAGAAAAGATGTTTGTTTTAGCTGAATGAATGGAGTATGATGAGCTTTTGAGACAACGCGTGGATTGATGCGCCATCTTCGAAAACGTAATATCCCAATACAGGGAGCCGTCAGAAATGTCAGTTGATGAATATGGATATTTTCATGGCTATAAAAGGCTACCGCTTTTTGAAGTACATCACAAAAATTCCCTTTCAAAAATTTTTGATGAGGTATATCAGACAGTACAGTATGACAGCGCATTGAAAGAATTGCTGTATGGCAGGATTATGCTGATTGGGACTGCTGATCAGAAATCGGGCGATGGAACGCATCATGATTCATGCAGGATCCGAGCGACGATGATATTTTTGGATCGTGTAATCTCAAGCTATAACAACATAAGTTCTTCGACTTCCCGCAAACACTCAGCAAAGGTACAGCAAAAACAAGTTTGAACTGCAAAAGACAATCGATCAAATTATCTTGAAGGTTATCGACGCAAGAATCCGCAAATTACACATTTTATACATTTTGAATACGCAGCATAGCATCTGATCTGGGCACTAGTTCGAGATTATGACTCTGGGAAATTTTTGGAAAAATACTATCATGCCTGACCCAGAACGTGCGAGAGATATTTCAAAAGCACTTGGATAGCGTGCATCCATGGACACAAACCGCGAACTTTGTACGTAGATTTATATGTACAAAGATCTCAGAAATGCTGTAGCACATAATTTTGGTTGTTTTTGATACGCTTTTCCCATACGGATGTTACGAATACTGCGAAAACCTATCTTGCACGTGAGAGTGGCTCTGCCTCATGTGAGTTCGATAACATTAGTGACTATATTGTTCTTATTGTATTCTTTTTGAATAGATTGGGGGTTACAAAGACAGAAACATAAACGGTTCCCGTGAAGCGATGTACGACTCTCCTCTGAATATGAGGCAAAAGTTTCTTCCACTGTGGCTCATATGGTCCTGCTGCATGGACTGCGGCAACGTATGAGAGAATCATGGAAAATCATCTCTGAGGGGTTGCATATAAGTCGTGGTTATAGTATACTCAGTACAGTAAACTGAGGGTAGTGTTTTCGGACGATACTTGAGGAGTTGGCATTTGCCCAACTCCTTTTTATATTTTGGCACATTCTATAAAGCATAACCCTATACCGTCCACAGAAAGGAGGCACCTGCGAATCTTTGCCAACCACCGCACATCCATCATCCTCGCCGTCACGTTTACGCTCCTGCTCTCGACGTTCTGGTTCTATCAGGACTTTGCATTCGTCATCTTTCTCTCGCTGCTCCTGCGAGCTCCTCCTAAAAAACCGTCGTGGACTTCATGGGAGGCGCGGCGAATGCTCGCGCCTGTTGCATCGGCAATCGCCATCATCGCCTTCATCCTCGTGCTGCCTCACATAGTGAGCATCATCTCGCGCTCCGTCCTTCCGTCCTTTCAGCGATTCGTTGCGGAGCTGCCGACCATCGGTCAGAGCCTGCAGCAGCTTCCCTTTCTCTCGGATACCGACTTCATCCAAGATGAGTTTGTGAACATCCTCGACCGTCTGCGCAGCGTCGGTGCGGACCTGCTGCGCGCCTCACTCTCCTTTATCCTCATCGCATTCGGAAAGGTCGTCGACTTTGTCATCATCACTTTTGTATCGTTCATCTCCTGAAGGATGGCCTCACGATCAAACTCTGCGCTGCGGATCTCTTTCCGCACACCGCGCGGCGGCGTGTCCTCCGCCTCTTTGACACCCTGCTCATCGCACTGCGCGCCTGCATCTGCAGTCAGATCGTTATGTGCGTTATCACGGGCGTCGTCGTCTTTCGCCTATTTCAAACTGATGGGGCTGCCGTATGCTTCGGTCTTTGCCCCTGCTGTCGGGCGTCAGCGAGTTTGTCCTCGTGCTGGGACCCACCGTCGCCTCGACCCTCGGCACGCTCATGACCGCCTCAGCGATGCGCGAACTCACCGTGCAGACTGCGCTCTTCTACGTCGCGCTTACGCAGGTCAACCACAACATCGTCTATCCACGCCTCGTCGGCAAAGCCTCACCTCCACCCTGTCGCCGTCATCCTCGGCGTCGTCTTCGGCGGCGAAATCCTCGGCGCGGCGGGCATGTTCCTCGCCGTCCCCTTCATCGTCATCATCAGATTGTGATCACCGACATCTACCGCGACCGCAGGGAGATGCGGGAGTGCGGAGGAGGAGTGACCCGATGTGGGAAAGCCGCCGGCTTTGCAATAACAATTCATACAGAAAGAAGCAGATGCAATGAAAAAGAAATTCTCTGAGATTCCGAAGATCGTATGGTTTCAGCTGTTCCTGCTGGCACTCGGCTACGCCTTTTATTCAAGCGAACCGTCTGTCGTTCGGTGTCGGGCTCAAGGCGGTTGCGGCGAGCATTTCTGACCGCTGTTCAGCTCGGTACGATCAGCACGATCTACGCTTGGGCAGGCACTCATTGACATTCCCGCGGCTATCTGGCAGACCGCTTCGGACGCAAGCGGCTGCTTGTCGCGAGCATGGTCGGCCTCGGCTGCATGACGGCGCTCGTGACGACCTCATCGAACTTCATCAGCGCGGCGTTTTGGCGCTGCGTTCGGTGTCACAGAGGGCTGCTGGAACATTGTCATGTACTCGGTGGCCGGCTCGATCTTCCCGCAGCGCGGGCGATGCTCAACGGCCTTATCGATGACGTTTTACTCGATCTGGCGGCATATGTCGCCCTGCCTACTACGGGTGGAGCCTCGAGACTACGGGCGAGTGGAGCATCGGGCTTCAGCACATGGGGGCTGTGACGGTTGTTTTCGGCCTCCTGCTCATCGTGGAGTTCAAGGCAAAGTATACGGACACGTCCAAGGATATCAAGCAGCTTCATCTGGTCGAGGCGGTGCGCACCGTCGGCTTCAATAAAGTGGTCTGGCTTGCGGTGTTGATTCAGATTTTTGAACATCATCCCGTACTGGGGATTTGCGTCGATGGGACCGTATCTCTCATGACGTACAAGGGGTTCCAGTGCGACGGAGGCGGGGCAGTTCTTCGGCGCGATCTATGGCATCAGGGGCTCAGCGGTGTCCTTCTGGGTTTTCTTCGCCGATCGCTTCGGACGGAAGCCGACGGTGCTCTTCCTCGCTGCGCTCAATGCCCTCTGTGCGCTGCTCATCTTTCACGTCATGCCGCAAAACTCGCCGCTTCTCTACGTCGTCGGCGCAGTCATGGGCATCGGGCTCCATGCGATCTACGTGCTCGGCTATACGATTGCACAGGACGGCGTGAGCCGCGCAGCGAATCGGCCTCGCAACGGGTATTGTCGGTGCATCGAGCTACTTCCTCTCGTTCTTCTCCGGTCCCTTGATGGGCTTTCTGACGAGCACACTCAGCCGCGGCGGCACTCGATATCATCGTCGTCGCGTTCGAAGCCAGTACTTGTCGTCGTTGCGTTCTTTATGAAGGAGACGCAGCACAGAGGAGGAAGAAAAATAATCGCGCATTGTGGAAATAAAGGAACGTACAACCTCAAAAAGGGTGCCGCTCCTTATTTTTCAACATAGAAGACCGCCGTGCATTGCACGGCGGTCTGTATCGTATCGAGAAATGGATTAGGAAAGCATGGAGCGGAGGAACGGATCTGCTTTTGCGTAGTTCTCGATGTGATCCTCCATGAGGTTGGCGATGCGAAGACATCGTCCTTGTCCGCGAGGCACGGATCGATGCCGCCTGATCGCGGAGGAGTTCGAGGTCGGCGAGCGTCAGCTCGAGTGCCTTCTCGATCGACCTTCTCATCGGCGAGCTCCTTGATCGTCGCGATCGCGAGGTAGCCCTTGAGGCTCGCAACCGGCTGCTCACCGCAGATCTTGAGGATCTCGGCACTCTCGTCGAGCACATCAGCGAATGCGTCGTGAGAGCGACTCGAGGGTACTCGTGTACCGCTTTGAACTGCGAGCCAACCACGTTCCAGTGGAGGTTGTGCAGCTTGATGTAGCCGACACCGATGTTGGCGATGTATCCGTTGAGTGCGTTTGTAATTTTCCCTTGTTCGTGGTAATTCCTTTCACCTTGTTGTTCTTCTGCAGATGCCGTGGCATCTGTTTTTGTATCTCATTACGTATGTCATTATAGCACAGAGCGAACTACTTGTCAATAGTTATTATTAAATAGTTTTTGCGATTTGATTTCGATATAAAATTTTCGCTTGACAAAAATCTATGTTTTTATATATAATTCATACCAATAAAATATGGTTTTCGAAGATGTAGAAAAGAGGCATATCGATGAGCGAAAAATATCGTTTTGAGACCCTGCAGGTGCGTGTCGGGCAGGAGGAGGCGGATCCCGTCACGGATGCGCGTGCAGTGCCGATCTACCAGACGACATCGTATGTGTTCCACAATGCACAGCACGCCGCCGATCGTGCACTCAAAAGATCCGGGCAATATCTACGGGCGGCTCATGAATCCGACGCAGGATGTGCTCGAAGCGCATCGCGGCACTCGAGGGGCGCGGCGGCACTCGCGTTTGCCTCGGGGGCGGCGGCGATCACGGCGACGTTCCAGGGCTCGCCCATGCGGGCGATCACATCGTCGCGCAGCAGACCATCTACGGCGGCTCGTACAACCTCCTCGCACATACGGTGAAGGGTGGGGCATCGACGTGACCTTTGTCGATCCGAGGCGGGGGCGCAGGGCTTTGCCGATGCGATCCGTCCGAATACGAAGTGTCTTCATCGAGACTGTCAGCAGCGAACGCCGACCTCATCGACATCGAGGCGGTCGCTGCGGCGGACTACGCGCAGGGGCGTACCCGTCGTCATCGACAACACCTTTGCCACGCCCTACCTCCTGCGCCCCATCGAGCACGGCGCGGACATCGTTGTGCACTCGGCGACGAAGTTCCTCGGCGGACACGGCGCGAGTCTCGGCAGCGTGATCGTCGACGGCGGCACGTTCGACTGGAAGGCATCGGGACGCTTCCCGCACCTCACCGACCCTGAACCCGAGCTATCACGGCGTGAGCTTTGTCGATGCGCTCGGGCCCTGTTGCCTTTGCCGTCTACCTGCGTGCGCTCATCCTGCGCGACACGGGCGCGGCAATCGCACCGCAGAGTGCGTTCTACTTCATCCACGGGCTTGAGACGCTGTCCCTGCGCGTCAGAGCGCCATGTGGAGAATGCACTGAAGATCGTGGACTTCCTCGCGAAGCACCCGAAGGTGGCAAGGTCAACCATCCCTCCTGTCCAACCATCCCGACCATGAAATCTATAAGCGGTATTTCCCGCACGGCGGCATCTCCATCTTTACGTTCGACATCGTGGGCGGGCGTGCGGCGGCGTTCCGCTTTATCGACAAGCTGACCCTGTTCTCGCTGCTCGCGAACGTTGCGGACGTGAAGTCGCTCGTCATCCATCCCGCGACCACGACCCACTCGCAGATGAACGAAGCCGAGCTTGCCGCCTCCGGCATCGGTGAGGGACGGTGCGCCTCTCCATCGGCATCGAGCACGTCGACGACCTCATTGCAGATCTTGAAGAGGCGCTTGCGGCGGTGTGAGCCGCTTTTTCCGTAAAAGATACCTCTGTACGAAGGGTTTCCATCGTGCAGAGGTATCTTTATCTATAATGATTCCTATAAGATGATGGATGCTGTTATGGATATGCCGCATCTGCCGTCGGCGAGGGAGGAGCCGGACTGTGCATGAAGACAAATGATACGCCGATTCTGGACTTAATGAAGGACATTGGTGGCAGGAAGATACAGCTGCCCTGACTTTCCAGCGGGGCTGGGTGTGGGATGACAATCGCATCTCGCGGCCTGATCGCCAGCGATACGCAGAATTTTCCGGTCGGAGCAGCCATGTTCCTTTGAATACGGAAACAACAGTGTCGGTTCAAATATCGGATGATTGAGGGCACCGCCCTCGCGCCGCCGGAGCAGCTGATTCTGGACGGTCGGCAGCGGCTCCGTCCATCTACGCAGCCCTGTGCAGCCCCCATGCCGTAAAACACAGACGGACGAGGCAATGCGGTCAACCGATTCTATTACATTGACATCGCTCAGGCGGTTGATCCTTCCGCTGACCGTGCGGATGCGATTATCTCTGTCTCCGAAAACAAGCAGATTACCTCCGATTTCGGCAGGGAAGGTCGAGCTTGATGTTTCGAGTGCCGAGAAGGAGTACGAACACGCTGTGTTTCCGCTCAATATCATCTGGACGGCGTGAAGGCGACTCGGTGGCAGCTTGGCTATATGCAGTACCATCAAGGGTGTGCAAAATGTCTGCCAAGAGTATCTTGATTTTATGGAAAAATCATAGACCTAGGGTCCCATTATCGAGATGCCGGTCATCAGCCTGGATAAAGACGACGCCCAAAGAAGCCGTGTCAGGTATTCGAGAATGTGAACCAAAACGGCGTATCGCTGACGGTGTTCGATCTCGGTACGGCAGTTTTTGCAATGGACGACTTTGAGCTAAGGGCGGACTGGGATCAAGCGAAAACAGGAGAATCTTGAACGGCGATGTCCTGAACATCGTAACGGCGACGACTTTTTGACCGCCTGTACGCTCCTCACCACACACGAAAAGAAGGGACGGTTAGCTGCAAGAAAAAGATGTGCTTGGTCTGAAGCTCGTCGATTATAACAAATACGCCGATCTTTTGACGCAGGGCTTTCAGGAAGCGGAAATGTTGCTCGCTGAGGAACGCATTTTTGTCAGCCGCGATCTCCCTATACGACACAGCTGATTCCATTGGCTGTGCTGTTACGCTGCTCCTGCTGAATCATCGCATCAAAGCATCCAACGTGAGGAACAAGATCAAACAGTGGTATTGGTGCGGCGTGTTCGGTGGAGCTCTATGGAAGTGCCAATGAGACGCGCTATGTCAACGATGTGGTTGGCGTAATGAGTTGGCTGGATGGCGGGGCTTTCCCCAAAACCATCGTAGATTCTTATTTTAATCCCATACGTCTTTTGATGCTTCAATCCAGACGAAGTGCCGCTTATAAGGGATCATGGCGCTCGTTATGAAAAATCACAGCCGCCGATTTTATCAGCGGGCAGGGAAATGGACATTGCCTCACAAAAGCCACCGGCATCGATATTCACCATATTTTTCCGGGAGTTACTGCATCAGCAAGAACTACGAGGTATGTGAAATGGGATTCCGTCATCAATAAGACACCCATTTCGTACCCGGTACTAATCAGGAGATCGGCGGTGCGGCTCCCAGCGTGTACCTTGCACGCATTGAAAAGAAGGTAACATCAGGGAGACTTGTGCGACTACCTCGCCGCTCACTGGATTGACATGGATGACTGTAGGACGGATGACTTTGCACGATTTATCGTCAACCGTGCGCGAAAAATCCTTGATGCCATCGGAAAAGGCTACGGAAAGCCGATTTCCGGCAGGGATAGTGATGAGTGAAACAGGCATTTGGCAATCACCTATAAGGGGCGGCCTTCGTCGTGGTTTCGCCGCACGCATCTTGATGATGGCGCAGAAGGGGCGTCGAACGTCCTTCGTAGAAAAATCGCTTGCAACGCGTCCCTCACTGTGCTATAATGCGTCATGTCGCATAAGCGACATGGAGAGGGTGTCCGAGTGGTCGAAGGTGCTTGACTCGAAATCAAGTGTGGTGATGAGCCACCGTGGGTTCGAATCCACCCTCTCTGCCATTGAAAAGGCAAGGCTTCGTGGAGATTTCCACGAAGCCTTTTCGCGTGTATTTTTGGTGAAAACAGGATTTTGGGCACATTTTGGGCACTAGAGATTTTTGAAACTCGTTTTTGAGGCTGTAAAACGTGCGACTACGACATAGAAAAAGAGAATGCCGTCAGCATCCTCATCTGTTTGTGCATCACTTTGCACGAGCTTTTTGGAAGGGACTGTTTGATTTCCTTCTCAGCGGACGAAAGCTCTTTTGTCCCTTGTCCGCCGCCACTTTTTCAGAATATCCATGCCTACGGGGCCATCCATATCATGTTATTTGCATGGACCCAGGGCGGACAAGGGGACAATGACTAAGCGACAGTGCATCACTGAAGAAGCGTACGCTGAAAGTGATGCAGACTTCTATTAGAGGAGTGCCAGATACTTTGCCTGATCGGTCTTGGCAATCTTCAGCGCGTCCATCGCAGCCCCGGCGGTGATACCTAGGGCTTGAAATGAGGTTCTTAATGCTTTTTATACGTTCTGTTTCTGCACGCAATTTCACCACGAACCTCGCCGCGAACTTCGCCAATAGCAATACCGTCGTTGTAGATTTCTTCCATTACCTCTGCCATAGCTGCAACCCCCTTCTCGTCTTTTTGAAAAAGCGTACGCGCTCAGGCGGAGCACGTCGCTGTACATATCGTTCGGATCACCGCAAAGAAGTCGTGCATAAGACGTCCGAGCGGGCTTTCATTCTGAGCATTCCCCGTTGACGTAGAGAATGTGTGCACCGTCGTCGAAAACATCCTCGGTGTCCTCAGAATGTTCGGCGCACCTTAGAGCGGCGGTTTCCCACATTTCCCTACGTCATGCTCCGTGATGAAGATGACGAGGTTTCCGGCAGATCGGGGAAGAGCATTCCTTGCTGACCTCGCGAGAATCAATCATGCCGCTGTTGAACCTCGCACGACGTGGAATCGCTCCCTCGTCGCGCCGCTGGATCTCCACATCGTAAATGGTCTCGCCATCGGTCCAGCGCGTCGAATCGTACGGCACGTCCGTAGAGATTCAGCACACTCTGCTGTGTGATAACCTCCGTCACGCGCAGACGGTCATTGCCCAGCACAGTACGAAGCACGACCCATACAGGGAATATTCCCGTCGAAGCAGCTGTTAAAGAACGTGTCATCCATCAATCGAAGCTGCTTGATCTTCTCAAGGAATCGAATTTTTCTTTTGTTCGAGTTCGATGATAATCACCTCAAATCAAATGAGCTACCTATATTTTATAGGGATTTCTCTTTTTGCAAGATTGTCATTTCTCTGCGTGTCAAAAACGTGATCACCGATTTTTCCCAGCAGCCTCCTCCTTCATCTTTTTGCACGACGTGTGTATAAGGTCAGCTGTAATGGCACATTGAGCTGTGTCCAAGGATTTCGGAAGCTGTTTTCATGGCAATGCCGGATTGCAGCATCAGCGAAGCGCGCGAGATGGCGTAAATCAGCGAAAAACGGATGGTATGCATATGTGGCGTGCCAAGAAGTCCCATGAATGCTTTGTGAAATTGCCGGGGCGGATCGGCGATCCGTTCCCACGGCATAGAACAAGATCGTGCGCGTGGCGCATTTGCCGCGCCATTCCTTATGTTGGTCTAGCTCCTCCTTTCGCCGCTTCAATATGGCGAAAACCTCAGCAGGGGCGTGAATGGTGCGAATGCTTTCGGTACTCTTAGGCGTGGAGAAATGTATTTTTGTGATGAATCTCTATCACCTGCTCATCAATGGTAATGGATTGGCTGTCGAAGTCAATTTTCGACCATTTGAGACCAAGGCATTCACCGCGCCGCAGGCATTCACTAATGCAGCGACGAGTGCGATTGCCGCTTGCCAAAAACTGTTTTCAGCAGCTGCTGCCTCCAACAAAGAACGAATCTCCTCCACGCTGTATGCGGATGCCTCGAACTTCTTTGGTAGATTGGTCTGTTCAACCCTATTTTACCACAAGACTTCCGCTATGGACTTTTCATATGTGCACCTAGATTTTTACAATCTACCCAATGAAGGGTCTATCAATCCGCATGGCACGGAACACCACATGACTTTCGACGCGTTTGATCTCAGCGGAATCAGCACGGGAGAGAGCGCACAGGTGCACGGATGGGGGCTGTATTTTTGCGCAGAATCGAGGATGTCTGAGGAGTATAAGAGATGGTTGAGTTGAACCACAGTCAATAGTATAGATCCAATTTTGGGCACATTTTGGGCACACGAGATTTTTGAAAGTGGATTTTATGGTGCTCGAAATGAGGGGAGCAGACAAATACACGAGGATGCCGTACAGCATCCTCGTGTTAGTTATACATGCTACTGAAAGAAGTATAGATTAGAAAGGTACGTGCTGTTTTATCTTTACGTTCCCGATGCTTTTCGAAATAGGACTTTTGATATTTGCTGATACTGACGGACGGCAGATACACGCCAACCGAGCCGATTAGAACAAAACGAGTAGCAGCGGCGACGAAAGAACGTCCATCAGTATGTCCAACACGTTCGTGACAGAGAAAACACAACGCAGAAGAGAAGAAACAGTGCCATGGAGATCCAACGAAAGAAGGAGTTCAATGCGTCGAACATGGTCGCACCTCACAAATCCAATCATTTGTGTCTTTCGCTTGCCTATTATTGGACAGGGCGGCAGCCAGGGGGCTCAATATACAATAAGTTTAGTGCTTCTTGCGGAACGCCGCCATAAACGCCGCAGAGTTTCTCGACTCCTGCGAGGGGGCATGGCGTTGTAGATGGAGGCGCGCATGCCGCCGACACTGCGGTGTCCCTTGATGCCGCTGAGGCCGAGCTCCTTTTGCCTGTGCGACAAAGTCGTCGTTCAGGGATCTGCTCGCGGAGGCGGAAGGTGACGTTCATGCGCGAGCGGCTGCCCTTCTCGGCGTGTCCGCGGTGAAGCCGTCGGAGCTGTCGATGGCATCGTAGAGGATGGCGGCTTTGCTGCGTTTGCCTCGCCCATGGCGGCGAGGCCGCCGTGCTCTTGATCCAGCGGACGGTCTTGCCGACCACGGTAGATGGCAAAGACGGGCGGGTGTGTTGTAGAGGAGTCGTTCTTTTGGAAGGTCGAATAGCGCAGCATGGTCGGGAGCTCGGCGGGGCTGCTCTCAAGAGTTTCTTCTTTGCAACGTTCAGCACAACGCCCGCAGGACCGAGGTTCTTCTGCACGCCCTGCGTAGATGAAGTCATAGGAGGAGAAATCCCACGGGCGCGAGAGGATGTCGGAGGATATATCGGCAACGAGGGGATGCCGTTCGTCTGCGGCGTGTAGTGGTACTCGTGCCGTAGATGGTGTTGTTGAGGCAGAGGTGGAGGTAGGCGGCGCGGGGAAGGATGTTGAGTTCCTCTTGGCGCGGGACGCGGACGTAGTCCTCCTCCTTGGTCGAGGCGGCGACGGTACCGACCCCGAGTTTTTACGGCCTCCTCGTATGCCTTTTCGGAAAATGAGCCGGAGGGGCATAGCTGCCGGGATGTGCGACGGTGGCGAAGTTCAGCGGAATGAGGGGCGAAGGTCTGACTTGCGCTGCCGGCGGTGAAGACGACATCGTAGTCGTCGCCGAGCCCCATGAGCTCCTTGATGTCCGTCTTTGTCTGCTGATGCACTTCGTCGTAGGCGGGCGCACGGTGGCTGATCTCGAGGATGGACATACCTGTGCCGTTAAAGTTCAGGAGCTCTGCCTGCACCTCTCAGCACGTCCTCGGGCAGGACGGCGGGGCCGGGTTGAAGTTGTAGATGCGTTCGTTCGCTGGTATTTCTCCCTCTGTGTCTTTCCGTTATTCTTCGGGTGGTAGCTTCCGTCCGCGCTATGCGGATCTGGGCGACGCGCGCGCGGTCCATACTGCAGCACCTCGAAGGTGTACGCGTCCCATACGCAGGTCTCGCCGACCTTCGGGATGCGGCCCGATCTGCGCGGGTGACGAAGCCGCCAGAGTGTGTGGAAGTGGTCGTGATCCTCGTCCGGGCAGCTCGTCAATGCCGAACTCCTCCTTGAACTCGTCGATGGGGAAGAGCCCGTCAAAGACCCAGCTTGTTGTCTCCTCCGCGCCGGTACGCGTGCCGGTGGGGCGTCGTCGTCCGCGCTGCGGTATGATCTCCTCCATGATGTCGCCCATGGTGATGAAGCCGACGACACCGCCGTACTCGTCGAGGACGACCGCCTCATGGATCGCGCCCGTGCGGGAATTTCTCAGGACGCGCAGTCCTCCATGGTGCGTGGGACGAAGAGGGGCTTTCGAATGTAGTCCGCGAGGTTGAGCTCTGCGCCGTCAAGACCGCATCGAGGAGTTCCTTCGCGTAGACGACACCGCGAAAATCGTCGAGGTTCCTCGTACGCAACGGGGAATACCTCGTGCGCGGCCGCGCGGATGATGCGCAGCTGCTCACTGCGGGTCTCGGCGAGGTCGATCCACGCGATCTGCGTGCGCGGGGTCATCGAGCGCGGAGGCGGTCTGGTCGCTCATGCGTGGAAGATGCGGTCAACCATATCCTGCTCCGCCTTTTTCAAAGGTGCCGTCCTCCGTTCCTGCTCCATGAGATCCTTGACGGCATCCTCGGTAGCGGAGGCGCGGTTCTCGGGATTGATGCCGACGAGGAGCAGCAGGCCGCGTGAGGCGGAGACGAGCGCAGCGATCGGCAGTGCCGTGAGGGCGTGTGAGCAGACGGATGCCGCGATGGCTGCGCATGAGGATACCCTCGGGATCCTGCAGTGCGAGCTGCTTGGGCAGGAAGTCGCCAAAGAGCAGGGTGAGCGCGGTCATGACGAGGATGCTGAGGACAAGCGCGGCGGCAAATACCTCCATGCCGGGCGGGAGTTTTTGCGAGGAAACGGCCAAGGTCGGTGCGACGAGGAGGCCGATCCCGAGCCCTGTGAGGAGGCTCGTGCAGGTAACGCCCGCCTGTGCCATGGCAAGCGGCGGGGTATGGTGCTCGAGCAGGGCGAGTGCATGCGCTGCGTCCTTGTCGCCGTCATCGGCGAGGCGCTCAGCCGGCCGCGATGGGACGCGGTGAGTGCGGCCTCGATCCGTGCGAAGTAGGCATTCGCCGAGAGACAGATGACGAGCAGGGATGAGTGCGAGAAGATCGGATAGGGAACTGTCCAAGGATGTATGCAGCTCCTTTCAAACATGTAGAGATTCCGTTTGTATTGTAGCACAGACAGGGTGAAATGTCATTTCTCCACCACGATATCCGTCAGGCCGAAGTACTCCATCGCGCCCTCCTTCGTGACGGTGTTGTCCCAGTCCTCGTAGTAAATGTGGCGCAGGGCGCGGTTCGTACGCCTCGATGCGGGGAAGTGGACGACGGTCTCACCGCGTGCACGGGCGTTCTCGATCTGCGCGATCCGCGCCGCATCCGCCGCGCCCATCTCCTGCGTGATGAGGAGTGCCGCCGTGCCCGTGTAGGCGAAGAGGAGGAGGGCCGCAGCGCAGAGCGTGCGGTGTGCCGCATCCGTAAACATCGCCTTTGCGCACGGGATCGTTGAGGAGAGCGAGTGCCGCCGCGACGAACATCGCCGCAGAGCTGAACGCGGCACGTCCCGGGAAGGTCGGCGCGGCAAGCATGACGAGGTTGTTGCAGACGGCGAGCAGCATCAGGAACGCTGCATAGCGTGCGGCGGGATGGCAGCTGCAGCACCGTCGGATGTGGGCACGCGCGTTGCCGCCGTGCGAACCGCAGTCGCGGTCAGCCCGAGCTGCCGCTTGACGCGTGACGTAGAAGAGGAGGATCGTCAACCAGTAGATCGCCATCTCCTCGAATCCGCTCATGAGATTTCGCAAAAGAGATGCACCGTCTTTGGTTTCGTGAAGCCCAGCGGCGTAAGCACGCCGCTGATGATGAGATCGCGGAGCGCACTGCAAAGCCAGCCGCCCGTGAAATAGGAGAGGTGAGCAGGACGAGGACGGCGGCAAGTACCATCTGTGTTTCTGCCTGTGCGCCGCATAGCGCGGAGGACCTCCATGTCGGCGCCTCTATGCGCTGATAGAGCCGCCATGCCGTCAGGATGAGCAGCAGGACGGGCAGGAGGTAGAGCAGCATCTCGCCCTGCCCCGCGAACTGATTGCCGATGTGCGCGAGGATGCCCGCCCGCCCCTGCACATCGTAGCGGACATAGTTGCCGGGGCGGCGACAGGCCAACGGACCGAGGTGCGCACCGAATGCCCCCGCAGTCATCCATGCGGGGCAGGTGCTGTACCGCCGCCGCGCATACAGAGATGCCCCGCATGCGACGGCGACGACCGTGACGGCGGGATTTTCGATCGACCAGCCGCCGAGAATGCCGAGCAGGAGCATCGGGAGAATCATCGCGTACGCCGTACACCTGTCCCTGTGGCTGCATTTTTCAGCGCGAGGTTAGTACGGCAGGGAGAAAGAGAATGCGGGCACCGCCGACCAGAGGTAGACCGTCGAGCCGCTCTTCCAGACGGCGACCTCGCCGAAAATGCGGCAGGGGTGAGCCGAGGAGGAGCGCCGCCGCTGCAAAGCGATACGGGGCGTTCCAGAAAGCAAGGGTGCGCGCGCGCGTGCATGGTCACGAGTATGACAAGTGCGAGGAACATCAGCGCGTTTGCGATGTCAAACGCCGTCTTCCTGAGCCAGAGGAAGAGCTGCAGGCAGAACACCGTGACCGTGCGCCCGCCGTGAAGGAGGTACGCTGCACGCCGGAGGCGCATACGTCGGAGAACGAGGCGAGGTGTGCGCCCGTTTTCACACACCATCGAATAGTCGTAGTCGTCGCGGTGGATGGGCATCGGCGGTTCAGCGCCAGCATGAACAGAAAGACCGCGCCGCGATCAGTCCCGTACGAAACGTATCTGCGTGCACTCACTTCACCTCCCTGTGCAGGTTGGCATAGTCGAATTTTTCTCCGTCCCGCTCGTCAATCAGATAGCACGGCGGTGCTTGCTCTCCGTGAACACGCGCCCGAGGTACTCGCCGATGATGCCGAGTGAGAGCAGCTGTACGCCGCCGAGGAAGAGCAGCACCGTCATGAGTGTCGGATAGCCCGCGACGGGGTCACCGTAGATCAGTGCATCGACGAGCACGACGAGCAGTGAGAATGGCGAGCGCCGAGACCATGAGGCCGAGCACCGTCGTCAGACGCAGCGGTGCCGTTGTAAACGAGGTGATGCCCTCAATGGCAAGCGAGAGCAGCGCGGGATAGCTCCACGTCGTCCTGCCCGCCGCACGTGGCTGCACCTGAAACGGGATCTCTCTTCTTGAAGCCGACCCATGTGAAGAGCCTCTGTAAACCGCTGATTCTCGCGCAGCAGACGCAGTGCCGCGACACAGCGATGATCGAGCAGACGGAAGTCGCCCACGTCGCGCTGGAGGGTAAAGCGGCTGACCGACTGCATTGAGCGGTAGAAGAGATTTGCCATTGTGCGCTTGAACCACGTCTCATCCGCACGGTCCGTGCGCCCTGCCGCAGACATCGTCATAGCCCGCGCGCCAGCGTGCGATCATCTCCGGGATGAGCGAGGCGGATGTTGGAGATCCGCATCCATCAGGATGACCGCGTCGCCGTCGGCGTAGTCGAGCCCTCGCCATCATCGCAGGCTCCTCGCCGAAGTTGCGCGTAAAGCCGATGTGGCGGACGTTTGCAGTGCGCCTCAGCGAGCGCACGGATCGCCGTGAGCGTTGCGTCGCGACTGCCGTCGTCGATAAAGAGATAGGTGAACGCTGCGTCCGGAATGTCCGCCGTTGCCGTCTCCACCGCATCATAGAAGTGCGGGACAACCTCTGCCTCGTTGTAGCAGGGAACGATGATGGTGATCTTGTCCATGCGTCCTCCTAGTCTCCATAGATGCGAAAATTGACGATCTCCGCGCCCGCTCGCGGGCGAGTGCATCATGTACGCCGGGCGCACAGACCGCAGCAAGCTCCGCCTCAAAGTCATGGTTCCACAGGCAGTCGCGGATGAGTATGGCGTTGTCCGTGCCGGGGTGGAGCATCACCGGTCACACACGTCTCCGAGCGACACTGCAATCTGCGTGAGTGTCTCTGTATCCACTGCCCTCGCCCGCGACGATGCCGGCGAAGTGATCGGGCACGCGGATGCCGCACCGCTGCGCCTTTGTGCGCCGCGCGTCGTGCGAGGGACAGCAAGCCCCGTGCGCCCGACGAGCTGCCCGATGCCGCCAAAGTTTCCGCAAAGAGCGGCGCGCGCGCGCGCATCTGTCGAGGACGCCTGCCGCGCGGCGAGATCGAGCACAATGTCGATCACACCCGGCAGAACGTGCATATGCTGGTGACTCGTCCGCGTGCGTCGGATGAATCCCCGCCGCCTCGACGCGCCGCGGCTGCCGCGAGCTCTGCACGCACCTCATCGAGGTTCACCGCACCGCGCAGGAGACGCACGGCAAACGCCGTGTGATCGTCCGACGAAGGCACCCGCCTCCGTTACGAGGCGACGGGATCGCGGCGGGCGGCAGGACGGGATTCCCGTTCACGAGCGTCAGATGGATGCCGATGCCGAGCGCAGGCGTGCGTGCGGCAAGCGCCGCCGCATCGTCAAGGCGGCGCCGCCCAGCATGACCGTCGCCGAGCGCAGAACCTCGTCCTGCACAATCTCGTTCCACGGCGCGGTTGATGAGCACAGCCGCCCGAAATCGTCCGCATTCAGAATGATTTGTTTCAACGTAGCTCTTCCTCTGTGTTTTCAGTATTGTATGGTATTCATCATAACGTATCATCAGAGCGGTGATTTGTCAAAAAGTAATGATAAAAAGAAAACACGGTGTTTGCGTGGAGCACGCATAGGGATGTGGTCATCGTAATATTTTCGACAAAAACATGAAATCACCTTTTCTATATAGGACTTTTATAGTAAAATAGCTTTGACATCCTATTGATTGAAAAAGAGGCGTCTTAATGGTCGTAGAAATCATCAGTGTGGGCACAGAGCTGCTCATGGGCAGCATCGTCAACACGAATGCACAGCATATTGCACGTGCCCTCGCGCACATGGGGCACGATGCCTATTATCAGACCGTCGTCGGCGACAACCCCGCGCGTCTGCGCAGTGCGCTCGACATCGCGATACACGTGCGGACTGCGTGATCACGACGGGCGGGGCTTGGCCCCACGAAGGACGATCTGACGAAGGAGATGCTCATCTCCCTATTTCAGCTGCACCGCCGAGGATGCGGAGGCACTGCGCCGGCTGGAGGAACGCGCGGCAAAGCGCGGCGTACCGCTCTCCGAGAGCATGCGCAAGCAGGCAACCGTGCCCTCGGGCGCACTCTGTCCTCCAGAACGACCACGGCACCGCGCCCGGCGTCATCATCGAGAAGGACGGGCGTGCGTGCGTCATGCTGCCCGGCCCGCCGAAGGAGATGGTGCCGATGTTCGAGACGGCGTGCGCGAAATTCCTGCGCAAGAAGAGCGACAAGGTGTTTGTCTCCATGAACATCAAACTCTACTCCATGGCGGAAAAAGGGCTGCCCGTCGGCGAGTCGCCGTGCCGACCGCCTCGGCGCACTTGTTGACGGGGAGAATCCCTCCGTTGCGACCCTATGCGAAGGAGGGACGGCTGCCTCGTGCGCGTTACGGCGGCAGCGCCGACGCACGCGGAGGCCCGCCGGCTGCTTGCACCGACGCTTCGCGTCGGTACGGGAGGACCATCGGGGAAGAATACATCAGACATGTGGAAGAGGACTAAATGCGATTTGGGATATTCGGGCGGAGCGCGCGGGACTTTCTTGTCCTTTGTACAATGCTCACGCCCCTGCCCGCAGAGGCGGCGCAGTCTGCACCGCGCCATGCGTCACAGCAGGCAGCGTGGGAGGCGGAGCGCGTGATGCAGGACATAACGGCGCAGGTCGCAGCACTGCGCGCGCATGGGGCGGAGGGCCGCACGCGCCTGCAGGCGAGACACAGCAGCCCTCCTCCGTGCTGCTGCACTGGCAGCCCTATCCTGCCGCAGTGCGCTATGCCGTGCAGCTTGCGGAGAGACTGCCAAACGGTACGATGCAGGGTGCGGCAGCTCATGGAGCGCGTCTACACGACGGGACTGCACCTGCCGCTTGCGGAACATAGCCCGATCGACGCACTCTGATTGGAGCGTGCGGCCGCTGAGCTACGACGGGACACCGCTTGCCGACTGGTCGGAGCTGCGCCCCGTACGCGGGAGAAGGCAGATCCTGCCGCGCCCGCCCTGACGACCGAGTATGCGGACAGCCGCATGCCGCTCTACCCCGTCTACGCATGGATCCCGCCTCGCGGGGCAGATGGTGCACGAGGTTGAGGTCTATCGCCGCGAGGGCGCATGACCGCTATCTTCATACGCTGCGCGCAGGTGAGTACGATGCCTGCGATGACATGCCGTTCACCGTTCCGGGGCACTATTTCTACCGCTGCGCGGCCTCACGCGCACGGGCACACCGATCTCGAACTGGTCGAACTACGGGACATCACCGTCGCTGACCGAACGCCGATCGCCGCGCTTGGCGACAGCGTACCACGGCGGCGGCGCGATCACCGTGCCGCCCTCGTACACATCTACGACTGGGAGACGTACTGCACCGTTCCCGTGAAGAACCTCGGACACAGCGGCGACACGACGGAGGAGATGCTTGCGCGGTTTGAGCGCGACGTACCGCCGTTTTCCCCGCGCGTCCTCATCATCATGGGCGGGGTCAACGACTTTCGCAGCGGCATCTACGGCGCGGAGAGCGTGCGCAACCTCGTGCGCTGCGCGAGAAATGCATGGCGCACGGAATTACGCCGATCTTCCCTAACAGTGACACTCGATCCGTCCCGCGCTGATGACCGCGCGTATGACGATCCAGGCCCCGCCGTCCGACTCAGGGCACACCGCGACTATATCAACAAACTGGATCCTGCAGCAGGAGTACAGCATCGATGTCTCCAGCGTTCTCGCGGACGCAGACGGACAGCTTGAGGCAGCAGCTACACAACCGACGGTCTGCACCCGACCTCATGGGCAAGAAATACATCGGCGAGCGCGTGGATGCCTACCTGCGCGAGCATTTCGCCTATGCGGCGGGCATGGCGGAGCGGCGTATAAAGACATTGAAACAAACGGATCCATAAAAAGGGAGGGAGCTCTGATCCGCAGTCTCGCGCCTTGGCGCGATCCGCTCTCACCGCCGTACTCATCGGCGGTGCGTACACGGGCTACTGTTATCATCGCGACCGCACGCCGGAGGCGGCACTCCGTCAGATCGCGCGTGCCGTGATGACCGAGGATCGGGAGCTCTTCGATCAGTATGTCGATGAGGGAGGCCGTACTCCAGCCTCGATGTACGCGGATGTGAGCACGCTCGCGGAGCACATCACGGAGCTGCACGAGCGGCATCCTCCGACTGGTTCTTCCGTCATGACAGCGCGTTCATGCGCACCTATATGGCGCAGCACAGCGCAGAGTACATCGGCTTTGCCCACAGTCTCTTGGACTTCTACTCGATGCGCAGCGCATGCCCGTGACGAAGGCGGATGGCAATGCGCGATGGGGCTCGGACGAGGTGCGTGCCTTTGCTGCGCACTATACGGCCAGCATCGAGCCCGCCGTGATCGAGGGCGACCGCGCCATGTCATCTGTCTTGTGCGCGGCGATGACAGCGCCTATGCGGGCGGCTCCCTGCCGAGGGCTCCGTCACGATGGAGCTCGCGCGGCGAGGCGGACGGCCGCTGGAAACTCACACACATCACCACCGACACCGCACGTACGAATGGGTTTTACGCCTTTGTCGACGCGGCAGAGCGGTACTGGGAACTGCAGGCTGGGACTAAACGAAAGGAAAAGGAGAGCAGAGTATGAAATACGAACTCACGAAGGACTATCTGACCGGCATTGATGAGATCGATATGAGCACGCGCGGCTCTTTGAGATCGCCAACGAGTGCTATGACCTCGTCATGGATGATGAGGCGATTGACCGCTTCGACAAGATCGTTGCACTTCTCGAGGAGCTTCGCAGCTATGCGGCGACGCATTTCGCACACGAGGAAGCGTACATGAGCGCATCCATACGAGCGCGCGCTTCGGCGAGCGGTATCAGCACCTGCGCTTCATCCAGAAACTCCAGTGAGATCGACCTCGATGACACTCGACGAGACAGCAGGGTACCTGCTTGCATCCTCGACTTCCTCGCGCGCTGGCTCTACGGTCATATCAAGGTCGCGGACTGCCGCATTCTAAAAGAGGAGGATGCTCCTGCGGCGCAATAGGGAAACAGACGAAACAGGGAAAGCGAGGCAGGATCAGCTTGAAGTATGAGTTTGCACCACGACTATCTGACGGGCATTCCGTCCGTGGATGAGCAGCACAGCAAGCTCTTTGACCTCACGAATGAGTGCGTAGGAGCTCGTGATGGAGAGCGCGGCGGATGACAAGTAAGACAAGATCGTCCGAGATCTTGATGAACTCGCCGCCTATGCCGGCACGCATTTTTGAGAGCGAAGAGGCGTACGCGGAGAGCGTGGGGCGACCCGCATCGAGTTCAGCCATCGTGCCCTGCACCTGCGCTTTATGAAGAAGATCTCCGAGATCGATCTGGAGAAGGTCGACGAAAACCAGCAGGAATATCTGCTGAACATCCTCGACTTCCTCGCACGCTGGCTCTTGACCACATCAAGGGACGCGACTGCATGCTCCGCGTGAGAGGGCCGCATCGTAGCAAAGATAGCAAAAACACCCTGCAATGAGCAGCTGCGGGGTGTTTTTGCTGTATATTATATTTTTGAGGAGAGCTCTGGAAACCATATCCCTTCCTCAGGTTATGGCCTCAAACGAAAGCTTGTACATACTATAGCACATGAGAGAATGAAATTCAATAGCATAACGGAGAATATTTGCATATAAATTTTTGTATCATAAAGATAAAAAGGTTATTTTTGATGAAAAACGAAAATAGGAAAAAAGGACTATGTTCAAGACATTGCTCCTATAATGAATGTGAGACAAGGGAAATGTCTTACTGCAGATTGCATGCAGTGGCGTGCAGTCAAAATACTCATAAGGAAATGAGGTGGCTGTAATGGCAGTCATATCACTTGCATCGGTGCTGGACGATCCGGCAAAACGGATCCCGATCAATGCGATGGCAGGCGTGCGGCGATCTATCCTGCAAAGGATGACGCGCTCATCGAGGGAATGCGGCGCACAGCGGCTCGCGTATCGTGAGCAGATTCGGCAGCTGCACCGCATGGATCGAGTGAAGCGTACGAGGTCGACATCCAGACGCTTGCACGTTCGCTGCGCACGTTGGAGGAGGATATCCACGTGGACGCAACGCGTGAGCTGTTCGGAGACCCGTACGTGGTCGAGCTGCAGGGCATAGCGTCCTGCAACCGATGCCGAAGCGGCATCGGCGTAGTTCAGTTCTTCTCTTTCGGAGGGGATCGATCTGAAAATTGCATAGAATCTGCAGCGAAAACCGCAGGAATCTGAGTCGGTGTGATATCCGATCGGATTTCGCGGTTTTTGTGTGAAATGATGTGGAGAGAATGCATTGCGGTTCTCTTTGCGCGACGCGGTCACCTGTGGAACACTGCCTTTTGCGAGCGCACGCACCACAGAAACCGTCAGCGGCTGATCTGCTCCAAGATAAACGGATCCTCGATCTCGCCGTCCTCCGCGAAGAGGACAATCTTTTGACAGGATCTCCGCTGTCTTCGGATCCTCGTCGAGGAACGGGAGGAAGAGGCGTCCGCGGTGTTGACTGTGGACGGGCAGGACGTTATCATCGCGCCCGCTTTCGCTGCACCGCACGCCGCCGCCGAGGTGGACGGTGTAGTCGCCGAGCGTTCCATGGATGTGCGCATCGCGCCCGCGAGCCGTATGTTGTCGAGCTTGAAGAGCGGCAGGTTGAACTGTGCGATCGCGCGGCGCATTTCGACGGTCGAGTGGCCGCCTCCGATCAACGCCGCCGACGTGCGCGACGGAGACGGCGAGTCGACGTCGCGCGCTGACCTCACTGAAGATGAGGTCGGGCACATCGTCGATCGGCAGCTTCTTGAACGTCTTACGGTCGAAGAAGTCCACCCATTCGAGTGTCGGCCTCTCGATGTCGGCGGGTGAGAACCAGTCGGCAAGCGCGTAGATGCGTGCGATGATGTTCGCCTTAGTAGACACGCTGCAGTCCCTCCGTGCCGTCGATGACCCAACGGCGTGTTTTTGAGCAGCGCGACAGTCTTCGCGGGCTGGATCTCAGTGCCCCGCATAGCGCAGGCTCGGTCTCCCTTTCCGCGTTCGTCCGCCGTCTTGACATAGAGCTCACGGAATACCTGCTTTGAATGGCTGCTTGCGTTTGTTTTCAAAAAGATAATTTCTGATATGTCGCCCAGTGCCGCCCATAGATCGAGCGCGTGGGCGATAAGTTCCGCATCCGCCGCGACTGCTGTGCGCGTGCCGTCGAGGGGGCAGCGAGTACGCCGTCCTCGTAAAAGCCGAGTGCCATGTCCAACTTAAAAACGAGGCCTCTGCAGCAGCGGCGCACTCACGGGATTATTCTCGATGATATTTGCGATTTCATAAGCGAAGAGCGGTGTGACCGTCCTCCATCGCCTCCTCGAGCATCTTCTTCGCGGGCGATGCTGCTCACGCAGGTGTTTCTCCGCTTTCCAGTCTCCACGACATAGGCGTGCTTCTTCAGTTTGGCGGGGATGGACTTGAGTGCCTTGCCGTCCTTTGCACAGACGACACTTGCCCTGCCGTCCTCTGCCACGTCAATCCAAAGCTCCGCACCGTCCACCGTCTTAGTCGCAAAGTGTGCGGCGTGCTCCGGATAAGTCCCGTCTCCGCCGTCCAATACGAGGCGCACCGTCGCAAAGCCGCAGGCACGCGCGAGGTTCGCGAGGGCGATCTCGACTGCCTTCGCCTCGCTCGCGCGGCGCTGTGCGCCGAACTGTTTGCTCTCCTTGCGGAAGTTTTGCAGGAATGCGTAGCGTGCGAGCATGACCTTCTCGCGTGCACGCTTGAGGGGGATGAGACCATAGCTCATAACGAGGTCCTTGTTGCGCTTCGCCGTGATTTCCTTCTCCACGTCGGCGAGCTTCATCACACCGCGTGCACGGCGTCGGCGAACTTGCGCGCCCGCGTGTGCTTTGCACCGTCAGAGATGTACTTTTGCCGCCTCATAGAGTGCGTCGAAATGCGCCTTGCCGAGCTCCTTATACGCCGCGTATGGAACCAGTCGATATCGAATGCGCCCTCCCGCAGGTCCTCGATGGGGATCGAAAGTGTATTTGGCGATGATGCTCTGTCCCGAGGAACTTCGCACATATGCGTTGGAAGTACTACAGCCGCTCGCCATGCCGCGCCAGCCGAGTGTGACTCGATAGGCGGAAACCACTGTCGCGCGTACATCGCGGCCTCAATCAGGCGCGTTTCTGAGATGCCCGCCCCATAAAGCGAAGCCTTCAGGTCTGCGCTGTTTCCTGTGCGCGGGTAGGAGACGCGCAGCAGATGGCTGAGCGTCGTTGTCTTCTCCATCCCAGCCCGTGTACCATCTGCGTGCGGTCGAACTTCAGTGCGCCCAGTGCCTCGCAGGATGTGTACGAAGACAGGGGATGCACCCTCGACACGCGCGGTGCTGTCCACGGCGTGGGTGGGCGCGTGCAGGAGCAGTCGCTCGCGTCGCAGCTCCCGCTGATGCAATCGGCGCTCGGGCCGAATCGCCCGCCCCTCGGATTTGATAAAGGCGAGTACATCCGCTGTTTCGAGCGCTTGCAGGCGGGATTGAGCGGATTAAGCGTTCCGTTCTCGATACCACTCGAGTGCGCGGACGCGATCGCGCACAACGCCATACTTTGTCCGTTGGCGGCCTTGACTTGCCGGATCGGTCCGTGCGCCGAGTGAGCGCCTTGTGGTAATGCGTCCTTCACCATGCCGAGGAGGATCGCCTGTGCATGCTCGATGAGCGCGCAGTTTTGCGTGCGCTCCTCCTTCATGCGTAGGAGATGTGCTTCGATCCGCTCCATCATGCGGTGGCACGCAGCGCGCAGGGACTGGGTAAACCCTGCCGTATCCCGATACAGAGCTGTGCACCCTCCAGAGCCGTCTGCATCAGGGGATCGTGGTGCATGATCTGAGTGAGCTCTGCATGTGCCACTTTTTATACTCTTTTATGAAGAGAGATTTTTCGTCAGCATTCATAGGCGTGCCCGGCTCATCAGAGCAGCCTGCCCGCAAGCACAAACGCTTGATTCTTGTGCGCGTGCGTCACGTAGAGGATGCGGATGACCTCGCGCCCCGCTGTCCCGGACACCATAGCCATCGCCGAGAAGTAGTTCAGTCGCGGCGAGCGACATCGGAGAGCCGTCGTCCCGCTCCGTAATGCGGTCAAAGCGCCTCCGTAAAGAGGGCGTCCTCTGCACGTGGCATACGAAGTGCAATGGCCCGCTGATAGAGCGTTGCGAAGTCCTCTTTGATTTCCTCGTAAAAATTCTCCCCAGATGGCGCGCTGAGCGGATGGCGGCAGAGAGCGCGTCGATGCCGCTCTGCGGGCTCCTGATGCCGCCTCGTGGAAGCCCGCAGAAGAGCGTCGTCCTCCTCGCTGCCGTAATCGCGCCGAAATCGATATTCATAGTCCTCGTGTTCGGTGTAGAGCGCACTCGGCTTTTCGATGATGGCGCGAGCAGCTCTTCATCCGAGCGTGGAAAAATGTCCGCAAGCGTGAGCGTGTTGACAACGCGGACGGTATGTGCCGCCGCATCGTAGCCGCCTGTCACGCCGTCTGCGTTCTCTGCCTCCGTGATCTCGATCTGGCAAGTCCGGCGCATAGGATGCGTCATAGAGTGCGCGCTCCTGCTCATCTGCGTTCGTTCCTCCCGTCAGCCTCGTCGATCAGCACCTGCTCGTCCGAGGTGGGCTTTTGGATGCCGTGCGCGGTGGGCAGCCTCCTCGTGCGGTGCGCCCGTCCGCCTTGCTGGCGCGGGAGGGAGGGTCGAGACCGCCGAGGCGCTTTGTTTCACGTCCTTCTGGGCGAGGAGTTCCGCGATGCTTGTGCGCAGCGGCGGCCTCCACGCATGTAGGAGGATCGAGGCACCGCGCGGCGCGCCCGTGGATTCTTCAGACGCAGCAGGGCGGGATGTGTTTGTAGCGATGACGCGAAATGGGCGAGAGTTTTCGCGAGGATGTCTCACCGTATCGCAGTGCGGAGGAGATCGACGAGGGCCGCTTCCCGCACCCGCTGCCTCTCGGCACGGCAAGGCAAATTTCCGCTGCCTGCGCGCCGATCCACGCACGCGACGGAGAGATGCAGGGCGGCGCGATCCGTCAGCGTACCGTGCTCCGCAGAGCGCGGCGAGGATCATCGCGCCTGCAAGCGATTTCCTTCCTCAGCGTCACGCCGCACCACAGGAAGATGCACGGGCGGTATTCCGATCTCCTTGCGCTGCATCTGATCCATTGCGCGTTCGCAGAAGATCGAAGAAGGCGGCCGCCTCATCACGTGCTCTCACAAAGTACTCCGATGGGTCGAGATGTCTTGCAATTCCTCCGGCATCCCAACATACGGAAGTTCCCGTCACAAAGGGGAGATAGCAGGCAACGCACTTCATGTCCCTCAGCATCGGGAACGGCATCTGTGATTCCCGCGAGTACGCGTTTTGCTAGCGTGCGCGTGCGTATGCCGTCCTGTATCACGTCTCAGATAACACAGGACGAGGCAGAACGGCGTCTGCAATGCCTCCCTCTATCATATGTTCCGCATACCCGCGAATCAGTTCTTTTGAGATCCCGCTTCCTTGCTCCACGCCCGACCATTTGCCTCAACATTGTCCGCACTTTCGATGAGTGCGTCCGCCTCCTGCGGATTTTGCGAGCACGCGGAGCATCAGCGCGAGCCGCTTCTTGTCCACACGGTCGGCGTATGCGCCGCTGACGCCGATGGTTGCTGCACGCGCGCAGCGCACGGACTGAGAAGCGGATGAGATCGTGCTCTGCAATCAGCCCCATCAATGTGAGGCAAAAGTGCTCCTGCCGCCCGCAGTCCATCGTCTCGCAGATCGCCCGCCGCAGCCCTCCTGCAGCTTTAAGCCCGCAAAGCAGGAGTTTGCCGGACACGAGTTCCCCAAACTCTGCATTGCGCGACCGGAAAATGGCGCAGAGCACCGTCGTAGGAGAGGATATTCGTATTGTTCTCGCTGGAGGAGCAGCCATCGCGGACAGCGAGATTGCTTGTGCGTTCCCGCGAGTCGGAGCTTGCACAGGGCGACCTGTTCCGGGCAGTGAGAATAATCTCTGCCGTACTGTTCGCGGATCGTCGTCAGCGCGTAGGAGCTGCGCCGCACGCAGACCTGTGACATGCTGACAGATCGGTTTCTCGATCAGTCTCCAGAGCCGTTCCACATGCTGATGATAGTCGCGTGAGGCGGTCAGCGCGATAGAAACCGCGCGTGTACGGACAGTCGGGCAGTCGCTCGACCACGTCAACCAGATCACGCAGCTCCGCGCCCACCGCGAGGTCGTTAGGCGGGTAGGCGCGGGCGGCAGGAACATCCTCCGCAGTGTGCAGACCTTGCCTCGGCTGGTGCGCTGAAAATCCTCCGCGATGCGAGTTCCAGCCGTAGTCGGGCTCCGTCCTCGTCCTTGTAGAAAAGAGTGCATCGAGCGGGGCTTTGTTCTGCGCATCCGAGCGACTTGCGTCCCGCTTACCAGTTTTTCTGAATGGGCGATCGTTTCCTCGTCGGACAAACGGTAGTTGATCATTGCGTTCCTCGCCTATCACGCAGCCGCGAGCAGGCATCGTCAGGCGGACAAAGGTGATTTCTGGGTCATTTTCATGCAGCGCGAGCGATGCATGCCGAGCGCTCCCTCCACCCTCCGCGCCGTTCACGAAAATCCGATAGATGCCGTCGATAAAACACTCATGTGCATCTCGCAATCGCCGCATGTCATGTGTCCTGCACCTTCCCGCTGTAGTCCGCGCGAGCCCAACCTCACCGACCGTAGCGCGGCATCCGCGATCTCTTCACCTCGTCAGATGGGCGAGGCGCCGTCTCCCCGCCGCCGCCTGCTGATTGAAGCCTTGCGTTGACCTCCGCCGTGACGAACGCCGCAATCAGCCCGCGCCAATGCTGCGCACCGCACCGATCTCATCAGGGACGTCGCCCCAATTGCGTTTTCTGCGCGCTTCCCGAAGCGTTTATAGATTGACTTGTACCTGCAATGCTGTCGCTTTCCTTGCACTGTATTCTCACAGGAGCTTTATTATAGCATAGTTTCGTATGCCGTACACGATAGACACCTAGTGCAAGAGAATAGTTTTCAATTATAAAATGCCGAACTGTGATTTTTGCTCTACAGCCAGGACAAACGTCGTTATAGTAAAATTATATTGTGATATAAGTCTTTTCAATACAAATAGAAAATAAATGGGAGGGAGTGAAGGCGGGAGGCAGTATCTTCAAAAAGTTCAAGCATCTGATTCCTACGTCGGAGCTTGCAGGCGGTCATGCCCGAGAATGCACGAGGGCGGGCGCGCATGGGAGAACATGTGCCGTGACCGTTGGTCGTCTCGACAAGACCGTGCGTTTCGACGCATTGTCAACTGCACGGGCTCGTGCGGCTGGGAACATCCACGTCAAGAACGGGATTGTGGCGTGGGAGAATCAGGGCAACGGACTATCCCTGAAACAGCGCCGGACATGCTGATGTTTCGAGTCGCGCGGCTGCCCGCGATGGGACAACGTTCTCGTGGTATCTCCTACAGTCCGCACCGCGTGAGAGTACCCGCATATGCGCGAACTCGCGGCGCTTTGGCGTGAGGACGCGTGCAGCGCGCACCTGAATGCGCACGAGGCATGGAAGAGCATCGCCTCCGATCCCGCAAAGAAGAAGCAATACAAGCAGGCGCGCGGCATGGGCGGCTTTGTGCGCTCGAACTGGCGGGAGGTCAGCGGGCTGATCGCCGCCTCCGTGCCTACCGGCGTACACCTATGGCTCCGACCGCATCTTCGGCTTCTCCCGTCATCCCCGCGATGTCGATGCTGAGCTATGCGGCGGCATCCGTTTCATGCAGCTGATGGGCGGCGTCGGCCTTCGTTCTACGACTGGTACGCCGACATCATGCCGCCCCGCGAGCCCGCAGATCTGGGGCGAGCAGACGGACGTGCCCGAGTTTGCCGACTCGCGCAATGCGGCTACCCCATCACATGGGCCTCGAACGTACCGCTCACGCGCGACGCCGGACGCGCACTTTGCGGCGGAGGTGCGCCACAGGGCACAAAGGTTGTCTCGATTGCGCCGACTACGCCGAGTCTCGATGTTCGCCGATACGTGGATCCCGCCTACAGGTGGGCAGCGACTCGGCGCTGGCGATGGCAATGGGTCACGTCATTCTGAAGGAGTACTACGTCGACAAGACGACCCCGTTCTTCCTCGAATACACACGCAACATACGGACTTCCGTTCCTCGTGCGCATCGAAAAGCGGGAGGACGGCGTACGCCGTCCCTGACGTATGCTCTCCTCGCGCGACATGGGGCGGACGACGAGGCAATGCGGACTTCGCTACTACGTCGTGGACGACAAGACGGGCGAGATCGTCATTCGAGCGGCACGCTCGGCGAGCGTTGGTCGACTGCGGGAGAAGTGGAACATCCGCGAGGAGAACCGCGATACGGGCGCAGAGATCTGCCCGCGTCTCTCCGTCTGGAATGACAAGACAGGGACGGTTGAGGTCGAGCTGCCGTACTTTCGGCAACGACGCGCGCTAAGCGTACGCTGACGCGTGCGCTTCCCGTACGGCAGCGTCAAGACGGCGGACGGCGAGGTGCTCGTCACGACGGTCTACGACCTCACGCTTGCGAACCATGCGATCGACCGCGGCATCGGCGGCGAGAGCGAGGTCTCGTACGACGACGACACGCCGTATACGCGCGCGTCGCGGAGAAGTACACGGGCATTGCGCCCGATCTCGATCAAGACGGCACGCGAGATCGCGGACAACGCCATCAAGACGAACGGCAGAACCACATGATTATCATGGGCGGCGGCATCAACCACTGGTTCCACGCGGATGCCGTCACCGCACGATCATCAACCTCCTGCTCTTCACGCCGGGCTGCGAGGGGGCGCAACGGCGGCGGCTGGGCACACTACGTCGGACAGGAGAAACTGCGCCCGAATGAGGCTGGGCGCGCATCGCTGACGCGCACGGACTGGCAGGGCACCGCCGAAGCTGCTCAACTCCACCTCGTTCTACTACTGCGACGGATCGGTGGCGCGCGACGGATCAGACGGATGCGATTACGGCGGCAAATGAGCCGGCGCGTTACAACCATGCGGCGGACTATGCCGTCGTGGCGGCGCACTCGGCTGGGCACCGTCCTATCCGACGACTTTCAACCGCAGCTCGAACGACACTCGCCGCAGATGCAAAAGCGGCGGGCTTCGAGGGTGCGGACGGCATCAAGAACTCCATCGTGAAGAGCCTGAAGGACAAGAGTCTGCAGTTCGCATGGGAGGATCCGGATGCACCGAGAATTTCCCGCGCAACCTCTTTGTCTGGCGCTGCAACCTGCTCGGCTCGTCCGCAAGGGCAATGACTACTTCCCTCAAGCATCTCCTCGGCACGGAGAACAGCATCTTCCAGGAGGAGGACTGTGCGACGCACCCGCAGGAGGTCAAGTGGCGCAGAAGGAGGAGCTGGAGAAGCCGGGCGGTGCGCTCGAGGTAGCTCGACCTCCTCGTTTCGCTCGATTTCCGTATGGCGGGCAACGCGCTGTACTCCGACATCGTGCTGCCGACGGCGACATGGTACGAGAAGGGCGGATCTTTCCTCGACGGATATGCATCCCTTCGTCCACCTTCCAGCCGGCGGTCGATCCGCTCTGGGAGTCGCGCACGGACCGGGATATCTACCGCACACTGGCACAGGCGGTCTCGCAGGTGGCAAAGGATGCAAAGCTCACGCCGTACACGAACATCGCCGCGACCCCGCTCGGCACGACAGCGAGGCAGAGCTGGCACAGCCGGACGGCGTGGTGCGCGACTGGAGCAGGGCGAGTGCGAGCCGATCCCCGGCAAGACGATGCCAAATATTGCGTCCAACACCATCGACTATACGAAGCTCTATGAGAAGTGGATCGCGCTCGGCCCGAAGGGTGGCGGGCGGCAAGACGGCGAGCCACGGCAATGCGTGGGACTCGGCGGAGGACTACGAGGAGATCCGCCAGCGCAACGGCACTCATCCAGAACAAGGACTATGTCGTACGGCTGCCCCTCGATCTACGAGAGGCGCGTCAGGCGATTGACGCGGTGCTCGATGATCCCCGACCACCTGCGGCAGGACAGCGGTCCGCGCATGGGAGGCGGTCGAAAAGCGCACGGTCTCGACAACCTCGTGAAGCTCGCGAAGGATCGCGAGGAGGAGCGGTTTACCTACGATCAGGTCATTGCGCAGCCGCGAGAGACGATCACCGCGCCGACGTTTACGGGCAGCAACCAGAACCGCCGCTACACGCCCTTTACGAACAATGTGGAGGGAGCTCATTCCGTTCCGAACCCTTACGGGGCGGCAGCACTCTACATGGATCACGAGGTCATGCGCGAGGTTCGGCGAGGCACAGGCGGATCTACCGTCCGATCCTCGACTTCCGTCCGATGAACAAGTCGCTCAACGGTACGCAGAAGGAAATCACGCTGAAGTACCTCCCACAACAAGTGGAGCACGCACAGCATGTACTTCGACGCACAGCAGATGCTCACGATGTTCCGCGGCGGACGAGCGTCTGGATGAGCGAGAAGGACGCGGCGGAGATCGGCGTGAAGGACAACGACTGGATCGAACTCTACAACCACCGCAACGGTGCTCGTCGCCTCGCGCGTCGTCGTCTCGCCGCGCCTCCCGCAGGCGCGTCTTTATGCACCATGCGCAGGACCGTCATCAACGTGCCGGGCTCGAAGATCTCGGGTACGCGCGCAGGTACGCACAATACGCCGACCACATTCATCTGAAGCCCACCCACCCTGATCGGCGGTTACGGGCAGCTCAGCTACGGTTTCAACTACTACGGCCCGACGGGCAATCAGCGCGACTCGTACGTCGTCATTGCGGCGCATGGAGGAGGTGAATTGGCTTGAAGATTAAAAGCACAGATTGCGATGGTCGCGAATCTGGACAGTGCATTGGCTGTCGTGCTCCATCCTCTGCAAAAATGTCTCGACGAATCGACGCGGCGCAGAGTATATGTATTTCAACAACGTCGATCGAGACGAAGCCCGGCATCGGATAGCCCGAAGCAGTGGGAAAACCAGGAGAAGTGGAAGGGCGGCTGGGAGCTGAAGGACGGTCAGCTGAGCTCTCAAAACGGGCGGCATGATGACGCGTCTGGCGAAAGCTGTTCTACCATCCGCAGACAGCCGAGATGGACGGCTACTACGAGCCGTGGACGTATGACTACGAGACGCTGATTCACGAAGCGGCGCAACCATCAGCCGTCGCACGCCCGCGCTCGCTGATTACGCAGAAACGCATGGAGATCAAGTGCGGGGCCGAACTGGAGGATGACCTCGCCGACGGACAGTCCGCACGCAAGGACTACAACCTCAGCAAGATGGATCAGGAGATCACGCTTGGGTTCCACGACATCTTCATGAAGCATCTGCGCCTGCAGCAACCACTGTCTCAATCCGCGTGCGTTGCGGCGTGTCCTCGGGCGCGATCTACAAGCGCGACGAGGACGGCGTGGTGCTCATCTCGCAGGACGGCTGCCGCGGCTGGCGGCACTGCGTTCCGTCCTGCCCATACAAGAAGATCTACTACAACTGGGGAGACGAACAAGGCGGAGAAGTGCACGTTCTGCTTCCCGCGCTCTTGAGAACGGTCTGCCGACCGTGTGCAGCGACGGCTGCGTGCGGGCGTGTGCGCTAGCATCGGTGTCCTGCTCTACGATGCGGACAAGGTCAAGACCGCAGCATCCACGCCCGATCCGAAGGATATTTACAAAGGCGCATACCTTGGTGCGCTTCAGACCCGAACGATCCCGAGACCGTGAAGGCGGCACGGGCGGCGGCATCCCCGACCGCTGGATCCGTGCGGCGCAGAACTCGCCGTCGTACAAGCTGATCGCCGGCGAGCGTGCGCGTTCCCACTCCATCCGGAGTACCGCACGCCGCCGAACGTCTGGTACGTACCCGCCCCTCAGCCCGATTGCGCGGCGCGTCGAGGAGAAGGTGTTCTTCCGGGCGCGGCGGAGATGCGCATCCCCGTCGCCTACCTCGCACAGCGCTGCTGACGGCGGGCGATGAGGCCGCGATCGAGCGCGTGCTGCGCGTCTTGCTCGAGCTGCGCGCCGTCATGCGCACAAAGCAGACGGGCGAGGAGCCGCCGAGAGAACCTCACGCATGACCTTGAGGACCTACGAGGCGATGTACCGCCTGCTCGGCATTGCCAAGCGCCGCGACCGCTTCCAACATCCCCGCAGGACTGCAGGATGTCAGCGCGTGAGAAGCTGCGCGAGCTGCAGGGCTCGGTCGGCTATGCCTGTCCCGGAGGGTGCTGCTGATGGATACGAACCGCATTCAGACACCGCTCCTTCTCACCTCCTACCTGTTCGAGTACCCCTCGGCAGAGTGGTGGGAGGGCGTTCCCACCCATGCGGCAGTCGTCTCGGATGTCGAACGTCCGCAGTCGCGCGAGTGTTCGAGGAGTTCTTCGGCTACATCGGGGAGAGCGACCCGCAGGAGTTCGAGGATCGCGTATGTGCGCGCCTTTGACTTCTCGCAGAATACTAGAACCTCTACCTCACAACGCACAACCGTACGGATTTTCGGCAAGCAGGCCGAGGGAGCTGCTGCGCTACAAGCAGCTCTTCCTCGATGTGGGCTAGGATCTCAATCACGAGCTGCCGGACCACCTGCCCGCGATCCTCGAGCTTGCGGCGGCGGTACCCGACAAGGAGGCGCAGCGCACATCCTGACCGAGGTGCGTCCGAAACTGGAGCTCCTGCGACCGTCTGATCGAGGCGAAGCTGCCCTACGCATTCCTTCTCGATGTCGTGCTCACGGGAGGCATCAAGCCTCGAAGGAGGACAGCATGATGAAACAGTTCGCATGGGGCATCCTGCCCTACATTGCATTCACGTTCCTCATCGGGACGATTGTGCGCTACACCGTCTTTGAGCGGAACTGGACGACGAAGTCCAGTCAGGTCCTCTCAAGAGCGATCTGAAGATTGCGGGGCCGATGATCCACTTGGACTTCTCATGGCATTCGGCGGGCACGTCATCGGCGTGCTCATCCCGAAGTTCGCGACCGAGGCAGCAGGCATCGACGAGCACCCTCTACCACATGATCGCGCTCGGCGGCGGCGCGCCCGCAGGCGTGCTCTTCTTCGCTCATTCTGCTCTCTCATCCGCTCGTTCGGCAAGGACCGCATGGCGGTCAGCACGTCGACGATGGAGCAAGCGGCTTTACCTATTCCTCTTCCTTGCGATCTTCTCTGGGCTGCGCGTCCACGACGCCAACGCCGTGCAGGGCGGTTTTTGACTCACCGCGAGACCATCTCGCCGTGGTTTCCGCTCGGTTCTCGCGTTCAGTCCGAGATCGACTCACATGGAGAACGTGCGCTCATGTTCCGCATCCACATGTTCTCGTGGATGGCGGTCGCGTTCCTCTTCCCATCTCGCGCCTCGTCCACTGCCTCAGCGCACCGTTTGAGTACCTCGTGCGCAGCCCGATCATCTATCCGGAAAAATAAGGTTTTACAGCCGTCCTTGCGGGGGGACGGTTTTGCTTATTGCAACAGAATTGCACTCTGTGGTATAATTCCGATAGAAAGAAACACTGGGGGTATATCGATGAACGTCGTCTTCTACGAGAAAGAGGATGGAACAGATCCCCATCGTGGAATCTTGGATTCCTTCGATGCGAAGATGTATGCGAAGGTTTTCGCGTACCATTCGCCTACTGGAAGTGAAAGGACATCAACTTCGCGCGACCGCACTCCAAGGAACTTGCGGATGGGATTATGGAGCACGCGTATTTCCTTTGGTGGAATATCACACGCGTACCGTACGCTATCGTAGGCGATACGGCCGTTCTGACAAACGGCTTCGTCAAGAAAACGCAGCAGACCCCGCCGCAGGAAATCGCGCGTGCCAAAAGAGTACCGAGAGGATTATCGAAGGAGGAATCCGTCGTGATGACATTTGCGGAATACCACAAAGAGAGATGAAAGATCCTGCCTTCAAGCGCGAAGCATGACGCCCTTGAGGGGATTGGTTTCAGGAGGAACTGGCGGCACAGGACTTGTCTTCGTCTTGTGATGCAGCGAACAGCAGCGACAGAAAAGCATATACCGCCGCCGCACGTTTCTTTCGCATAAGTGCAGGATGGACTGGATCGTATTGCCGTATGGAGAGCAGAAAAGGATGGGACGAGCAATGAGGCGAGACAAATGTAGGAGAATTGATTCGTTCGATGAGTGCGCACGCGTGGAGGCGATGCGTGCGGGCTATGAGGCGGATCTTCAGACTGCGTGGGAGAAAGGCAAAGAGCGGGCAAGGCGGAGGCATCAGCGAGGGGGAGTTCCGCGGGCGCAAGCAGGGCGTGATCAGCGTGGCGCTGAACCTCCTGCGCACGGGGACGGATCCAGCGGCCGTCGCTGGCGCGGCGGAGCTGCCCGAGCCGATCATCCGCAAGCTCGCACAGGACAACGGCATCGAACTGGCATAGTCCGATATATGGATGCAAAGAGAGTTTCTGTATGAGGTCGTTTGATCTTCTGCAGAAACTCCTTTTTGTTGTGCGTCCAAATTGTACACGGAAAAACTTGTCACCTGTTTTGAACCTTTGTGATAAAATGAACAAAGTCGTGCGCGGCGGCAGTCTGTGTGCTGCTCGCAAAATTTGAGTCTATAAAGGAGGCGCTTACGGAAACGTTGGCCGCGATCATCTTTGTTGTGATGTATATGGTGATTGTCTCGGAGAAGATTCACCGCACGGTTGCCGCAATGATCGGCGCAGTGCTCATGATGCTGCTCGGCATCCTCTCGCAGGAGACGGCACTGCACCATGTCGACTTTTGAGACGCTGCGGGCCCTCGTCGGCATGATGGTCCTCGTTGGTGTGACAAAGGAGACCGGGCTGTTCGACTACGTAGCGATCAAGGCGGCGAAATCGGCCCATGCGGAGCCGCGCCGCATCCCTCGTCTATCTCTGTCTGATTACGGCGGTCTTTTCCGCCTTTCTCGACAACGTGACCACCGTGCTCCCTCACGGTGCCCGTGACGTTCAGCATCACGAAGATCCCAAAAGCTCGACCCCATGCCGTATCTCCTGACACAGATCATCGCATCGAACATCGGCGGCACGGCGAGCGCTCATCGGTGACCCGCCGAACATCACGATCGGCAGTGCGGTGAAGGAGCTGACCTTCGTCATGTTCATCGAGCACCCTCGCGCCGATTGCGATCATCTCGATGGTGGTTGTCATGTTCATCATGGCCGCGATCTCATCGCAAGGACCTCGTCACAACGCCCGCGCTGCAGGCGGAGCTGATGCAGATGGACGAGAAGGCGGCGATCACGGATCACAGCCTCTTAAAGCGTTCGCTCTTTGTGCTGGGGCTCACGATTCTCGGCTTCTTCACGCACTCCTTTACGCACATCGAGTCCTCACTGATCGCACTTACGGGCGGATTCCCTGCTGCTCCTCCTCGCGGGCGGCAGCGAGCATCCGTGGAGAAGGCGATGCACGCGGTCGAGTGGCCGACGATCTTCTCTTCATCGGGCTCTTTATCGCGGTCGGCGGGTTAATCGAAGTTGGCATTATTGCACAGCTGGCTGAAACTGCGGTAGAAGCAACCGGGGAGACTTGACGGCAACGGCGCTGCTGATCCTCTGGATGAGCGCGATCATCTCGTCCGTGCTCGACAACATCCCGTTTGTGGCGACGATGATTCCCGCTGATTCAAAACATGGGCGCGATGGGGATTACGAACCTCGAGCCGCTCTGGTGGTCGCTCGCGCTCGGCGCGTGTTCGGCGGCAACGGTACGCCTCGTCGGCGCGTCGGCGAACCTCATCGTGGCGGGGATGGCGGCGGAGCGCGGCGTACACATCAGCTTTATCCGCTACTTTAAGATCGGGTTCCCGCTCATGCTGCTTGACGATCGTCCTCTCGACGGTCTATGTGTATCTGCGATATTTGCTATAAATATTTGCAGGAGACCCGCACGGGGGCGAATCAAATTGAACAGAGAAAGTTGAGGAAGGCACCGACACAGTTTCGGTGCCTTTTTGAGTTAGAGAGGGACTCATGTTCATACTGGCATCCGCCTCGCCGCGCAGGCGTGCACCCTGCGGCAGATCGGGGCAAAATTTGTCTCCATCACGCCCGCCGTGGATGAGGTGAAGGACGAGGAGCGTCCGCGTGATGCGGTGGTCTACAATGCGCTCATCAAGGCGCGCAAGGTGGCGGCGGAGTATCCGGGCACGCTGTGCTCGGTGCGGACACCGCCGTTGTGGTGAACGGGCAGTCCTTCGGGAAGCCGAGGGATGCCGCTGAGGCGCGCCGCATGCCTCTGCGATTGAGGGGCGGCAGCATACGGTGCTCACGGGGATCGCATGGGTCACGGACGGATGCGAATACACGGATGCGGCGGAGACGACCGTGCGGTTTGCACCCCTCACGCAGGACGAGATCGCCGCCTACGTCGCGACGTGGGCGAGCCGATGGGCAAGGCGGGCGCGTATGCCATTCAGGGACGTGCGGCGATCTACATCGAGGAGCTGCACGGGTCGTTCCTCGAACGTCGTCGGACCGCCGCCCACGCGGTCGCAGCACTTGCACGCAGGGCGGGCGTTGCGATGGAGGGATGCGGATGAATCTGCGTGATCTGCCGCAGGGGAACGTCCGCGCGAGCGTCTGATCGAACGCGGTGCGGCGGCGCTCAGCGATGCGGAGCTGCTTGCGATTCTCCTGCGGACGGGGCGCGCGGGGAGAATGTGCTCGCGCTGGCGCATGGCATCGTCGCGCGGTTTCGGGAGACGGGACTGCAGGAGATCCTTTCCATGCCCTGTGCCGAGTTTGCGCGTATCCCGGCATCGGCACGGCCAAGGCGGCGACGGTGCTTGCCGCGCTCGAGCTCGGACGGCGGGCGCAGCATCGGCCAAGAGCCGCCCGCGCATCTGTGAGGCAGCGGAGGCGGCAGAGCTGCTGCAGCCGCGTCTTTCTGCGGAGAAGCGGGAACTACTGTCCTGCCGCTCAGCTCGGGAAGAATGAGCTGCTGATGGTTGCGGAGGTATCCGTCGGCACGCTGACCAACACCCTGGCACCCACGCGAGGTCTTTTGAACCCGCGATCCGTGCATGGGGCGGCACATCATTCTCGCACAACCATCCGAGCGGGGACCCTGCGCCGAGCGCGGAGGGACCTCCCGTATCACGCGCGTGCTGAAGGAGGCGGGCGCACTGCTCGGCATTCCCGTGACGGATCACGTGATCCTCGGCGGAGAGGCGTTCTTTCAGTTTTTTTCCGAGGAAGGCCTGCTGTAGATGATACTTTTTCGCAGAGAGGATTTTTATCCTTCAATCATCGAAATATACTGATACCTTAGTAAATACTCTTGCTAAAACGTGATTAGGAGGGATTAAGATGAGCAAGATCAAAAGATTCTCGTTCCGGTCGATGGCTCGGTCGGCGGCTAGCGGGCGGTCGATGAGGCACCTTCTTCGCGGAGAAGTGCAATGCAGAGCTTGATTTCGTCTACGTTGCGAGCAACATCAACAAGGACATCCCGAGCCATATCGTCTTTGAACGCATCTGGGAGAAGCTCGGGCGACCGCAAGGCGCGCAAGCACGTCAAGAGCGGCAGCATCGCAAAGAGTATTCTCGAGGTCGCGGATGAAGAGGGCAGCGACAGATCATCATGGGCAGCCGTGGGCTCGGCCTCCTCAAGGGGGTGCTCATCGGCAGCGTCAGTCAGAAGGTGATTGAGGAGTCGAAGATCCCGTCATGGTGATTAAGTAAGCGGGAGGTGACGGCCTTGACCGTTCGGGAACGGCTTGAGGCGCAGGAGGATGCACCTCTCCCCGCTTGCGGCACGCAGTGCAGATGCGAAACGCAGCCATCCGATGGAGGAGTGCCCTTCCGCACGAAGTTCCAGCGTGACCGCGACCGCATTCTTCACTCCAAATCGTTCCGAAGGCTCAAGCACAAGACGCAGGTCTACATTGTCGCGGGCGATCACTACCGCACGCGCATGACGCACAGCCTTGAGGTGGCGCAGATCTCACGACGATCGCACGCGGCCCTCAGGCTCAACGAGGATCTGACGGAGGCGATTGCGCTCGGGCACGATGTCGGGCATACGCCGTTTGGGGCATGCGGGCGAGGCGGTCGTGGAGGAGATCACGGGTCATTTTGCGCACAACGAGCAAAGTCTGCGCATGGTTGAGATCTTAGAGCGCGGCGGGCACGGGCCGAACCTCACGAACGAGGGTGCGGATGGCATCCTGAACCACACGGGCAAGGGGATGCCGACGACATTCGAGGGACGGATCGTGCGCATCGCCGACCGCATTGCCTACCTCTGCCACGACTACGACGACAGCATCCGTGCGGGGCCCCTCACGGCCGAGGAGCTGCCCGCCGAGGTGCGGGACGTGTTCGGCACGGATATCTCGGCGATGATTACGAGCATGGTATCCGGACATGATTATCACCTCGGAGGCACGCGGGGATGCGCGCTCTCGGATGCGGTGCAGCATGTGATGGACACGTTCCGCGCCTTTTATGTTTGAACACATCTACCACTCCAAGACGCTCGCCCATGAGCGTGCACAGGCGGCTTTGTTCTGCGGCGCTGATGGACCACTTCACCGTCTATTTCGACACCCTCTCCCGCGCGAGTTTATCGCGCGTGCGGAAAAAGTGGGGCGTGAGCAGTGCGTCGTGGACTACGTGGCGGGGCTGACGGACAGCTATGCCGTCGCGCCTCTTCCGCGAGATCTACATTCCACCCGTGGATCAGATGACGATTAAGCCGATATAATAAAAAGGAGAAATTCATGCGTGACCCGAGGATGGAGGCCTTTGTGCAGCAGGGTGCGCGCGCAGACCGACATCCTTGCCGTCGTGCAGGGCTATATTCCGCTGAAGCGCAAGGGCAATCGCTACTGGGGCTGTTGCCCTTCCACAGTGAAAAGACAGCGTCGTTTTCCGTTGTGCCGGCCGACGGCTTCTTTTACTGTTTCGGCTGCCATGCGGGCGGCGATGTGTTTAAGTTCCTCTCCTCATCGAGCAGATCACCCGTTCGAGGCGATCAAGCGGCAGGCGGAGCAGCTCGGCATCCCGCCGCCCGAGCAAAAGCGCGACCCGCGCGAAGAGGCACGGCTCAGAGAGCTCGACGACCTGCGCAAGGTCAACGCACTGGCACGCGACTTTTTCCACAACTGTCTTACCATGACGCGCTACGGTGCGGCAGGAAAGGACTATCTTGCGGGGCGCGGCATCACGGCGGAGGCCATCGAGCGTTATCGGCATCGGTTTCGCAACGATGCATGGTCGAAGCCTCCGATGCGTTCCGCAAGCGCGGCATCGCCGAGCACCTTCTCGTGACGGCCGGGCTCGCTGTGAAACGCGAGCGCGGGGACGGCATCTGCGACCGCTTCCGCAGCCGTGTTATCATCCCCATCGCGGATGAACGCGGGCGCATCGTCGGGTTCGGCGGGCGCGCGCTCGAGGGTGCCATGCCGAAGTATCTCAACACGGCAGAGACACCCGTCTTTAACAAGCGAAAGCTGCTCGGGCTCGACCGCGCGCATCGTTCGATTGCGAGCGAGGGCTGCGCCATCGTGGTCGAGGGCTATATGGATGCGATCGCGGCGTGGGAGGCGGGCGTGACAAACGTCGTTGCAACCCTTGGCACCTCCTTTACCAGTGACCACGCGGGGATCCTCCTGCGCCGTGCACCGCGCATCGTCTTCTGCTACGACAGCGATACGGCAGGGACAGGAGGCCACCCTGCGTGCGCTTGCGGCGGTCCACGGACGTGCGGCAGAGGTGCGTGTCCTCCTCCTGCCGGACGGCAAGGATCCCGACGAATACGTCCGCACGCATGGCGCGGAGGCATTTCGTGCGCTTGTGGAGACCGCAGTTCCTGCCCCTGTATTCCGTCTGCGCCATGTGCGTGCGCACATGACAGATACCGCGGAAGGCCGGCGTACGGCACCAGTGCGATGCTGCCCGTGCTTGCCGAGCTCGATGAAGTCACGCGTGCTGCTTACGTGCGGCAGACGGCGGCGGAGCTCTTCCCGGATGAGGGCGTGGTAACGGATGCACTGCGGCGTTTCCTGCGGCAGGGCGGCGCGGAGACACCCACTCCCGCAGCCGCGCATCGTCCGCCTGTCCGAGCGGCGGACGATGCGCTGCGCCGTGCCGGACGTGAAATCATCGCCGCGGTTTGGCGCGATCCCGCACTTCTCACCGAAATTTTATCTTCCGTCCCGTTGGCGCACTTTCCCGATGAGGGGCTCGCAGAAATCCTGCATGCAATGGAGGAACATCTCGCTGCAGGCGGAGCGTTCAACGCGGACTTTATCGCCGCCCAGCCTACAGCGGCGGGGTTGAGCTCACACGGACCCTCGCCGAGGAGGGGCATACGGCGGCCTCCTATCGGAAGCCTTGGGGACGCTGCGGGAGGGCCTATCTCACTGCCGAACTCGCACGGCATACGCGACGTGCCGAGGCGATGATGCAAGAAGGAAAAGCGGCATACATTGACGAATTAAACGAAGTGAAAAGAATTCAAGATGAGATTGCCCGTGAAGACGTGAACAAATAAATTTGAAAAAGACTTTTCTGTCGATGCGTTTAAGACGATATAGTAAACTAATATATTTTATTAAATAATACTACAAACTGAAAGGAGGGGGCATAATGCAAACGGCAGCGGTGCGCATGGAACAGGAAGACCTGCGTGAAGTGGGAGATTTGAACGAACTCGTGGCAAAGGGAAAAGCGAACGGCGGAACACCGACCTGCGGAGAACTCATCGATGCATTTGATGGGCGGATGATGACCCCCGACGCGATGGACGGCCTCTATCAGAGGCTCAATGAGGACAACATCGAGATTATTGATGATGCAGCGGTGGGAGAGGGCGCCGATGACGATGTGCTCGAACCCGTTGATGAATTGGATAAGGACGAGGCAGAGATCGAGATTGATCTCTCTGTTCCCGAGGGCGTTGCCCCTCGATGACCCCGTACGCATGTATCTCAAGGGAGATCGGGCGCGTTCCTCTGCTGACGGCAGAGGAGGAGGTCGAGCTCGCGCGCCGCATGGAGGCGGGCGATGAGGAGGCTCGTCACCGGCTCGAGGAGGCGAATCTGCGTCTCGTCGTGAGCATTGCCAAGCGCTACGTCGGGCGCGGCATGCTCTTCTCGACCTCATCCAGGAGGGCAACCCTCGGCCTCCTCAAGGCGGTTGAGAAGTTCGACTACAGCAAGGGCTATAAGTTCAGCACGTACGCGACGTGGTGGATCCGTCAGGCGATCACGCGTGCGATTGCCGATCAGGCGCGTACGATCCGCATCCCCGTCCACATGGTCGAGACGATCAACAAGTACATCCGTATCTCGCGGCAGCTGCCGCAGGAACTCGGACGCGACGCGACCCCCGATGAGGTGGTCAAAGACAGGCAGGCTGGAGCACGGCGCGTGTGCGCGAGATCATGAAGATCGCGCAGGAACCCGTGTCGCTCGGAGACACCGATCGGGAGGAGGAGGACTCCCACCTCGGCGATTTCATCGAGGATGAGGCGGCGCTCGACTGCGGATGCCGCATCGATGATGCTGCTCAAAGAGCAGATTGCAGATGTCTGAAGACCTCGCACCGCGCGAGGCGGAGGTGCTGCGTCTGCGCTCGGCCCTCGAGGACGGGCGTTCGCACACTCGAGGAGGTCGGACAGAGCTGGCGTGACGCGCGAGCGCATTCCGTCGATTGGGCCAAGGGCTCTGCGGAAACCCGTCACCCGGTGCGTCTGCGCAAACCACAGGGGAATATTGACTATAAGGGCAGACAGCCGCCTTGCGAATACACGATAAGGAGGAGCGCACTATGGCAGAGGGACGGAGCAGAAAGAAGCGCCGAGCACCGAGATCATTGAACGCCTGCTTGCCAAAGGCAAGCAGAATGGCGGTGACGCTGACCTACGGTGAACCTTTCATTGACGCACTGCAAAAACAGGATATGTCCCCGACGAAATGGACGATATGTATCAGCGGTTCAGCAACGAGGGCGTTGAGATCGTCGATGATGGCACAGGCCACAGCGGCGGAAGAGCCTGCAGATGATGAGCTGCCGGAGAAGGAAGAGATCGAGATCGACCTCTCTGTTCCGGGAGGGGATATCCCTCGATGATCCCGTACGAATGTACCTCAAGGAGATTGGCCATGTGCCGCTCCTGACGGCAGAGGAGGAGGTTGAACTCGCACAGCGCATGGAGGCGGGCGATGAGGAGGCTCGTCACCGGCTCGGAGGGAGGCGAATCTGCGCCTCGTCGAGCATCGCGAAGCGCCGCGTCGGGCGCGGCATGCTCTTTCTCGACCTCATCCAGGAGGGCAACCTCGGCCTCAAGGCGGTTGAGAAGTTCGACCAGCAAGGGCTATAAGTTCAGCACGTATGCGACGTGGTGGATCCGTCAGGGCGATCACGCGTCGATTGCCGACCAGGCGCGTACGATCCGCATCCCCGTCCACATGGTCGAGACGATCAACAAGCTCGTGCGCATCTCGCGGCAGCTGCCGCAGGAACTCGACGCGACCCGCGCCCCGAGGAGATCGCGAAGGAAATGGGCATCAGTGTACGCGCGTGCACGAAATCATGAAGATCGCGCAGGAACCCGTGTCACTCGAAACGCCGATCGGCGAGGAGGAGGACCCCCACCGGCGACTTCATCGAGGACGAGGCGGCTCCAGCACCTGCGGAGGCCGCATCGTTTATGCTCCCTCAGAGAACAGCTTGAGGAGGTCCTTGAGACGCTGACCGACCGCGAGAAGAACGTCCTGCGCCTGCGCTTCGGCCTCGAAGACGGGCGTTCACGCACGCTCGAGGAGGTCGGGCAGAGCTTTGGCGTGACACGCGAGCGCATCCGACAGATCGAGGCAAAGGCCCTCCGAAAGCTCAGACATCCGAGCCGCAGCAAGGTGCTGCGCGACTTCCTGGAATAGTTGACGAAATGGGCTGAATATCGTATAATAAGATAGAGTGGGCGCTGCCGGTAAACGGTCAGCCCCCAAAGTTATTTTGGAATAAGATCCCCGCCTAACGTTTTGGAGACTGTGAGGCGGGGCTTTATGCTTTTTGATATCACGATGCAGATCGTAACAAGGAACACCAGCGAAAAGAAATTGTATGGGCCCATAAGCGAACCCTCTCAGGGGCTAAGAATCGACCGCCTCACCGCATGGCAGCGCCTGTTTTGATTATAACACACATAGTTTCTTATCTACAAGCAACATTTTTGCTTGACAGGACGGCGTATTCCCCTTTATAATAGCAACGTCTGAAACATTCCTCGATAGCTCAGTCGGTAGAGCGTCTGACTGTTAATCAGAATGTCACTGGTTCGAGTCCAGTTCGAGGAGCCATTTGTTCATTACGGAGTGTAACGCAGCAGTTACTACTCTTTCTTATGTCCATGGAGAACTGCTTTTGCGCGCACTCATACGAACGCCTCGTGACGCCAACGATCGCGTGCGTCACGAGGGGGCGTTTAGGGACTTCACACCACGCGGTCAGATACCGCTCCAAGCGGTACGGGAGAGGGAGGCTGGCTGCAGCTCGATGAACGGCTTGCGGCGATTGCTGCATTTGTCCTGGCACGGCACTGCTGTCGCGGACATCGGTGCGGACCATGCCCATCTCGCCGCGACCCTCGTCATGGAGGGCATCGCACAGCGTGCGGTGGTCGGTGACCCTCAGTGCGGGTGCACGTGCGGCGGCGCGGCGCACGGTGGGGGCACAGCGTCTCACGCGCGAGATCGACGTGCGGCAGGGCGATGGGCTGTCCGTCCTCCTGCCGGGCGAGGCGGAGTCCATCGTCGTTGCAGGGATGGGCGGAGCACTCATTGCTGAGATTCTCGCAGGTGCGCCTGAGATTCTCACGGACGTGCAGACCCTTGTCCTGCAGCCCATGAACGGTACGGCAAAAGCTGCGCCGCTGGCTCTATACAAACGGCTGGGACATCGTCGATGAGACACTCGAGCGCGCGGGCGGACACCTCATGAGATCATCCGCGCCGAGCATGGTGCGGCAGCGCTGCCCGACGACGCACTCCTCCACATCGGTGCACGGCTCTTTGCAAAGCGTGACCCGCTCCTGCGGGAGCATATCGCGGCAAAGATCGCAAACCTCACGCGTGCGGCGGAGGGTATGCATGCGAGTGCGGCGGCGCGGCAAAGCGCAGCATATCGTGAAACGGTGTCACGTCTCGCCGCGCTGCGCACCGTACTTGCATTGCTTTGAGAGAGATCCCCATGCTCAGCTGTCAGCTTATCATGAACGCACTCGAGCGCATCGCACCGCGCCGTCTCGCCGAGGACTGGGATAACCCCGGTCTTCCGTCGGCAGCTACGCGCAGAAGATCGAGCGCGTGCTCATCGCCCTCGATGTGGACGATGCGGTCACAGCAGAAGCCATCGAGTGCAGGGCGGATCTGATCGTTGCGCACCACCCCGCGATCTTTCGCGGCATGAAGCAGCTGCGTACCGATCTGCCGCTTGGAAAAACGCCTCGCTGCCCTCATCACCCACAATATCAGCCGTCGCGGCGGCGCATACGAACCTCGATGTCGCCCGTGGCGGCGTGAATGATGCGCTTGCCGCACGGCTCGGGCTCGAAAAGCTCTCCGCCTTCGTCGTCACGCATCAGGAGGACGGCATGACCGAGGGCATCGGGCGCGTCGGCACGCTCCCTGCACCGACCAACATTGAGGACTTTGCCCGCACAGTGAGGGAGCGTCTCTGCGTCAGCCACGTGCGCTTGCCGCTCGCCGCACCGCGGCCAGTGCGCCGTGTCGCCGTCTGCGGCGGCGCGGGTGCAGACTTTATCGACGATGCCGTACGGCGCGGCGCGCGATGTCTACGTCACGGGCGATGTGAAGTATCACGATGCGCAGCGTGCCGTCGAACAGGATGCACATCATCGACGCGGGGCACTTCGGCACGGAGAGCCCCTGTCCTCGCTGTCCTCGCCGAGCGCTTGCGGGAAGAACTTAGCGTCCGAGCGCGGCGACGTTGAGATTTTTGTCACAAACACGCAGCGCGACGTGTTCGATGTGATTTTATAAGGAAGCAAAAACAGGGGAAAGGGAACACTATGGATCAGAAGCATATCCGCAATTTTTCCATCATTGCCCACATCGACCACGGCAAATCCACCATTGCCGATCGCCTCATCGAGTACACGGGCACGCTCTCTGAGCGCGAGATGGAGGCGCAGGTGCTCGACAGCATGGATCTCGAGCGCGAGCGCGGCATCACCATCAAGGCGCAGACCGTCCGCCCGACTATCGCGGCGAGGACGGCGAGCTGTACGAGCTGAACCTCATTGACACGCCGGGTCACGTCGACTTCAACTACGAGGTCTCGCGCAGCCTTGCCGCGTGCGAGGGTGCGCCCCTCGTCGTCGACGCGGCGCAGGGCGTGGAGGCGCAGACCCTCGCGAATGTCACCTCGCGCTCGAGCATGACCTCGAGATCGTCCCCGTCATCAACAAGATCGACCTCCCGAGCGCCGAACCCGACCGCGTCAAGGCAGAGATCGAGGACACCATCGGCCCCGACACGAGCGCGAGCCGTTCTCACCCTCGGCAAAGACCGGTCTCGGCATCAAGGAGGTGCTCGATGCCGTCGTCGCTCACATCCCGCCGCCCGAGGGCGACCCTGAGGCACCGCTCAGAGCACTCATCTTCGACTCGTACTTTGACCCGTATAAGGGGGTCATTGCGAATGTGCGCGTCAAAGAGGGCACCATCAAAAAGGGCATGAAGCTGAAGCTCGCGGCGACGGGCAAGACCTTCGACGTGACCGATGTCGGCTGCTTCCGCCCGCAGCCCGTCGATACGGGCACACTCGGGACAGGCGAGGTTGGCTTTATCGCGGGCGCACTCAGCGATGTCCGCGACGTGCGTGTGGGCGACACCGTGACAACGGCGGGAGAACCCTGCCAAAGAAGCGCTGCCCGGCTATCGCGGGGTCACCCCGATGGTGTTCTGTGGGCTCTACCCCGAGGACAGCAAGGACTACGACAACCTCCGCGAGGCACTGGAGAAACTCCAGCTCAACGATGCCGCGCTTGTCTTTGAGCCCGAGACCCTCCATCGCGCTCGGGTTCGGCTTCCAGCTGCGGGTTCCTCGGACTGCTCCACATGGATGTGATCCAGGAGCGCCTCGAGCGCGAGTACAACCTCGGTCTCATCATGACTGCGCCGTCCGTTGTCTACCACGTCTGCCGCACCGACGGGACGATGGTGGAGGTCAGCAACCCCGCCGACCTCCCGCCCCAGACCGAGATCGACCACATCGAGGAGCCGTGCGTCAAGGCGACCGTTATCGTGCCGAAGGACTACGTCGGTGCGGTCATGGAGATCTCGCAGGAAAAAGCGCGGCGTGTTCCAGACCATGGACTACCTCGACGCAACGCGCGTCACCGTCATCTCATCCATATCCCGCTCAACGAGATCCCTCTACGACTACTTCGACTCGCCTGAAATCCGCCACGCGCGGCTAGCGCATCCCTCGACTACGAGCTGATCGACTACCAGACCAGCAGCCTCGTCAAGCTCGACATCCTCCCTCAACGGCGACGCGGTGGATGCGCTCTCGACCATCGTCCATCGTGACCGCGCCGCGCAGCGCGGCCGCCAGCTCGCGACCAAGCTCAAGGAGATCATCCCACAGCAGATGTTCGAGATCCCGATCCAAGCGGCAATCGGCAGCAAGATCATCGCACGCGAGAACGTACGCGCCCGCCGCAAGGACGTGCTCGCAAAATGCTACGGCGGCGACATCACGCGCAAGCGCAAACTGCTCGGAAAAGCAGAAGGAGGGCAAAAAGCGCATGAAGGCGGTCGGCAGCGTGGAGCTCCCGCAGGAGGCGTTTATGGCGGTGCTGAAAAATTGACGAATAACGCACAGGGCGACACAATGGGGCATCTACGCTCACATCCCCACTGCGTGAAAAAATGTGCATACTGCGACTTCGTTTCCTCCGCCGTGGGCAAATCTGCGGCGCGGGAGATGAAGGCCTATGCGGCGGCGCTTCGGGCAGAGATCCTGCGCGAGGTGCCGCCGCTTCGTGCGCGGTGGGGCGATGCGGCGACCGTCTACCTCGGCGGCGGCACACCGACGGCACAGCGCGCGCAGCTGCTCACGGAGATTCTGCGCACCCTTATCGACGCAGCTGGGGATACCGCAGGAATGCACCGTCGAGGGCAAACCCGGCACCGTCGACGCGCATTCCTCGCACAGCTGCGCGCGGCGGGGCGAATCGTCTGAGCCTCGGTGTGCAGAGCTTCGACGATCGTCTGCTTCGCATCATCGGGCGCATCCACACGGCGCAGGAGACGCGTGCGGCAGTTCGCGCGGCGCGTGCGGGCGGGCTTTGCGAATATCAGTCTCGACCTTATGTATGGTCTGCCAACACAAACACTTCGATGACCTAAAGACGAGCGTCGGCGCGGCGCTTGCCCTCGCGCCCGAACACATCTCCGTCTACGGGCTGACCGTCGAGGAGGGAACGCCGTTTGCGGCGGCAGAGGCGCAGGGGCGGCTCACGCTCCCGGAGCGAGGAGACGGCAGAGGAGATGTACGACTGGCTGACGGCGGAGCTTCCCGCACGCGGCTATGCGCGCTACGAGATCTCGAACTTCGCACGGCAGGGCTTCGAGAGCCGCCACAACCTCGGCTATTGGCGGAACATTCCCTACCTCGGCATCGGCGCGGCGGCGCACGGGTACATCGACGGCGTACGCTGGGGCAACGAGGCTGCCACGGAGAAATACATCCACGCCATGCATGTGGGAGAGCGCTCGCGTTCCCGAGGACACGGGACGCACGCAGGAGAACGCGATGGAGGAGTACGCCTTTCTCGCCCTGCGCACCGTGCGAGGGATTGATGCGGCGGACTTTCACCGCACCTTCGGCGTTGGGATTGATGAGGTTTATGGCGCGGTGATTGAGAAATATAGCGCGCAGGGACTTCTTCGCCGCGCAGAGCATTACATCGCCCTCACCGACGCGGGGATGAAGCTGGGGAATGAGGTGTTTGCGGCATTTTTATTGGGCACGTAATTCCCTTTACGATAACTTTGTGCTAGTGATAGAGTATGTTTCACCATGCATATAAAGGAGAACCGCAATGAAAACACTTACCATGATTGAGATGGAGGGCTGCCCTGTACTGCGCGAACGCGCATCGCGCGATGGAGGCCCCTGCGCACTGAGGGGATACGAGGACGCAGGTCGCGTTCATCGACGAGAACCGCGCGCCCGAGAGGACGCAGCCGTTCGCGGGACAGTGCCACTACGTCCCCAGCATCTTTATGGACGGAAGAAGTCTCACGAGGCGCAGCCGGGGCAGAGCTACGACAAGATCTATGCCGAGGTGAAACGCGCCTTTGACGCGGCACACGTGGACTGAACGCGGCGTTTATGAAAAACATGCAAAAGTTGCATAAGAAAAACGAAAATAAAACTTGTAAAATTATCTGAAATCCAGCATAATAACGAAAGCGCTATTTTCACAATATACTATAAAGATCCTCGGGCTGTCTGCATACGGGTAATGCGGTGATGTTCACGAGGCGAAAAACAAGATGAGGTGAGTTTATGCATCAACCCGTAACCGACAATCCCTTCGTCATCATGATCATGCACATGGTCATTCTCTCGCCGTTCTGACGGCGATCTGGGGCTCATCGAGCTGACCCACAGGTTGGATCCGACGAAGAAGGCGGAGCCGCCCGCAGCGGCACCTCGCTGCGCCCGCTCCCGCACCTGCGGCAGCTGCATCCGCTGCACCCGCAGCCTCTGCAGGGCTGGAGTGCGGAGACCGTCGCCGTCATCGCGGCAGCTGTCGCCGCCTGCGGCTACAGTGCCGAGCAGATCTACGCGATCCGTCCGGCAGAGCAGCCCGCATGGCGCAACTTTGGACGCGTGAGCGGCATGCGCACGGCGCGCTGAGGGAGGGAGTGACAGATTATGGATTTTATCAACGCATTTACCGTCTCCCCGCAGGCAGTCGTCGACGGCAGCGGATTTGTAGGGGATGACCGGCGGCAATGTCATCATGCGATCGTCGTCGGCTCATCCTGCTCTACCTCGCGTTTGCGCGTGACTTCGAGCCGCTGCTCCTCAGCCCGATCGCATTCGGCTGTATCCTCGCGAACATCCCGTTCAACGGCTTTGAGGAGCCGGGCGTTATGTCCGCGATCGGCATGGGTATCAAATATGAGATCTTCCCGCCGCTCATCTTCCCTCGGTAGTCGGCGCGATGACCGACTTCGGTCCGCTGATTGCACGTCCCTCGTCGCTCCCTCGCGGGTGCGGCGGCACAGTTCGGCGTGTTCGTCGCCCTCCTCGGCGCGATGCTCCCTCGGCTTCACGGCACAGGAGGCAGGCTCTCATCGGCATCATCGGCGGTGCGGACGGCCCGACCTCGATCTACCTCGCGACCAAGATGGCACCGCACCTCCTCGGCGCGATTGCCGTTGCGGCATATACCCATATGGCTCTCGTACCTCTGATTCAGCCGCCTGTCACGCGCAGCTCCCTCACCTCGAAGAAGGAGCGTGAGGTCATCATGGAGCAGGCGTGAGGTCACGAAGTTCGAGCGCATCGCGTTCCCGATCGTCTCGACCATTTTCATCAGCCTCCTCCTCCCGTCCATCACGGCGCTGCTCGGCATGCTCATGCTCGGCAACCTCTTCCGTGAGAGCGGCGTGACGGATCGTCTCTCCGATACGGCGCAGAACGCGCTCATCAACACGGTCACGATCTTCCTCGCGCTCGGCACGGGCCTCACGATGAGTGCGGAGAGCTTCCTCGTCATGAAACGATCCTCATCATCTGCCTCGGCCTTGTCGCGTTCATCTTCCGGTACGGCGGCGGGCGTCGTCCTCGGCAAGATGCATAGCCGTGCGACGGGCTGGAAGGTCAACCCGCTCATCGGCTCTGCGGGTGTCTCCGCTGTTCCGATGGCTGCACGCGTCAGCCAGATCGTCGGCATCAAGGCGAAGCCGGGCAACTACCTCCTCATGCACGCCATGCGACCGAACGTTGCCGGTGTTATCGGCACGGCGGTCGCGGCAGGTACGATGCTTGCGATGCTGATGTAGACAGCACTCATTTTTGAGTGAAAATATGCCTAAAAGAGATATTTTGATTGACAAAAATCCTCCTTCGTATGTACCATGAAGGGAGGATTTTGATGCCGTATCTTGGGAGGCGCTGATATATGCGGCAGCTCTCTGCTCTGTTCTTCCACCGGAGCGCAGATAAAGGCTACTTTTACATGGAAGGAAGATTTTTATGCGCGGAACATTCTATGGCATTGGCGTGGGCCCGGGCGATCCAGAGCGTGCTCACCGTCAAGGCGATCAAGGCGATCGAGGCGGCAGATGTCCTCATCGCACCCAAAAACCGAGAAGAAGGAGGGCAGTGTCGCCCTCGAAATCGCACGCCCCTATTTGAAAAAGGACATCGAGATTGTCTACCAAGTGTTTCCAATGGTGAAAAACTTTGCCGACGATTCGGGTGCGTGGGAGGCGAAACAAAGCCGAGATCCTTGCGCCCTGAATGCGGGGAAAAACGTCGCATTCCTCACCCTCGGCGACCCCATGTTCTACAGTACCTACATCTACGTGTTCCGCCTGCTCGAGCATGAGGACGTGGACATCGTCACCATCCCCGGCGTACCCGCCTTCATCGCCATCGGCAGCCGTGTCGGCAGACCCATCGTCGAGGGCAACGACGTGTTCGCTACATCATCCCCGGCACAGCGGATCAGAAGCGGCTTGAGGAGGTCATGGCGGTTGCGGGCAGTGCCGCCGTCATGAAGGTCTCCCACAACCCGCCGAGATCATTGATCTCCTCAAAACGCAACAACATGACGAAGGAAGCGGTACTGGTCAGCCGTGCGGGACTTGACGACGAGCGCATCATCTACGACCTTGAGGCGCATGCCGATGAGAAGCTGAACTACCTTTCCACCATTCTCACGCGGAGGAGCTGATGATATGATGCGCGTGTGCGGCACTGGCTCTTTTTCACGGCGGCATCGCTCCTGCCTTCGCATGCGGTGCGCCCGCTGCAGAGCAGAGTTCGCAGGGCAGCTATGCCACCATCACGGATGACAACGGACGCACCGTCAACTTTGACAAAGAAACCCGAGCGCATCGTCGTTACATCGGCATCCTTCCTCGAACCGCTCTACGCCGTCGGCGGCGAGGTCGTCGGCCGCCCCGACTCGAAGTCGAAGATCCCGGAGGCGGCAAAGAGTGTCACGAACATCGGCAGGGTCTACCAGATCGACGCGGAGAAGGTCCTCGCGCTCACGCCCGACCTCGTCATCCCTCAACCGGGGCATGAACGAAAGCTCGTTGAGACCCTTTGCGGCGAATCACATCAAGACGCCTCGTCATCGAGATGAAAAGCTATGAGGACGTAAAAGCGCGAGATCGGAACATTTGCGACGCTCACGGGCGAGACGGCAAAGGGGACGAGCTCATCCGCAAGATGGACGCAGACATCGAAGCCGTCCGCACCTCCATCCCGCAGGAAAAAGAAGCGCGTCGCCATCATTCACAGCACGGACAGGGGCTCTCCGTGCAGCTTGACGGCAGCATCGCGGGCAACATTGCAAACATCCTCGGCTGGGAGAACACGGCGGCGGGGATGCCGGCACTCGACAAGAATCCTGATGCCGCGCCCTACAGTATGGAGACACACGTCTGTCAACAGAACCCCGATATCATCTTCGTCACAAGCATGGGCGAGGAGGCGGAGATCCGCGCGTCGATGGAGGCAATGTTCGCCGAGAGCCCCCGCGTGGCAGAGACGTCAGCGCCGTCCGTGACGGACGTGTCTCACTACCCGCCGCAGGAGATGTTCCTGTTCAGCCCCGGCATCGAATACCCTGCCGCCGTCAAGTATATGGCGAGGCTCGTCTACCCATGAAAAAGGCGCATCCCAAGCCTCGTCCTGTTCGCCGCACTCGCGGCTTTTTGCGATGATGCTCTCGCCGCGAAGGGCTCCGTGGATATTCCCTCGGGGAATCCTGACGAGCCTCGGCGGAGCAGGCATGATACGGCGCATGCACAGATCCTCTGAACATCCGCCTGCCGCGCACGATCGTCGCGGCGCTCGTCGGCATCAACCTCGTCCTCTCGGGCGCGATTCTGCAGGCGATTCTGCGTAACCCACTCTGCCGACCCGCACATCATCGGCATCTCCTCCGGTGCGGGCCTTTGCGGGCATTTTTATCATGCTCTCATGCCGGGGGCGGCGTGGCTCATCACGCCCGCCGCATTCGGCGGGCGATGGTCGCCGCGCTCCTCATCTACATCCTCGCGTGGCGTGACGGCATCCGGCCCACGCGCATCATCCTGCGGGGGTCGCGGTATCGGCGTTTCTCGGCGCAGGTATCTCGGCCATGATGATCCTCTACAGCGACCGCGTGCACAGTGCGCTGATGTGGATGGTCGGCGGTCTGTCGGCACGCAGCTGGCCGCACGTCGAGCTGCTCCCTCCGCACACGATCGCAGCGGGCTCCTCGCACTCGCGGCAGCGCAGCGGCTCAACATCCTGCAGCTCGGCGACGACATGGCGCGCGGCATCGGGCTCGCCGTTGAACGCACACGCATCCTCCTCTACGGCGGTCGCCGCACTGCTCGCCGCGAGTGCCGTGTCTGTGGTCGGACTTCTGGGCTTTGTCGGCTGATTGTCCCTCACGCCGCACGACCGATGATTGGTCTCGGATTATCGCTATCTCTTCTGCCGCGGCGCTCTCGGCATTGCCGTCGTCACGCTGAGCGACACGGCGGCGCGGCTGCCGTTTGCCCCCTGAACTTCCCGTGGGCATTATCATGGCGGTGGTCGGTGCACCGTTCTTTCTCTATCTCCTCAGGAGGCAGCTATGAGCGCAGGGATGACCGCACGAAACCTCGCAGTCAAGATCGCGGGCAAGGAGATCCCTGCACGGGCTGGAACGTCGATATTGCTGCAGGGCGGCGCACCGCCATTGTGGGGCCGAACGGCGCGGGCAAGACCACCCTTCTGCGTGCGCAGCTCGCAGGCCTCGCGCCGCTATACGGGGCGATCGCACTGATGGGCGCGCGCTCGGCACCCATCGAGCGGGCGCTTGCACGCGTGCGCGCCATTCTCCGCAGGAAACGCGCGGCGGCACAGGGCTGACCGTGGAGCAGCTGGTTACGTACGGACGCTTTGCCCATGCGAGCCCTCTTTCAGACGCGCTCAGATGCAGAGGACAGAGAGGCAGTTGCGTGGGCGATGGAGACCGCACATCGTCTCCCGCACTTCGCCGCGCGCGAGGTGCATACCCTCCGGGCGGTGAGCGGCAGCGCGTCTTTTCTCGCAATGGCGCTCAGCCAGCGCCCGCGCCTTCTCCTGCTCGACGAGCCGACCACCCATCTCGATGCTGGCACATCAGCTGCGCGTCATGGAGATCATCACGCGGCTCAACAAGGTGCACGGCATGACCATCCTCATGGTGTTGCACGACATGGCGCACGCCATGCAGTACGCTGATGAGATCGTGCTCGCTGCAGGCGGGGCGCATCGCCGCGACGGGGACACCGTGCGATGTCTCTCCAGAGGAGCGCGTCGCCGCTGTGTTCGGCGTTCGTGTCGAGATCTTTACGAACTCGTACGGCATCCGCGTCCCATCGCCCGTCGCACTCGTGCTTGGGAGTGAGGCGTGATGATCCACACGATATATGTCAGATAAAAAGGTCCGCCTAAAATTACAACCTGATATAAATTAACCTTGTAAGACTTGCAATGTGTTTTCGACTGTGCTATGATGAAATCGTTCCAAGGAAGAGAATGAATCGCAAAAGGAAACAGGACACTTTAGCGAAGTCTCACCCTTTGGAAATCAGATGTTTTCTGTTTTACAGAAGGAGGAGTTTCTCATGAAGAAGACACTTGTATCCGCACTCGCAACGGCTCTCGCTGTCGGTGCAGCAAGCACCACGTTCGCAGCTGCGAACCCGTTCTCCGATGTGCCCCCGTGACCACTGGGCATACGATGCCAGTGACCCAGCTCGCCGCCGACGGCGTGGTCGAGGGCTACGGCGACGGCACCTATCGCGGTGACCGCAACATCACGCGCTACGAGATGGCGCAGATGGTTGCAAAGGCGATGGCGAAGGTGGCACGTCCCCGTGTCGGACAAGGCACTCATCGACCGCCTCGCAGCAGAGTTCGCTGACGAGCTCAATAACTCGGCGTCCGCGTCTCGAACTCGAGCGCAACGCTGACATGGTGAAGTGGGAACGGCAAGCCTCGGAGTACACCTACACGAGCAAGCGTTTTGAGAATGCGGATAAGAAGAACGACGACCACCCTACTGTTCCGCCTCGAGCCGAGCGCAGAGGTCAACAACCACCGGGCATGTGAATGCGCGCGTTGAGGCTTCCACGAACATGAAACATGATGCGCTGCACGATGATGACAGCGATGACAAGGTAACGCTCAAGCGTGCATGGGCACAGGGCGACTAGTGACAAGTTCCAGGTGAAGCTCGGCAAGATGGAGCCCTCTCCTGAGGCGTATAAGCTGCCCGGGCGCACTCTGTCCTCGATAAGGAGTTCTCGGGCGCAGAGGTCAGCTTCGGCAAGGATCTGAGCGTCAAGCTGCAGGCCGGACAGACGGAGCTCAAAGATACGTTCAAGAGCGATGCTGATAACCGCCATTCCTATGATCATGCAGCGAACTATCAGGGCGTTGAGCTTCAGTACATCAAGGGCAACTTCCTGGCAGGTGCAGCCTCACTATCGTCTGAAGACCGACGAGTTCAAGGGCACGCTCAAGGAAGCAAATGATGAGACGATGGATATCTGGGCGCTGAACGGCGGCTATCGTTTCGACAAGAATGTCCTGCTCTCGGTGCCTATGCCTCACAACAACAGCTTTGCTGACAGCAAGAAGTCCGGTCAGGTCAGCCTCGACTACAAGGGTGCAGAACCGAGGATAAGGGGTCGGGCGCATACGTCTCCTATCGTCACCTCGGCGGCGCATCGGTTCTCGCGACGCAGGACGGCGCTCTCTGATGGTACGAAGGGCATCGAGCTCGGCACGAACTACACGCTGTTCAAGAACGTCATTCTCTCTGCGAAGTACTTCAATGGCAAGACCATTCAGAAACAGGCAGATGACAAGGTTCAGCAGCTCTTTCGGCCGCGTTGAGTTCCTGTTCTAAGAGATTCCCGACATACAGGCAGCGGTGTTGCCGCATGAAAAATCCCTCCATCGTGGAGGGGATTTGTTTTGCCCGGATCGCAAGCCGATTTCTGCATGCAGATAAACAATATTGCGGAAAATATAACTAGGTATAAAAATACGGATATCTCTTGCTTTTCTCGTCAGAATCAAAAGCGCGATAAACCCTGTTCCAAGGGAAGAGAATGCATCGCGAAAAAGGAAAACAAGTGAACTTTAGCGAAGTCTCACCCTTTGAAATCAGATGTTTTCTGTTTTAACAGAAGGAGGAGTTTCTCATGAAGAAGACACTCGTATCCGCACTCGCAACGGCTCCGTTGTCGGTGCAGCAGCACCATGCCCGCAGCTGCGAACCCGTTCTCCGATGTGCCCCGTGACCACTGGGCATACGATGCTGTGACCCAGCTCGCCGCCGACGGCGTAGTCGAGGGCTACGGCGACGGCACTCTATCGCGGTGACCGCAACATCACGCGCTACGAGATGGCGCAGATGGTTGCAAAGCGCGATGGCGAAGGGACAACCTGTCCCTCTCGGACCGCGCTCCGTTGACCGCCTCGCAGCAGAGTTTGCTGACGAGCTCAACAACCTCGGTGTCCGCGTCTCGAACCTCGAGCGCAACGCTGACATGGTGAAGTGGAACGGCAAGCTCGAGTACACCTACACGAGCAAGCGCTGTGAGGCGGAGCCGCGTGAGAACGATGATCATCCTCATGTTCCGTCTCGAGCCGAGCGCAGAGGTCAACAGCCACTGGCATGTGAATGCACGTCTTGATGCCTCCACAACATGAGACATGATGCCGCATGCTGACGACATGCGATGCAAGGTCACGCTGAAGCGCGCATGGGCACAGGGCGACTATGACGTTCCAGGTGAAGCTCGGCAAGATGGGTCCTCTCCGAGGCAGTATGCGCGCCCGGGCGCAATCGTCTTTGATGATGAGTTCGCGTGCTGAGCGTCAGCTCGGCAAGGATCTGAAGGCGACGATCCAGGCTGGTCGTGTGAACCTTTGGGAGGATTCCTTCAAGAGCAAGGCTCTGATGCTGATGATCCTACGGCACCGCCGGCAGAACGCTATTACAGAGCGGATACGGCGAACTATCAGAGCATCGGCCTCCAGTACGACAAGAACAACCTTGTCGCGGGCGCTGCTATACTATCGTTTGGGTTCGAATGACTTCACGCGCACTCTACCAAGAACGGTAAGGATAAGATGAACATCTGGGGCGTCAACCTCGCTATCACTTCGACAAGAACAGCTTCTTTGTCTGGAGCCCATGCATAACTCTGATCTCGGATGACTTCAAGAAGTCCTATCAGGTCAGCCACGACTACAAGGGTGCGTAGATGCTGAGGATAAGGGTTCGTGGGGCGCATATGTCTCCCTATCGTTACTCGGCGGCGCGTCTCTCGCAACGCGATGACGGTGCACCTTTCGGTCTCGAAGGGCATCGAGCTCGGCACGAACCACACGCTGTTCAAGAACGTCGTCCTCGGCGAAGTACTCAACGGCAAGAAGATTGATGCTGACGACAACAACGATAAGGTTCAAGCGCTTCCGGCCGCGTTGAGTTCCTGTTCTAATCAACGCATCGTCATGATCTGCGGCATGCGCTGCATATAGAAAAATCCTCCGGCTGGCGGGGGATTTTGTTGTAAGAACCCCCGCCGCATGAACACTCGTGCGACGGGGTTCTTTCTGGTATTTACGCAGATACGTCGATGCTGTTTCCGAGGCTCGATCGGGCTTGCAGAGCTTTCCCTCGATGAGCCTCGCGCTCGCTGCCGAGTCCATTGCCATCTTTGCGACGGCGATACCGAGGCTCTGCTGTGCCTTCATCTGGTGCATACCGACCGACATCTGTGCAATATCCATTGTGAGATCCATTTCCATTTCTCCCAGGACGTAGATGCTGAAGAGGTTCAGTATGTTCGAGTAGCGCGACATGGTGGGCAGGGATCCGCCGTTCAGAAGGTTCGATGCGTAGTTCAGCTGGCTGCCGATCGCCTGCTCCATGGACGGGACTGACGCGGCTGCGCGACATCTGTGCGTACTGTGCGTGGCGATCAGCGCTCCGGCAAGGCCGTCCTTGCCGAGGATTGCCTCGGACTGTGCGGGAGAGTCCGTGAGCGCACGGGCGAGACGTTCCTCATTGACCTTCATCTTGCCTGTTTTGGCATCGACGGAGATGCCCATCTTGGCGTAGGAGTCCGCCTTGTACGTGGTGTCGGAGAACTCCGTCACGAGCTGACGCACACCCTGCCGAGGCTCTTGTTGTCCCGCAGGAAGTCGCCTCGTCTCGTTGTACTCGCTGACGAGGTCCCTTTGACGTTGCCGATGGCGGCCTTGAGCTTGTCGCTGTAGGTCTTGGATCCGTCGGCGTTGGTGGTGATATCGGCACTGCTCAGCTGAAAGTCGGTGTTGCTGAGTTTGCCGGCGGATTTTCGGAGGTCCTTCATGTTGCTGTCGTACCAGCGTAGAACCGTGAGCTGGTTTCCGTGTAGGATCTGTAGCAGGCTGCGTGCCTGGTCTCGCAATGTCCATGATGGAGCGCAGCTCCTTCGCACTGACTCTTGCCCGCGATACTGCGCGGAGTAGAGGCTCGATCCTCTGCTTGCTGCGCTTTTTGATCGGCAAAAGAGTGCGCTGTTGCGTCCGTGCGCGAGTTGTTCGCGTAGAGCGAGCTGTAGATGCTGCGCGCTGCACTGGTCATCTGTGTGATTGTTGCCATGTATGTTCCCTCTTCCATGGTCATGGGAATAGTTTCCTACATACTATTATATCGTTTTTGCGAAAAATGTCATTAGTCTTTCGAGAAAAATTATTACTTACTGTGATTATGTGGTAGAATAGGAAAATATTTGTGGAGGAGGTGCGGCGTGAAGGCTGCATTTATGACGCTGGGATGCAAGGTGAATCAGTTCGAGACGGAGACGATGGAGGGCCTGTTCCGTGCGCGCGGCTACGATGTGTGCCGTTCGAGGAGCGGGCTGATGTGATGTCGTCAATACGTGCTCGAGACACATCTGAGTGACCGCAAGTCGCGGCAGCTGATTCGCCGCGCGGCGCGGACCAACCCCTGCCTGCATTGCGGTGACGGGCTGCTACGCGCAGGTCGCGCCCGAGGAGATTCGTGCGCTCGACGGGGTGCGCGTGGTGATCGGGACGAAGGAGCGCGCGCGGATTGTGGACTATGTGGAGGCCTCGCCCGTGCAGATACGGGTGCGCGGGACGATTACGGATATCATGCAGGCGCGTGTCTTTGAGGATATTCCGCTGCACGCCATGCCGCACCGCACACGCGCGTTCCTCAAGATCGAGGACGGCTGCCAAAACTTTTGTACGTTCTGCATTATTCCCTATGCGCGCGGCCCCTGTGAAGTCACGGGAGCTCTCTGCGGTCGCACGCGAGATGCACCTCTTGACGGAGGCGGGCTTTTCACGAGGTTGTGCTGACGGGGATTCACCTCGGGGCGTACGGGATTGATCTTGCGGCGTCCGACGCTCGCGGATGCGTGCCGTACGGCGCTCGCGGAGGCGGGGCTGCGGCGGCTGCGTCTCGGCTCGCTCGAGTCGGTGGAGCTCTCGCACGATCTCCTCGAACTGATGCGGACGGAGCCGCGCTTCGCGGCGCATCTGCATCTGCCGCCGCAGGCGGGGAGCGATGCGTGCTGCGGCGATGAACCGTCACTATACGACGGGGCAGTTCGCACAGCTCCTCGCAGATGTGCGTGCGGCGGTGCCGGGGGTGGCGATCCTGACGGATATCATCGTGGGCTTTCCGGGGAGACGGAGGAGGACTTCGCAGTGGGCCTGGACTTCGTGCGGCAGATGGGCTTTTGCACGGATGCATGTATTCCCCTACTCGGCGCGGCGTGGTACACCTGCGGCGCGGCGCACGAATCAGGTGCCGCCGATGGTCCGCAAGGAGCGTGCGGCGCGGATGCAGGCTCTTTGCGGAGAACTGGCAGAGGCATATCATCGCTCGTTGCTCGGCTCGGTGGCAGAGGTACTGTTCGAGACGCAGGAGGACGGCGTGACGGATGGGCTGACGGAGACGTATGTGCGTATCTATACGGACGCGCCCGTCACGCGCGGGGAGATTGTACCCATGCGGCTCATGCATCTCTATCGCGATGGCATCTGGGAGCTCGATTTCGAAATAACCCTTGACAGCCACACGCAAAGCATGCATATTATAATCACCGTCGCAAGACACGTGACTCCAGTAGCTCAGCTGGATTAGAGTATTTGACTACGAATCAAAGGGTCGGGGGTTCGAATCCCTCCTGGGTCACCATTTTGATAGACAACGCCGATGCTCGGCGTGTGCGTCTCAATTAAGCACTGAGAATGAAAAATATGAACCCGATTCATTTTTCTCTTTTTCAAATCCCATCTTTTTCGCCATAATAGTCCTGTACGACGAAAGAAAGGGTGACGTTCTTGTTGGAGGAGAAAATGGGACGCCGCGAACGCAAGAAGCTGCCGTCCCGGCGAACGATTCTCGAGGCGGCAATCAGTGAGTTCTCGAAGAAGGCGTCAAGGAGACCCTGTTGCGGACATCATGAGCACGCGGATCTCGGGATTGGTACGTTCTACAATTATTTCAACTCAAAGGAGGATCTGTTGTTCTCCTGCTCGGCCGTCCTCGGCGCAGAGACGATTCGCATGGCGCTCGCGGAGGCACGCGCGGCGGAGCGCACGTCGCTCGAACTGCTCGAGGTGGGGGCGCGTGACGGCAAAAGTTTCGATGAGAACCGCTTTGTGATGCCGCTCTTTCTTTCCGCATCGCATCTGCCGGACCGCACGGGGGCATCGGCACAGGAGAGGCGGAGGTACGCCGCACGGCGCAAAGCAGCCGAGCAGGCGCATGACCCCGCAGATCAAGCAGGTGTTCACGGAGATCATCTCGCGAGGGGCAGGAGGCGGGCGAGATCCGCGCCGACGTGCCCGTCGATCTGATCGCGGAGATGTTTCACTCGCTCTATCAAGCGGCGGCGTTCAGCCAGCTCGATCTCCTCGTATCAGGAGAAGATCGCGCTCAAGACACGAGGCTTCTCCTCGACGGATTCGCAACGCGAACGAGGAGCACGTTCCCAACTGATCTGTGATACTTGTGTATTAGGAGATCTCGATGATAAGCGTTACGAAATTACTTTTTATGGATGAGTACTACGGCGACGCGCGCGCGTTACGGGCACAACGCACACCGTACGAAGAGCGGCGCAGCGGAGGGCATGGGCCCTGTGGTGGTCTGGAACTCGACGCGCACGTGCAATCCTGCGCCGCCGCCACTGCTATATGTCCTCGGACGGGCAGAGCATGACGGCGAGCTGACGACGGAGGAGGCAAAGCGCTTCATCGACGGCCTTGCCGAGTTCCGCGTGCCCGTGCTGCTGCTTTCTCGGGCGGTGAGCCTCATTCGCCCTCGGATTTCTTTTGAGCTGGCGGAGTATGCCGCGGGACGGCGTGCGCCCGACACTCGACGAATGGGACGCTCATCACGCGCGAGGTGGCGCAGCGGATCAAGGATCTCGGTGTCGGCTACGTCGGCATCTCGCTCGACGGCCTTGCGGATGTGAACGATATGTTCCGCGGGGTCGAGGGCGCGTACCAGCGCGCGATGGAGGGCATCGAGAACTGCGTCGCCGTGGGCCAGCGCGTGGGGCTCAGATTTACGATCAACCATCACAATGTCATGGAGCTCGATAAGATCTTTTGACTTTATCGAGGAGAAGGGATCAACCGTGTCTCGCTTCTACCACCTCGTCTACTCGGGGCGCGGCGGGCAGATGATGGACGAGGATGTGACGGCGGAGGAGTCGCGGCGGGCGATGGATACGATCATTGCACGGACGAAGGACTTCGAGGCGCGCGGGCTCAAGAAGGAGATCCTGACGGTGGACAATCACCGCGACGGGGTCTATGATGTATCTCAAGGCGCTCTGCGGAGGGGAACGATGCAGAGCGGAGCGAGATCAAGAAGCTGATCGGCGCGAACGGCGGCAACCGCTCCGGCATTGCAGTCTCCGGCGAGGTCGATCACCCTCGGCTATGTGCACCTCGGATCAGTTCACGCAGCATCATACGTTTGGCAATGTGCGCGAGCGGAAAATTCGGCGATATCTGGCAGGATATGACGTATCTCGATTCTCGCGGGGCTGAAGGATCGCAAACCCTCTCAAGGGGACGCTGCGCGAAAATGTCAGTATCTGAGCTGGTGCAACGGCAATTTCCGCACGCGTGCAGAGGCACGGACAGGGGATTTCTAGAGTCGGATCCGTCCTGCTATCTGACGGACGAGGAGATCGACTAAAGAGGGCTGCGCGAGCGCGGCGATGGAGGCGGCGCACGCCGCACGTGGACTGCGATGGGCGACACCGCATGGGCATCACATCTGGGGACATCCGCACGGCGCAGGGCATCCCGGCGGACATCCGCACGGCGCAGGCATCTCGGCGGACACCCTGCGGGATGCGCGAAGGGCATCCGCAGGGCGTTGCGGGCGGCGGGGTGAAGATCATCTCGTGGGAACACGACGAACGCGTGTAATATGTACTGTGCCCACTGCTCACGCGACGCGGGCTGCCGTGCGGACGAGGAGTCTCGACGGAGGGAGGGCAAGAAGTTGCTGCGCGAGATCGCGAAGGCGGGCTTCCGTATCATGATTTTCTCGGCGGAGAGCCACTGACGCGCCCTGATATTCTCGAGCTGGTCCGTATGCGCGACAGCTTGGGATGATCCCCGTGTTCGGCACGAACGGGACGTCTGATCGACCCTGCCGATGGCAAAGGCGCTGAAGCGAAGCGGGCGCGTGCGGCATGGGCATCTCGCCTGACCTCGCTCGACAAGAATAAGCACTGATACGTTCCGCTCGTTCCCGGGCGGCTGGGACGGCGCCGTGCGCGAATGATGAACTGCCGCATAGGCTGCCGTTCCAGATCCATACACGGTGATGGATTGGAACGCGCACGAGCTCGAGGCAATGACGGACTTTGCCGTGGAAATCGGGGCGAAGGCGCATCACTTCTTCTTCGTCGCCGACGGGACGCGCGGAGACGATCGAGGAGGAGTCGCTGCGCGCGGAGGCCTCATGAAGATGTCGCTCGCGCATCATGCGGAAGCAGGAGACGGTGGACATCGAGCTGAAGCTAACGTGTGCGCCGCAGTCTCCTGCGCATCGCCGATCAGCTCGCGTGGATACGCGCTTTTACGCGCGGGTGTCTGGCAGGGGCTGGACGTACTGCATCATCATCAGTCCGCGCGGCAGGTGCAGCCGTGTGCGTACTCAACCGCGAGCTCGGCGATGTGCGCGAGACGCCGTTCGACGAGATCTGGGCGAAGAACGAGGTGTTCCGGGAGCTGCGCACGCTCGACTATGGTGGCGGCTGCGGCTCATGCAGCTACAAGAAGTCCTGCGGCGGCTGCTGCGCACGCGCCGCGTACTCACCATGACGGCGACTTTATGGCGGAGGAGCCGTGGTGCCTCGTACCATGGGCGGCGCGGTGAGGTGTAGATCGATAAAAAGTCCCCTGACGAGCGTCGGGGACCTTTTTGCGAGAAAGATATACTTGCGCTTCGAACAAATGAGTGTATAATAGAAATAGAGAACCCTCTGACAAGCTATGGCGGCTACGTTCTTCACCTTCCCGATCCTGTAAGTGGAGGTGTTGCGACATGAGTTACCACGAGTTCATCTTTGCGCTGATCCTCGTCACGGGCTACATTATCTGCGTGTAGAAATCAACCGCCCTACCTACCAAGCACGAGCGGTTATAACCGTAATGTGAAGAGGTAGCCGTCTTGTCACGGTTCTCTTTTTGTGTCTTTATTATAGCAGATACGAATCTGCGATGCAAGTCATTCTTTACATGCAGCGCGCGATGGCGTTGAGGATGGCGAGGACGGTGACGCCGACATCGGCGAAGATCGCCGCCCAGAGCCCCGCCCAGCCGATTGCACCGAGGACAAGGACGATGCCCTGATGCCGATGGCGAAGGTGATGTTCTGCCGCGATGCGCATGGTCTTGCGTGCAATGTCGATGGCGGTCGCGATCTTCGCGGCTCGTCGGTCGCGAGTGACGACATCCGCCGCCCTCGATTGCCGCGTCCGAGCCGGTACACCCACGGCGATGCCGCATCGGCGCGTGCGAGGACAGGGGCATCGTTGATGCCATCGCCGACGTAGGCGAGTGTTCTGCCCTCCTGCCGCGCTGCGAGACGTGTCTCGACCTGTGCGACCTTGTCCTGCAGGGAGCAGCTCGGCATGGACGGTGTCGATGCCGAGGCGCTGCCGACACTCGCGCCGATTGGGGCGTGTCGCCCGTGAGCATAACGGTCTCACGGATGCCGCGCTCTTCAGGGCGCGGATCGCCTCCGCCGCGTCCTCCTTGATCCCCTGTCTGCGACGTGGACGACGCTCGCGAAGCGCCCGTCAATGGAGAGGTAGACCGCGCCCGCGTGGGGACGGGAGGATGTTTATCGTGTTCTTTGCTGTGAGGAGGTCATGTGTACCGAGCAGGATGAAATGCCCGTTGATATGCGCGGAGACGCCGCGCTCGCGTTTTCCCTCCATCGCGTGTACGTCCGTGTCTCGATTAGCCCGCCGTTGCCTGTGAAGGCACGGAGGATGGAGCGCCGATGGATGGGTGGAGTAGCGCTCGGCGTTCGCCGCGTACGAGCACGTCTTCCTCTGCGAATCCTCGGCGGGGATGACGCTCGCGACGTGGAAGCTGCCCTTTGTGAGCGTGCCGGTCTTGTCGAATACGACGGTGTCCGCCTTTGCCAGAGCCTCCAGGTAGTTGCCGCCCTGATGAGGATGCCCGCGCGGGCTCGCACCGCCGATCCCCGCAAAGAAGGAGAGCGAACGGAAATGACGAGGCACAGGGCAGGAGATGACGAGGGAAGGTGAGTCGCGCGGTAGATCCACTGGAGAACGGATCACCCGTGACGAGCGGCGGATGAGGGCAGAGCACCGCGCCGATAACAACGGCGGGCGTGTACCAGCGGGCAAAGCGCGTGATGAGCGTCTCGGTGGTCGCCTTCTCTATCCGTCGCCTCCACAAGCGAGAGGATGCGCTCGACGGTCGATTCCTCGTAGCGGGGTTGTGACCTCCACCCGAGTACGCCGGTCTGATTGATGCAGCCGCTGATGATCCGTTGCCTGCGCGTACCGCGCGGGCATGGATTCACCTGTGAGCGCGCGGGAGGTGTCGAGCAGCCCCTCGCCCTTTCGGATGATCCCGTCGAGCGGCACGCGCTCCCCGGCGGACGATGATGGTCTCGCCGACCTCGACCTCGTCGGGGAATACCTCCTCCTCCGCACCGTTGCGCAGGACGCATGCCGTGTCGGGACGGATGTCCGCGAGAGAGGAGATGGAGCGGCGGGAGCGTTGAACGGCGTAGCCCTGGAACCACTCTCCGATCTGATAGAGCAGCATGACGGCAACGCCCTCGAGTAGTCGCCGAGGGCAATCGCGCCGAGGGTGGCGACTGCAATGAGGAAGTTCCGTCAAAAGACGCGTCCTTGGCGGATGTTCACCGCCGCGCGCCAGAGAATGTCCCAGCTGATGAGAGCGTAGGCTGCGAGGAGGAGACGACACCGACGGTACGTCTTCGAGGACCATTCCGGATATGAAGAGTGCTGCCGCCCGCCGATGCGCATGAGCATTCTCTTTGCTTCTTCGTCATTGCTGCCGCCCTTTCTCCGAATTAGCCTCGAGCACGGCGTCCGGCTCGATGGTCTTGGCGATCTTCTTAATTTCTGCGACGATCTCGTCGAAGCGTGCGTCGTCCGCGTCGAGCGTCATGCGCTCGCTGAGGAAGTTGATGCGCACCTTGTTCACGCCCGCGATCTTGCCGCAGCAGCTCAATCTCCCTGCGCACAGTTGGCGCAGTCGATATCGCGAAACTTGAATGCCTTTATGTGGAAATCCACCCTTTATTCAAATAACATATGAACAACCATTCATGTGTCTGATTATAAAGGAGGATGGAAGGGTTGTCAAGCGGTAAGCAAAAATAGTGTGAGGTTCATCTGCGCGGCACATCCCACGCGAACGCTTAGTTACGCAGCGATCGCGTGCTTATTCGCCCAAATACCTGCGGACTTTAAACGCGCTACGCTTGAACGAAAGAAACCGTAGGGGCGAAAGCTGCACGAGCGGTCAACGTCGATCCAACTCACACATCGCTAACGCCTGTGTTCTTGGGACGCTTTTTCCATACGACCTGTTACCCAATCAGCTGCAGGTCCTGCGGACTTGCTTCTGGACAGGTCAGTATTTCCTCACTCTGCTCCACTAGGTTCCGCTTTGGGATGTCCTCCGTTTCCTGTTCTGCACGATAATTTTCTCCATGAGACGAAAAAGCCCCGCAGGTGACTAATCTGCAGGGGCTTTTTGCGGTGCAAATGTCGGATTTCGTCTTCGTTTCACTGTGTCTCACAGTATAGCACAGCTTCGAGTGTATTTCCCAAGTCCCGTACACCACAGCTTAAACTTCGATGTGATGTCGTTGAGCTTTCGCAGCGGTCTGTGCGAGGGACTCGGCACTGCTGCTTACGTCGTGCAGGCTCGCGCTCTGCTCGGAGGCGGCGGCGACGGTCTCGGCGTTCGCGCCCGTCTTCCGGCGACAGCGCTGATGCTCTGGAGCGCCGACGACATCCTGCATACCGTTCGCCGTGTGGTCGACGGCCTGACTGATGTGCGATGTTGTTTTGGACTTCGTCGAGACGCTTCGGATGGAGTCGAAGCCTCTCCGTCTCCACTGTGACCTCCTTGCCTCGCCGCAACCTTCTCCTCGGCACTCTCGATTGCGCCCTGCAGCGACCTCGATGCTCTCGATCGCGCGGGTGATGGTCTGCTCGATCCGTTCGTGGCGGCAGAGCTCTGCTCAGCGAGCTTCCCCGACCTCGGCGACGACGGCAAAGCCGCGACCCGCTCACCCGCGCGCGCTGCCTCGATGGCGGCGTTGAGTGCGAGGAGGTTCGTCTCGACCCGCGATTTCGCGGATCGTTGTGACGACGTCTTGATGGCATCGGAGCTCGTGACGAGCTTCCCGGAGACCTGTGCGATCTCGGTCATGGCGTTGCTGACGGTATCGTTCTGCTGAACGGGAAGCTGGTGGATGTACTTCATGCCTTGGTTTGCATCGTCCACCGCGTCGCTCGCCGTCTGGTTTGCGTAGTGGGCGCCGCTCGCGCTCATCTCCTCGGTGCGCGCGACTCGACCCGCTCGGATGGCAGATGTGGGATCTCGCCGATGCTGCTGTTGTTGCGGTACCGCATCGGAGGCCACGTCCGTGATCGTGTGCGCGATGCTCTCGGAGACCTGCATCTGTGACTGGACGGAGTTCGAGAGCGTCGCCGCTTGCCTCTCGAGAGGTTGTCCGCCTCCGTCTGGATGGAGCGGACGATGTGTGCAGCGCATCCTTCATTTCGAGTACATTTCGTTTGCCATATCGCCGATCTCGATCGTTCCACAGCGCACGTCTGCCCTGGAACGAGAGGTCAAGTTTGCCGAGCTTGCCGACTTCACCGCGCAGCTGGGCAAGACGGCCGGCGAGTTTCGTGTGCCATCGTCGCGGCCGCGCCAATCACGATAATGCCAACGATGCTGATGGTGAGCACGATCATAAAGATGATCGACGTTGCTGTTCAGCTGCTCGAGCTTCTGCTCCCTGCACAGCGGTCTGGGCCCGCGCAGCCTGTCAAAGAGCGCGTCGATCCGCCCGTCTTCTGCGCAGCTCTGTGGAGATGTCGTCGCCGCCTCAATGTCACCGCGCTCGTAGAGTGCGATGATCTTCGTCTGTCCTGTGTAGTCGTGGACTGCCCGGTGCAGCTCTCCTCACCGCGTGCCTTCGCGTCGGCGTTGACCGCGTGCTCGGCAAACGTGAGATCCGCGTCCGCTCTTCTTGAGCGCGTTCTCCTCGTATCCGTCTGCACGGCTCGGATCGCGCGTGATGATGTAGCCGCGCAGCTCACTCAGCCCCTGGTGGAAGTCGTCCTCCGCCCTCGAGCAGCGTGATGCTGTTCTTGACCGTGACGGAGAGCAGATGCTGATAGTCCGCACTGATGTCTTGAACTCATAGAGCACGACGGCGAGCAGCACGATCATCAGTGCAATGACGCTGCCGACCAGCCCCTGTGAGCTGCAGCCCGATGGGCATTCGCTGTCCCACAGTGATTCCCTCCTCGTTCCTTTCACACCGCATGGCTGTTCCCGCGCAGTCATGCGGCATAAAACTAGTGCGTGGTTATTTTGCACCCTCGATGAGGAACTATGTCAATCCCTTTTTAATCGAAATAAAAATTTTTAAAAATAGCTTTTCGCATTGCGTCCATGACGTGAATATGATAAATTTACATCCGTAATTTTTCTGCTCTGCACTTTGTCACCGAGGTGTCCGCTGTGGACAACGGAGGGCGGTGCACGGATGCGTTTGAACGATTAGTCGGCCTTGGTGGGGAGCACCTCGGACTTGGCCGGATGATTAGTGTCTGCACGACGGAATCGTTGATAAAATAGATTGGCATGGACGACCAAATGACAGCAGGAGATTGAAGCCGGTGCATTTTTAGCTTTTTCTTTTGCCCGAAATACGGTAAAATATGATGAGGGCTTATGCGGAAGATATTTATCGTCGATGCAATGATATATGAAGGAATCTACATTACACGGAGGTAAATGACATGGCACCGTTCGAGGAATCGGAAGGATCGGAGAGTATGCGCAGCTGAAGAATCTCAGCACGTGAGATGAAGTATCGCGTGAAAACGGGAAAGAGCTCGCGGAGGCGATAGGGCACGCCTGTGCAGACGAGCAAGCTGCAGTCGGGCGAGCTGCAAAAAGATGCGGAAAACTGACGCGAACTGCGAGGGCATTGATCCGTCAGAAGCTGCGACAGGGGGCGCAAGCTCTCTGCGACGGACAAGCAGTACCTGAAGGACAACAATCCTCGATCTGTATGAAAAAGGTGGCACGGATCGAGGAGCGGCGTGAAATGCTCGCGCGTGCGCTGAAGCGTGCCAAGACGAAGGAGGAAGCGCTGCGAGCGGTCGCACAGGCGAACCTCTCGTGTGCTCTCGGAGATGCAGAAGGGCGGCGGCGAGGCCCCCTCGTCTGCACGGCGTGGGCGGAGGTTCCTCCGAGGGGACAAGCCCTCTGTGATGACGGCGGGCGGCGGGCATGGGGATGCCTTGATGCGCCCGTGACGGAGGACGGTGCTGCCGCCTCCGCCACAGGCGAGGTGCAGAGCGGAGCGCCTCGTGGATGCACGCGTGCAAAGCGGAGAAGCACAGACCGCAGAGCACACGGATGCTGCACATGAAGCCCTGCGGAAGTGATCAAGAGAAGGAGGGCTTTCAGCCCGGTCCGTCGACGCGTGACCAATACGGGCAACCGCCGCGTGCTCTCGCGCGAGGAGATGGACGACATGCTCCGCCAGGCACAGGAATGGGCAAGCTCACGCCGCTCGACACCGAGAAGGTCTACCTTCTGCGCGCCCTGCAGCGCTGAGTGGATGGAGTACGCGAACTCGAGGCGTATAAGAATCTCCCCGAACACGGTGCTGGATGCGGTCGCGGAGAAGGAGAACACGGCGTGCGCCGCAAAAGTACGAGGAGCAGGATGCTGTGCCCGTGCGCGCACATGCCCCCACGCTCGATGCCCCTTTCTGCCGCAAAGAGCTACTACCATGCAGCACATGGTGCGGAACCCTTCGAAGCGAAGGGATAATTCCTCAGAAAGGATCCATTATGTTTTACATTCAAAGGATGGATTCCCCAGTTTTCACGGTATCACCCCGCAGATTCACGAGGAGGTATCCGTCGCCCCGCAGGTATTCCTCTCGGGCGATGTGCGCGTCGGGCAGTACGCGAGCCTCTGGCTGGCGTGGTCGCACGCGGCGATGTCACTACATCTCCGTCGGCGACCGCTCGAACATCCAGGATCTCACCCGCCTGCACGTCGCGGATGACAACCCCGCATCATTGGGGACTACGTGACCGTCGGACACAGCGCATGCATCCATGGCTGCGAGATCGAGGATCACGTCCTCATCGGCATGGGCGCGATCGTTCTGACGGGCGCGAAGATCGGGCGCGGCTCCATCACTGCAGCCGGAGCCGTCGTCAAGGAAAAATGCCGTTATCCCGCCGAACTCCCTTGTCGCGGGTGTGCCCGCAAAGATCGTGCGCGAGAACATCGACCGCATCGCACTCATCCACGCACAGGCACTCAAGCACAAATGCGAGTGGGCTGTGCAGTACGGCTCTACCCAGAGATCGGCGGCGAGCGCTTCCACGGTGAGAAGGTCATCTGATGGCGGAGGACGCGGAGCTCAATCCGTCAGCCGCATGGACGTGAGCAGCAGGTAAAGATGGAGATCGTCTCCATGATCCACGGCGGCGAGTCGCCGTACGACATCATCCACCATGTTGCTCAGTGGCTTGAGAAGTCCTCGGCGAACCGGGTTACGCGCAGTCACGTCGAGGACACTATGCGCGCGCGTATGGCTGCGCACTGGAGCATGTCCGTCCGATGGAGGACGAGCTGCGCGATGTGGAGGAACGTCTTTGCGCGCATCCGCGCCGCCTACGAGAAGCCGGGTTCACGGAAGAGGAGAAGAAGCGCATCCGCTTTGCCATCGATCTCGCGCGTGAAGAACATTGCACGCCCCAAGGCGTGCATCGAGCGCGCCAAGCCAACGGCGAGCCGGCAGAGATCGTGAAGAACTAGCTGATGAAAAGAGAAATACATGCTGACAGAGGTGTTTTTCGTGCTTGCAGCACGATGATCGGATCGACAACATCGTTCCTTTGCCAACCGCGCTGATCTTTCACACCGGACAGCTGTGGGCGAGACATTGTAGCGGCAACACTAGAGAGTGGGCTGCTGTACGAAGTTGTTCCCAACCGTGCAGCAGCCCTTTTATGGGGAGAGAAACAATAAATATAACTAAAAATCATAGCGACAATACCTTTGTGCATGGAAAGAATTGTGATAATACACAGATATAGACTGCGTAAGTTGTTGT
>BNJS01002722.1_pt1 | contig 93032 bp, 110 predicted proteins | sample 8540461 | NCBI WGS metagenome assembly BNJS01 (sample SAMD00202454, study PRJDB9452) | human saliva metagenome | isolation source: human saliva | place: Japan | reverse complement strand
TTTCTACTATTTAAATTGTGCTTTGTATAAAGCTGCATACGCACCGTTTTGTGCAAGTAATTCTTCATGAGTGCCGTCTTCTGTCAGTCCCTCTTCAGTGACAACAATAATACGGTCTGCATTTTTAATCGTAGCTAGGCGGTGAGCGATAATAAACGTCGTTCTACCTTTTGCCAACTCGTCAAACGATTGTTGAATAAACTTCTCCGTTTGCGTATCGAGCGCACTTGTGGCTTCATCCAAGATTAAAATAGAAGGATTTTTCAAGAAAATACGGGCAATCGAGAGGCGTTGTTTTTGTCCGCCTGACAATTTCACACCACGTTCTCCGATATGTGTATCTACCCCATCTTCTAAATCCTCGATGACTTCTTTTAGTTTTGCTTGCTCGATTGCACGATCTACTTCTTCATCCGTTGCATCGAGTCTTCCGTACAACACATTTTCGCGAATCGTTCCATTAAAGAGGAACACATCTTGTTGCACGATACCGATTTGACGGCGAAGCGATTGTAAGGTGAAACGATTGATGTTTGTTCCATCGACCAAGATTTCGCCTTCTTTTAAATCATAGAAGCGAGGCAATAAGTTCAAGAGCGTTGTCTTCCCAACCCCACTTGGTCCAACGAAGGCAACGGTTTGCCCTGGTTCGACCGTTAAATTGATATGTTCTAACACTTTCTTATCTTCTTCGTATCCAAATCCCACGTTTTTATATTCCACTCGTCCTTCAAACGGTGGAGCAGGAATGGCATCGGGTGCGTCTTCAATATCGATTTCGACATTCATTAATTCTTTGAAACGACGGAATCCCGCAAACCCTTTTGGATACAGTTCAATCATGGAGTTCATCTTATTAATCGGTCCCACGAATACATTGGACAGTAAGATGTAACCGACTAATTCTCCAGCTGTTAAATCACCAATGACCGTGAAGTACGCTCCTACGATTAAGCTGAAGAGATTAATACTGCGCATTAATAAGTAGTTGAAACTGCTACTCGTCCCCATCGTGCGATAAAACGCAATTTTATTCGAACGATACTCTTGAATAAGTTCTTCGAAGAGTTGTTGCTCGTGGCTTTCGTTTGCAAAAGCCTTCACCACACGCATTCCGCTCAGTACATTTTCTAGACCAGCCGTATAGTTGGCTAATCCCTTGTAGATATTTCGATTAATACTCGACATGCGACGATTAAATACCGCAAGAGCCACCGCAATAATCGGTACGAAGAAAATCGTCAATAGTGCAAGTGTTGGATGCACTTGATACATCAACACAAACGAAGCGATTAAGGTCATAATGGCGATAAAAGAACTCTTCAGGCCCATGGTGCGCCAATTCGCTAATATCGAATAAATCACTCGATAAGCGGCTCATCAATTCCCCGATTTTCATATTATCGAAAAACGAGAAGGATTGTTTTTGGACCTTAGCGAACAACTCCCGACGCATATCCGTTTCGATGTTAATCCCTAAAATATGCCCATGTATACGACGATAAAGTTCAAAGTTGTCGAGAAAGCATAGAGTGCTAGTAGTCCTGCTCCCACGAGTAGAATTTGTTGTAAGTTTTGAGACGGTACGATGTTATCGATGACACTTCTCACCATCACTGGAAAGGCAAGCTCGAGAATAGCCACGATCACCGCACAAGTAAAATCAAGTAAGAATAACTTTTTATACGGGTTTGTAATAATGAATAAAATCTTTAATCACGTTTTGCTCTCCTTTCGCATAATGTAATGTACTCCAGTCTTTTGTCTTATAGACGATATGTCCATAAAGCACGGTTAAGGCATTTGATAATAACATGGCAATCCATACACCAGTTGCCCCGAGTGCTGTAAAGGCTCCAAGCGCCCAAATAATCGGCAGGCGCAAGATCCAAAGACGTCCAACTGACATGTTCATGGAGTATTTCGTCACGCCACATCCTTGGAAGAATCCGTTGTACGCTGAAAATAAGCCCATGAAGAAAATGATAAAGGCGGTATAGTTTAAATACTCAACGGCATTTGCCCAAAGAACAGCATCGCTTCTGTCTTTAATAAAGATTCCAAGAATAGGAGATTGGAAGAAGAAGACAACCACACAGCCAACTGTTGAAATCATCAGCACCCATAGTAATGCTCGTCTAAAGATGGCATGCGCACGGTCATAAAGTCCTGCCCCCATATTTTGTCCGATAATAGCTGTTAGCGCCGCCCCGATTCCCATCTGTGGTTGCGTCAGTAAATCCGAGATGCGGTTTACCATCGAGTACGCAGCAAGTACTGACGTTCCATAAGACTGAATCAATCCATTTAAAACCGTGAATCCTAATGCCGCTCCTCCATACCCAAATGCAGATGGCCATGCGACTTTGAGAATTTCTTTCATCACTTCTTTATCCACTTTGACGTGTTTCAAATAGATTTGAATTTCCGATTCCTTACGAACCGCACGAATGGCAAGCACTAGTAACAACACTTTAGCAATGACCGTTGCCCAACCAGCTCCTTCAATTCCCCAGTTTAACCCGGTAAGGCCTACAAAAGGAATTGTCGCAAAAATAAAGATAGGATCTAGAATTACATTTGAAATAGAAGAAGCCGCACTAATCATTGTAATCGTACGTGTTCTTCCTTGTGCATTTAGCAAGGATTGATAGCCAAAGTAGCAAAAATCAAAGAAAAGTCCAATGAAGTTAATTTTCAAATACGCTACGGATTTTGCTAAAAAAGTGCCCTCTGCCCCCATCCATTCCACGAATAGAGGTGCTAAGAAATAGCCTATCACGGATAACACGAATCCAAAGAAATACGTCAAAACCATCGCATTCCCCGCATAACGTTTAGCTTCTCTAAATTTTCCTGCTCCAAAGTATTGAGCAATCAGCGCGGTTGCTCCAACGCTTATCCCCATTCCAAGAGAAATAAATAAAAAATTCAACGGCCAAATAAACGCTGTTGCCGCAAAATCTTCTGCTGAGAGTTGCGCCACATATAATCCATCCGTCAAATTGTATAAAGTCCGAATTAAATTGTTTATCATTAACGGAGTCGCAATCGTTAAAATTACACGATTTATATGCCCCGTCGTTATAAATTTTGTTTTTCCAAAAATATCACCTGTTCTAGTATACATGATATCCCCACCTCTGTGAACACATACCATGAACAATTCAACTTTTCTGCTTTTCTATAAGAGTATAAAGGCTCGTTTTTGGGACATGGGATGTCTTCATAATAGCTATAATAGGGCACCGGTTCGAGCCAAAGTCTCTCACCTCTAAATCTCAAAGCGGGAGTAAGGAAAACTTCCTAACTCTCGCTAATTCGCTTTTAGCGCCATCCCCTATTACTGCTATTATAGAATCCCATGTCCCCTCCCGAGCCTCTTTCCATTCTTATAAGGTAGAAAAAGTGTGCTGCTCTGTCTTTCTCCACCAGATTGGATAAATAAACAATTTCCTATTATTTTGCAAAACAAAATTTCACAGCACGTAATTTTAAGAAGCCCCTCATTCTGTCTTTAGCCCGTACGAAGCACACACAAACTCGTTTCCGCCCCTCCGTGACAAAATTTCTAAACACTTTGGCCAAAGAAATAAAAATGCGAAATTCAAAGAATTACGCACTCCCTAACATTTTTTATACAAGCAGGTCTCGTGAATCATTTGGTCCATAGTAGAAACAATAGCGAATGTAATCGATGCGAATTAGTAGGAGTTAGGAATTGATTCCTTACTCCTACTTTGAGGCTTGATAGGTAGTGAGACCTAAGGCTCACGCCGGTACAGCTATTGTAGCTACTATAGAGACCCAAATGATTCATAAAAGACTTAGAGTCTTTTTAAATTCTGTACGAAGCACCTACAATGTCGTTCCCGTCCCGCCGAGACAAAATTTCTAAACACGTTCTCAAAGAAACAAAAAATAAGCAATTCAAAAGTTAAGCACTCCCTAACATTTTTATACAAGCAGGTCTGAGGAATCATTTGGTCCATAGTAGCAACAATAGCGAATGTAATCGATGCGAATTAGTAGGAGTTAGGAATTGATTCCTTACTCCTACTTTGAGGCTCGATAGGCAGTGAGACCTAAGGCTCACGCCGGTACAGCTATTGTAGCTACTATAGAGACCCAAATGATTCATAAAAGACCTGCGTTCTGTTTACCAAAGCACAAAAAAAGAGTTAGGCACCAGCCTAACTCTTTGGAATTTCTCAAAATTATTTTTTAGTTTCTTTGAAGACAACGTGTTTACGTAATTTTGGAGAATATTTTTTTAATTCTAAACGCTCTGGATTGTTACGTTTGTTTTTGCTTGTTAAGTATAAACGTTCACCTGTTTCAGCACATTCTAATAAAATGTTGATACGCATGGATGACACCTCTCATTCAATTTATTTCATTAACTCATTGAGTTTCATACTGGTATATATTAACAAATGCCGTTCGCTTTGTCAATTCACAATACCACGGATTTAAAAAATTTATTCTTATAAAACTTTTTGAATCCAACCTTCTGGAGCTTCTACGTCCCCATACTGAATTCCTACTAGTTCATCATATAAACGTCTTGTTACTGGCCCCACTTCTGTTTCTGAATAGAACACATGGAAGTCATCCCCATTTTGAATTCCACCAACCGGAGAAATAACTGCAGCTGTACCACAGGCTCCTGCTTCAGCAAAAATATCTAATTGATCGACATACACATCTGCTTCTTTTACAGTCATTCCTAAACGGTGCTCTGCTAACCATAGTAGTGAATATTTCGTAATACTTGGTAAGATAGATGGAGAGTATGGTGTAATAAATTGATTATCTTTTGTAATTCCGAAGAAGTTTGCAGCTCCTACCTCTTCAATTTTTGTATGTGTCAATGGATCAAGGTAAATACAGTCACTGAAATGACGTTCTTTGGCTTCTTTACCTGGCAGCAAGCTTGCTGCATAGTTCCCGCCGACTTTAGCAGCCCCTGTACCTACGTGTGCTGCACGGTCGTATTCAGAAACGATGAAGTTTGTTGGTGTTAATCCACCTTTGAAATAAGCTCCTACTGGCATTACAAAGATTGAGAAAATATATTCCGTTGCTGGACGAACCGCTACATTGTTTCCAACCCCAATCATGAACGGACGGATATATAAACTTCCTCCAGTTCCGTAAGGTGGTAACCATTGTTCGTTTGCCTTTACCACTTTTTTCACAGCTTCTACAAAGCGTTCTTCAGGGAATTCAGGCATGAGTAATCGACGGCAAGAACGAGCCATACGAGCTGCATTTTGATCCACACGGAATAAGTTAATGCTGCCATCTTTACAACGGTATGCTTTTAACCCTTCAAAACATTGTTGTCCATAGTGAAGTGCTGTCGCTGCTTCATCTACTTTTAATACATTATCTTCAATCAATGCGCCTTCATCCCACTGTCCATCTTTGTAATAACTGATGAAGCGTAAGTCTGTCTTAATATAATCGAATCCTAAATTATTCCAATCTAAATTTACTGTATTTGTCATATTGACCCCTTCTTTCCTAAATTAATTACTCGACTACTTTATACTCTCCGGTGAGACTATCCATCTCCTCTAGCTTATGGTCTTTAGCATGATATCTAAAAAATCCATAAATTGACGTCGAAGAACGTTCCTCATGTCGAATTTGTAAATCGATGGTATCGCTTGTTTGAGCTTGAATAATAATGTCATAGTTCTCATTTAGAACGACTTTCTTTCTTTTTTCAATCTCTGCAATCGCTTGTTTCGCAAGTGTATTTCCACTTTTTTGTTCTACTGTAGTTTTTTGTTCTACAGTGGTTGTTTCAACCTCAGAAGAATCTGTTGTATCTGGAGATTTTGTCGTATTTCTACTTTTTCTCCTTTGGACTCTGTTGTTGAAGACTGATTATTGGAAATTTGAACACCCGGAGCAGAATTATCTGCTGTTTGTCCTGACCTATGTGAACAAGCTATTAATGTTAATCCCAAAAATGTAAATACTAGTCCTTTTATGATATTTTTGCTCATTCATACACCACCTTTCACATTTTTTTATTATTCTATCATAATTTTTTTCTGAAAAAGTATTTCATTTCACATTATTGTAATTATATTGAAAAAAAGCAGATCATCTATTTTATAAAAGGACTTTGTTTCCGATAAAAAGGTCCCTATCATCGAATACAACTGATGATAGGACCTTTCCCGTGAATATTATTGTTTTTCTTTAATTTCTTCCACGTAATTATAGACCATATGTCCTGCTTGTCCGCCATCTCCAACAGCTGTTGTGATTTGACGTAATGTTTTTTGACGAACATCGCCGACTGCAAAAATCCCAGGAATAGAAGTTTCCATTTGCTCGTTTGTCACGATCCAACCTTCTGCATCTGTGATATTTAAGTCTTTAAATGGATCTGAAACTGGTAAAAGTCCCACATAGATAAAGACACCATCCGCATCATGCGTAGTTACTTCGCCTGTATTTACATCTTTTACGCGAACGCCTGTGATTTTAGAACCGTCTCCTACGAATTCTTCAACGGTTGAATTCCATAAAAAGTCGATTTTTTTCATTGGCGAATGCTCGGTCTTGCAATACTTTTTGTGCACGTAATTGATCGCGACGGTGAACGATAGTCACGCTTTTCCCGAATTGTGTTAAATACGTTCCTTCTTCAACCGCTGAGTCTCCTCCACCAATCACGAAGATTTTCTTATCTTTGAAGAACGCTCCATCACAAACTGCACAGTAAGAAACCCCACGTCCAGCGTACTCTTCTTCACCAGGAACTTCTAATTTACGGTGATAGGAACCAGTCGCAATCACTACTGCATATGCATAGTAAGTTTTTTTACCAGCAGTAATCACTTTAACGTCTCCGTCTAGCTCGATTTTAGACACTTGGCCATAAGCATATTCTGCACCGAATTGCATTGCACCTTTATACATATTGTCCGCTAATTCTGGCCCAGAAATTGTAGGGAAACCAGGGTAATTTTCTACATCTGAAGTATTTAATAATTCTCCTCCAGGAACACCTTTTTCTAAAATTAACGTTTTTAAATTCGCACGAGAAGTGTAAAGTGCCGCTGTCATCCCACCAGGGCCACTTCCGATAATGACTACATCATAAATTGTTCTTTCTTCCATCAGAGATTCTCCTTTGTATAAACTAAGAGCGCTGAGACATAGTCCAACGCTCTCCTTCCATTTCAGTTTAAAATACGAACATCAATTGGGCAACTTTATTGCTCACTAGTATTTCCTTCTAGTTTCTTCCCTAATGCAATCACGTATTCTTTTAAGCTATCTTTGATTTCTGGATGTTCCAATCCGAAATTCAATACTCGTCTTCATGAATCCAAACTTATCCCCCACATCAAAGCGTTCGCCTTTAAATTGTTTAGCAAACACTCTTTGTGTTAAGTTCAATGTATCAATGGCATCTGTTAATTGAACTTCTCCTCCTGCACCAGGTTCTTGCTTTTTCTAAAATTCTCAAAAATTTCTGGTGTTAATAAGTAGCGTCCGATAATCGCTAAATTACTTGGTGCTTCTTCAGGTTTTGGTTTTTCAACGAAACGACGAACATTGTACAATCCATCTTCTACTTCACTTTCTGGATCGATAATTCCATATTTATACGTTTCTTCATGAGGCACTTCCATCACAGCAATATTTGAAGCATGAGTTCTTTCGTAGCCTTCAATCAATTGTTTGGTTAAAGGAACTTCGTCACGCATAATATCATCCCCAAGCATGATCACAAAGGGTTCTCCTCCGACAAAGGCTTTTGCTTGAAGTACCGCATCTCCTAATCCTTTTGGATAGGATTGACGAACAAAGTATAAGTTAATTCCTGTTGTTTCTTGAACGAGTTCTAATAACTCTTTCTTTCCTTTGGCTTCAAGGTTTGACTCTAATTCGATGTTTGAGTCAAAATGATCCTCAATTGGACGTTTGCTCTTACCAGTCACAATTAAAATATCTTCAATTCCTGATGCTAGAGCTTCCTCTACAATATATTGAATCGTAGGTTTATCCACGATTGGTAACATTTCCTTTGCCATCGCTTTAGTTGCTGGCAGGAAACGAGTTCCGAGTCCTGCAGCAGGGATGACTGCTTTTCTCACTTTTTGCATCTGTTTGTCCTCCGATCAGCTTATTGGTGTTCTTTGATGGATGCTTCTGATTTGTATTCACGACCCATTAGGCATTGGATTTCTTTCACGAACATCATGTCCGTTATATAACACATTGTAAACAGCAGTTGTAATTGGCATTTCAATATTCTTTCTCTTTTGCTAATGCATATACTGCTTTACAGGTTTCTACACCTTCAACAACCATTCCCATATTTTCTAGAAATCGTTGGAAGTGGAATTCCTTTCCCAATTTGATCCCCACATCTCCAGTTACGAGAATGAATACTTGTACAAGTGACAATTAAGTCTCCTACCCCACTCAGTCCAATAAAAGTCAGCGGATCTGCTCCAAAAGCAACTCCAAGACGACTGATCTCTGTTAATCCTCTTGTCATCAAGGCCGCTTTTGCATTATCCCCATAGCCTAGACCATGAAGAGCACCTGCTCCAACCGCAATCACGTTTTTAAGTGCAGCTCCCATTTCAACCCCAACGCAATCAGTATTCGTATATACTCGGAAAAATGAATTGCTGAATAGTTTTTGTACGTATTTTGCAGACTCTATATTTTCACACGCAGCAGTAATCGTCGTAATATCGCGTCTAGAAACTTCTTCCGCATGACTTGGCCCAGATAACACTACGATATCCTCGTAGCGATCACGATCCAATTCTTCTGCTAAAATTTCTGAAATACGTTTATAGGTTTCCTGCTCCAGCCCTTTACTTGCATGAATGATCATCGGTTTATTCTTGAGCAGGTCATTTAATTGCTTAGCCACTATACGAATCGCTTTTGTTGGAAGTACAAATAAAATCGCATCCACATCTTTTACCGCTTCTGCTAAATCTAAGTAACCTCTAATCGAAGGATCTAAGAAAACCCCAGGTAAGAAATGTTCATTCGTATGGCGCTCATTAATTTCTTTAATTTGAGCTTCATTATTTCCCCAAAGACGAGCCTCATGTTGGTTTTCTGCTAGCACCATCGCTAATGCAGTCCCCCAAGAACCAGCTCCTAAAATGGCGATTTTTTTCATATCAAAACTCCTTTACACTTTTCCAAACAATATTGGAGATTGTGGATTATCGATAGAGACATAATCCGGAACCGCTGGCACTCGTCGTCTTCTTACAACAACCAGACCAATTCCTAATAGGAATAATACGATTGAAACTAGTTGAGAAATTCTAATGACGTTAAACATCCAGAGGCTATCTGTACGCATTCCTTCGATGAAGAAACGACCAAATGAATACCAAATTAAATAGCCAGCCGCTATTTCTCCTACCTTTACCCCTTTACGTCTGCGTAGATAGAATAAAATAAGAACTCCGACAAACGACCAAAGTGATTCATATAAGAACGTTGGTTGGTAATAAGCTCCATTGATATGCATTTGTTCAATAATGAAGTTTGGTAAATGCAATCCTTCTAAGAAAGCACGGGTTGTAACCTCTCCATGAGCCTCTTGATTCGTAAAGTTCCCCCAGCGACCAATTGACTGAGCCAGCAATACAACAGGAGCCAAAATATCAAGAAGTAACGCAAAAGAAACTTTCTCTTTTTTAGCAAACCAATAGACCGTTGCAGCCCCTGCAATGACTCCCCCGTAAATTGCAATACCACCATGCCAAATTTGAATAATTTCGGCTGGATTTGCTAAATAATATTGCCATTCAAAAAGAATGTAATACAATCTTGCTCCAACAAATCCAAGTGGAACTGCCCAGAATACCAAATCAATGATAAAATCTTTTCGATATCCTTTTCTGGTAGCTTCCCTATCTGCTAAAGTCGTTGCTAAATAGATTCCAAAGGCAATAATAATGCCATACCATCGTACTTGTAATCCTCCAATTTCAAAAGCAATTGGATTAATGGTCAAAGCCATTTCTAATAAATTCATTTACTGTTTACTCCTAAACTTCTTTATTTTCTTCAATCAATTTAGATAATCGATTGGTAAAGTTTTCTGTAGCATCAAAGCCCATTTTTTTAGCGCGGAAGTTCATACAGGCTACTTCAAGAATAATCGATACATTTCGACCTGTCTTCACTGGAATACGAATTTTAGGAATTTCAACTCCTAAAATTTCGACATTTTCCATATTTCCACCTAATCGATCGTATTTCTTATCAGGGGTCCAATTTTCAAGATGAACCACTAAGTCTACTTGCTTAGAATCTAAAATAGCTCCTGCTCCAAATAGCGTCATCACATCAACAATTCCAACACCACGAATTTCAATCAAATTGTTTAAAATCTCTGGCGCTTCACGATTAAGGTTAATTCATCGTATTGATACAGTTCTACACGGTCATCCGCAACAAGACGATGTCCTTTTTGAACCAATTCTAAGGCCGTTTCTGATTTACCCACTCCACTTTCACCAGTGATAAGTAATCCAATCCCAAAATACATCTAGTAGTACCCCATGCATTGAGAAACGTTCAGCTAGTCTACCTTCTAAGAAATTTGTCACACTACTAGAAACCTGAGTCGTTTTAGAAGAAGCCTGTAAGATAGGAATCTGTGCTTTTTCTGCTGCTTCAATAAGCTCTTTTTGGCGGTTCTAATTTACTGAGAATAATAAAAACATGGCGTATCTGGGTTTACAAAGACGTTCCATCACTTCATATCTCGAATCCCTTCGAATCCATCTCATGCCACAAAAGACGTTTCAGTTCGTCCTAATAACTGAATTCGTTCCGATGGATAGAAAATTTAAAAATAACTGCTAATTCTAATCCCGGTCTTGAAATTTCACTTGTAACGATTGGATCTATCAAGATACTCTTCTCCATAAATTGGTTTTAAAGTGAATATTTCTTTGATTAACTCTCTCACCGTAACACGTTTTCATATATCCCTCATTTTCTTTCATTCCTTTCTACTATACCATATTTTAGCGCTTTTTCTTGTACGGTTTTAGAATTTTATTAAACATTTCCCTTCTATTCTCAAATTCAATCTAAACCAATATTTTCTAAAAATCGAGAACTTTTTTGAACTATTTCTATACTTTTCTATATAATAAAGTTCAGTTTCTGAATAGGAGGAAACATAAAAATGGTATTTTATTCATATGATTTTCTAAAAAGTAAAGTACAACAAATCGATTATATTCAACTTGGATTGATTCTATTTGTCATTGCAGTTTTAGCAATTGCTCTCTACCGATATTTTAAAAACAAACAAGATACAAAATTCCGCGAATTAGCATTAATCGCAGTCATCGGTATTCTAATACTGGCTGGTTCTAAGATTTCTGACTTACAATCTTCTAAAAATTCAGAAAACCAATACTCCGGAGCTCTTCGTTTTGTCGAAACGATTGCTTCAGACTTACACGTCAATAAAGAAGACATTTATATTAATACAGAAGCCGCAAAAGATGGTGCCATTGTAAAAGTTGGGGATCAATTCTATCGCGTATTAACAGGTGATAGCCCTGATCATTACCTACTTGAAAAAATGGAAGTACATAATCCAAAAGTGACGATTAAGGAGGCTGAATAATTTGAACTTTTCATATATCGATGTCGCAATCAAACTTGCGCTTGGTCTATTATCATTAATTGTTGTTATTAACTATACAGGAAAAGGGAATCTGGCTCCTACATCTGCCAGTGACCAAGTTCAAAACTATGTACTCGGGGGAATTATCGGGGGTGTGATTTACAATCCATCCATTACAATCCTACAATACTGCATCATTCTATTAATATGGTTTGCTTTAGTATTATCACTTCGTTGGATGAAAACAAACAACAGTAAAGTGAAAAAAATGATTGACGGGGAACCATTACAATTAATTAAACGAGGAAAAATGGATGTTGAAAATGTCCGCCTAGCCGGTCTATCAGCACAAGAAGTAGCCTTTTAAATTACGTGCACAAGGCGTCTACTCCATTCGTGATGTAAAAAGTGCCATTTTAGAGCAAAATGGACAATTAATTCTTACGAAAACTGGAGAAGAAAATCCAAAATATCCTCTCATTACAGATGGAGTTATTCAACATAACATTTTAGAAGTTATTGATAAAACTGAAGAATGGGTGATGGAACAACTTGCTGCCCAAGATATTCAAGATCCTTCTGAAGTATTCCTTGCAGAATACAATAACGGTCAATTGACGGTTGTAAAATATTAATTGAAGTCAACAAAAAAGCGCCTTTACAAGGCGCTTTTTTGTTGCATTAATCAATTAGATTTTCAACAAAGCGTTGGAAAATCGTTAATAGAATGCTCACCACTAAGGTAATCAGCGGACTTGAAAATGAGAATCCCGGTCCGACAAACCATGATGTAATACTTAACATCATCGCATTTAACACAAAGCTAAAGCATCCAAACGTTACAATCGTTACTGGCAATGTTAAAAGGAATAAAATCGGTTTAACAAATAAGTTTAGTACCGCAAGAACGATACTTGCAATAAGCGCTGCTACCCAGTTTGTAACGATAAATTGTGGAACAAACCATGCAATTACCAAAAATCCTAATGTATTAATGGCAATTTTTTTAGTAAATGACACTAAAAATCACTCCAATCATCATTATCCTCATCTTCTACTTTTCGAGCAGTTTTACGAGGACGATTATTTCTAGAAGTATAGTAGTAAGTATCTTGTCGATTATGACGACGATACTCAGAACCCCCTTCTGGAATTATGATAGCAAGTAATATATAGAGGAAGATTGGAAAACCAGTCCAACAAAAAATCAAGAATAGAACACGAACAATTGTTGGATCTACTTCAAAGTATTCCGCAATTCCTCCCATTACTCCACAAAAAATTCGGTTATTTCTGGATCTTCTCAACTTTTTCATTTTATTTATCCCTCTTTCTTACTATCTGTCTTTGATTGTAGCTGATTTACATGAATATTACCAGTTGTTGTTTCTGCAACTACTTGTGGCATAAATTCTTTTTGCTTACAAATCACTGCTGTTCTTTCTGTTAAATCTTTTCTTTGTTTAATGACTTCAAAGATCGTTTCATCAAAGTGGAGACTTCCTAGAGATGTTTCTAAATTCGCTTCTAAGCCTAATTCTTCGGCTAAACTAATTTTTACATTCCCATTTGCTGTCTCAACATCCACTTTTTTCGTTTGTGGACTAGTAATTTCTACTTTAATATTACCATTTACCGTTTCAAATTTTGCTCCACGGAATTCTCCTTCTAAGCTAATATTTCCGTTCACCGTTTCAGAAACGATATCTTTAAAATCTAATTGTTCATATTTTAGGTTCCCATTGACAATTTCAGACTCTAATAAAACCCCTGTGACATCTTTTAGGAAAATATTTCCGTTATTACTTTCTAAGTAATAATCTTTCCCTTTTAATTCTTTTAGATGAAGCGTTGTGTTTAAGCCTTTCATTGAAACATAATCATATTCTTTTTCTGGTAAAGAGATGGTCCAATCGCAGTAAACTTGTTTACTCAAGCTCTTAATAAAGATGGTATCTTCATCTACCTCAACTTTTACACGGTCTCTAATATACGATTCCGCATCGAAATATTCTTCATCTTGAGAGGCTACTCGGCATTCTCCTTCAATTGTCATTTCATTTCCTGGAACTGACTTCACACGGATAATTCCGTTTGCGACTTTAAAATCAAGGATACTTGCTTCATCAATGACTTGGTGGAAATGATAAGGAACTTTCTTACCATTTTTTGCTTGTGTATACGGTTTGTTGACTTCTACAGAGTTTATAACAGATTGAACAGTAGCTGCAATCGAATCTGTAAATTTAGCAGCCCATGAAGTAATGCTTCCTGCTGTTCTTCTTGTTTTTTCTTCCCAGTCTGTTTCTTTTACTTTTTTCTTCGCTTTTTGAATGGTTTCTTCCCATTCTTCTTTTTTCTTTGCCTTCATTTTTTCATCAGCTTTTTTCTTTTCTTGAAGTAAGCTCTTATATTGATTACTTAATTGCTCCGCTTCTTCTTCTAATCGAACGAGTTCCATTTCTTCATCTACTGTTAACGATTCTAATTGGCTCGCTGTTCTGATTTCGTCAATTCGACGATCAATTTCTTTTGTTCGTTTTAAAATTGTCTGAATGGCTTCGTCTGTCTGATCACTTTCTGCTGAAAACTTAGTGAACGCACTTGCCACGCCTTCCATAATAGAATCCAATTGACTTGTTGTAGGTTGTTCTTTCTCTTCTACTGCCTTGTCTCCCATTTTTTCTAAAAGGACCACTGCTTCTTCTGCTGAAATAATACCTTTATCTACTAGTTCTAAAATTCTATCTTTTTGGTTCATTATTTTCTTCCCCCTTAAAATTTAGGCGTTTCTTGATTACATCCTTAGTGTAAAGGAAGTTAAAAATAAAAACATAGGTCCTAAGGTTGATTTTTATCCCAAACTTCTCTAAACCTAAAGTTGTATTCTAAATAAGTCTTCACTCTTTCTTTATCTTGCGCTACTGCTGTTTTGTTGATACACTTTGAATACAGTTTATAGTAGGAGTTGGAAGGAATTTGATAAAGAAGACCGTTACATTAAAATCGCATGAACGACTTGATCGACTCGAGAAAGAAAATATCGATATTATCCAAAGTCGCGAAGTGTTCTCTTTTTCTTTGGATGCAGTCCTTCTAGCCGATTTTGCAACTATCGCAGAGCGTAGAAAGGCAACCATCGTCGACCTCTGCTCAGGTAATGGAGCAGTAGCATTTCTACTTAGTTATAAAACCACTAATCCTATTACCGCTGTTGAGATTCAAGAACAACTCTATGATATGGCAATGCGCACCACTCAACTAAATGGTTTAGAAGACCGCATTACTTTTTATTCATCAGGACATTCGAAATTTTAAAAGGGTATCATCCCCAAAGATTCGGTCGATTTCATCACTTGTAATCCACCTTATTTCAAGGTAAAGGAAACCAATCTGACAAATCTCAAGGAGGCCTATACGATTGCTCGTCATGAAGTGCACCTTCCACTAGAAGATCTACTTTCAACTGTTTCTGGGCTTTTGAAGATGAAAGGAAAAAGCCTATCTTGTTCATAGACCTGACCGATTGAGCGATATCTTAACAGAAGCAAGGAGGCACAGACTGGAAGCTAAACGTGTCCAATTTGTATATCCGAAAGAAGGAAAAAGACAGCAATATTGTCCTTATTGAATTAATGAAGGACGGCCTTCCTGGTGGACTCAAGGTGTTGCCACCGATTACTGTTTTCAACGAGCAACAAGAATATACTGAAAAAATCAGAAGTATCCTCTGGGGGGACAAAGCATGAGTCAATTCTTTATGTATGTCCTACTCTGTAAGGATCAAACCTTTTACACCGGCTATACCGTTAATTTAGAAAAAAGAATCGCAACGCATAATGCTGGTAAAGGTGCCAAATATACAAGGATGAGAACCCCCGTCACACTGCTTTATGCTAAAGAATTCGACACAAAACAAGAAGCGATGAAAGCAGAAGCAGCGTTCAAAAAGTCCTCTCGCCCCAAAAAAGAAATATTTCTACAAACGATTGGCGCAAATGTCACTCGTCCAGTGATTATCTATTTAGAAGGAGACAAGCAAGATGAGACAAAAGAGTTATCGGACTGAAGGAATTGGCAAACTTTTCCTTGTCCCTACTCCCATTGGAAACTTAGAAGATATGACATTCCGCGCTGTGAATACTCTACGAGATGTGGATTTAATTCTAGCCGAAGATACACGTCATACACAAAAATTACTCAACCACTTTGAAATTGAAACTCCGCAAAAGAGTTTTCATGAACATAATACGCAGGAACGCATCCCTCAAGTGATTGAGTGGCTCCAAGAAGGAAAAAAGATTGCACAAGTGAGCGATGCAGGAACCCCTTCAATCAGCGACCCTGGATTTGAACTGGTTCAAGCCTGTGTCGAAGCCTCTATTCCTGTCATCCCCCTTCCAGGAGCAAATGCTGGGATTACGGCTTTGATTGCCAGTGGACTCGTTCCACAGCCTTTTTACTTCTATGGATTCTTACCTCGAAAGAAAAAAGGAAAAAAATCGAAAGCATTAGAACAGTTACGCACTCATAGCGAGACCGTCATCTTATACGAATCACCGTTTAGACTAAAAGATACGTTTTTGGCCATTCAAATCGTTTACGGGGAAAGTCAACCCGTTGTTCTCTGCCGTGAGTTAACCAAAAGTTATGAAGAGTTCATTAGAGGTACTGCTTCTCAACTTGTTCATTTACTCCAGGAAGAAGAACTGAAAGGTGAATGTTGTATTTTGATTGGTCATAAAAATCCTCAAGAAGTGACAACAGCACTATCTGGAAGTGATGAAGAGAACATTCCAGACGCTTCTCTTTCGATTACTCAACAAGTGGAATGGTTTATGGACCAACAACAGTTATCACAAAAAGAAGCCATCAAAGCTGTCGCAAAACATCTTGGTCTCAAAAAACAAGACGTGTATAAGGAAGTTCATTCTCAGTAGAATGCTTCGACAAAAATACCGCCCAAGCACACACATCCTGCTTGGGCGGTATTTTATACTACGATAAATTTAAATACATTGAAAGCCGTCATTAGAAGAAGAACCATCATAAGTCCTAAATAAAGTCTTTCAACCGTTTCATGGCTTAATCTAGCTTGAATCTTCGTTCCAATCCAACCACCTAGGACTGCAAATATCGCAATTGCTAGAATGATAAAAGAGACGGAATGATAGTTTTCAAAGTCACGAATCACCGTTGTCATCTTGATAATTTGTGCAAAGAAAATCATCACAATCGAATAGGCCGCAGCTTCTTTTGCTTTCATGGAGAAGAAGTATACCATTAAAGCAATATTGAGTGGTCCCCCTCCGATTCCTAAATAGACAGAAATGATTCCAACGCATAGACCAATAGTGATAATGGCTATTAGATTCGAAACCGTTAATGTTTGAATCTTCTCTTTGTTCAGAGTGAATAAAATAATCCCTCCTAATAACACAAATAAAATAATGGATTGAGTGATACTGACAAATTGATTTCCCATCATTTCAACAGCTTGGAGAAACACAATATCTCCTATTTTCCCACCGATAATGGAGCCAAATGCCAGTCCAAATACAATGTGTTTATCCACTTGAAAACCTAATTTACTTCTCTTGTAAATAGAGACTAAGCACATTGTAAAGACTGCCACCGTAGAATACACGCTAATCATACTCGTCGTGTCCATTCCCACAACATCAAAGGCAGGTTTGATGATAATTCCACCACCTAATCCGGTAATGGCTCCAATCATTGTGGCACATAAACAATGATGCTATAAATAATGAGTTGCATTTATTGCCCTCCGAGCGGTCGAATACATCTAAATCCTAAATGACTCGCTGTAGAATTCCAAGGAGAACCATTTCTTGCTGCAACACGGTATCGATTGCAATAAGAACAATGACATAAGAACGAGCCACCTCGAATGGCATACTCTACCTCAAGATTTAGAGGAGCTTCGGCATTTGCCTCAATATCTTCAAAAGGAATTCCGCGATGATTTATGCACCACTCCCATACATTCCCAATCATTTGATATAAGCCGTATCCATTAGGTTCAAAACTCTTTACAGGAGCCGTTCCTAAAAAGCCATCTAATTCACTATTTTGATTTGGAAACTCTCCTTGCCAAGTATTCGCATGGTATTTTCCATCTTGTTCAAGTTCTTCTCCCCATGGATACTGAGTGGACGTTCCACCACGCGCCGCATATTCCCACTGTGTTTCGGTTGGAAGTTGAACCCCAGCCCACTCGCAATAAGCCAACGCATCTTTAAGAGAAACATGAACAACTGGATGATTTAATAGATTTTCAATCGATGACTCTGGTCCAAAAGGATGCTTCCAACAAGCCCCAGGAACCAACAGCCACCATGGAGAACCCGATACATGAGAATAGTTTTCTCTTTTCTCTGGAGAGACAAGCAAATGAAATACGTAAGAATCCCCGATAAGTTCTGCTGTTGTTTGATAGCCTGTCTCATCGACAAATCGTTTGAACTCTTCATTTGTTACAGTGGTCTCAGCCACTTCATATGCTTGAACTTCTTTTATCACGCAAGGAGATTCGTGATCTTCAATAAATCCTCTATTTTCAGTATCCCCCATTTGGAAAGTGCCTGCTTTTAAAGGAATATAGTTCATGCTACTCTCCTCCTTTTAATGTAGACACAATTTTCTCTAATGGAACTGGGCAAAGTTTGCCTTCTTGAACAAATCCTTCTTCTCGTCCTTCCAAATAACGAGCGAGTTTCACTTTAAATTCATGAATCAATGAAGTATATTTTTCTTCAGCAATCAGATTCCATTTTTCATTTGGATCTTCCGTCATATGGAATAATTGGAACTCGTTTGTCACAGGGAACCATATAAATTTCCATTCATCGGTCAAAATATATTGGCTTGAATCAACGCCTAGGCTATGTTCTCCGTGGAATTCGTTTCGCCAACCAGCAAATTCACCAAATAATAATTGACGTACACTCTTTCCGTCCGTTTGTACGGTATTGCCTGTTGCTAACTCAACAAGTGACGGGAATACGTCCTGAATCTTGATGAGTTGTTTAACACTCTTCTTAGTCCCAGCGATTAAGTTACCTGGGTCGAAAATGAAAGCAGGAATCTTGATACTTCCTTGGTATGGATACCCTTTTCTGAATAAATAATGTTCCCCTAATTGATCCCCGTGGTCACTCACAAACCAAAAAATCGTATTCTCTAATAAATCAAACTCTTCCACTGCTGTTAGGAAGCGGCTTAATTGATTATCGATATGGGTGATTAACGCATAATACGCAGCAATCATTCGCTTTTGAGCATCTTTAGGAATTTTGCCACGTTTCGCATAGAGACTTGGAATTTTTTCTTCCAATTTTTCCCAGTTTCCGATATGTAAATCTAGGTTTTCATCCAGCTTTTGCATATATAAATCAAAGAAGTATTGAGGAGGATTTAGCGGAGCATGAGGTTTCTCAAACGACATCTTCAAGAAAAACGGAACGCTTGGGTCACGTCTCTTCAAGAAGCGAATACTCTCGCTGACAATCCAATTCGTTGGATGATATTTTTCTGGCCCAATCAAATGGACGAACATCCCAAGAATTACAGTTTGCTCCATCATCAATGATATCTGCATCGCTTCCAAGTTCTTTTTTTATCCAGTCTAAATAATCACTCGAATGTTCAAACGTTTCCCCATACGCTTTATTGTACTTACGGTCGACATGTAAATACCCATCATGTAAGAGAACATGATCAAATCCTAATCGTTTACGACTTGGATACACATGCATTTTCCCGATACATTCCGTTTGATACCCTAAATCTTTAAAGGTTTGAGGAAGGGTGTTCGTATAGTTCCAAGGGACTTCATCCTCATAACCCACTCGACCATTCGAAGCTTGATCCATCCCTGTTAAAAGGGCTGCTCTTGCCGGTACGCAACTTGGTACTGGTGAATAAGCATTTTCAAAGTTATAGCCCATACTAGCCATCATATCTAATGTTGGTGTAACCACTAAATCATCTTCGCGGTTTATCGACAATGCATCGGAACGCATTTGATCCACGACAATTAAGATGACATTTGGTTTCTTATCTTGTCTTACCATTTTTTTATCCTCCATCTATAAAACAAAGTCACTCTTATTATAACAAAAGAGCCTATCCTTCGATAGGCTCTCTTGATGACTTTATTGGTATTTTCTATGACTATCTTGCTTTCTTCCAAGATTTAATGTTCACCAAATAAGATTTCGGTGCAAAACATGCAATTCTCGTCATTTTCTCTACGTTTTCCATAATATAAATTACAAATATGGAACCCTTGATTATAAATATTTCTCTAAATTAATCACAGATTGACTACGTTCTTTTTTCTCAACGACTTGATTCGAGATGTGCGTGCTTGAATTCATCGCATCCAAGCGATCTTTCAAGTGGTGATTTTCCATAATCAAATTATGATTTTCTTCTATGACCTTTTGTAATTCTAAAGAAATCTGCTCTAACTCATGCAGTTGCAATAATGTTTGTTTCGTTAATTTCTCGATTCGATCATATAACTGTCTATTTGGCATTCACGCACCTCCTCTTTCTTCATTTTGGGATTTGTAAAACCCATTGTTCTAATACAGCCTGAACTCCTACATTGGATTGTATTTTGGAGAGAGCCTTCGTCATTTTTTCGTGTTCTTGAATCCATTGCTTCACACTCAGTTTTCCAGCAATGGTTTTTACGGTTGCTATCTTATCACTTTGAATCAGTTGCCCTTCTAACCCTTGCGCACAAAGAAGTGCATCACGTATATAGAGTTGCAATAACGTTAAAAATTGCTCACTTTCCACTTTAGAAACTAACAGCGGAAGAACTTGCGATTGAATCGTAATAAAAGCCATCGCTCGATTCGTAAAGATACGAACAAACCAATTCCAACTTTCTTGACGGATTTGTCCAAAGCTTTCACTCTCCAACAATAATACAGCTTGATCAGCACTATTAGTTAACTGTGATACTAGTTGAGCGGTTGCATTAGAGGCCCCTTTTTCCTTTAAAAGCCCATTCACTGTGTCCTCTTGATTGGATTGAAACCTGATAATTTGGCAACGAGATTGAATGGTAATAAGCACCTTGCTTAATTGCTCCGTCAATAAAATAAAGTGAATGTTTCCTGTCGGTTCTTCTAAAAATTTTAGTAAGCTATTGGCAGCACCTGGAGTCAATGTATCTACCGCATGAATTACACAAATAATCGCACTCGATTCCATTGCTGTTTTGGTTAATTGCGACTTTAAGGAACGGATTTGATCTACTTTAATCGTAGTCCCTTCTGGCTCCACAACGATATAATCGGGAAAGTTTCCATGCTCAATTCGCAGACAATGTTCGCAAACCTGACAAGCACCTTCTCCAACGCTTCGATTCGTACAGTTTAGTATTTTAGCAATTTCTTTCGCCATTTCTGATTTTCCAATCCCTTTTGCTCCTTCAAACAAATAGGCATGGCTAAGTTGCCCATTATCAATGGTACGAATAAATGCTTCTTGCATCTTTCATCTTAGAAACGTAAGAATGAGTCTACTGGTAAAACAAATACCGTAGCCCCACCTACTCGAACAGAAACTGGTGTAGCAATTGCGCTATCTAACATGCTATCAATATGAACAGGAGGAATTGTCATTTGTTCACGTGATTGGCAGTTTTCTTTAATGATGTCCAATGCTTCATCCACTCTTTCTTCTTCGATACCGATTAGGAAAGTCGTATTTCCTGCACGTAGGAATCCCCCAGTTGTTGATAGACGAGTGGCACGAATATTAGCTTGTGCGAACTCATCTCCTAATAAATGTGCATCTTTATCTTGTACAATAGCAATTAATAATTTCATTTTTCATTCTCCTATCTTGTAAAATAATTTGGGTAACGTTCTACTAACACTTTGAAACACTCATTAACCACTTCTTCAATCGTTTGAGTCGCATCAATGGAAACCATTCTTTCAGGGTATTTCTCTAGTAACGCTAAATACCCTTCTCGAACCATCGTATGGAAACTCAAACCTTCTTGGTCTAATCGATCAAACTGACGATTGCCTCTTGCTTTATGAATTCGCTCTAAACCAACTTCGGCAGGCACATCTAAATACAGTGTCGTACTCGGCGAAAGTCCATCTGTGGCAAATCGATTCAGTTCAGCTACTTCCTCTACTCCAATGCCACGAGCAACCCCTTGATACACTAATGAGCTATCTACAAATCGGTCACAAAATACAATGTTCCCTTTTTCCAAATTCGGTAAAATACGATCTTTTAAAGTGCTGACGGCGTCCTGCTGCATATAAAATGGCTTCTGTTCTTTCGTCCATTTCGGTATTATTCACATCCAGAATCACTTTCCGAATATCTTCCGCAATACGACTTCCACCAGGCTCTCTTGTTGAAACGATATCCACTAAGGCATGTTTTTGTAACAAAGGAATCAGTTGATTGATGACTGTTGTTTTCCCAGCACCATCCGGCCCTTCCATTGTAATAAACAATCCTTCCATAGTTATCCTCCATCCCTTTCAATATCTTCTTTTTATTATACGCTATTTTCCTCTTATAATAAACCAAATTCCCATCAGATTTACCAGATTTCCATCCACTTTCTTCGCAAGATACAATATTTAAAGACACTGTGATTACGAAGAGGATTTGTCGGGTTCTTATAGTAGCAGTAAAAGGAAAAAGGATTAAAGGTGAATAAATGGGAGTTGGGGATTTATCCCTTACTCCCATTTTGAACTTTAAAGGTGAGAGACTACAGGCTCGAACCGGTCCCCTTTTACAGCTACTATAGAAGAATCTGCAAGGAATCGCAGTAATCACAAGCCTTAGGCTTGTATTTTTTAATATTGTGTCTATGCAAACAGGAACAGGGGCTTGTTTACAAACAAGCCCCTGTTCCTAGTTAAGTTTTATTACCGTTTCATCGATTTTGAGTACGGACGATTGTAATCCCATAGCAAGAGAAGTAATCCAGCTAAACCAACAAGCATTGTTGCAACGCCTTCTTTTCCAACCATCTGATGCCCCAAAATAACTACATAAAAGAATACCAACATCAATACGAAGCGGATCCAATTTTTTACTTTAGGATTCATGATATCTTCTCCCATCTAATTTCACTTGGCTCAAGTTCCACTGTTCTAGATACTCCTTCACCATCATAAACAAGTGTCGATTGTGCTTCATTCGTATTATTCACAATCGCATACACTCCTTTTTCAGGATAAGCATGTACTTCGACTAATGGATTACTTGCATACCATTTTGTTAATTCACTTTCTTTATTAGCTGCGTAGAATAACGCACGCATTAATAATCTTGTATTTTCTGGTGTGTATGGAAGTCCTGCGATGTAAACCCCACGACCTTTTCCGTAAGGGTTCGCTGCAAGATGGATTTCCCCGAATTCTTTTCCTTCGGCATTAGCTGGAAGAACGATTCCTTCTTCAACGCCACCTGCGCTCACTTTCGGATTGCTAAATTCAAGTACTTCAGTTGCACTCGTTAAGCCATACACGTTTTTAATATTTTCCCCAAAGTCAATCTTATGAACATCTTCAATATCTTCGATAATAAAGTGCTCTTTCAATTCTTTAGTAAAATATTTATCTGTTGAAAGACTATATCCCATTTCTCTTTCAACGCCCAAAATATCTCCAAGTTGGAAGAATCTTCCTTGGTGATGAACGGCTGTTGGTTCCCCAACTCCGATAAATCCTCCACCATTATACACGAATTCACGAATCCGTGTAATGAGTGTCTCATTCTTCCAAACCTCTCCACCGCTAAATGAAGTTCCGGCATCTCCCGCGTTGATGATGACATCGACACCTTCTGGAACTCCATCATGAATGATATCGTCAAAGCTGATGAAGCTTACGTCCACACTAGCTCCACTTAATGCTTCCATAATTCCAAGGTAAGAATAGATTTGTTTATATGGAAGTTCATGGGCAACCATATGTGATTGCCATGTTCTTAAACGACCCCATGCGTTTAAGATAGCTACTTTCAAACCAGTATATGGTTTTGTGTATTTAACGATATCGTAGATTTCTCTAAATTCATCTGTTACATGTTCAATGTAGTCAACAAATTTAGGGAATTTGTATGCAAGACTTAAATAACCACCGTATCCGATACGGTCTACAGGGTTACGCATGATTGCACGTCTTGCGGATAACCAGTTTTTATTGGCTTCAATCGTAGGATCATTGCCTTCACGGAATACATCTGGGAAGAAGTATGGTAAGAATCTTCCTTCTGTATATTTTACGTGTGGAATATCTGAAATCATACGAAGAGTTGCTCCGCCGCCGACAGAACCAACCACTGCATCTAATCCGATTTGTTCGAAGTATGGTCCATATGGTTCAGTTCCAATCCAGTTATCTCCTAAGAACATCATCGCTTCTTTACCAGCATCGTGTACTTCGTCGACTAGTTTTTTGGCTTCTCTGGCAACAAATGCTTGAATGAAGTCGATATAGTCTAAGTACGCTTTACTTGGTGTACGGAATGTTGAGTTATAGTACCCTTCATCCACAATATCTTCGGCTCTTAAGCGATAGCCTTTTTCCTTGGCAAAAGCTTCTAGCGCTGCGACTGAAACGCTAGCACCATATCCGAACCAGTCCACAAATTTTTCTTTGCCTAAGTTGTTGAAAATCAATGTGAAATGATAGAAGAACGTTGTGAAACGAACCACATCTGTATCCGGATTCTCTTTTAACCATTGTTTTAAATAATCATGCATAAATTGATTTGAATGCGGTCCACGTACATCAAAAGGAATATCGTGAGGAACATCTCCCCAGTTATTCGTAATATGATTGTACATTTGTGTTGGATCCCAAATCGCATACACTAAGAACGACACTGTATATTCATGGAAAGGATGTGTCCCTTCGATGGTAACCGTATTATTTTCTTGGTTAATCGACCAACGTTCTACCGGTACAACTTCTCCTGTTGTACGGTCAATGACTTCCCAATATTTTTTTGGATCATGCACATAATCCGGTTGAACTTGATCTTCAAAGTACCCTTCCATAAATGGAATCGTTAATGTTTCTTCAGTTGCTAACCAAAACTTAGACATCACGAAAATTTGTTGACACTCTTCCATATAATCTTTAATAAAATCATTGTGATTTCGTGCTACAAAATAAGTCGTATAAATTTTTGCGTCTAATTGTTTAGTGGCTTCATCAAGTTTTGTTCCATCACTATCACGAATGGCATCGGCACCCCAACGCTCGAGTAATTCTTTTGTTTGCTCTAAAAAATTAGATTCACTTGGTAGGGTTAAACGCCCTTTTGTTTTACCCATATACTCTCCTCCTGCGATGACGACTACTACTCTTTCGAGCCTCCCAATGTCATCCCTTGTGTTAATTTATTTTGAACTAAAATATATAAAATCAATGTTGGTAACATTACGATTACCATCCCTGCGTACATTTGACCATATTCTGCCGCACCACGTTGTGCTTGGAGTAAGTTCTTAAGTCCAACAGGAAGTGTTTGATTTTTACCTGGCATCAATGTCAAAGCAATAATGTATTCATTCCAGAAAGATAAGAAGTTAAACAAAATTACTGTGATAATACTTGGTCGTGCCATTGGTGTCATTACACGAAGCATTGTTGTGAAATATCCTGCGCCGTCGATGGACGCTGCTTCTTCAAAGGTTGTCGGTAATGTTTTGAAGAAATTCGATAATAAATAAATCGTGAATGGCAATGATGTCGCAGCATAGACAACAGCTAAGACAAAAATATTATTTAGGAAGAAGCCGTTAATTCCAAGCCCTTTTAGTCCTTTATCCCAGTCAAGTAACATTAAGAAGATTGGCACCACAATGTAGTTTACATTGATGAATAATCCACCTTTTAACAATGAATTCACGAATCGACTTCCTGGGAATTTATAACGAGCTAATACATAAGAAGATGGAATCGCCACTACTACTAAAATAACCAATGCTAAAGCCGTAACAATAACGGAATTGAGCAAGTAATCTCCCATTTTCGCCTTATTCCAAGCATCTAAAAAGTTTTGCCAGTAGAAACCTTCTGGCAAGGTCCATGGCGAACCATAAAATTCTCTATTTTCTTTAATAGAAGCTAAGAAGACCCATCCGACAGGTACAATAATACTAATCGCTAATGTAATTAGCGCAACATAGATGAAAGCCTTATAAAGCTTTTCAAATGAACGTGTTTGTCCTTTCATGATCTCCCCTCCTAGTATTCAAGAATATCGCGTTTCGTAATGTGACTTACGATACCGGATAATCCAAATGAGAATATAAAGACAACTACCCCGATAGCCATACCGTATCCGTATGAAGAGTTTGTATAAGCTTGTTTGAACATGTAGCTTAAGAACACTTCCGTAGATCCGTCTGGTCCACCGTCTGTCAAGATTTGTACAAGTAAGAAACTTAAGTTAATCGTACTAATAATGAAGAATGTTAATGTTGTACGAATACTGTTCCAAATTAATGGCAATGTAACGTTAAAGAATTTTCCAATTTTTCCTGCCCCATCAAGGTCTGCAGCTTCATATAAGCTAGCTGGAATATTCGCCATCCCTGCCATGTACATTACCATGTAATATCCAATCGCTTGCCAAATGAGCGCGAATGCTAATGAATAAATAACAATACTTTGATCTCCAAGCCATAATCGATTCCATGCTTCTGGTAAAATCGCATTTAATAGGCCTGCTTTTGGATCGTATACTGCTGATAAAATCCCTGCAATAACTACGATTGATAAAATATTAGGGATATAGAAAATGATTCTAAACAAATTATTTCCACGAATCTTTTCTGTTGAAAGAATCGCTGCAAAAACAACTGCTAATACAACTGTAAAGATTGTCACAACTACAATGAGTAAGATTGTATTTTGCATTGTTCTAAAGAAGTTTTCATCCATCCATAAAATTTTAAAATTATCTAAACCAACAAATTCCTTATTATTTGAAAATCCGCCCCATCTAAAAAGTGACATACGGAATACTTCAATTGTTGGATAAATCATGAACGTAAAAAATAAAATTAGTGCAGGTAATAAACACACGAGAATAAATAAATTTCTCTCTCTTTTTCTACGATTTTTCATCGTTCTGCCCTCTTTCCAACCATTTTTAGATAAAATGAGAGTGGGTGGAAGGAATTTTCACCCTTGAAAATTGCTTCGCATCCCACTCCTATTTAATTCTTTCTATCGAATTATTGAACTGCTGCTTTTAACTTTTGGCTAACTTCTTCAACAGATTTTTGCCATTCAGCAATTGTTTTTTGACCAGATGCTACAGAGTCAATTTGTCCATATAATGTATCCTTCATGCTTACACCTTCAACTGGTTTAGTAGCTACGAAGTTACCATTAATAACACCATCTACTTCATCTACAACTTTATATAATGCTTTCAATTCTTCTGGTAATTTTGCTGTTACACCTTGAATTGGTTGTGCTGCATTGTATTTAGCAAAGATTTCAGCTGCTTTATCTGAGTACAAGAATGATAAGAATTCTTTAGCTGCTGCTTGATTCTTAGATTCTTTTGGAACCCAAATGTGTTCGAAGAATGAGTAAACGTAACGTTTGCCACCTTTTTCGATTGCTGGAGCAGCAGTCATAGCCCATTTGAAGCCTTCAGCTCTAGGAGCTTTTGCCATTTCACCAACTACCCAAGTACCGTTAGGCATGAATAATGCTTTGTTGTCTAAGATTAATTGTTGGTTCTTAGTGAAGCTTTGTTTATTTGCATTTGCAACTGTTGAAGGTTCAACATTTGATAATAATGTTCCCATTGCTTCAAAAGCTTTAGTAGCTTCTGGAGAAGTGAATACACCAGTTTCATATTTCATTGCTTTGTTGAATAAATCAACACCACCAGCGTTTGCTAATAATGCTGGGAAGAAGCTATCTAAGTATCCTGTAGTTGGATAAGTGAATAGTGAAATGTTTTCTTTCTTAGCTTTTTCAGCTAATTCTTTCATACCAGCAACATCTTTTGGAACTTCCCAACCTTTAGATTTGAATAATCCTTCGTTGTAGAATAATCCTGTTGGAGCGTAGAACATTGGTGCTAAGTAGTGTTTTCCATCTCCATAAGGGTCAGTTACTGTAGATCCTAATACATTGTTTAATAATTTTTCAGAAACTTTTTTATCTTCGCCATATACTTTCATGTCGAATAAGTCTGTTAAATCAGCTAATGCTTTATCTTTAATTAAAGTTTCTGGTAATGCTTGTTTACGTCCTAATGCAAGCATTACGATATCTGGATAATCTCCTGCTTTCATTTGAGGCGTGATTTTATCTTCAATTTCTTTATCTTGAGTCAATTCCACTTTTACATTTGGATTTGCTTCTTCATAAGCTTTGATGATTGCTGGCCACATTTCTGAACCATAACCACTTTCTAAAGCTGCTAATTTAAGAGTTGTTTTCTCTTTACTTTCTGCTTTAGTTGTTGAATCCGCCTTACTAGTGTTATTGCTGTTATTTCCGCAAGCTGCTAAAGTTACACTTGCTAATAACGCTGCACTTGATAGTAATACTTTCTTTTTCATGTTGTCTCCCCCTAGTTTCTATTACTTTTTAAGACATCTTCAGTTTACTATGGAAAAACCGCTTTCACAATAACTATTTTGCTTTCGACTTGTACTATTTTGCTGTCTTAGAAAACGATACCATCAAATTTTTCATTTTTCTTTTTGTTTATAAAAAATTAAATCCTATTTACAAGAGGACTCCTCCTGCAAATAGGATATGCTTTCTTATTTAATGGGAAGCAATTTTTTCAAAATCACCATTGTCTGGTCCATAATCACTCCACTAATTACTAGTGAAACAACTGGTCCAATCGTTGGCCATTGTCCCATAATAGCTGCGATAATCACACAACTAGCATCAATTAAGAATTTGTTTCGTGGTATAGATGTTTTGAATTTTTCGTGCAGGGCAAGGGTTGCGGCGATATAAGGTCCAACCCCAAGTTCTGCTAAGGCATAGACGGCACATCCTATGGCAATTAACGCAATCCCTACAACCATCGCAATTATTTTTATGGTAATATCCATTTCCGCAATAGCGCTAAAGTCAAACAGATTAATAAAGAAGCTCTGCAAGAACATCCCCACAACTGTTCCAAATCCAATATACCTCCAGTTAATACTAAAAGTAATCCCCAGAAACACGAGAGAGACAATAATGTTTGCCATTCCCATATCTACCCCAAAGGTGCGATTTAATCCTTCCCAAACAAGAACGACAACGTCAGCTCCTAATGTACTCGAACCAGCCATCTTTGCGCCTAGCCCGATTAAAAAACAGGAAATGACTAATAAAACTAATCGAAGTCCTAATTTATCTTTTTTCAATCTCATTCTCCTTATTTGGACCAGTTTTCTGGACTCCACATCCGCCCATCTAACTCTCCATGTGCTTGTTCAATTCGTTTTGCTTGTTCTAAAAGAAGAGTTTTTGCAGCCACAAGCAAAGCGCGTTCTTTATATTCTTTTTCTTCCGCAATCCATGCATCAAGTAACCCAATTTTCTCAATAATCTCCATATTGACTCTCCTCCCAATTACTCAGATGCATCTCGAGCTCCATTCTTTCGTCCTGGTTCTCTTTGATCCACTCTGCGATTTGTTCCCACTCGGCACCTTTCATTGATTGTGCACGTTCGATAAACCAATCTTCTGTATTTTTTAATGTTCCGTGATGTTCTTTCGTTACATATTGTAAATATTCCACGAGTAAGGCTTGTTTCGCCTCTTCCGTCTTATAATCAAATTGATGGACTTCAAAAATCGGTAAATACTTCCAGCCCATTGCATTAGCTAGTGCTTGGAATGGACGCATAAGTTCCGAAATCGTAAATTGCTCTTTCCCTCCTGCGCGGAAGGCTTCTTCTTTCACGCCGAGTGTTACAACGATTCCGAGTTCCTTAATTTGCTTAGCAAAGCGTGCACTCTTACTCATCACCGTATCAATCCATTCCTTCATGGCAGCAGGTGCTTGGTACCAATACATTGGGAATTGAAGAATGAGTCTCTTGGCTTCACTTTCTAACAGTGCTTTTTCTTCAGTCGCTCTTGTAAAATGAGGCTTTGCTTCACTCCATACTTCATCTAAATGGCGAACCGTTACAGTTTCTTCCCCTTTTAACGTTGCGAGGAAAAACTGTTGGCTCGATGAAGTTTGAATCGTTGGATGGCTAATGACCACCATTGTTTTCATATTACGCGTTTCCTTTCTGTGAAAGAACTTCTAAAAGTGCATTCGTATTGTCAACAAAATACTGAATCGCAAACGGTAGCGCTGTATCATCGACTAAGAACGCTGGGTGATGCCATTCGTGTGGGCAACCCGTTCCAATAAAGACAAAACATCCTGGAACGTGTTCCATATAATTGGCGAAATCTTCTGCTCCTAAAGTCACTTCAGGTGTCACCACTGTCGCAAATTTCTCCGTTGTGCGTCTCACTACTTTTGTAATTTCTACGTCATTATGCACAACTGGCGGCGTTAAAATCCATTCGATACTTCCTTTTTGCCCGTAAACATCAGCCGTTTGAACAATCATCTTTTCGAATTGCTGCGTCATTTGACGTTCCACTTCTTTATTAAACGTACGAATCGTTCCTTCAAAAAATACTTTCTCTGGAATCACATTCCATGTATTCCCTGCTTCGATATGCGATACGCTTAATACCACTGGTTCAAGTGGGGATGTATGACGTGCAACAATCGCTTGAGCATTTGCAATCACTTGGCAAGCCGTAACGATGGGGTCGTTTCCGTTATGCGGTGCTGCAGCGTGCGTTCCTACCCCTGTAATTTCGGCTTTAAACTGGCCGACTGCTGCCATCAGAGGTCCTTCCTTCACACCAATCGTTCCAACTGGAAGTTCTGGCTTATTATGGAATCCAATAATCGCATCCACTCCATCAAGCACACCTTCAGAAATCAATGCGCGTGCTCCACGGTTACTTTCTTCGGCTGGTTGGAAAATAAAACGAACTTTCCCTTGTAATTTGTCTTCTTGAGCCTTTAATACTTGAACGGCTCCCAGCAAGCTAGCGGTATGGAAATCATGTCCGCATGCATGCATCGCTCCTTCGTTTTTTGAAGCGTAGTCTAATCCTGTTTGTTCCACAATCGGTAGCGCATCGATGTCGGCACGTAAGGCTAATGTTGGTCCCTCACCGTTTCCGAGTTCTGCAACCACTCCCGTCTTAGACTTTAAATTCCAGCAAGTAAGTCCCATCGCTTCTAGGGCTTCTCGGATATAGCGCGTTGTTTCAACTTCTTCTCCAGATACTTCTGGATACATATGTAAATGGCGGCGGTGCGTTGTTGCACGTTCAATAACTTCTTTCGTAATCATACGTTCTCTCCTCAATCAGTTTCCTACACATTGTAACAAACTAAGAGGCGTAATGCACCATGAATTCCCTTGAAAAAACACTAAAAAAATAAAGTTTACCGCTACGAAAGAAAAGACACTGTTTCAAAGGAAACAGCGTCTTGTATTTTTTAAAATTATCCTTTTTGTAGGGCGACCATTTCGGCATATTGACCTTGCAGTTGAAGCAATTCATCATGCGTTCCACGTTCTACAATTTCTCCTTTATCCAACACAAAAATTTGGTCAGCATGAGCAATTGTGGAAAGTCGGTGAGCAATCATAAAGGTTGTACGCCCTTCTTTGACGACATTAATTGCATTCTGAATAATCTCTTCTGTCTCGGTATCGATATGCGAAGTTGCCTCGTCTAAAATTAAGATTTTCGGGTCAAAGACAATCGCACGAGCAAATGAAATCAGTTGACGTTCTCCCTGAAGAGAAATCCATTCCTTTTTCTTTCACCTCGTAGTCCAGTCCCTTGTCACTCTTCGTGAGTAGATGTCCTCCGCCCACTTTAATAGCGCCTCTTTTATCGTCTCAGGCTCAATCGATTCATTGTTGAGCCCTACGTTTGAAGCAATCGTTCCTGTAAAGAGGTACGGATCTTGAAGAACGATTCCCATCTCGCTTCGAACACTACGTCTGTTAAAGTCGCGTGTGTTTTTGCCATCGATGAAGATAGCACCACTCGTTGGGTCGTAGAAGCGAAACAGTAAGTTCATAATGGATGATTTCCCTGAACCAGTATGTCCGACAAAAGCAACCGTCTGTCCTGGTTCTACCGTGAAATTCAAGTGTTTCAACACAGGAACTCCCGCTGTGTACTCAAAACTCACATCTTTAAATTCGATACATCCTTCATCAAACGTGAAGAGCTCTTCTCCCGATTCCTCGCTCGGTGTATCCATTAGTTCAAACACACGGTCACCAGCAGCCATTGATTGCTGGAAGCCAGACACGACATTCATAAAAGTTTGAATCGGCTCATATATACGATTAATGTAGTCAATAAATGCATATAAAAGACCTGCTGAAATCCCGAGTGTTCCACCGATAAACTGCATACTGAAATAATAGATAACTCCAAAATGAGTAATGTTTCGAAGCATGCCGACAAGACTCCACGAGAAGTACGACTCAAGAATTAATTCCTTACGACCAACTTCTACCCAAGAAGTTGCCGTGGCATCATATTCTGCAACAATTTTTTCTTCTTGCTGGAAGGCTTGAACGATGCCTGCTCCTTGAATGCTTTCGTTTAATTGTCCACTCAACTGACTATAGAGTTCACGATTTTCGGAATAGTATTTTTTCTGCTTCGTAGCAACGGTTCTCTGCCATAGAATCATCACAGGAACTAGGAATAATAATACGAGTCCTAGCGTTGCGTTTAATAAGAAAATGGTTATATAAACACCTACCAACATCACAATCGTACTGAAAAGCGTCGAAATCCCACTCACGTAGAAGTTTGCACGCACTGATTCTGTATCACTTGTAATTCTAGAAACCACTTTCCCAGCTGGTAAATGGTCGAAGTACGATACCGGCAAGGTTTGTACATGCTCGAACACTTCGTCACGAATGCGTTTTGCAATACGGTTTGAGAGAGTCTTCATATATACACGGTTTAAATAGGCCCCAGCAACTCCCACTAAGTTCACTGTCACGTAAATACCAACCCATAAAAGTAGGCCACCTGCTTTGAAATCATGCGCCTGCCCCATCGGAGTAATCACATTATCGATAATGTGTTTCGCAACGAGTGGCCCTGTTAAGGTTGCTCCCTGTTGAGAGTAACAGGCAGAAGAGTCCAATCAGAACTCCTTTTTTCTCATAACGGAGGTAGCTTAATAATCGCTTCATCGTTCTCATTCGATTTCCTCCTCCATTTCTTGTGTGAGATACTGTTCATAGTACCATCCTCGTTGTTCGAGCAGCTCCTCGTGGGTACCCCTCTCACTAATACGTCCTTCATTCATCACAATAATTTCATCCGCATGACGAATTGCAGAAAGTCTGTGCGCAGAAATGATATTCATACAACCTCCGCGTTCTTGTTGCAAGTGCGAGATAATTTCCCTTTCCGTTTTCGCATCAACTGCAGATAACGCATCATCCAAAATTAAGCATTCACGGTTGCGTAAGAAAGCACGAGCAATCGATAAGCGTTGTTTTTGACCTCCACTGAGCGATACCCCTTTTTCTCCGACCATCGTATCGAGCTCGTCTGGCATTCGTTTCACGTCTCCTTCAAAAGAGGCTAGCGTCAACGCTTCCCAAATTTCATCATCCGTTGCATCCTCTTTTCCGAATAACATATTCTCGCGAATCGTCCGTGAGAAAAGTGTATGCTCTTGTGGTACATAGGCCAAATGCCCTGCCACCGTTTGACTATCGTAATCAATCAACGGTTCTTCGTTAATAAAGAGCTTTTCTCCTTTGTAGGGGAACTGATGTAATAATTGCATCAAGAGTGTTGTTTTTCCAGAACCTGTTTTCCCCACGATTCCAAGAGTCTCGCCTTTTTTCAAAGTAAGATTAATTCCTTTAATAAGGACGCCTCTTCTCCTGGATACGTAAAATGGAAGTCTTTAAACTCTATCGATTCAATCGTCTCGAGCGCTTTTGTTCCACCACGTTCGATGTCATCGTCATATCTTAATATTTCATTAATACGCTCGGTTGCCACTTTTCCGCGTTTGTAGTTCGTGATAATATCGCCAATCATAAACATCGGCCACATAATCGCTCCCATATAGACTTGGAAGGCAATGACATCCCCAACGAGAATGGTCCCATTCGACACCAAGTACCCACCGTAAAAAAGCGCAATTGTAAAGCTGATCATCATAAATAATTGCGCGAGCGGAATAAAGCGAGATTCAATTTCTGACACAATGATATTTTGTTTCATAGCCTTTTTCGTTTTCGCACGAAACTCATCCATCATCGCGTCTTCTTGCCCGTAAGCTCGAATAACGTAAGTACCGTCAATCATCTCCAGTACTTCATTATTCAGTTGAGAGACCGCGTTTTGCGCCTTGTTGTACTCTTCTTCGAGATCAAATCCCCATTTATACACGAGATATGAAAGGATTGGAAGTGGTAAAATCGCAACGATGGTCAGTGGCAACGAAATCGTTGTGACCATCATATAAATCGATACCGTCACCATCAATGTTGAGTTCATGAGTGCAAACATTCCGAACCCCATCATATCGCCAATCGTCATCACATCTTCACTGCTACGGGTAATAATGTCCCCCGTTCTAAAATGCGCATAAAACGGAATTTTCTTCATCAAATTATTCCGCAATAATTTCACACGCAATTCCTTTTGCATTTCATAATAGCCCATAAAAATCAAATTTGTCCAAATACTCTCCGTAATATAGGCCACGAGAATAATCCCTACTAAAATCACAAGTTGCGTCCAGAGCCAATCGCCGTTCAGTTCATTCGCGACGATTTTATCGACTACTTGTCCCACAATTCTAGCGGGATAAACCGAAGCGATACTACTTCCAATCATTAATACAAAACTAACAAGATAGCGCATCGGATGTTTTTTTATAAAGCCTATCACTAATTTTATTAAATCGTTCATCGTTTTCCTCCATCAAAAAAAGCCGTTACCTTCCCCATGCATGGAAAAAGTAACAGCTTCATTCCTAATCATTTCTAAAAAATGCGCTATAACTGAATCACTTGAATTGGAAGGTTCATCATTCTATTCACTCGTTTTACTACTAAGTTGTTCATTGATTTCTCCTCCAATCTCTCAAAATTTTATGTTACATCTGAAATTATACCTTAAATCGCTGTCATGTCAATACCTTTCGAAGATTTTCACAATCGAATTCATTGATAATGGTTCTCAATACGGTTACAATAGAACCATTACAAACTAGAAAAGGATGAAAGAACTACAATATGGCAAAAGATATTCGTGTTTTACTTTATTATAAATACGTTCCCATCGAGAATGCGGAACAATTCGCTGCAGATCATTTAGCATTCTGCAAATCAATCGGATTAAAAGGACGTATCCTTGTCGCTGACGAAGGAATCAACGGAACTGTATCTGGTGATTATGAAACCACTCAAAAATATATGGACTATGTACACTCTCTTCCTGGCATGGAAGACTTATGGTTTAAAATCGACGAAGAAAACGAGCAAGCCTTCAAGAAGATGTTCGTTCGTTACAAAAAAGAAATCGTACACCTTGGTTTAGAGGACAACGACTTCGATAACGATATTAACCCATTAGAAACAACAGGTGCTTACCTTTCTCCAAAAGAATTCAAGGAAGCTCTTTTAGACGAAAACACTGTTGTACTAGACACTCGTAACGACTACGAATACGACCTAGGTCACTTCCGCGGTGCAATCCGTCCTGACATTCGCAACTTCCGTGAATTACCACAATGGGTTCGCGATAACAAAGAGAAATTCATGGACAAACGTGTCGTTGTTTACTGTACAGGTGGCGTTCGCTGTGAGAAATTCTCTGGCTGGATGGTTCGTGAAGGCTACAAAGATGTTGGTCAATTACACGGTGGTATCGCAACTTACGGTAAAGACCCAGAAGTTCAAGGCGAATTATGGGATGGAAAAATGTACGTATTCGATGAGCGTATCGCTGTTGACATCAACCACGTAGACCCAGTGGTTATCGGGAAAGACTGGTTCGATGGTACACCTTGCGAACGTTACGTAAACTGTGGTAACCCAGAATGTAACCGTCGTATCTTAGCTTCTGAAGAAAACGAAGACAAATACTTACGTGGTTGCTGCCATGAATGCCGTGTTCACCCACGCAACCGCTACGTACAAGAGCACAATCTATCACTAGAAGAAGTTGTCTCTCGTCTTCAAGCCATTGGCGAAGAACTAGATACAGTAAATGCTTAATTTGATGAACAATCTAAAACATTTTTGGTTTGATTGATTGTGTATGGATTCCAAAGAATCTTGCGGATTTCATAGCCACAATAATGGGAAATCGTATTAAAGATTCATTAGAGGGCGTAGGGATTTATTCCTTACGCCCTTTTTGAAGCTTTAAAGGTGAGAGACTACAGGCTCGAACCGGTACCCCATTATTGTAGTTATGATAAAATCCGCTAGGATTCGAAGGAATCAAATAACCATCACAACACAAAAACACCCTATATTTCATATAGGGTGTTTCTTCATTTACTCAAATTCATGTTTAACGGTTTCTAGTGCAGCGGCGATGACTTGATGCATATCGTAATAACGATACTGTCCAAGTCGTCCACCGAAGATGACTTGCGGAACCGTCTGTGCTAATTTCTTATACTGCGCATATAAGTCGTTGTTAACTTGATTATTCACTGGGTAATAAGGCTCGTCGCCCACCTTCCAATCGGCAGGATATTCCCTCGTAATCACAGTTTTTGGCTGAGTACCAAACTCAAAATGCTTATGCTCAATGATACGAGTATATGGCGTTTCGCGGTCTGTATAGTTTACTACCGCATTTCCTTGGTAGTTTTCCACGTCCACGACTTCTGTTTCAAATCGCAATGAACGATATTCCAGCGTTCCAAGTTCATAATCAAAGAACTCGTCAATCATTCCCGTGAAGACGATTTTGGCACCACTATTTAAGTACTCGTCTTTTTTCGCGAAGAAATCGACATTCAACTCGACTTCGATATTTTCATGATCCAGCATGGCTTCAATCATCTTCGTATAGCCGCCAATCGGAATCCCTTGGTACGTATCGTTGAAGTAGTTGTTATCGTAAGTATAGCGAACCGGCAAGCGGCGTATGATAAACGCTGGTAATTCTGTTGCCGAACGTCCCCATTGTTTCTCCGTATAGCCCTTGATGAGCTTTATGGTAAATATCTTCCCCAACAAGAGAAATCGCCTGCTCTTCTAAGTTTCTCAGGTTCTTTATCACCGAGTACTGCACGTTGCTCAGCTAATCTTTTGCTTCGGCTTCTTGCGGCGTCACCACACCCCATAATTTATTAAAAGGTATTCATGTTAAATGGCAAGTTGTAAATCTCACCGTTGAAGTTTGCAACTGGAGTATTGGTATAGCGATTAAATGTCGCAAACTGATGCACGTAATCCCAAATCTTCTTGTCGCTCGTGTGGAAAATATGCGCACCGTATTCGTGCACTTGAATGCCTTCCACTTCTTTTGTATAAATATTCCCCGCAATATGATTTCTCTTCTCAATCACTTTTACTTTATAACCGCGTGTCGCTGCTTCATGCGCAAAGGTCGCACCGAATAATCCAGCACCCACAACGATGTAATCAAATGGTTTCATGTCGTTTCTCCATTTCTTGTATTATCTTGTTTATTATATCATGGACCCTCAAGGCGAACCAAATCGATGAAGCACACTTTGCGAAATTATCATATATGATAATTTCTCCCATAATAAATATCCAGTGGCTTAGCGGGTGGCTTTTCAATTTCGGGCATAGCTCTGATCTCAGAGCGACGCCTCAAGGCGCTCGTGTGGCCTGCGACGAGCACCTATTTATATTTTCCTGTAAACGGATCTTCCAATTCTAATTGTTCCGCTATTTTAATTAGAAAAAAGAAAGTTTTCACTCCTTTTCACACTTTATAAATTTCGCTTTGCTTTTCTTGATTTTACAATCATATAGGCGCCAATAATGACGAGTACGCAGAAAACGACACTTCCCAAAGTGATATTCATAAAAGCAATTTTTTGAGGAATATCGGCACTTCCATGCTCTTTCATCATCATGGTTTGCAAGAAAAAGATAGAAAAGAGAGAGGAAGCAAAACTGATATTTTTACTAGATTTGAGCTCTGGAGAATGAAATTTCCGGATACGAATGATATTAGATATCGCTGTAATGATATTGATGAATGTCGCAAGAGCAATGATGTAGAGCAAGAAAGGATAGCGCGCGTGAATTTGGTCATCATGATGACTGACATAGATGAGAAAACATTTAAGGCACTTAACCAATTGGAACAAGCTATTGTTGACTACATTGATTACTACAACAACAAACGAATTAAGGTAAAACTAAAAGGACTTAGTCCTGTGCAATACAGAACTAAATCCTTCACTTAAATTATTTGTTTAACTTTTGTGGTCAGAACAAACAGTGCTTTTTTTGTTGAAATCGCAAAGAATCTAAGCTTTCTTTTTGCAGATAACATTCGCTCTTTTATTTTCGGTATGATTGAGTCGATGCCCCGTTCTCGACCGGTTATTATTGCAACTTATCGAATGCTAGAGCACTATGCCATCACTTTTTGGAAGAATACTTGGAGCAATTCTACGCAGAATGGAATGCGAAAAAGTGATAATTAAAGAGACGAAAAAGCTGAGAATATGATTTCCCAGCTTTTTTGAATGCGATAGAAATAGCAACTAGACTATTTACGAAAGGCCTCAATAATGTAGGTGAAGCCAGTAACTAAAAATGAAAAGGCAATGACATAAACGACAAAGACACCTGTAGCCACTGGATTGAACAGAATCACTAGACCTAGTAAAAATGCAAGCAAGGCTACCCACGTGATATTGCTACCAATAATAGGGAAAATCAATCCTAGACGATTGCCTTTAAAGAAAGCAATAATGGCTTCTACAATTAACCAAATTCCTACAATGGTCGGAATGACGACCGGCAGGGTCACAAAGCCATAAGCCACGAGGTAAAGAGCTAAGAGAAGATTAACAATCCCTTGGAAAAGATAAACAGGTGAGCGAAGCTCTTTTGGTGCAGAGAAATAGCCTAAAATAGCTGCTATAGAAGAAACCAGTAAACCAAATGCAATCCACCAGCTGTAAGCAACAAGATTAGCTACTGGGTTTGTAAATAGCAAAAGTCCTAAAAAGACAAAAACAACTCCTGTAAGGAACAACAATAAACGATTAGAAAATTTCATACCAATACCTCCGATATAGTATAGTTTAAATATATAAAATATCATACATCTTCTGATAAGAAATATCAATAAAATAAATAGAGAATTTGGAACTTTCAGTCTGATTTGCAATAAATATCCACCGGCTTATGTAAGGTAGACAGAAAATCTAACTTTTAGGGTGCACTTCATGCCTGGTAGTTCAAAACGCTATTTAGTTAAATCCGAAGAAACGTTGTGTCACTGTATAAATTCCATTCGAAAGTACTTGTACAGGTTTGTTCTTCGCCATTGTAATTCTACTTAGCACTGCTTGGCTAATCAGATGGAAGACTTCTGGATTTGCTTCCTTCAAATCCGACAGCAAAGCTTTCTTCTTCTCTTGATGCTCAAGTAGTCCACCCTTATTGAGTAGCGCACAAGAAATTACGGTTGTAATCTCTAAGTGGTTTAATAAGTAGTTCTTCAAAGCGGTTGAAAACTGCCAGTCGCTATGATAACTTGCCATCAATAGTTCATTCACGCGGATTTGTTGGTCGATACGGCTAATCATCACTTTCTCGTTCACGGATTGATCTTCACGACCGATAAAGTAACGGTAAAAATCTACATTCATATAGTATAATTTTTTGCTATATTGCAGTGGGACGAAAACAAATAAATTATCTACGTAGAAAGTATGCTCTGGCAACTGAAGTCCTGATTTACGAAGTAAGTTCATATTGTAAATGAGGGAGTGCATCATCATATATTTCCCACGACGAAGTGGCTTCGCATCATCCCAAGTAAACACTTGATTTTCAGGAAACGCTGAAGTGTAGCGCATAATTTTCTTCGTTTTCGCGCCTTCTTTTTCGTAAACAAAGTTCGTAATGAACACATCTACTTCTTCCCCATTTTTTTCGAAGCGTCGTAATTGTTCTAAGATTTTTAGATAAGCACGCACATCTACCCAGTCGTCACTATCGACCACTTTAAAGTACTTCCCTGTTGCATTCGCCATCCCCGTATTCACGGCTCCACCATGTCCTTTATTTTCTTGATGAATCGCTCGGATAATCGTTGGATAAGCTGCGGCATATTGGTCAGCGATGCGAGCAGTGTCGTCTTTAGAACCATCGTTAATGATTAAAATTTCAACCTCTTCACCACCAGCAAGGAGCGTTTGGATAGAATAATGCATATATTCTTGAGAGTTGTAGCAAGGGACTGCAACGGTTAATAATTTCATGAGTTGTTCCTCTCGTTTCCAGTAAATTTATCTTCATTACTATACCATTTTTCTGTAAAATTGTCAGTTTGATACCCTATTACATTTTAAAAAAATAAAGCCCCCCTTTTCCAGAAGGAGGACTTTCTAAAACTCATTTTTATGCTTGTTGTTTTTGTTCTCTTCGTGCAATCCATGGAAGGACGAGTCCGAGTCCAAGAAGCGCAAATGGCATAATGATATTTGAAATTAAGACAAACCACCATTCAGATGGATTTTGCGCATAGTCCACTTGTGGCACCATTCCGAGAATACATGCAAATGCGGTGAAGGCAAAGCCCCAGAGTCCCATTAAGAATCCGAGTGTCTTATTGCTAATGTATTTATATTCGGCATTTTTATATCTGTCCCAATGACGATACAAGAACATAAAGGCGACAAATACCCACAAGAAGCACATTGGGGATACGATAGCGTTCAAGTTTGTCATCCATACTACGACTGTATCAATTTCCTTAAGCCCTAGTGCTGGCATGACAATTAATGCCCCTGTTAAAATTCCTGTAAGTAAGTATCCATTCTTTAATGTTCCGTTCTTTGTGCGTGTTCGAAGCCAGCGAGGAACATATTCTTTGTCAGCACTACCAAGGAAGATTTGAAGCGGCGCATCAATGGAGAGGGCTAGTGTAGCTGTTTGTCCGATAAATTGCGTCAATGCGTAAATCGTAACAAGAACATTCCCAATATTCCAATGCTTTCCAAGTACCGCAAACGCTTGGTAGGCCCCATTTCTCATTAAGTCCTGAGGAATATTGTTGCTATCGAAAATCATTCCCATCGCAAAGGATCCAAAGACCGCACAAATCCCCACCATGACCGCCATCGCAATCATTCCTTTTGGAAATTCCTTCGTTGGATTTTTTACCTTACGAACATAAGGAGACATAGACTCCGCTCCACCGACTGAGAAAACAAGAAGCGCAATCGTTGTAAAATAGGCGAAATCAAATTTTGGAATATACGTTTCAAGCTTATCCATATTCGCAGTCGCTAGTTGTAAATCCGGTTTAATGAGTGGAACACCCACGGCTAATAGGATGAACAAAATAGACATGACAAACATCGCACTCCCCGCAACTGTTCCTAAGAATTTCAATACCCGAATTCCTTTCGTTGAAACATAAAGAATGAAAAGAAAGAATGCTAGGCAGACCGCAACGAGTAGCGGAATCGGAAGTTCATCCACAATTCCTGAGTGTCCTTGGAATACCCAACCAAGCGCAATCAAAATCGTCTGCGGTTTTTGTGCTAAATACGGAATTTGAACCACCCAAAACGTCCATGCAGCAAAATACGCGAGTTTCTTCGTAGACGTATGTTTAATCCAGTCACTCACTCCTCCTTCGCTATCTTGGAAAGTCGAACCGAGCTGCCCAACCATCAATGAATACGGGATAAAGTAAATCACTAAAATAATCAACCACGATGTAATGACTACAATCCCTTGTTGGGCGAAGTTATTAACAACGTTCCCGAGCCCCCATACAAAATTAAACGCAATAAGGGCTATCATCAGCCAACTCAGTTGTTTTTCATTTTTTTCTTCCATGTTCTAACCTCCTAAACCCAACCTGCCATTAATCACTCACTGAATAGTGGTTGACCATTAAATTACTTGCACGAAGCAATACTTTATCGAGTAATGCAGCTGTCTTCTCTTCGATGTAATCACTCATTTGTTGATTTTTCCGCTTCGAAAGTCCACTACTTCTCCTTTTTTTCAAGACGAGCATCTACTTTGGGCAATCATGGCTTCTCCACGAGACAATGTATGTTTTTGATAACTTTCAATGTCCGCTTGATGTTCCAAGTAATGAGCATCCACAAGACCAGCAATTAATCGGCTAGACCAGTAGAAGGAATCCGTTGAAACCTTCGCGGTAGTGTTTGCAAAATACGCTGGAGTTGTATCCACTTGTGTAAAGAACGGAACAGCTGTTGCATAGGGCATTGACCCGTATGACACCCATTGAATTCCCTGTTGTATCATGTGGACGATTTGGACGAATTTGGAGGATAGCCGTTTGACTCGTACGATTAATTCCTACCGTACGGAAACGACGATTGCTCTTACCATCGCCTATATTTCCATATGGATCATAAGGAGTCATTTGGAAATGCGTACTCATCGATTCTTTCACATCTTCAACGGTAATCTTACGGTATGGAACACGTGCCCAAGGAATTTCGAAGCTTGTTGGAGATTGTTCCACTTCTGGGTTAAACATGCGTTGAATATCCCAAGCACGAGGCGTGTTATACAAGCGGTCTTTATCGCGTTGTGAACCAAAAGCATAACGAGGATTGAATGATTCTCCGTCAAAGTTCAAATTGAGGTGGTGACGAATCATAAAGTCTTTCAAATCAGGGTCACACATGAAGTTTTCTTTATCTTCAAAATCAAAGAAATCGCTGCCGAGTTGGTTTGGATTTACGACATACGCATCATCGGGTACGCGGCGTGCCATCCAGTGATGTCCCCCGATAGATTCTAACCACCAAATTTCATTCACATCAGAAATCGCAATCCCATTTGACTCGTATGTTCCTGCCGTTTCCAGGAAATGTCCTAGGCGTTCGACCCCTTCGCGCGCCGTTATAATATAAGGTAATACGAGCGTGAAGATGTCTTCTTCCCCAATTCCTGTTTCCACAAGTGGGTCGGCTCCTAATACACGTGGATTGGTCGAAATCGTTTCGGTGGCACTGACAGCAACATTATAGGCGTTAATCCCAGCAGCTCCCCAAATCCCTTCATTATTGATGGCGTTTGGCATGGCTGTATAGCGAACTGGGTTATCCGGTAAGTCTGTTTCAAATCCTGAAATCACGGATTTATAGTGACGTGGTTGGTCTTGGGGACGTACGACAATGAATTTCTTTGGAGTAAACTCTCCATTACATGAATCTTCCGTACGGGCTACAAGCGTGGAACCGTCATAGCTAGCTTTCTTGCCAACAAGAATGGTTGTACATGAATCATGTTCTTGGTCAAATCTCATAACAATTACCTCCATTTACTTTATTTCTACACTTAAATTATAGCCCTATTCGCACTTTTTCTCAAAGGGCTCCTCTCTATTATTTATCCTTATTTTCTTCCTAATGATAGGTAAAAAAAGAACCTAGCGTAAACTAGATTCTTTTGTATCTTCTATTTTTGTTTTCGTTTTCGATAAACCCATTCTGCGATGGTAATCGTCGCGGCAATCACCCATAAGACGAGCACCGTTGTGAGCGCGTATTTAATATTAAAATAAATAGCCGCCATACATAGCACTAACACCGCTGCAATTACGTAGCGTAAATTAAAGGGCGCTACTCGTTGGACGTACCACCAGACAAAATCTTCGTTTTCATTTCTTGTCACTTTATAATCTTCTATTAACGCTTTAAACTTCTCAACCATCTGAATCCCTCCTACTTTTTATCCGGAATCACCCAAAATAGATAGTAAGTAATAAACACTGTCAACGCGCCAAGTCCAATTTTCACCCAAATAATCGGAGCGAAGTAAATAGAAATGGCCATTAAAATATAGATATAAATAATAATTTTCTTTTTACGACTACGCGCAATTGACTTCGTTTCGCGGTAATCTGCGACATAAAGCTGGTATAACTTAGTTTTTTGAAACCATTCTTCAAAGCGCCTTGAACTCTTTGAGAAACAAAATACGGTTAACAAAAGAAAGGGAGTTGTTGGAAGTACCGGAAGGACAATTCCTAATAACCCTATTGCTAATGAAACCCAAGCTATCACAAAATAAATAATTCTCATTGGATTGTTCTATTCCTCCTTAGCTAATTGTGTCATTCTTCGTTGGATACAAAACTCGAGTACTTTAGTGAGTACATAGAGAACTCCAGCAAAATAGAAGAAATAAACAAAGTAACTCACGGAGACATTAACGGCTAGAAGAAAGGTCGCTACTAGCACAATCACCCAAAACAACTTCAAGACGAACATCCATTTTTGCTTTTTCATCCATTGTTTGTCCGTTAATGTATGATCGCCTTTATCGAGAGCAATTATGGTATCAATAAACTTTGTAAAACGTTCTTTCAAGCATGGTCTCCTTTCCTCTTAAGTAAGCATAGTGTAGCATAGCCTCATTCTTTTTATCAATTAAAATTTTAATCATATTTTTAATCAAAATTAAAAATACAACTACGCCTCTTTGGAAATCGATTCAAACGACTCCAAAAGGACCGTAGTTGTACTTCAGTTCAATCTCTATTTCTCATTTCTCAACTTCGTAATGAAGTGCTCGATACGATCTAAGGCTATTTTTAAGTCTTCGATTGAGTAAGCGTAAGAGATACGTAGGAATCCTTCACCAGAGTCCCCAAAAGGCGGTTCCTGGAACAACGGCTAAAGCGTTCTTCTTCTACTAAAGCGCATGGCAAATTCTTCAGAAGTTAAATCCGAAATTGCGAGATATGTTTGGGAAGATGTAGAAAGCTCCAAATGGTTCAAAGCAAGGAATGCCTAAGTCTTTGAAACGTTTTACCAAGTAACGGCGACGTTGGTTGTAGCTATCGCGCATTTCTGCAATATCTTCTTCCGAATTACGGAGTGCATCCACACCTGCATATTGGCTAAGTGTTGGAGCTGACATAATCGCAAATTGGTGAATTTTATACATTTGTTCCATAATTGGCGCTGGAGCTAAGGCATACCCAAGTCTCCATCCCGTCATCGCGAATGCTTTTGAGAATCCTCCGATTAAAATTGTACGGTCACGCATGCCTTCAATTTCCACAACAGATACGTGAGGTTTTCCTGTGTATGTTAATTCTCCGTATAACTCGTCTGAAACAACGATAATATCATGACGTTTTAACACATCACAAACCGCTTCTAAATCTTCACGTTCCATAATTGCCCCAGTTGGGTTATTTGGGAAGTTCATTAGAATCGCTTTTGTCTTCGGTGTAATCACTGCTTCTAAATCTTCAGGTGTTAAACGGAATTGATTTTCCTCTTTTAACGGAAGAATCACTGGAGTTCCATCGGCCATTGTAACCGCTGGGACGTATGAAACATAACCTGGGTCACAAATAATCACTTCATCTCCTGGGTTTAAAAGCACACGCATTGAAATATCAACGGCTTCACTTCCTCCAACAGTGATGACACATTCATGCATTGGATCGTATTTTACCCCATGACGGCCCTCTGTAAAGATACATACTTCTTCACGAAGCTCTTTTAACCCTGCATTGGCTGTATAGAATGTACGGCCTTCTTGCAACGCTTTAATCGCTTCTTGACGAATATGCCAAGGCGTATCAAAATCAGGCTCTCCAACCCCTAGGGAAACAATATCTTTATATTCACTCGCCATATCAAAGAAACGACGAATCCCTGAAGGTTTCAAGTCCTTAATTTTATTATTTAACATTTTTTCTAAATTCATGGAGTAACCACCTGACGTTTATCATCTGCTTTACCGACAAACATAGTGCCGTGATCTTTGTATTGTTTTAATACAACATGTGTTTTTGTAGATTGTACTTCTTCAATCACTGAAAGACGTGAAGATACGAAGTTTGCAATTTCACGCATTGGCGCTTTTTTTCAATTGCACCATGAAAATCATATCCACCTGACATTAAGTACACAGCTTCTACTTCTGGGAAATGATAGATTTTTTCCGCAATACGGTCGAACCCTTTCCCTTTTTGAGGATTTACTTTTAATTCGATAATCGCTGAAACATTGACGTTATCAGTTTTTTCCCAGTTGATTAATGTATGGTAGCCACAAATAATTTTAGCTTCTTCCATCTCTTTAATACGGCGTGTGACTTCTTCCACATCCATTTCTAATAGAGATGCAATTTCTTCTGGAGTTAAACGACTATTTTTCTCAATTAATTTTAAAATTTGCTCGTTCACTTCTTTGAACATAGACTTTCCTCCTTCAGTTGCATTTGCAACATTTTGTACTTTCCCATTGTACCCTTTTTTTGTGAGAATTCCTAAGAATTTATTGCAGTTTTATGAAATTTATAATTTTCTATAAAAAAAGCTCTCTTCCTATCAGAAAGAGAACTTCATTCATTATTCTGCTGTTTGTTCAAAGTGTGCGACCAAGTCGTTGATGACTCCACTGGATACAATCGTATCGATTTGTTTCATCGCATGGTACACGCTATCTGATTTTGAAGAACCGTGTGATTTCACGACTGCTCCTTTAAGACCAAAGAGCACCGCACCCCCAAATTGTGAGTAGTCCAATGTATTCTTTAATCCGTAGAAGGTATTCTTGAGTAAGAGCGCTCCAAGTTTTCCTTGGATTCCTTGCCCCTTGATTCCTTCTTTTAGAAGACCCATCATCGCAAGCGCTGTTCCTTCGATTGTTTTCAATACGGCGTTTCCAGTAAATCCGTCTGTCACCACGACATCCGCAGCACCTGTTAAGATGTCACGAGCTTCCACGTTCCCAACGAAGTTTAAGCTATCATCTTCTTTCAAGAGTCCGTAAACTTCTTTTGCGAGTTCGTTCCCTTTTCCTTCTTCAGCTCCATTATTTAATAAGCCGACTGTTGGGTTTTCGTAACCAAGAACGTATTTTGAATAATAGCTTCCTAGAATACCGAATTGGTGAACATTTTTCGGTTTACATTCCGCGTTCGCACCTACGTCCATCATAATAAATTGACGGTTGTCTTTTCCAAGAACAGGCAACACTGGCATCAGTCCTGGACGGTCGATTCCTTTAATACGGCCAACCACTAATAAACCAGCCGTTAGAAGAGCCCCTGTATTTCCGCAAGAGAAGAGCGCATCTGCTTCTCCTTCTTTGACTGCTTTAGCTGCAACGACCATTGAAGCATCTTTCTTCGAACGAATCGCTTTAACCGGTTCGTCATCAGAGTTGATTTTTTCTGAACAGTGAATCACACGAATATTTGGAAGGGATTCCTCCAAGCATGCATTCACTTTTGCTTCGTCTCCATATAATTGAAACTCGACAGTTGGCATTTCCTTTGCTGCAAGGACGACCCCTTGGACGATTTCTTAGGAGCGTTATCTCCACCCATCGCGTCTACTGCAATTCTTACCATTGTTGTTCCTCCTCTTCTAGCCACGTGGCCATGAAGTTATCCATTGATTTCTTTCGTTGTTTGTTCGATAAATGCCTTCATGCGTTTCGTCTCGGCTTTTTCTCCTGCTGGATCTTCCGAGGCATAAAGGATTGCATCTTTACGTGCTTGTTCTAGTATATCATAATCTCGTATTAAATCGGCAATCTTAAAGTCTGGAATACCGGACTGTTTCACGCCAAATACATCCCCAGAACCGCGTAGTTCCAAGTCTTTTTGACTGAGATAAAATCCATCTGTCGACTCGCACATAATGCGCATGCGCTCTTTCCCATTTTCGGTTTTTGGACTTGCCACTAGAATACACGTTGAAGCATGTTGTCCACGACCAACACGTCCACGCAATTGATGTAGTTGCGCTAATCCAAATCGGTCCGCATCCAGAATGACCATCACTGTGGCATTCGGTACGTCCACCCCAACTTCGATGACTGTTGTTGAAACGAGTACTTGTAGCTTGTTGGCTTTAAAGTCCGCCATCACCGCTTCTTTTTCTTCGGCTGGCATTTTTCCGTGCAACAGTCCCACTTTCACGCGGTCTGAGAAATGCGCAGAAATCATGCGGTAAATCTCTTCAGCATTTTGCACATCGAGATGTTCCGACTCTTCGATTAAAGGCGAAATCATATACGCTTGGCGCCCTTTTTGAATTTGTCGCTCCACGAAGTCAAAAATTTGTTCCATTTCCTGCTCACGAACCCAAGTCGTTTTTATCGGCTGACGACCACGAGGAATCTCACCAAGGATAGATATATCCATTTCCCCAAAGGCCGTAATCGCAAGCGTACGAGGAATTGGCGTTGCCGTCATTTGAAGCACGTTCACGCCTGCACCTTTTCCAGCGAGCGCCTGACGTTGTTGCACCCCGAAAGCGATGCTGTTCGTCGATCACGACAAAAGCTAAGTCTTTAAAGTTCACATCTTGTTGGAACAAGGCATGTGTCCCGATTACAAGGTTTGCCTCACCACTCTCAATTTGTGCGAGTAACTCTTTTCGCTTCTTCTGCGAACGATTCATACTTCCGGTTAATAACACGGCCTTTCAACGGTGTCCCTGAATGAATTTTTCAATCGTCAGCATATGTTGTTCCGCCAAGATTTCTGTAGGAACCATGAGGGCTGCTTGCTTGCCTGTTAGAGCCGTTGCGACCATGGCGATCGTCGCTACAATCGTTTTCCCGCTCCCTACGTCCCCTTGCAAGAGACGATTCATCTCATAAGGCGCACGCAGGTCAAAGCAAATCTCATTCACGACTTTCTTTTGCCCATCGGTGAGTTCAAAGGGCAATGTCTGAATAAAGGCCTTCAACGCTGCATTATCATACAGTACCTCTTGCCCTTTTGTTTGCTGATGGCGCTTCTGACGCATCCATTGCAAGCGCAGTTGATATAAGAAGAGCTCCTGGTAGACGAGCTGATACTGCGCACTCTGTCTTTCCAGTTCATCTTTTGGAAAATGCATTGCCCGTACAGCATCTCTATGCCCCATCAAGTGGTGCGACGCCGTCAACTCTTTCGGCAATACTTCTGGAATTTTATCTTCAAAACGATCCATCGCCGTTTGAACGAGTTTGAGAATCGTGGCCTGCTTCAACGATTTATTCGTACGATAAACCGCCTCAACTTGGTCTCCTTCTTCGTCCTCCACATTTCGGTTCGATAAGATTTTCATCCCCATCAAAGTAGAGCGCTTTGCATCCCATTTTCCGTAGATGGCAATCTCTTCACCCTGAACCACTTTATCTTTTAAATACGGCTGATTAAAGAACGCAACTTGGATGACTTGATGGTCAATCGCCATGCGAAACGCCAATCGATTCTTCTTGAAGCCGTAATAGCTCACAACCGGTTGCGTCGCCACAAGACCTTTTAGCGTGACTTTCTCTTGGTCCATGATTGTGTTTACATCACGAATCTGTATATCTTCATAACGAAACGGAAAATGCGTTAACAGGTCATAAACTGTTTCGATGCCAAGCTCTGCTAATGGCTCTAATCGTTTTGGTCCAACGCCTGGCAAGACTTGCACACTTTTGAAAGACTTCACTCATCCAATCACATCCTTTCTACTTTAATAAGTGTAATTCAAGTTCCCGTTTAATCGTCAAGGGAAGGAAAATGAGGGAGAAGTTAAGAAATTGTGCTAAATATTCCTTTCATCCTTTCGGATATCTTCATATTCGCGTGAATAGCTGTACCGGAAGGAGCCTACTGTCTCCTTTCCTCTCGAGCCTCAAACTGATACTAGGAAATTTTTCCAAGTATCAGTAATTCGCATCGAGTACGCTCGCTATTCATGCGAATATAGAATCCGAAAGGCTTTCCGGGAATATTTCAAGGCACTTCTCTTCTTCATTTTCCTTTCTCTCTCCTTGACCGTTACAGTGCAGGGAGTTTGGATGTGCATTCCACAAAGTGCAGTCTTCCCTCGTTGAACCTTTCCGCACTAAAAAACTGGGGAGCACTCACTCAGTTCGTTATTTCCCATTCCGAGGCGAGTGAAGACTCAGAAGCAAGCGTTATTTAGAAAGCATCTAGCTATCGAGCAAAAATACCCTGATGTGAGCACGAAAACCAACCAGATACACTTACTTATGTAGAAAAAGAGTACAAAGAAATATCCTTACCGGATTCTATAGTCATCATCATAGCGACTAGTATTCGATGCGAATTACAGATGCTTAGAAATTTATTTCTTAGCATCTGTTTGAGGCACGAAAGGGATAAGACCAAGGCTTGTCCCGTTACAGCTTTAATGATGACTATAGAGTATATCCGGAAGGATATTAGTACTCTTTTTAGTCTTTTTACTCTTTATTATTCCACAGATAATAAGTAAGTGTATACTGGTTGGTTTCCTTCATGGACTTCAACCTCTACATCAGGGTATTTCGCTTCTACAGCTTCAGTGATTTCTTCCACTTCGCTTGCGTCTGCGTCTTCACCATAGATGATTGTTAGGATTTCTGAATCGTCGTCGATCATCTTATCGATTGTCGCAAGAGTTGCTTCCTTACGGTCCGCAATACTCACTAAAATCTTCCCATCTACAATCCCCATGAAGTCGTCTTTTTTAATTTCAACGCCATCAATGTTTGTATCACGAACTGCATTCGTGATTTGACCACTTGATACAAGCGCCATTTGTTCACTCATTGCAGCTTGGTTGTCTTCTAAGCTTGCTTCTGGGTTGAAGGCTAATAATGAAGCTAACCCTTCTGAAATTGTACGAGTTGCAACAACGGCAACTGCAGCATCTTCTGATACTTCAGCCGCTTGGTTTGCAGCCATTTGAATGTTTTTGTTGTTTGGTAATACGATGACTTTTTCAGCATGTGCTTCTTTTACGGCTTGAAGAATATCTTCCGTACTTGGGTTCATTGTTTGACCACCGTTGATGATTGTCGTTACACCCATGCTCTTGAATAATTCTTGAACACCTTCACCTGCAGCAACCGCTACGATTCCGTATTCCGCTTTTTGTTTTTGAGCTGCTTCTTTTACTTTTGCAGTGTAGTCAGTTTTTAACACTTCTTCATGTTGCAAGCGCATGTTGTCTACTTTCACTTTCATTAATGAACCGAAGCGTTGTCCGTAGTTCATGACTTCACCTGGACGTTCTGTATGCACGTGTACTTTGATGATTTCATCGTCTGCTACTACTAATAAAGAATCTCCAAGTTCGTTTAAATAATTACGGAAAGTATCGTAGTCGAAGGTATCCACAACTGTTTCACCTTCACCGATTTTTACCATGATTTCAGTACAGTAACCGAATTTGATGTCGCCAGTTGATACGTGTTCGTAGTCAACGCCTGCTTCGTGGTGAGCCACTGAAGTCAAATCGATTTTGTTGCTTTCTAATGCATTAACAGGTACTGCTTCCCCTGTTAATGCTTCGAAGAATCCGTTGTAAATAAATACTAGACCTTGACCGCCTGAATCCACTACGCCTACTTCTTTTAATACAGGTAGTAAATCTGGAGTCTTTGCTAAAGATTTTTCAGCGCCACGTAATACTGATCCCATTACTTCGATGATGTCGTTTGAAGTTTCTAACTTACGAACACCACTTTTTGCAGATTCACGAGCAACAGTAAGGATGGTTCCTTCAACAGGTTTCATAACGGCTTTATACGCTGTTTCCACACCGTTTGTAAATGCTTGGGCTAATTCTTCACCAGTGATAACCTCTTTCCCAACAACCGCTTTAGAGAATCCACGGAATAATTGAGATAAGATAACTCCTGAGTTCCCACGAGCACCCATTAATAATCCTTTTGCTAAATCTTGTGCTAAGTCACCTACAGTTGTTGCTGTAGAGTTAGCCACACGTTCCGCACCAGATTTGAATGAGAGCATCATGTTTGTCCCTGTGTCTCCATCTGGAACTGGGAATACGTTTAATGAGTTTACGAATTCTGCATTTTCGGATAAACGCATTTCACCGATTTCCACCATTGCGCGGAAATCTTGAGCCGTAATAGTTTTCATAGTTGCCATATTTTTCTTACTTCCTCCTGACTAGAATCAACAAGCATTACGCTTCGATGATTTTAACTCCTTGAACATATACATTCACTGTGTTCGCAGAGAATCCTAACATTGTTTCTAAGTTGTATTTCACTTGTTCTTGTACATTTCTACAAATCGCAGAAATTTTAGTACCGTATCCAACAATAATGTAAACATCAACCGCAACGCCTTCATCTTCTTGACGGATTACTACGCCACGAGAAAAGTTTTCTTTCTTCAAGATATCATTTAAGTTGTCACGAATTTGATTGCGGCTAGCCATCCCAACGACTCCATAGTTGTCTGTTGCAGCTCCACCAACAACCGTTGCAATGACTTCATTGCTCAGTTCAATTTGTCCATTTTCAGTTTGAATTTTTACTGTCATACGAATACCTCCCTTTGAATGTATAAAGGTTTCTGCCTATTTTTAGACAGATTGACACATTATTTCTATACTATAATATCACATTACTACACGATTACCTAGCTTTTTATCAATTTTTAAAAAGGGGTAAATCTCTATAACCGACTCACTTGCAATCTTACTTCAACTATGCTAAATTATTTAAGTATATGATTTAGTTCAAAATTATATCAGCTGATAATGAATTAAATAAAGGAGGAGAATGATAATGGCTAAAGTATGTTATTTCACTGGACGTCGTTCTGAAACAGGTAACACTCGTTCTCACGCTATGAACGCTAACCGCCGTACTTGGAAACCAAACTTACAAAAAGTTCGTGTTTTAATCGATGGCAAACCTAAAAAAGTATGGGTTTCAACTCGTGCATTAAAATCAGGTAAAGTAGAACGTGTTTAATACAGAGCACTATTAAAAAGAGCTTAGGCGATATCCCTAAGCTCTTTTTGTTTATCTAAAAAATAAAGCCGACGGCTTAAAACAATAGTTTATGAATACTGGTCGCATTCCAAGCTGCTTGCCGTTTTGGATAGCGGACATCATTGTAATGGTACCGGCAGGAGCCTAAAGTCTCCTTGCCTACCAATCTTCAAACCAAGGCTAAGCGACAAGTCGCTAATCCTTGGTAATTCACATTGGTTACTTCTCCATTACAATGACCGCTATCCTCCTCAAGCAGCTTTTCATGCTCCACTATTGAACCGAAATTGTTTTAAGCCCTACCTTTAAAAAAAGAGCCTGGGAATCGCCTCAATTTTTATCTGCTTTAAACAGGGTCTACTTTACCTGAGTTTAATGCCAGGAAACTAAGGGACCATGGGTGTGTGGTGAAATTTTCTTTATACTAATAAACGAAAGGCAATGAAAATCATTTTGAAATGATACTGTGGAACGGAAAGTTGATCACTTCTTCCAAAAGAAACATCATCCATTCTATAATTTAAAATCCTTTTCCTTACTAATTCTATTACTAGACAATATAGTATAAATTAAATAACCAACAAAAAAATGATAATAAACGTAACATTAATTTTTAACACAAAATAGAGATTTAACAAATTTGCGAACGCATGAAATAATATACAGTATCCACAGATTTCGTTTGACGGTAAAGAGCCCTAAAACAAAAACTTAAAAAATAATGTATATATAAAAAAATAAAATAAAAGAAATCATGGTGACTTTCTCCAACTATAAACCATAAAAGGCAGATGCCAAATTCCCAGATTGAACCTACAATCAAATTAGATTGCCAATAAGTATATTTTTATCAAGTAACGGTTGTAATATTCCTCTCCATCCTAATTCTTCATGCTACCACCAAAAATTATTTGTATAAAGAATAATGGCATCAGATAAATTGATACTCCATTTAATTCTAAGGAAGATACAGAAAATAGTATCAAAATTGCTAACATATGAATAATGAAATAGATACTACTATTTTCTCTCTTATTAAATAAAAAAATGTTTAAATTTTTATATTATTACTTTTCAAATAAAAACCCACTTTGCAATAGCCGGTCCGAGTGCACCTATTATATGTAAAGTTCTCCCTATAAAAGTTTCTAATCCAAAAATATAAGATTGTGTAAATATAGCAAAAGCCCCTAAAGCTATATAAGTAATTCAAAAAGTAAAAATAAAGATAATTTTTAAATTCTTTTTGTCAATTTCTGTCATTTTATCTTCCTCATCTTGATTATTAAATGAATAATATTTTTACTGCTTCTTAGTTGCTCTCGATTTATAACTGACTATATTCTATCACAACAATGCAAAAAAAGCCTTACAATCAAAGCTTTTCATTATCCAATTTGTTACAAGATTTTTATGCTTTTACCAGCAAAGCTACACATTCAGTGTGGCGCGGCTCAGAGGTTAGATAAAAGTGCTTTTTTTTTGATTTTTATTTCAAAAAATTGAGTTTGTGAAAAGCTTGTAAGATAGAGGTTTAAAGCAGTCTCAAAGGAAAGAAATCTATTTTCATTATTTGTAAGTTTATCCGTCTGTTGAGGTTTTATCCGCTACAAAAAGCTTAGAGATAAGGATGATAGAGGTTATATTATTGAAAACAACGGTGAACGAAAAAATTCCGAAATTCACTTATAAGTGAATTTTAGAATTTCAACTAAGATTGTGAAAAAACATCGCACAAATTGTGCGATGTTTTGTTCTATTTTGTATTATATGTTGCTTTATCCTCTGCAACCATTGAAACTGGTATTTGTTAATTTGTAAATCTCAACAAATACCCATTTGGATCTTGTATTAAAAACTCTATTTGCATTTCTTCTATTCCATTAACTTGATATATGTTTCTAGTTAGTTCTCTGTATAATTCTATATTCAAATTATTCACTAATTTATAAAAGCTCTTCAATATCATCAACAGCTATTGAAAAAAATTTATTCCTCTTCCTAATGGATATACTAGTTCACCTATATTCCAACCATCATCGTGAATTTGTTCAAACATAAACTGACTATCTTGAAATGACATGAAAACAAATTTATCTTCAGTACGTTCATATTCAATTTTAAATCCTAATTCTCTATAAAATTTTTTAGTCCGTTCAATATCAAAAACTGACAATTCAGGAATCATCCTATTAAAATTCATGTTTCCTCCTCGACAAATTATAAATTCCCAGCTCTACAAGCGAAGGATTTAATTATTTTTTTTTTTGGTGTAGGTAATTCATCCTAATGGCGCGATGTTTTGTTTTATCTCCAATGATCTCGGGTTTGGGCGACTAGGATAAGTCCTTTTGTAAAGGAGATGGTCATCTTGTCTTCTGTAAATTCATTGCTGACAAGGGCCACTGGGTACGCGTAGCTTTTTGAATCGAGGGTGTATTTAACATTTTGTAGAGTTACATTTTCCACAGGAGTCATACTAATAAAGGAAAGGTACTTCGTAAAGTCCATCTTTTCAATCGTGTACGTGCCTGGCTGAATGAAATTCACGACATTCGTTGCATCCTCGAACACCACATATGGAATCAGCGGTGCTAAATCTGGTCGCATCATCGTCCACAAGGTACTAATTGCGTGGTCCACTCGTCCGCCAAAAGAACCGAGTACATGAATCGGTATACCTTCGTAATGCTCCTTCACCCATAACAAGGCTGCCTCAAAATCCGTATCGTCTTTTTCAGAAGGGAGCTCGACAACTGTGCCCGCTGCTTCATGAATCAAGTCGCGCTGTTCTTTAGTGACAGAGTCAAAGTCCCCAATCGCTACTCCCATGGGAAGATGCTGATCTAATAAACGCAGCGCGCCACCGTCGACGCCGACAAAACGGAAGTCTTCATAAGATTTGCCGTATCGGTTTTCTAAGAGCGCCTTGATATCCTCTTTGGTGTTGGGTCCTCCCAAGACAATCACAACTTCCATCTTCGTCCCTCTTATGCTTCTTTAATCGAGTCAATCGCAGCTTTGATATCGTCTGCGTAGTAAACATATGAACCGGCAACGGCAACATCTACTCCTGCTGCAGCGCAAAGTTTCGCTGTTTCGCCGTTCACTCCGCCGTCGACTTCGATTAAGTAGTGATAGCCTTTTTCCTCGCGTAATGCGACTAATTCGCGGACTTTATCTAATGTTTCTGGAATGAATGATTGTCCTCCGAAACCTGGGTTACTGTCATTACTAATACTAAGTCCACTTCGCTTAAAACTGCTGAGATGGCACTCACGGGTGTTCCTGGGTTAATCACGACACCGGCTTTTACTCCTTCTGCTTTAATCGCTTGAAGCGCGCGGTGGATATGTGGTGTTGCTTCCACGTGTACAGAGATATAGTCTGCTCCTGCTTTTGCAAATTGCGGAATGAAACGTTCTGGATTTTGGACCATTAAATGACAGTCTAATACTAAATCTGTTACTGGACGTAATCCTTCAACGATGTTTGGTCCTAAAGTTAGGTTTGGAACGAATTGTCCGTCCATCGCATCGATATGAATCCAGTCTGCTCCTAATTTTTCTACTTTCTTAACGTCTTCTCCTAATGTTGCAAAATTTGCGCTTAAAATGGATGGTGCTACTTTCATGTTCTGTCTCCTCTGACTATTTTTTTCGTTTATATACTGGTTTTCTTTGGTCCAGTTCTTCATAGAAATTCAAATAATGGTCGTATCTCTCTTGCCAAATGTCTCCGGATTCCACTCCTGCAATCACGGCGCAATTCGGTTCATGTTGGTGCGAACATTCTCTGAATTTACATTCTTGTTCTACTTCGACAAACTCTGGGAATAAATGTGGTAAGTCTTCCTTCTCAATCCCCATAAAATCAACCGTACTAAATCCCGGTGTATCCGCAATCCATACGCCCTCGATTTCATGAAGCGATACGTGACGGGTCGTATGACGCCCGCGCCCTAACGCGTTTGAGATCTCTCCCGTTTCTTGATTTAATTCCGGAATCATCTCATTAAGAAGCGTTGATTTCCCTACTCCAGATTGTCCAAGAAAAATCACTTTCTGACCTTTCAAAGCTTCTAGAAATGGCGTTTTATCGTTTATCACTTCTTGTCCAAAAAAGACAGGGTATCCGATTTTTTGATACTGTTTCCGGATGTCCTCAAGCTTTTCTAACCCTTCTTCTGTTAACAAATCCGTCTTGGTAACCATGATAATTGGATGCACATGTAATCCTTCAAGGTATACGAGGAAGCGGTCCACTAAATGCGTTGAAAATTCTGGTTCAACCGCAGACATCACAATAATGCCAACATCGACATTGGCTACAGGTGGTCGGACTATTGTGTTTTTCCGTGGTAAGATTTTCGTAAGCGTTCCCTCTTGAAGATTACTACTTTCAAATTCAACCACGTCTCCTACTAGAGGCGATTGTCCTCTTTTGCGGAAACTCCACGCGCACGAGTCTGATAAATTATTCCATCGGATTCAATGTAATAAAATCCACTCAGCGCTTTAATAATAACTCCTTGTGACATAAGTGCTCCTTAAAAGTGATTTATTCCTATTATAAAGGTTCTGAACGCTTGTTACAATTGATGTAAAATTTTACCGTCAATTTCTCATGGAATAAAAGAACCCCATAAGTTAGAATCGAGCCTAACTTATGGGAATTCTATTAATGATTTGTCTTTTTAGAGCGTTTAAACACGAGTCCGAAAGCAGAAATACCAATTGCCCATCCAAATAAATTGAATATTTGTAAATTTTGGGCACTAGTTCGTGGAAGTTCAGCTTTAGGAACTTCCTCTTCTACTTTGTCTGGATCTTGTGGCAGTGTTAACTCCGGAAGGTCATAGCTTGGCGCATCATTTGGCACCTCACCAATCACACCTTCTGGTAACTCTACACTTGGCGCGTCTTTTGGTTTTTCACCTACGACTAATTCGTAGTAATGAGTTGTAATCCCATCTTCTACTTTTGTTTGTTTCGTAAAGTAGTATTTTTCACCCTGTAAGAAGGTTGGAGCTGGTTGAGTTCCTACGACCGTTTCAGCAATTTCAACCTCTTGATTGTTTTCAACCGTCACGAAACGAGTGATTTTCAACTCTTCCTTACGATTTGGATCTTCTAAAGGCTTAGCCCCTAATACTAAATCATAGTAATGAGTTGTGATGCCGTCTTCCGTTTTCGTCTTCTTACTGAAGAAATATTTCTCTCCTTGTAAGAACGTTGGAGCTTCTTGCGTACCTTCAACAGTTGGTGCTACTTCCACTTCTTGTTCATTTTCAATCGTTACAAAACGCGTCACGATTTTTGGAGAAGATTCATTCGGGTCACCAGTAGGCTTCTCTCCCTTTACTAAATCATAGTAGTGCGTCGTAATGCCATCTTCTGTCTTCGTTTGTTTATTGAAGTAGTACTTCTCACCTTGTAAGAACGTTGGCGCAGCTTGCGTACCTTCGACAGTTGGAGCTACTTCGACTTCTTGTGAGTCTTGAAGCGTCACAAAGCGCGTCACTGCTTTTTCTTCTTTTTGGTTTGGCTCAACAGCTGGTTTGTCACCTGTTACTAAATCGTAATAGTGAGTCGTAATGCCATCTTCTGTCTTCGTTTGTTTATTGAAGTAATATTTCTCTCCTTGTAAGAACGTTGGCGCAGCTTGTGTGCCTTCGACAGTTGGCGCTACTTCTACCTCTTGTGAGTCTTGAAGCGTTACAAAGCGCGTCACCGCTTTTTCTTCTTTTTGGTTCGGTTCAACTGGAGGTTTATCGCCTGTTACTAAATCATAGTAATGCGTGGTCACCCCAGAAACTGTAGTCGTAATGCCATTATAATGGTATTTTTCACCTTGTAAGTAGGCTGGCGCTTCGTGCACGCCTTCAAGCGTTGGAGAAATTTCTACTTCAGTGCCGTCTTGAACGGTAACAAAACGAGTAGACTCTCTTTCTGTTGATTGAGTGTAAATAACATGGTATAGAACCGTTTGACTGCCATCACCCATTTCAACACCTTCTCCACCTTCGACTTCAACATTTTTCCCAGTCCATTGTGCTGGAATCTTTTTCTTATAATCTTCCATTAAATTCGCTGACTCAGGCCAGTACGCATTCGTTACCCCATAAAATGGATAGGCTGCTTTCCAACGAGTCGGTTTCCATCCAGATACTCTTGGATGAGGAACTTCTTTGTCACTAAACCAACAATCTGACGTTTTTCTCCTACCCGTTCTAATACTCCTTCGCTGTTCGGACGATAATTATAATATTCATACACATCATTACTCTCTTTCGCATTGACTCGCTCTCCGTTTCGAGTAATAAATAACTCCCCATTTTCATGGAAATTTCGATATAATTCTTCCTGTTCGGCTTTTGTTAATAGTCCATCAAAATAGTAATCAGAGCTAGAATGATGTTCCAGATCTTCTACTTTTAATTTAGTGTAAACCTGTACATTACTTGGCGCAATTTCTTGACCTGTATCATCCGCATAAGTGATATGTTGATGGTATTCTGTCTTTTTCAAGACCTTATTAGGAACTTCCGCAATCCATCTTGTTGTTTGTACTTTCGGAACACTAATCAATTCATCGGGATCTGTTTCATCCCCTTCAGGCGTTGGGACATCTAATGTATCATAGTTTAGATCCATTGAGACGTATTCTCCAGTTTTCCCAAAGGTCGTGCTGAAAGTAAATTGATTCGTTTTGCTTGCGACAGCTACCGTTCCGTAATACTTGGTTCTTCGGCTATTCTGCCATCCGTATTTATCAAGACTATCGCCTGCATAGTGGAAATGAGATCCATTTTCCACATACATATTATCGCCAACTGAATATAATTCATTTCCTTGGCGTGTAATAGAAGACCCTGGAATCGGAACAATTTCATCTTCTGCCCCGATTGTCACAGATTTCTTTTCGTCTATTTGTTCATAATTAAATACGGGAACATAAACCACATGCTCATATCCCTTATCTCTACTAATATGATAATGGCCTTTGACGACTCCTTGAGCATCTGTTTCAGGAATGACTTCTTCTGTTATTTCATCGCCTAAGATTGGTGTATGTGTTTCCGTCCATCCCTTGCACTCGGTGGAACGTTACTTTTTGATTTTCGTCTCGACGATAGACACTCCACTGTGACGTGTACGCTTGAGAATAGTTCATATATTGATCTTCAATTTGATCATTGTATTGAATACGCGCCACTAATCCAGTAGGAGTATAGCTGTCTAAAACTTTACGACTGGTACCGTGCGTTAAATCACTAATCGCATATAAATTGCTTCCTGTATTATTCACAATTTCGTGTCCATTTTCGTCATAATAACGAATCTTCACATTAATTGTTAAAGGCTTATCCGTTACACGGTCTGCCCCAGCTGTCACACTAAGTTTGCCACCTACATTTTTAATCCAAAGTAACGCTTTTTGATCTTCGTAAGGGGAGCTGATCAATGTATACTCATGATCCATTCGAGTCACTTGCTTGCGTTCTCCGTCAACGGTTAAATACGTCCCTTCTAATCCTCGTTCAGAAACGGTGACAGGTTGCCCTTGTTTTAGTACAGCCACTTGTCCATTCGAATGTTCTTCGGGAGCATTCGTTGTTGTCTGCACATTTTTAAAGCTCAATTCGTCTAAACTATTAATATATTTTACAGCTTCCGCAGGGTAGTATTCTGAAGCGGTTACGATTGTTTTAGCCCCATATTCATATCCTCGAATCACCGTTTGATTGTTCACAGCTTGTCGCAAGTCATTTCCTTCAAATTGATAACTCTGAAAATCTTCAGTAGCATGTTCATGCTCTTTCGATTCTCGTTCATATTGCAGACGATTTAAAATACGATTCTTTTTTTATAATTTTTGTAGTCTTTCTTGATTATTTTCAATGAAATTTTTAATGATATTCGCTTCATAAGAAGATTCTCCAGAAATATCGTCTGAACGTCCGACAACGCGATCGGTATATTCAATTTCAAATCCAGCTTTTTCTGCTTTCTCGATGGCGTTATAATAAGCACTCGATAATCCGCTATTTGGAATATCATTCAAAACAAGCCGTTTAGTGGCTCCTTTTACCTCTACATTTCGAGGATCACTTATCCCTACATTTGTATACTCATTGGACTCTGGATGTTCCCGGTTATCTTCAGGAACACGAGGAGTATTCGTACGATCTTTCTCCTGATCTTCTGGACTCACTGGTTCGGAAATTTGGTCTTCCTTGATTTGGTTGATCGTTTAAAGATTCGCCAGGTTCTGGTCTGGCAACGGATTCTCTAAATTCCATTTCCGTCGTTTCGCTAGCTGAAGTCGTTGGCGTAACTTGTTCTGAAGGCACTTCATCCGCAGCAACTCCCGGAAGAAGTAGTAAATTGACCCCAATCATGATTGAAAAAACACCTAAAGTGGTTTTTCTAATCGAAAACTTTTCTTTTTTCCCTAACATTTCTTTATAACTTTTCAAGTGATTTCCTCCCATTTCTAAACTATTTTAAAAAAATTCCCATCGAATCAATAACCCCTGATTCTCATCCTACCTTTTATGATTCAATCCAGTTCCCCCAATTCCGAATAAAATATATATGTGATTCATTCACTTTAAGCAAGTGAAACTGTTTAAAAATTCAATGAATCATTATATAAAATAAATTATTTTTCACCAAATCTTCAAAAAATGCTAACAGACCTATTTTAGTACAAATGGCTTTAAAATAAGAAATACTTTGCTTACAGCATAAAAGGTTCCATAATTTTTTTAAGGTTAATGGAAATCCCCCCCATCTTAAAAAAATATAGAACCCCTTTAATTCAAAAATTTTTCCATTTTCCTCAAAAGCACTTGGCGCGTACTTACTGAGGAGGATTTACGCAACCATCTCCCAAAGCACCTGTCTCGTATTCTACTGAAGAGGATTTACGCAATCATCTGCACTTTTGAAGAGAAACGGATAAAACTTGGATTTTATAGTAGTCATAGTAGGGAATAAGAATCGAAATGAAATAGAGCCCCACAGCGGATTATCCGCCATGGGGCTCTTTGAATTCGATAGGTGAGAGACTTCGGCTCGAACCGGTCTCCACTACCACACTGCCTTTGTCTCCATCTGGAATGGAATAACGCATCGTTAACTCCTCTGCGTCTTCCTTCACCGTGAACGTCACACTTCCGTCTTTTTTTACTTTTACGTATGAATTATCGGAAGCTTCATACGCCAATGTATCAAATGTACGGTCGTTAACAATTTCCGCACTCTTCAACTGACCATCTACTGCTTCATAGCGAAGATAGTTTTGATTGGCTCCATATTGGTTTTCGTAGTAAATCTCATCCTCATTTACCACATTTGTAGGTGCGAGCATTCCCACACTAAGCCCAACGAGCGCAGCCTCTAGTAAGAATTTCTTTTTTCCGTTTGAAATTATCAGGATTTTCATCTCCATTTGATTCTTTCTTCACTCTTCTATTTTAAGAATGGACTTTGAAGCTCGAATTGGTTTTTATGGAAAACTCCTAATTACTTTATAGAAAACCTAACCAACCTTTATAAAAATTTTTCAAAAGTATGCCCTGTTTTCTTTCCATGAATATTCTTATTCCTCACAAACAAGAAAAATCTATAAAGGTTCGATTTTTCAATGGTTATTCCTAAAAAGCATTTATGAATAAAAAGAGTATAACTCATCAATGCCGATGAATTATACTCTTTTTGGTTTCAAATGCTCTAGCTGTAAAAAATGAAAACTTACTTATCAGCAGTAATCAACTCTCTGAATTTTCCAGAAGTCCCGCCACCCTCATTAACTAATTTACCACTATTTAAGTCTTTATTTATTAAGAAATGAACGTATAACTGCTCATCATTATTAATGTACACTTTAAAGATGATTCCTCCCATAGGGCTATGTTTAATAGAGTCAGAATCGATTTTGATAAGATTGAATAACATCCCCGTTCTCTAAAGCCCCTTCATGTCTTAGCTTTAAATTATTTTCAATAATACTTTTCACTTCTTCACTTTTGACCGTGTTAACCATTTCATTATGCTGAACTTGTTGCATGATTTTTTTATTCCACCTATACCTAAACCAATAAGAATTAATACAGCAAGAATTCCCATTAATACTTTTTCTTATGATGCCCATCAGACTCCCACTTTGAATTATTTTTTTAAATAATAAAAAGTTAACTAAACGTTGATATTTAAAAAATCAAACCTCATTTTTATCACCATCACTAGATTTATCTCTTGGATTTTTCCATAAAAAGAAATATAAAAAAATATCCTATCCATATAGCAAAACCATACGAACATGAGGGATTAAATAAAACTGAAGAATCGTAAAAAGAATAGCCTAAAAACACGTACAATATAATTCTCATAATTCTTGATGATTTTTAAAAAGAGTAAACTGCTTTTTTTAAACACTATTGCCACCCCACTGCTGTAATAGAAATTTAGAAGAACCAAGGATTTTTCAGTTACAAGAGCTGCAAACCCTAAAACCACCCTTTTTAGGGGTGGTTTTTAGAATATTTTTAAAATAATAAAAATCAACTAAACATCGATAATAAAAACTAGAACATTTATCACCAATCCTTAAATAAATCTCTTGGATTTTTCGATAACAGAAAATATGAAAAATGTCCTATCCAAAGTCCTAAAAGAGCATTATGCGCCCTTAAATCTGATAGAAAAGAAGGATCGTAAAAGGAATAAAGATAATACACAGCTAGTACAAGCCCTATAATTTTTGTTGATTTTTTTAAAAGCATAAACTGCTTTTTAAACATTGTTAAGACCTCCTTGATTCTTTACTAATTGTTACTTGTGTTCTTTTTTTATCAAAAATATACAGGCACATTTAAAAATAAACATTACAAGGAAAACCTCATATTTATATTCCCCTTTTGATAATAAACCAAAAAGAAAAATACTAGATGCCATAATAGTACTAACGATAATATATTTAAACCATCTATTCATAACAAATGCCTCAAAGTTAATATGACCATAAATCACCCTTTTTCAGAGTGATTTTGTTTATTTATGGGATAAACAATACATAAGAGTATAAAAGCTATAAAAAAATCAAAAAGAAACAAAATAAATAAAAATTTCCAACCATAAAAGGTACTTTAACAATATTTTTCTTTCTTAAATATATTCCAAACATAAGTAATACGAACCATATTAAATAAAAACAGTAGTCTCATATAACTTCCTCCTTATCTTCATTTTTGATATCCTATTCAGGGTGGTTGTTCATATTTTTTTATAAATGTGAATACCCATAGAAAAAAATAAAGTAAGTAACATTACTCGTTCAAAAAAATACTATCACCAAAGCTTTCACCATAAAAAAATATCATAAAAAAATATCAAGTGAAAACTTCAAAAAAATCGTAAGACTTAAAACAGGAACCGAAAAATTATATGAATCTTTTATTTTTTTAAACATTATTGAAACCTCACTTGTGAGCTTTTTAGCAATAAGTAAAGGCCAGAAATCACTAAAATAGCCAAAAATAACAATACCTACTAAAACATAAATTCCGCTATCCATAGAAATCGCTCCTTTGCTTTTTATTTTATGTATACACTAATTTTACTCCTCTTTTTTTCTGCTTAAAAGTCTTTTTTTTCATATTCAGTAGCGGTATAATTATTTTTCAGGGTACTAAATTAGGGGTTTACTCCGCCCCTATAACCCCGAGCAAGCATGCGACGCTTGACTCGACATCTAGCGATTTAAATTCCAAAAATTCAAAAAAATCCTATAACAACGATAAATGAAATAGGCTCTCTCAGCGATTTATCGCCAAGAGAGACTTTGAATTTGACAGGTGAGAGACTACAGGCTCGAGCCGGTCTCCACTACCATACTCCTTGTCTCGTATTTAACTGAGGAGGATTTACGCCCACATTCAAACGCACTCGTCACGTACTCACTGAGGAGGATTTACGCAAGCATCTGCACCTTTGAAGAGAAACGGATAAACCTTGGATTTTATAGTAGTGATAGTAGGGAATAAGAATCGAAATGAAATAGAGCCCCACAGCGGATTTTCCGCCATGGGGCTCTTTGAATTCGATAGGTGAGAGACTACAGGCTCGATCCGGTCTCCTACAATCACTACTATAAACAAATCCAAGGATTTAGAAGTTTCTCTTCAAACCTTCGGGCTTGTATTTTTATTATTTGCGTAAACGTTCGATGTCACGCGCGATTTCAACTTCTTCGTTAGTTGGGATGTTTAATACAGTCACTTTCGCACCTTCAGAAGAAATGATTGCTTCAGAACGAGTATCATTACGCTCAGGGTCGATATCGCAACCGAACCAAGTTAAACCATTGATGATACGAGAACGAATTGATTTAGAGTTTTCACCGATACCAGCAGTGAAGACGATAGCGTCCACACCGTTCAAAACAGCAACATATTGTCCAATGTATTTTTGAACACGGTCAACGAAAATTTCTACTGCAACTTTAGCATCTTCGTTTGTTGCACTTGCAGCTTCAACGTCACGCATGTCGCTTGATACACCTGAAAGGCCTAATAGACCTGATTTTTTGTTTAAGATGTCAACCATTTCATTAACGTCTGTAATGTTTAATTTGTTCATTAAGAATGCTACTAATGAAGCATCGATATCTCCAGAACGAGTACCCATTGTAACCCCTGCTAATGGAGTGAATCCCATAGATGTATCTACAGATTTTCCGCCATCAACCGCAGTAATTGAAGCACCGTTTCCTAAGTGGCAAGTGATGATTTTTAATTCTTCAATTGGTTTACCTAACATTTCAGCAGCGCGGCGTGAAACGTAACGGTGGCTTGTTCCGTGAGCTCCGTATTTACGAGCTTTGAATTTTTTGTAGTATTCCATTGGAATGCTGTATAAATAAGCTTTTTTAGGCATTGTTGTATGGAATGAAGTATCGAATACAGCAACACTTGTAATGTCTGGTAAGATGTGTTTGAATGCACGCATTCCTACTGCTTCCGCTTTGTTGTGTAATGGAGCAAATTCTGCTAAGTCTTCTACTTGTTGGATAACAGTATCATCTACTAAAGCTGAATCTTTGAATAATTCTCCTCCGGCAACGACACGGTGACCCACACCAGTGATTTCGTCGAATGAAGAAATAATGTTTAAAGCTACTAATTGTTCTAATAATTTCTACCGCAACTTCGTGGTTTGGAATATCTTCTACCACTTCAAATTTTTGGTCGTCTCCATAGCTGATTGAGAAGATTGAATCTCCTAATCCGATACGTTCTACTAACCCTTTAGCCACCACTTCTTCTTGTGGCATATTAAATAATTGGAATTTCAAGCTTGAACTTCCTGCATTAATCGCGATTGATTTTGACATGCACATTCTCCTTTAATTTAAAATTAAGCCCGCATCTGGGTCTAACGGATTCATTATAACATTTCTTGTGCCCATTTTTCGAATGTTAGAGTGAATTTTCTGAATTTTTCTCTGTTTTTAAATTCTGGGATATCCCCTAGGAGGACTTGACTCACTTGTTTAGCAGATTTCCCTCGTTTTTGTATAATGAGTAAAGACTTACTAAACTGCACATCTTTAAATAAATTGCGTGGGAATGCGAGCATTGCTTGTACATATGTTTCCCTTTGCAAGTAAGCCAGTAACGTTTCCCCTTCGACAGTCTCAAATAGATTTGTCGGAACGATGAACAATCCGATTCCCGCTTCCTTCAAATAGCGAACATGCTGTTCGATGAGTAAATGATGGGCAAAAGAATGACCTTCTTCATTTTTTGTCTCAAAACGAGCGGCATTGGCATCAACTGGATAATATCCAATCGGCAAATCACTCACTACGAAGTCTTGTGGATCCACTAGTAAATCTTGCAAGCCATCTTGCAAGGAAGTCTTCACATCTAATTGTTCTAATGCGAAGGCTTGTAAAGCTAAATGCACAAGCACTTCATCATTATCAATAGCCGTCCCTTGGGCAGTTTTACCAGCAGATTGTAGGAATAACAAAATTGTACTTAGTAAGTTCCCACTTCCTGCCGCAAAGTCCGCAATTTGTAGCGTCATATCTTTCTTCGTCATTTGGTCAATCATATACGCTACGAGTAAGCCAATCGCATCTGGAGTCATTTGATGGTTGGTTTGTAAGCCATCTTGTTTAGCAGCTTTCAAGAACGCGAATTGAATCATCCTGCGAATTTCTTCACTCGAATAACTTGTTAAATCTAATTGTTTATACGCTTTGTTTAATTCTTGGACCACTTCGTTACTTGGCAGGCCTTCGACTTGTTGCGCAGTGTTGTCATTGACAATATTTTGTAAGGTTTCCCCTAACGCTTCAACATTCGAATAGCCGATTTCTTGTTGAAGCAGCTCTACTGCTTTTGCCAATTCCTCGAACGCTTGAATTTCTTTTCCCGCTTCGATAAAAATCCCTCCTTCTATTTTTAAGAGTTTCTCTGCTTTGAATAATATGAAATAGGTTCATTCACTTTTTTTGCTAACAAAACTACGCAGAACGTTCAGATTCTATAATAGCAATACTAGCGATGTACTCAATGTGAATGATTGACTCTGGAAATTCATTTCCTAGAGTCAGTTTGAAGCTTGAGAGGAAGGAAGACACAAGGCTTCCTCCGATACAGCTAGTATAGCAATTATAGAGAAATCTGGAAAGTTCGCAGTAGTTTTGTCACTTCTCAAATTTCCTAAAAAAAAGGATGTGACTGAATGTCACATCCTACTCATTATTATTCAGCAGCAACTACTGGATAAACTGATACTTGTTTTTTGTCACGGCCTTTACGTTCGAAACGTACGATTCCGTCAACTTTAGCAAATAAAGTATCGTCTCCACCTCTACCTACGTTTTCACCTGGATGGATTTTTGTTCCACGTTGGCGGAATAAGATTGAACCACCTGAAACGAATTGTCCATCAGCACGTTTAGCACCTAAACGTTTTGCTTGTGAGTCACGTCCGTTTGATGTAGAACCGCCCCCTTTTTTATGGGCGAATAATTGTAAATTCACTTTTAACATAGTTGTGCACCTCCTTGATTGATTATGCAACAGTTACAGCTAGAAAGTCTTGATATTCTGACTGAATATCTTCTAACCCTAGTAATAGACTATTTAATAAAATTTGAGTTGTAAGTTCTTGCTCTTTCGTCAAGTCCTCTACAACTTCCATATATAAGTAACCACCTTCAACCTCGTCAACTTCGACAAACGGTTGATACCCTGCTAACTTTTCAATGCTGTTCACAGTTGTAATGGCCAGAGCCGATACCCCTGCGCAAACGATATCCGAACCATGTTCACTATAGTTTGCATGTCCAGTCATTTCAAAGGAAACAATTCGTTGGTTCTTTTTGTGTACAGTCACTTGAATCATCGTGATTAAGCGTTGATTGCGTCAATAACAACTTTTGTATAAGGTTGACGGTGACCTTGTTTACGGTGTGAGTCTTTACGACGTTTGTATTTGAAAGTTACAACTTTCTTTTGACGGCCTTGTTTTTCAACAGTTCCTTCAACAGTTGCACCTGCTACGAATGGAGCACCAACTTTAACGTCATCTCCACCTACAAATACTACTTCTTCGAAAGTTACTTTGTCGCCAGCTTCTGCGTTTAATTTTTCAACGTAGATTGCTTGACCAACTTCAACTTTAACTTGTTTTCCACCAGTTTTTACGATTGCGTACATATTGCACCTCCTATATTTTAGACTAAGACTCGCCAGTTTAAAGTGCCGATTCCGGTCTTTTGTACTCTAATCCGAGCGGTTGTAGCTGTGGTGCTTCACAATTACAACACGACTATTTTAGCAAAAATGTACGCCGCCGTCAACCATTGTGACTAGCCTCTTCGTAAGTTCCTTTTGAAACTTTTGAGGTGAGAAACTACAGGCTCAAGCCGGTGCCTCATTGCAGTTACTATAAATAAACCCTTCAGTGTTCGAAGTTTCACCCACCATTTCTATTCCATCCTCTTTTTATAAAACAGTTCAAAACTGCTAAAAAAGTGTTCAAAACGGAAAACACGAAGGATTTTATAATAGCAGTAATGGGAAATCGTATTAAATGCGAATTAATGGTCGTAGGAATTTATTCCGTACGACCATTTTGAGGCTTTAAAGTCGAGACTACAGACTCGAGACGGTACCCCATTACAGCTATTATAAATAAATCCTTCAGTGTTTGGAGTTTTGAACTCGTTCACTTTTGTCGGGGAGCACCTTGCGGTGTTTTTGTTATAAAAGAAAAGAGGGTGAAAAAACTTTCACCCTCGTCCTTAGTTTACATCATACCCATGCCTGGATCCATTCCTGGCATTGGTGGTGCTACTGGAGCTGGTTTGTCAGCTACCACAGCTTCTGTTGTTAATAATAATGCTGAAACAGATGCAGCATTTTGTAGTGCAGAACGTGTTACTTTCGTTGGGTCAACAATACCTGCTTCAATCATGTTTACCCATTCATCTGTAGCAGCATTGTATCCAATGCCCTTTTTCTTCAGATTTCAAACGAGCAACAATGACTGAACCTTCAAGACCAGCATTTTTCTGCGATTTGACGTAATGGTTCTTCTAATGAACGAGATACGATTTTTCGCACCTGTCGCTAAGTCGCCTTCTAATTCAAGAGCATCTACTACTTTTTGAACGTTCACAAGAGCGGTTCCCCACCTGAAACGATTCCTTCTTCAACCGCTGCGCGAGTGGCGTTTAAAGGCATCTTCAATGCGAAGTTTTTTCTCTTTTAATTCTGTTTCAGTAGCGGCACCGACTTTAATTACGGCAACCCCACCTGATAATTTAGCAAGACGTTCATGTAATTTTTCACGGTCAAAATCACTTGTTGTATCTTGTGCTTGTGCGCGAATTAAAGCAACACGGTTCGCGATTAAGTCTTTAGAACCTGCACCTTCCACGATTGTAGTGCTATCTTTAGAAACCACAACTTTACCAGCTGTCCCTAATTGCGCTAATGTTGCGTCTTTTAATTCTAAGCCAAGGTCTTCTGTAATGACTTGAGCTCCTGTTAACACAGCGATATCTTCTAACATCGCTTTACGACGGTCACCGAATCCTGGAGCTTTTACAGCTACCACGTTAAATGTTCCGCGTAATTTGTTTAATACTAATGTTGGTAAAGCTTCTCCATCTACGTCATCCGCGATGATTAATAACGCACGTCCTTGTTGAACGATTTGTTCTAATAATGGAATGATTTCTTGGATGTTTGACACTTTTTTATCTGTGATTAAGATAAATGGATTATCTAAAGTTGCAATCATCTTGTCGTTATCAGTTACCATGTATTGTGATAAGTAACCACGGTCAAATTGCATTCCTTCTACAACATCTAATTCTGTTTCAATCCCTTTAGATTCTTCGATTGTAATAACGCCGTCGTTCCCCACTTTTTCCATAGCTTCAGCGATTAATTCACCAACTTCAGCTGAACCAGAAGAAATTGCCGCCACTTGTGCGATGGCTTCTTTTGATTCGACTGGACGAGAAATGCGGTGTAATTCTTCAACCGCTGCTTTTGTCGCAAGTTCAATCCCTCGACGGATGCCTACTGGGTTTGCGCCAGCTGTTACGTTTTTCAATCCTTCACGAACGATGGCTTGTGTTAAAACTGTCGCTGTTGTTGTACCGTCACCGGCAATATCGTTTGTTTTGGATGCGACTTCAGCCACAAGTTTTGCACCCATATTTTCGAAATGATCTTCTAATTCGATTTCTTTAGCAATCGTGACCCCATCATTTGTAATCAGCGGAGACCCGAATGCTTTTTCTAATACAACATTACGTCCTTTTGGTCCTAATGTTACTTTTACTGTGTTTGCTAAAACGTCCACACCGCGAAGCATGGCACTTCTTGCGTCTTCTGCAAATTTAATATCTTTCACCATTGTGATATCCTCCTTTATTCAACAATTGCGATAATGTCTTTTTCTTTCACGATGATATATTCTTGACCATCTAATTTTAACTTCTGTTCCTGAATATTTTTCGAATACGACTTTATCGCCAACCGCCACTTGACGGTCTTCTGCAGCAGTGAATTCACTTGTCGCGATTACTTTTGCAAATTGTAATTTTTCTTGAGCAGTGGTTGGTAGGAATAATCCCCCAGCAGTTTTTTCTTCTTGCTCTACCATTTGAATAACAACTCTATCTTTTAAAGGCTTTAACATATAAAATCCTCCTTACTCTTTTTTAGCACTCGAAAACCATGAGTGCTAACTCATAGTTTTATAATACTCATTTGGTCAGGGAAAATCAAGAATAAATACTTGCTTATTTCTCAAGAATTATGTAAGATTTTGACAAGAAAGGATGATTGTGATGACACGAAAAAGTTTCTTTAGAAAACTATATTTTGAAATCATATTAGCCGTCCTCTTTATCTTTCTAGCAACGACGCATTATCCTGGAAATGGATTTGACTTTATCACATTATTCTGCTGTCTATTCGCAACGACAAGCATCGTAACAAGTATCAACATGCTTCGCACCTATAACGAGTTGAAAAAACTCGCCAACCTCATCGAGAAACTTCCCGATGACGAGGATTCACTAGACGATAAAGAACCAAAAGAAAAGCACTAATCACTGCATCAACGCAAACGATTAGTGCTTTTTATGTTTTTAATTCTTACTTTGTACGAAAAGTTCTCATTTCTTACTGCTTATTTTTTATCAAGTCTGAGACTTCCTTTGAGTATCCCGTTGAGGAATGTTCGAACTGTCCTGTATTTAGATTTTTAGTCAGACTAAAACTCATGCTTAATTTCTTATTGGAGTTTAAGTATATTTTAAAGTATATTCCTCCCATAGGGTTATGCTGAATAGACTCTACATCAATTTCATAAGACTCAATAGCTCCGCCTTCTTCCAACGCTTTGTTGTCTAAGTCTTTTAATTGATTTTCAATCGATTCCTTCACTTGCGCACTTTGAACTAAAGTGACCATTTCATGCTTCTTTACCAGATTCAACGTTACAAATCCACCGATGATTAACGCGATTACCGCAACGATTCCAAGCATTCCACTACTGAATTTCTTTTTCATTTTCTTCAGCCCCCTTATGCATTTAAAGGTTCTACTTGTTTTGTATAGTATATCATGAATTTTCGCATTTTTTGAATACTCTTATTTTTATACAAAAAGGCACTGGTCCTATGTCAAGATTTAGTACAAATTAAAATGAGAGGTTCTACCTGCTAAGATGCCAGAAGAACATTTGTCTTATTATAAAGTGCTTCAAGCTCGTTTCGACAAAGTGTAACAGTATAATTATCCAAGTTTCTTATAGATCAGACCTGAAAAAGGTTGCTTATATAATTAATATAAGTAAATACAGTACTATATATCCAATCTTTCTACGATCTCTCCATTTTTTTCTTTCAGTATGAGCTTTTTAATAATCTTTTCATCAAGGTACTTTGAAAACGAATTTAAGTCCTGTGATACCTCAAATACGATATTTCGTTTCATTTCATTTTGTATCAAAATTAGAATCATATTTTTCTCTTATCACTCCAATAATTCCAATTCACATCTGTTCTTTCATAGTAAACATAATTTTTCTTTTTAGTACTATAAATCCTTTTAGAGGTCAATGTCTTTTTGTCTTCAGATGTAAAAACATCAGAATACAGCTTTATTCCATAAAAAACTTTGTATTCGCTGATTTTATCATTGGAAACATTTAGTTTAATTTCTTCATAGTCCATCTTATACTCACTCCTTATATTTAAATATTTTTTTAGGTAAAAGCCGGTACTTTTTTTAAGACTTAATATTCAATATATTTTTTTCTTTTTGTTCTAATACTACAAGTGTATAATATTTACAACAAAAAGACAATTGGTCCTTTGTCAAGATTTAGTACAAATTAAATTGTATTAAAAAAATGGGTTCGAAATCATTTCTATTCATGGTTTTAGGCACACTCATTATAGCTTACTTTTTTTGAAAGTGGCGTACCTATGAAAGATGTTCAAGAACGGTTAGGACATTCTGATATTCAAACTACTATGAATATCTATACACACTTAACAGAAAAATAGTGCTAAATTGTTTGCGAATTATGTGGGGTTTTAAAATATCTAAACACATACCTAAACATACTAGACAATTAAAAAAAATAGGCATAATAGAAACCTTGTTATAAAGGCTTTTCTATCATGCACTATCTTCTATTTTTGATTATCGAGGAAATAAATCAGTGTTTGAAGTTCGTTTGTTAAGTCCACGTTTTGAACTCGAACGTTTTCTGGAGCGTTTAATCGAATTGGTGTGAAGTTTAAAAATGCCTCGAACATTTGCTTCCACAATACGATCTGCTGTATCTTGCGCCACATCTTGAGGAACGGTTAGAATCGCTACTTGAATTTGTTGAACTTTTAATTGTTCAATCATTTCATCCATGCTATACACAGGAACTCCTGTTTGAATCGTTCCGACGATATCAGGGTTCACATCAAATGCTGCACTGATTCGAACATTATTGCTTTGGTGGAAATTGTAGTTTAGTAACGCTTGTCCTAATTTACCAACACCTACTAAAGCTACATTTGTTAAGCGATCTTGGTTTAACGTATGGCTGAAGAATTCCAATAAGTATTCTACATCATATCCATATCCACGTTTTCCTAAAGCTCCAAAATAAGAAAAATCACGACGAATCGTTGCGCTATCTACTTTTACAGCTTCACTTAATTCAGTTGATGAAATACGACGTTTTCCTGCATCATGCAAGAAACGTAAATAACGATGATAAATTGCCAAACGTTTTGCAGTTGCACGTGGCACTTCGATTTCTTTCATTTCTTTATAATCTTTCATGTCTAAGACTCCTTTTCTTTTACATCCATGCGTATTCTATCACAACGATGTGAATTTTCACAAATACTTTGTTTGCTCCTCACTTACTCCTATAAAATCCGCTTATATACAGCAATACTTGTACGATTTTATTCACAACCTGTTGTTTGTGAATGTGAAAACAATCTTGAATTCTTTTCAATATTGTCCACCTCTTTTTTATGATAGAATGAGATGAATACTCACTGAAAGGACCTATCATGATACTACTACAAGGACAAGGACTCGCTCGAACTTTTGCAGATGAAGTCCTATTTGAAAATATTACGATTCATATTCAAGAAAATTCGCGGATTGCCATCGTCGGACGTAATGGCACTGGAAAATCAACGCTGTTAAAAATGTTGGCTGGTATCGAAGAACCTTCTCTTGGCTCTGTCTCAAAGAAAAAAAACCTATCCATCGGTTACTTAGACCAATATGCGGCCATCGATTCAACGAAAACCGTTTGGGAAGAAATGATTCATCTCTACGAAGACGTAGAAATTTTGAAGAAACAAGCACAAAAAGCGGCTGAACAACTCGGGAATCCCGACCTTCTTAGTGACCCTGCAGCCTACGAACTTGCCTTAAAACGCTATGACCAACTGCAAGAAGATTTGAACCAAAAGAACGCGTATGGATACGAATCCGAAATCCGTACCGTCCTTCATGGATTCCGTTTCTATCCAGAAGACTACGACCAACCGATTCAATCGCTCTCTGGAGGACAACGTACTAGGTTAGCTTTAGCGCGATTTTATTAGAGAAACACGACTTACTGATTTTAGACGAACCGACGAACCATCTGGATATTGAAACTTTAACATGGTTAGAGGATTATTTGCGCTCTTCAAATTGCGCTCTCGTGATCGTATCCCACGACCAATATTTCTTAGACCGCGTGTGTAATGAAGTTTACGAAATCAGCCATAAAGCCTGTGAATATTACAAGGGAAACTACTCGCACTATTTAGAGGAACGTGAACAACGCTATTTACTCAAGCAAAAAGCTTACGAAAAGCAGCAACAAGAGATTCACGACTTAGAAGAATTCATTGCAAAAAACTTAGTGCGCGCCTCAACCACAAAACGTGCGCAATCGCGTCGTAAGAAGCTCGAGAAAATGGAACGTTTAGAAAAACCAAAAGGCGATCAGCGCTCTGCTCGTTTTGAATTTACCGTGGAACGCGAATCCGGAAACCAAGTATTACAAGTAAACGATGCTTATATCGGTTACGACCACGAAGCATTAAGCGGTCCGATTTCCTTCCAACTTCGCAAGCGTGAAGCCATTGCCATTGTGGGGCCAAATGGAATTGGGAAATCAACCCTTTTGAAGTCGATTACGGGTGAACTTCCTTTAATCAAAGGATCGATTGACTTAGGAGCTGGCGTTCAAGTTGGTTACTATGACCAAAACTTGGCTGGCCTTTCTACCAACCAAACAGTTCTAGAAGAGCTTTGGTCTCGTCATTCAACAATGCCTGAAAAAGATGTGCGTTCGATTCTTGGAAGTTTCCTATTCTCCGGAAGTGATGTTGAAAAAACAACCGCTCAACTCAGTGGGGGTGAAAAAGCCCGACTAGCCCTTTGCAAATTGTCACTGGAGCATGATAATTTCCTACTGCTCGACGAACCAACCAACCACTTGGATATCGACAGTAAAGAAGTATTAGAGGATGCTCTCATCGACTACGATGGGACGATTTGTTTTCGTATCCCATGACCGTTTCTTTATCAACAAGATTGCAACGGCCATTCTTGAAATCGAAGAAACAGGAAGCACACTCTACCTTGGCGACTACGACTACTACCTTGAGAAAAAGCAAGAAAAAGAAGAACTCGCCGCACTGCAAGAAGCCAAGAGTGCTGAAGCAACAGCTGAGCCGATGACAGAAGCTAAAGCTAGCTACCATGCCTCTAAAGAAGAACAACGTCAAATCCGAACGCTCACTCGACGTATCGAGCAACTCGAAACCGAAATGCATGATATCGAAACGGCGCTAGAACAAGTCCACGAGGCAATGACGCTGGAAGAAAACTATTCCGATCCAGATAAATCCGCTGCCCTCTCAACTGAAGAAGCTGCCCTTCTTGAACATCAAGAAACGCTTCTCGCCGAGTGGGAAGAAGCTTCACTAGCTTTAGAAGAATTTAATCAATAATCGTTTGAAATTATCATATATGATAATTTTCTACTTTCAGCCATTCAAAGAAGCGTAGACCCTTTTTATAGAGTCTACGCTTCTTTTTAATTGTTAATGTTGCCACTGACTTTGATAGAGATTGTAGTAAAACCCACGTTGCTCCATCAAGCTGGCATGATTTCCTTTTTCAATGACATGTCCGTCTTTTAAGACGAGAATCACATCGGCTGTACGAATCGTCGACAAGCGGTGCGCCACAATAAAGCTCGTGCGCCCTTCCATCAAATGTTGGAAAGGCTTCTTGAATCTTCAACTCGGTACGTGTATCGATGGAAGACGTTGCTTCATCGAGAATCAGCATATTCGGTTGTCCCATCATCACACGCGCGATGCAGAGCAATTGTTTTTGCCCTTGTGAGAAGTCCCCACCGTCATCTGAAATCACCGTATCATACCCTTGCGGCAGACGGCTCACGAATCCATGAATATGGCAGAGTTTAGCGATGCGAATCATCTCTTCTTCGCTAATCGTCGGATTTCCCATCGTGATATTTTCACGCACCGTACCTGTTTGAAGCCATGTTTCTTGAAGCACCATTCCAAATCCATTTCGCAATGAATGACGGGAGATGTCTTCAATCGAATGGCCATCGATAGCTAATTTTCCACTATTAATCTCATAGAAACGCATCAATAAGTTAATTAATGTCGTCTTTCCGCTTCCAGTTGGACCGACAATCGCCACGCGTTGCCCTGGTTTGACATCCAGCGAGAAGTCTTCAATCAGCGGTTGGCCTTTCACATAAGAGAAGTCCACATGGCTAAATTCCACCGCTCCATCAAAGGTTTCAGGAGAGACCGCACCTTCTCGTTCTGGACGTTCGGACGGTTGTTCCAATAGTTCAAATACGCGGTTAGCACAGGCAATCGCATTTTGCAGTTCGGTAATAACCCCTGAGATTTCATTGAATGGTTTCGTATATTGGTTGGCGTAACTGAGGAAGGCTGATAATTGACCGACCGTCACGCCACCGCTAATCACGAAGAACGCTCCGAACACGCCCACACTGGTATAGACGATGCTATTAACAAAGCGCGTTGCTGGATTGGTAATGCTCGAGAAGAAGATAGCTTTAAGCGATACATCTGTTAGGTCTTTATTAATCACCGAGAAGTCCTCGATGACTTTTTCTTGTTGCTGGAAGGCCGTGACCACTCGAGTCCCCTCAATCATCTCATTCATATAGGCGGTTTGGTCGCCACGAATTTCCGATTGTTGTTTAAAGAAATGATAGGATTTTTTTGCGACAAAGCTGGCCATTACAAATGATACTGGCGTTATCACCACTACTACAAGCGTCAATGTCATATTCACACTAAGCATAAAGAATAACGTTCCTAGAATCGTCATCACACCCGTAAATAACTGCGTGAATCCCATTAGTAATCCATCCGCAAATTGATCTTGCATCCGCGATGATACGGCTCTCGATTTCTCCAGCTGGATGAATATCTAAATAACTGAGCGGTAATGTCTCGATTTTTTCAAGCGCGTCTCTACGAAGGTCTCGCACAACCGAGTACGTCATCTTGTTATTGCTGAGGTTCATAAACCACTGCGCAATCGCTGCCATGGATGTAAAGAGTGCAATCTGCCATAGGATGGCAAATAGTCCTTCATAGAAGACTTGGCCAGTGCCGAGCATTTGGTCCACGGCTTTCCCAACTAATTTTGGAATCATTAAGGTCCCAAATACATTCACACTTGCCAAAAGAATGGACGCTACAAAGTAAATTCGGTAGCGACGGATGTAGCAGAGGACCTTACGAATCGTTTCCCATTGAGTTTTCTGTCTCATGCTTCATCCTCCTTTGGAAATTGTGAATAGTAAATTTCTTGATAAATTTCGTTATTGGCTAATAGCTCTTCATGCGTGCCCTTGCCGACCAGATTCCCTTCATCAAGCACAAGAATTAAGTCTGCGTACTGCACAGAAGCCGCCCGTTGCGACACGATAAAGGTTGTTGGACGTGGCGTTTGGTTCTTGATGGCCTCACGTAATTTTGCATCGGTCGCAAAGTCTAATGCCGAAGCACTATCATCTAAAATTAAAATTGGTGCTTGTTTCGCAATCGCACGGGCAATCGTCATCCGTTGCTTTTGCCCACCTGATAAGTTGCGTCCATTTTGTTCAATGCCATAATCCAGTCCGCCTTCTTTCGTTTCAACAAATTCGCTGGCTTGAGCGACACCGAGTGCCTGTTCTACGACTTCACTTGAAGCAGATGCATATCCAAAACGGACATTGTCGGCAATCGTTCCACGGAAGAGTTGCGCCTTTTGCAAGACCATTCCGACTGCGCCACGAATCGATGCAAATCGGTAGTCACGAACGTCATTGCCGAATACTTCCACTTTTCCTTGGGTTGCATCATAGAAACGAGGAATCATATTCACAAGAGACGATTTCCCACTACCAGTCCCACCGATAACGCCGATGGTTTGTCCTTTTAACGCGGTAAAGGAGATATGGTTAAGTGCTGCATTTTGGTCCCCTTGATATGTCAGCGTCACGTCTTTAAACGCCACTGCTACATCGCTATCTGGATTGACATCTTGGGTGCCTTCGACCATATCCGGTTCCATTGATAGAATATTGTCAATACGATCCGCACTCGCAACGGATTTCGTCATTAACACGATAAGATTGGCTAATTTTACAAGCTCTACTAGAATTTGTGACATATAGTTTGTTAAGGCGATGACGTCTCCTTTTGACAACGTTCCTGTATCCACTTTTATCGCCCCACTATATAAAATGACGATAAGCGCTAGATTCACAATCACAAACGTAATAGGATTCATAGCTCCTGATAGAGCACTCACCTTTTGTTGCGCCTGATTCAACGTTTCGGTATCTTCTCTAAACGACTGAATTTCTTTTTCTTCGCGGTTAAATGCCCGAATCACACGAACACCTAGTAAATTCTCGTGAACGAGACGCATAATACGATCTAGTTGCCCTTGAACCCGGCGATACATTGGAATTGTCCAGTAAATAATTCCGAATACGACGACTGCTAAGATTGGAACTGTGATGGCAAACGTCCATGCCATTTCCACATTCACAACAAAGGCCATTACAATCGCCCCACCGACGATAAACGGCGAACGAAGCAACAAACGCAGCGCAATGTTTAACCCATTTTGCACAAGATTCATATCGCTCGTCAAACGCGTCAGTAAAGTGTCATTTCCCAGCGCATCGAGTTGCGAAAAACTGAAGTATTGAATTTTTGAAAAAAGCGCCTGTCTCACTTCCGCTGTAAATCCAGTTGCCGCTTTAGCTGCATAATATTGGGCCGTAATGGACACGACGACCCCTAAAATCCCAAGGACGATTAAAATAGCCCCTTGACCAAGGATTAAGGAGGTATCTTGGTTTCCAATTCCTTTGTCAATGATGACTGCCATTATAAGCGGTACTAATAACTCCAAAATTGCTTCGAATAATTTGAATAAAGGTGCCAATATTGTTTCTTTCAAATATGGCTTTAAATAAGGTTTTAATCGATTCACAATCATACTTCCTTTTACATCAATAGTACTTTCATTGTATCACAATTTATGCCGTGCAAAAGCAGAACCCCTCGCTTCCTGTTTTTGATTATAAAAGATGTAACAATTATGTTACGTAACAAAAATGTGACATTCACTTTTAAATTTCTAAAAATGCATCATTTTTAATACGTATCATAAACGATACATCTCATTTTTCCATCCTCAACAAAACCTTTTTTAACCTAACCGTTGAGTGTAGTGGAGTAAATAATCATTAGAAGACTGGGCAACTTTTGCTTATTAGAAAGTTGATTACGAAAAATCTTACGGATTCTATAATAGCCATAACGTGGAATGGCATTAAATGCGCAAAAGGGAGCGTAGGAATTTTATTCCGTACGCTCCCTTTGAGGCTTTAAAGGTGAGAGACCTAGGCTCGAACCAGTGCAATGTTATAGCTATTATGAAGATATCCGTAAGGATTTGGAGTAATCAACATTATTCACTATACTGTCACCCAAGTGCCCAGTCTTCTATTTCATTATTTACGTAAATTGTGCGCTTCAATGTACTCCGCAATTTGGATAGCATTGCTTGCAGCACCTTTACGGATATTGTCGCCTACACACCAGATGTGGAAGCTGTTTGGTTGAGAAATGTCACGGCGAATACGTCCCACATACACTTCGTCATGTCCAGTTGCTTGTAATGGTGTTGGATACACATTTTCCTCAGGTTTATCTAATACGATTACGCCTGGTGCTTTTGCTAATAATGCACGAATTTCTTCCGGTGTTGTATCTTTTTCGAAAGTTACATTGATTTCTACAGAGTGTGAGTTATATACAGGTACACGCACACAAGTGGCTGTCACAGCTACATCATCTGATAAACCAAGAATCTTGCGCGTTTCTTGAATCATTTTCATTTCTTCTTTTGTATAGCCATTTTCTAAAAATACATCGATATGTGGCAATACATTATTGTAAATTGGGTGTGGGTAATTTGTTGGAGCTTCCCCTTTTTCCCCATTTCTTAAATCATTAATCCCTGCTTGTCCAGAACCTGAAACAGCTTGGTAAGTTGTATAAGCCACACGTTTTAATCCAAAAGCATCATGCAATGGACGTAATGGCACTACCGATTGAATCGTTGAGCAGTTTGGATTTGCGATAATTTTGCGCTCTAATGTTGGTGCGTTACATTCCGGTACGACTAAATCAATCTCTGGATCCATTCTCCATGCGCTTGAGTTATCGATGACAATCACTCCGTCACGTTCTGCGATGGGCGCAAATTTCAATGAAGTGCCGCCGCCTGCTGAGAAGATGGCGTAGTCAATATCACGCTTGAAGGAGTCTTCCGTTAATTCTTCGACTACATACTCTTTTCCTCTAAACTGTAGTACTTTCCCTGCTGAACGTGCTGAGGCAAGTAGATATAAGTGGTCTACTTGTAAGTTACTTTCCTCTAAACGTTCAATCATTTTTGTTCCAACGACCCCTGTCGCTCCTACAATTGCAATATTTACCATAAAAAAATCTCCTTTTGCTAAAACGCTATGTTGAAAATTATAACGAACCTCTTTTAGAAAGTAAAGAATTGTCTTTCTTTGCAACACATTTGTAGCTGTAATAGATACACTCTTTAATGAGTGCTTCATCTGTGCATACATTCAGCGCAATTGAAATCCAATGCTTTTTATTCATATGATACACTTCAAAGAAACCTTCATTCATTAATAGCTTTTCCTTCGTGCAGGATCAATTTTCACATTCAAGATTAACACTCGTTCTTCACTTGCAACCCCTAATTTATGGAACGGGATTTCCGTCATCAAGGCATAGCATTTTCCTTCCTCTTCCACTCTAAACAACGTAGCGGATGATCTTTTGAACGGTTGCGAACTAAAAGGAACAATATTACTATGAATCCAATTCGTCCATTTTTCCCTCGTGGCGCTCAGTTCTCCCTGAAGAGGATGAATCCACTTGGTAGCAATTTCACCGGCTTCTTCTCGAAGAGCTTTGGCAATACTACTTCCTGTTGTTTCTACATCAAACAAAGTGTACCGTTCATTAAACTCATCTAAAGCAATGATTTCTAATCCCTTTTCTTTTGTGGCACTGACAATATAGAAGGAGAAACCTTCTATATGACTAAGAATTGTTTCTCCTTCATGTTCTGTCAGGTCTTCTTTTAAATTCCATTTCATTGAATAACCCTCTTATAATTTATACTCAGCTCTTAACTCTAAATCACATCACGCAGATCAGCCGCTTTTTCGAAATCCAGTGCTTTGGCAGCTGCACGCATATCCAATTCCAGCAACTCGATGGCTTCGCGTCTTTGTTCTTGCGACATTTTCTTGAAGTCTTTTGCGGTGCTTGGAGCATCTTCTTTTTCCACTTCATGTGTAATCGCGATTAAATCACGAATATTCTTCACGATGGTCTTCGGAACGATGCCGTGTTCCTTATTATAAGCCTCTTGGACACTACGACGACGGTTTGTTTCATCAATCGCCCTTTGCATAGAGTCCGTAATCTTATCGGCATACATAATCACTCGTCCATTTGCGTTTCGTGCGGCACGTCCAATCGTTTGCACTAAAGCTCGCTCACTACGTAGGAAGCCTTCTTTGTCTGCATCTAAAATCGCCACTAGAGAGACTTCTGGTACGTCTAAGCCCTCACGAAGCAAGTTGATTCCGACCAATACATCGAATTCTCCTAATCGCAAGTTTCGGATGATTTCAGTACGTTCCAATGTCTTAATATCACTATGAAGATACTTCACTTTAATGCCTACTTCTTCTAGGTAATCGGTTAAATCTTCAGACATTTTCTTCGTAAGCGTCGTAATAAAGACACGTTCATTTCGTTCAACACGTAAATTAATTTCACTAATTAAGTCATCAATTTGACCTTTGATTGGACGAACTTCCACAGGCGGATCGAGCAAGCCTGTCGGACGAATGATTTGCTCGGTAACTTTTGGCGTATGTGCTAATTCATATGGCCCTGGAGTCGCCGAAATATAAATAATTTGCGGAACTTTCTCTTCGAACTCTTCAAAGCGTAATGGACGATTATCTAACGCACTTGGCAATCTAAATCCGTACTTAATTAACTGCTCCTTACGCGCGCGGTCCCCATTATACATTCCACGAATTTGAGACATCGTAATATGAGACTCATCCACTACAAATAGTGCATCTTCTGGGAAGAAATCAAGCAATGTATATGGCGGTTGCCCTGGCTTTCTCCCATCCATATGTCGAGAATAGTTTTCAATCCCATTACAATATCCCATCTCAAGGAGCATTTCAATATCGTAATTGGTTCTTTGCTCTAATCGCTGCGCTTCAAGCAATTCATTATTGTCCCTTAATTCTTTTAAGCGGAGGGCGAGTTCTTCTTTAATCGTTGCAACCGCCTTAGAAATTTGGTCTTCATTCGCGACAAAGTGAGTTGCTGGGAAGATTGGGACATGCTCTACCGTTGCCTTAATTTCTCCCGTTAACACATCTACTTCTTTAATCGCTTCGATTTCATCTCCAAAAAAACTCGATTCGAAATGCCGTCGCATCATGTCCAGCGAGGAAGATTTCGACGACATCTCCTCGAACTCGGAATGTTCCCCTTCTGAAATCATAGTCATTGCGCTCAAACTGCATTTCAACTAAACGACGAAGCAACTCGTCTCTTTCTATTTCCATTCCTTCACGAAGAGACAATACATGGTCGCGGTAGTCTTCTGGATTTACTAAGCCGTACATGGAAGATACGGAAGCAACTACAATGACATCTCTTCTTTCTAAAAGCGCGCTTGTAGCAGAGTGACGCAACTTATCGATTTCATCATTGACACTGGATTCTTTTTCAATATAAGTATCACTAGAAGGCACATAAGCTTCTGGTTGGTAGTAATCATAATAAGAAACAAAATATTCGACCGCATTCTCTGGAAAGAACTCTTTTAACTCTCCATATAATTGCCCTGCTAATGTTTTATTATGGGCTAGCACTAATGTCGGCTTATTCACTTCTTTAATCACATTAGCAATCGTAAATGTCTTCCCAGTACCGGTCGCACCAAGAAGTGTCTGTTCTTTAACACCCTTATTGAGCCCCTCCACTAATTCCTGGATGGCCTGAGGTTGATCTCCTTGTGGCGTATATGGAGCCACTAGTTTAAATTCATTCATACCTTCACCTCTTTTTCGATTCTTTTCCATTATACCATCAATAAACAATATTTACCGCCAGCTTGCACCCTCCCAACCCTATACCTTACTTGCATTTCATACTGGACTTTTGTATAATAGTCCGTGTTGGAAACAACTGATCAGTGATTATACATGTAAAATGAAAGAGGGGTGAACCCATTGCCAAATATCGCATCACAAATCAAACGTGTTCGTACTAACAAAAAGTCAACACTAGCAAACAACTCACAAACTTCTGCTATGCGTACTGATATCAAAAAATTCGAAGCTGCAGTAGCTGAAGGTGCTGAAAATGCTGAAGAATTATTACGTGCTGCTCACAAAGCAATCGACGGAGCTGCTTCTAAAGGATTAATCCACAAAAACAAAGCTTCTCGTGACAAATCACGTCTTGCTGCAAAATTAAGCAAATAATAATTAGCCTGAGAATTGATCTCGGGCTCTTTTTTTATGCTCAAAAATAGGAACGCCTCACGGGTAACGAATGAAGAGATTGGAACATCCCCTTCGAACTCCTCTGGATTTTTCATCGGTATCATCATCATGGCACCACCTTGAGCCGAAGTCTCAAGGTTAGCAAGCTTCAAACTGAGGCTAAGTGAAATTCACTAAGCCTCAGTAATTCACATTGCTTGCTAGTACACGACGATGATTCCGATGAATCCAGGGAGTTCTTCGTTTGTGTTCTACTCTAATACGCTATCCGTGAGGCGTATATTATTAGAGATAAAAAAGAAGCCCCTCAATGGGACTGCTCCGGGAAAGAAAAGAGAGCCCGGGCAATTCAAAGGTTAAGGGAAAGAAAAAAAGAGAGTGCCGGGGAAAGAGGTTTGGATTCCTCCCCTGGCACTCTGCTTTTATTAGACAGATAAGTCATCGATAAATTGTTTGGCTTCGGCTAAGCCCATTCCTGTTTCGTCACGTAAGTCTTTGATTGCTTGAATAAGGCGACCGTCGCGTTTTAATGTACGTAAGTGTTCTTCGAGTTCTTCTGGGATATACTCTACTTCTTCGTTAGATGAACGATTAGTATTCGAATAGGAACTTTCTCTATTAGAAACATTGTTTGTTTTTACCTTTACATAACTTAGTAATACTAACACTACAACTGCAGCGATAATGATAATCATTGGGCTCATACATATTCCTCCATATTATATATTTGAATTTTATTGTTTGCTACGCGCAAAACTGTAGGATAAACCATTCCAGTTGCATCTCTTTAATGCCTACACTCGTCTTTAGAGCATATTCTGTGTCGACCAATTGCATAAAGGCCTTTCTAAAAGCGGTAACCCAAATCTTCTAGATTGTTGCAGGGCAATCTTCACACGGTACGGATGTACGCCCAGTGTCTTTTGAATTTCTGGTTCTTGATACCCTTCTCTTTTCAAGTAGGATACTTGAAGCAATAATCGAAACTGTCCTAAAAGAATCGCATTCATCTTCAAGGGGTCTTCTTTTTGTAGTAACATATCGTGATAGATTTGGAGCGCCTTGACTCCCTCTTTTTTCAAGATAGATTCCCCAAGTTCAAAAATATTCTGTTCCAATGTTTTGGCGACTAAACTCTCGACTAATTCCAGTGGTATCATTTTTGTATCAATGGAGGCAATCATCAGTTTATCCAATTCTTTCATACTATTCGTTAGTGAATATTGCGTTTTAACGAGTAAGGTCTCCAGCGCTTCTTCTTGGATTGAGTACTGGTGGTTACGCAGAGAATCTCGAATATACTGTTTAACATCTCTCTCTGTTAGTTCACTAGCATCTAATAAAACCGCCACTTTCTTTAACTGTTTCACGATTTTCTTTCGTTGATCCAACTTATCATACGGAGCAAAGAATACCATTACAGAACTTTCCATTGGGTTTTCTAAATAGGCTTGCAACCTTTCTAATTGATGATCCATTGATTTTTTCTCTTTTTCCCCTGTAAAAAAGCTTGGATTATCAACCAGTACTAATCTTCTCTCTCCAAAAAAAGGAACCGACTCTGCATCTTGAATAGCTGTTTGAATAGAGACTTCCTCCATATTGAATCGTCCCACATTCAAGTCTTGATCTTCAGGAGCCACAATGGTCTCTAAAAACACTTTTCGTGCAAGTTCTTGTAAATAAGGTTCTTTTCCTTGAACTAAATAAACCAGATTCACTTGCCCGTTTTTAATGCGATCGAGTTGTTTCTCAAATTCCATCTTTCCGCCTCCTGTCCTTTAAGTTTATCTTGAAACGTGGGCTTTGTCTATTCTTTCAATTTTTGACGTTTTTTCGAGAGTTTCGTAGAAATTTCGATCTGTTCTTTTCTAAAATCAAAGACGAATTTGTCCATCTTGATCCGTGCGGAAAATATGAGCGTGTATGCCATTCAGCCTCCCTACCGTCTCGATTGAAGGATGGCGATAACGATTATTCTTCCCGCAAGAAACTAAGGCAATAGAAGGGGAAGCTTTTTGTAGCAATGCTTCGCTTGTAGACGTTCGGCTTCCATGATGCCCCACTTTTAAAATAGAAAAATGCAAATTGGGAGTATCTTTTAGAATATTGTCTTCTACTTTTTCAGAAGCATCGCCAGTGAGTAACACGGTATGCTTTTGAATCGTTAGAAGAGCTACAATTGAATCATCATTTTCTCCTTTGGAAACGTATTTAGGCCACAGAATTTGCCACTTCATTTGGTTCCATTTCCACTCATTTCCAGAAGAAACCAACTTCCACCGTATGGACGGATAGTCCCTTTTCAGTTGTTGCATCAATGGAATCTTCTCCATCCCTTTTCCAATCACTATTTCTTTGATTTTAATCTGTTTTGCAATTGCTTGAAGATTCCCGACATGATCTTCGTCTCCATGGGAAAGCATTACTTGCGACAATTCTGAAAGTCCTTCTGCTTGAAGAGCAGGAATGACGGTTGTGTCTCCTTGAGGTTTTCTCTTGCGCCTTTTCCATTCTTCTTTGGAGGCAAAATCGCTCAATCCACCCGTATCGATTAATGTCGCTTGATTCCATCCTGGAGCCATTACTAAAATCGAGTCTCCTTGTCCGACATCTATCATTATTAATTCATTTCCCCAATGATAGGGAACTTCTATCAGAAGTAAAATAAGAGCCCCCAAACAAAAGAGTCCTTTTTTTACCGTCATCTTCCTTCGTTCATATAGCACAAGAGCGAAAAGAATCAGCAAAAAATAACCGATCCACTCCCATGATTCCCAAATCCCAAATGTAAACTTTGTAAAAGTGAACTTCTGACAAAAGCTTAATACTTGCGTGAGCCCCGAAAGAAGCGCTTCTCCTAGAAAGCAACTAATAGCCACAAAATCCCCCCACCTCGATAATACCGCAATCAAATAAATCGTTAATAAGGGGAATAGAACCCCTTCAAACAATAGGGAAAATAATGCAGTAAGCACGATACTGAGAACATTCCAATAAAAGAAATATTGACAGACGAGTGGCAACGCAATAACACTCACTCCTATTGGAATCCATAATGAAGCGTTGACTTTAGGAAGCACATTTTTTTGCCACTTGGATAATAGAAGAATTACTGCACTAAGCGCGTAGCTTAATTGAAACGCGACATTCCAAAGAATTCCTGGCCAAATGACAAGCGACACGACAAGCATCCCTAAAAAGCTCCATAGTTGAGAGTGATGACGAAGAGGCGTCCATCGTTTCAAAAGAATCGAGAGAATCACCATTCCAATCGCGCGTGTCCCACTAATGCCCCATCCGATGACAAACCCATAGAACAGCACAAAACACATTAATACACCATCTGTTCTCTCTCGAGTAATCCCGCACCTCCAGCAAACTTTTGCAGAACCGAAACCATTAACGAAATATGAAGCCCCGAAATCGCTAATACATGCAGAATCCCAAGTTGTTTGTACCGTTCCCATACTTCTTCATCAAATCCTGATTTGTCCGCAAGAAGCAATGCTAATGTATATTGTTTGACCTGATTTTCCTTCTGCATGCGCACTTGATGTAGCAACCAAAAACGGAGATTCTCAATAGATGCATGGATTCCTTTGACAGCGACTTTTCTACTTGATAGGCTCTCAATTTTGAAAGAATGAAGAATCCCCAAACTCAAATAGTGATTTTTCGCATCGAAATTCCCTTTATTTCGAGCAGGTTCGATTTCCTCAATACTTCCTTCAACAGATACCTTTACCACATGATTCAGTTCTAGAAATTCCTTTTGCTCCTCTTTCGAAGCCAAAATATAGCGAAAAAATACTGTTTCACTCTTTCCTTCTGCTTCTAAAAGAGCAGTTCCTGTTAACAAATCCCCATTCACTTTGAGGTGATGGGGATTTAATATCATTTGCCCATGAAGAGGTTGTGAAGGGTGAAAAGGGGTTTGTGTAATAGCCTGGACATAATAGAATGAGCGAATAGAAAAAATTCCAACGACTATTAGACCCATTGCTTTTTTTCGTACTGATTGTTCACGGATTAGACCCACTACGATTAGCAGTAAAGGAAGAGCAAAGCCCACTTTCCCGACTGAAAAAACGACCATCGCCGTCCCAAACACGCATGCAAGAACAAAGTAAATCATTGGACAATCACTCTTTCCTGAAAGGATTCATATAATTTCTTACCAATCCCTCTCACTTTCATCAGCTCTTCTTTGTTTTTAAAGGATCCATTTTTCTTTCGATATTCTATAATGGCTTCTGCCTTTTTCTCCCCAATCCCTTTTAATGTCTTCAATTCTTCAACGGTTGCTGTATTAATATTGACTTTGCCTTCTTTTCCAACTTCCTTTTTTTGAGACGTGGGCGCTTGAGCGAGCTCCGAATTCACTTCTTCTCCCTTTTTGGGGACTACAATCACCATTTGATCCTCTAAGAGTTGCGCTAAATTCAATTTTTGATCATCTGCTAATGGAGTGAACCCTCCTGCAGCCTCATTGAGATCTTTCACTCTACTTTCTGCTTTCATTTGATAGACTCCGGGGTGGTGAATTTCTCCTTTTACATCGACATAAATGACGGTCGAAACCGTTGTTTTATCTTCTACCTCTTGAGGAAGAATGGTTGTCTCTGCTAGGGATGTGGCAGCTTCTTCCACCTCTTCCCCTTGGCGACTCATCCAAAAAAGCCCCATCCCGATAATGAGGCAAACAAATAAAACACCAACTTTTATTTTCCAATCTATTTCTTCCCATTTATCTTTCCATGCATCAAAAAAAGCCATTTTGCTCACTCCTTAAAAAGATTACTCCAATTAAAGATATGAGAAAAATGACTCTCCTGTTATAGATTTTTTAGAATCTCAATCGCTTCTTGTAAAGTTTTCACAGGATAGATTTTAATATCCGTCCCTAACTTTTCAGCTGCTTCTTTGACTTCTTCGTAATTTGTCTTGATATCTGGATAACGCTCACGCATCTCATCCGTAATTTCATCATCCGGTGCTAAGAAAACAGTGGCTCCAGCTTCAATCGCAGCTACTAATTTCTTATCAATCCCACCGATTCTTCCAACTCTTTCCGTCTAATTCAATCGTTCCAGTCCCCGCAATATTATGTCCTTTTTTCAAATGGCTGTTTGTAATTTGATTATAGATTTCAAGCGTAAACATTAAACCACCTGAAGGACCACTGACGCCATGCGGATCAAATTCAATCGACGGATCCGAAGTTACGTCTTCATCAATCTCTCCATCAAATCCTAAACGAATTCTACCAGTACGACTGTTCATTTTTAATTGTTCCCGAATGAGTTGGGACTTTCCATCGCGTTTGACCATCAGCGATAAATAATGACCTGGTTGGAGTGAAGAAAGATAATCTTGTAGTTCTTCAAGACTCTCATCCGTATTTTCAAGTCTCTTTCCATCAATTGTTTCAATGATATCACCGACTTTTAATTTATCACGGAAATTAGAATTTTGATCCACTCGAGTGACAAAAATACCGTTGACTTTACTTTTCTACTGACTTTCCAGCTGCTTCAAAGGCGACACGAACTGCTTTTGAACGAGCATTTCGCATACTGAACTCTTGCAATCGATCATATTCTTCTGGAGTATAGTTTCCAAACACTTTTTCTTCAGGTAAAATCTCATGATGTTTGAAAAATTGTTTTAAAGAAGTTAGGACTGTTGCTTGCTCTATATAGACCGTCAGCACTCGAAGTGTCCCTTCTTCTTCATCTTTTGTCCCATTGACCGTTAGAAACTGAGATACATCTTCAGCCGTTCCGGGAGATTCAATGACATACGGAATTGGAATGAATGAAATAATCGCTAACAAAATAACCGTTAAAATAATATAAAAAAATTTTTTAGACTTCGACATTTGTAATCTCCTCATCCATTCTAATCTTTCTCTCTGGCGCATCCTTATACTTTTCTTCTAAGGCGCTTTTTCACAACTTCAGGGACAAAAGAACTGACATCCCCACCAAAACGTGCCAATTCCTTCATCATCGAAGAGCTTACAAATCGGTATTCTTCCTTACTGAGCAAAAGAACCGTTTCAACTTCCCCGTTTTGAACACGGTTATGAGATGCAAGAGTCGCTTCATATTCGAAGTCAGTCGCATTTCGAACCCCGCGCACAAGAACGCTTGCTCCCAACTTGGCCGCAGCCTCTACGGTTAATCCTCCACTTACGGCTACCACTCTAGCATTGCATACATGCGCAATCACTTTTTCGACCAATGATTTTCGCTCATCTAAAGAAAATAAATAATTTTTCTGAACATTATGCGATAAAACCACAATCACTTCATCGAAGAGCTCACTGCTTCGCTCGATAATATCTAAATGCCCATTCGTAATCGGATCGAAGCTTCCTGCTACTACCGCTTTTCTCATACTAAGCCTCCTCTTCGCTAGTCGCACGGTCAAAGAACACTAAGGCTGTAATCCCGTACTCCACGCGCTTATATTGCTCAAATTCTAAAATTCGCTCTGGAAGTTGCACTTCCTTATCCACCTCGCAGACAATCACGCAGTCTGCGGAAAGAAGGTTGAGTTCTTGCAACTGCTCAATGTCTTTTACAATTTCTTGCAAGCGATACGGTGGGTCCATAAAGACCAACTCGAACGGTTCAAACGCTGGGTCACTTGCAATGGTTTTGAGTCCTTGTTTCACGTTTTGCCGTTTTAAATGAAATTGCTCGGGCGATTTTGTAATCTCGATATTTTGCTCAATCGTCTTTTGTGCTAGGCGATTGTTCTCGAATAGAAACGCACGGTCCATCCCACGAGAAACGGCCTCAATGGCAACGGCTCCGCTTCCACTGTACATATCGAGCATGACTCCTCCGTCAAAATAACCGCCCAAAATATTGAAGAGCGATTCTTTTATCTTGTCAGTCGTCGGACGAGTATTTTGGCCCGGTACTGCCTTTAAGCGTCTTCCGCCAAATTCTCCTGAAATAATTCGCACAGTGCATTCCTCCTTATTTCACTATAATACCATATTCCAGCGCTCTTTCGTGAGTTTTTTATAAAATAATGGGTAGCTTCTCTTCTATAAAAATAATTCTGTATGAATTTAATAATGACGATGAATCGAATCCTTGCGGATTTTTTTATAATAGCGGTAATGGGGCAACGGCTTGAGCCATGGTCTCAAGCTCTTTCAAGATTCAAACGTACTCTAGAAAATAAATTTTCAAGAGTACGTAATTCACTTTGAATGCTATCCCCCATTACTGCTATTATAAAATCTGCTTGATTCTCCTCATCGTCTACTTCATAGAGAAATTCTTACTAGTAGGATATTCTTACCAAAAACTCCGAAATAGTCTTGGGTTATAAAAAATGCACTGTTTGATTTTAATCCATTTGACAAACGCTAAGGCTACGGGCAAAATACTCTCCTCCTTGGAAAGGGAACTGTCGAGATAGCAAAAAAGTTCGCTACAACTGCAGCGAACTTTACATATTTCTATAATGGGATAATGGTGTCATTATCACTATTGGCAGGCTCGGTTGAGACAATCTCAATCATCAGCCCATGTGGCAAGCAGATGCTGGTCTGTCCCGGTTTAGAAATCCAGCCCGTATTCACAGCAATCTGATCGGGGCTATTATCCTCTTTATCTCTAATTCTAGTTCCATCAACTTCGATAATATTATATTGATCATCATGAGGTTCAAAATAAAACTCTTCACGAGGCGTGTTTTCGCTCAACTCGATGCGCAGAACTTCCTCCCCATCAATGGTAATGATGGCATATATTTTGGCTTCCTCTTTGACGGTTGCTTGTTGGTAAGCATAAATTGCATTTGGTAAAAATGATAAGACCAATAACACGAGTACAATAATAATGTCAAATGGCTTTATCAAATCGGAATACTTCTTAAATATCGTTCTCATCCTTTAACTCTAATAATGTTCTTCGTACTTCTGAGGCAATTTTTGAACCAATCACGAGTAATTCATACAAAGTGAAAGTTTCAAATGGAGTTACTCTTCCCACATAGCGAATAAAAAGTTCACCGTCTGGATCCATGAGTAGCGTATAGTAGGCCACTAACTCCTGGTTTAAGCGATTAATGGTAAAAAGCACATCGAATAAATCTAAGCCTAAGTCTTTTCCATTTCCGATTCCTTCATAAGTGATTTGGTAATCGGTACGGTCCTGGCTATCATCAAACACGACGCTAAACGGAAACTCATCTTCTCCTTCTGAATACAGACCCAGAAACGCAATTCCGTCATTGCTTAAATCTTTCTTATCCAGTTTCAAATTCACGGTTCTTTAGTACTGTTTCAAATGATTCACTTACGTACATCGCAGCCACTCCTTTCGCCATTTGTAACCTCTATTTTACTAGATTCCCTTCTATTTCACAACCAAACATCGAAAATCATCACTTTTCTTCTCTATTAGATACTAAGAACGGCTTCTTTTTGGGCGATTTTTAGGAACTTCATTCTCTTTCCATTGTATTCCTATTCATTTTAGAAAAAAACAGCAAACCAATTCCGTTTACTGTTTCGTAAAATAATCTTTTTTCACTTATCTATAGTCCTTTTCTTTTTTGGATACATGATATAAATAAACCGCAAAGAAGATACAAATTACTTTTGCTATAAAATCTAGAAGGCCTGTATCATTTATACTCATTTGAGAGAATGTATTTATCAGTGCATGTGTCATCACACAGATCCATAGACTGTTGGAATAGGAAAATAATGCCGAAAGAATAAAAGAGTTGGTTAGTAATCCTAGTAAAAACCCTAGAATATGAATAGTCTCTAAACTTCCATCAATATAAAAGAACAAGAGATGCCATACACCCCAACACACAAAAGTAATCAGCGTTGAAGCAATATATGGAATCTTTTTCTCTATACTAGGTTGAAATGAATATCTCCACCCTAATTCTTCGATGCCACCAA
>BNJS01003602.1_pt1 | contig 93048 bp, 96 predicted proteins | sample 8540461 | NCBI WGS metagenome assembly BNJS01 (sample SAMD00202454, study PRJDB9452) | human saliva metagenome | isolation source: human saliva | place: Japan | reverse complement strand
GTGATTTTTTTAGGTACGACGGTCATGATGTTCATCTGAGGTGTAAGTCCTCCGTGGGCCCTCGCTACGAGTGAACTAAATAGTGATTCCCAAGTCTAATTATCATGAGATAGTAGAGGGAGGAAGGGATAGCGAAATCGTGGCTCTACGAACAGAAAGAGCATAGAAAGTTGTATACAGTTTTGAAGTCTTTTGCCTGTTTTACTAGTTTTATACCGAAAATATACACACTATCTCCGATATATATATATATATATATCAAATAAAGCAATTTGCTGATTTTATTACTATTTTTGGCGTGGTTCGATTTACGGAAATATCAATGTTATATAGCCTTATACATAGAATTGAATAATAAAATTTTTTTATAATGAGCTTATATTGAGTTGACTTAATATATTCAAAGAAGTAGAATATAATTAGGGAAAAATACCTTTTTAGAAGAAGGAGTTAAATATGTTTTTTAGAAGACAAAAAGGTGAATATAGAGAGACGGATCGTGTGACCCGTTTCAAGTTGATCAAGTCGGGTAAGCATTGGTTGCGTGCCTCGACCTCTCAATTTGGGCTCTTTAAAGTCTTGCGTGGTGGTGTAGATGCTACTCAGGTAACAACTGAAGTTATCGAAGAGCAATCAGCAAATACGCTGACTGGCTTGGATATCCTGAAAGGGATAGCCGCAGCAGGTACGGTACTTGGAGGAGCAGTTGCAACACAAACAACTGTTTATGCCAATGACGCTCTTGAAAAGACAGTAGAGTCAAATCAAACACTTGCGAATACAGACACAGTAACTTTGGGAACAGTAAAAGATCAGGAGGGGGCTCAAGCCGACAGCTTATCAGTTTCTGTTAGCCAAAGCCAGTCCTTGTCTGAGGAAGCTTCCAAGAATGCAAGTAAGCATCTTTCAGAGAGTGAAAGCCAATCAGTAAGTACGTCAACAAGTGCCTCTGTATCAGCAAGCACCTCTGCTTCTGAAAGTGCAAGTACAAGTGCATCAGAGTCAGCTTCAACAAGTGCTTCTCAATCCCAAACTGGAGTAACTTCTGAACTTGCAAAACCAGCAACATCAGAGACAGCTTCAAACAAAGAGACATCTGTTCGTAAGGAAGATACAGCTAATGCGACAGCTGATGCAGCTCTTTCAAAAGTTATCACTGACAGCCTAGCTTCTCTACAAGCGGTTGAAAATCGTTTGAGTCAAATCACATCAACGACTTCAAGCTTGGTGGATACAACGACAACAGTTGCCGTAGCAACTACAGTATCTGCTGAGAGCAACAAAAAAGCTGAAGAAGACCGCAAACGTCTGTCTAAAATCTCCGCTTCTATGGGTGAATACCTCGCTAAGTCTATCGGTCTGCCAAATACAGAAGCAGCGGTTGCTAAGGTGAATGCTGCTGTAACAGCTATCGAAGAAGCGCTGAAAACTCCAAATGCTGACTTGACAGACGTTATCAAGCAAGCTACATCTGCGCAAAACTCAATCGTCAACGCTGTTCTCCGTGCTAATAACGGTAAACGTAGTGTGCTAAATGGTAGACAGATGGAGCGAGGAGTTAGCTTTAGGGAGGTAGCACCTGAGAATACTCCGGGAAATCCTAAGTATAGAGGGATGGAATCAGCTACAGTTGGATATGTAATCTCAGAGGCAGAATCAAAGAATCAGCCTTTGGCAAATGGATACAAACCTGGTACCTATATCTATGCAACAGAAGGACGACAGGGAAATAACCAAGCACCTGGTCCGGCTAATATCGCCACACGAGTTGAAGTAAAAAATATACGTAATCAAGTATTTATGACCTCAACAAGACGTGGAAATACGACAGAGTGGGAAGTTACTTTTAATAATAATGGAGAACCACATGATAATCCTTATTTCTACTTTACAGTACCAAAAGGTCATACTATTACTTACATGGAAGTTTGGCAAAAAGATAAAGGAAATACTGGCTGGAATCGTTTGGGAAAAAGTAATGGGGATAATGCTTTCCGAAAAAATTCTAAAAGTGAATTCCTTAGAGCAGCTGTTGGTAATGCTAAAAATAATGGTGGTGGATCTTACTATGATAATGTGGCTGGTGTAGGTCCAAGTGGGGTTGGTAGAGGTTCACTAACTAGCTTGAGGGACTTTGCCTTTAATAATCCAGATGCGTATTATCAGACAGATAAAATATCGGATAAGATAAAAAAGGCTGGGGACTTCGCCTTTAATACTATCGAAGAAGCTACGGCGAATGTTTATGCACTTAATCCTAGAGGAAGTGCTCGTTACGAAGGCTATAGAATTAAATATACGACTACGAGAACAGAAAACGCAAATGATTACTATATGGCTGGATTCCGTTCCTTGGAAACTCTCGTCATAGAAATTATTTACAAATGAATGGTTCCCCAGAACGGTATTGGTTGGAGTTGAAACCAGGTATACCATCTACTTTCTTGAAATGGAGTGGTGAAGTAGGAAGATTAGCCCCATATGACATTTCTACGATTGCGGATGTTTATGATAAAGAAACAGGACAAAAAACACCTCTTAAAAGTGGGGATACTACTTATGAGATTGAAGGTGTTTCCAAGGATAGTAACTTCATTAAATATGATGGTGCTAATAAACGAAATGGAATTGAACTATCTAAAGGCGAGTACAAGTTAAGTGCTCGAAATTCAAACGGTACTTCTTACAATCTTCCATTTAAGATTGTAACACTGTCTGATGTATATGAACCTGTAATTAATCAATCGCAGACTAATGGTCAGGTTTCGCAGGGGCAGGTAGTTCCTGCGGCGTCTGTTATTCAAAAATTTGATGATAAATCATCAACGATCCCAGGTTTTGTAAGACCAAGTGATTCAGATTTTTATAAAAACTCTGTAAATAACAGACCTGGGGGACCAGAAGTTATTCCGACTACTACACCGATTACTTCTGGTGTAGTTACTGAAGAAAGGCTACACGTTCAGAAAGTTGAATGGGTTGGTGGTAGCGATAAGATTGGTTCAGGAGTAGGGGAGAATATGGCTGTAAAAGCCATAGTGGATAGTAAAGAAGTTTACTTATCCGTACCTGATGATATGGATATCTCGAGATTGGGAGATAGATTAACTGATGCTGATAAACGGGCGATTCTCAAGTACCATGATTTAGATGGAAAAGCACGAATTACTGGAACTAAATAGGACTAAGCAAGCAACTTAGAACGATATATAAAGATAATGTTGGTGGCGATTCAGTCGATGTTTCAGAAGTTTTCTTTGAAAACGTTACGAAGGCTAGAGCTACAGCTCCTCGTGTTGATCCTAAGAGTGATGGTAGTGTAGTTGTTAGTCCAGCGACTGACAATGATAAGGTAAATATATCTTATACACCGACTACATCGACGACTGCTAACACTCCTACTCAAATTACGATTAAAAAATCTGGAACTAAATGGGAAAATAGCGATCCTCTTCCAGTTGGGGTGACTTTAGATAAATCGACTGGTCACCTGACTATCTCTGAGGAAGCTGTTAAAGATAAAACGAATGTCACAGCTACATCTTATAACTTTAACTCAGATGGAACGACAACCACTGCTACTGCAAAGGCACCGTATCAAGCCAAATCAGGTCGCTTTTATGCCGTGGAAGGTGAGGATAAGAATCAACTCAACGCTCGTGACTTTGTTGTAGATGGTGATGGTGGAGCACTACCTCAAGGGACAAGTGTTAAGTGGAAAGATAGCAGCCTAGATTTATCAACTCCTGGTCAGAGAAAAGCAACCTTGCTCGTTACCAAAGGAAGTGAGACTAAGGAAATTGAGTATGACTATACGGTTTATCCAAAAATTAAAGCGAGAACTGAAAATGGAGTCACAGGTAAGTTCTTTGCGTTTAAAGGAACGAAAGAAGGGAACCTTAGTAAAGTCGGCGGAGGACAATGGGCTAATCCATATGGTAGAAATATAGAGGGATATACAAATCTCGATGATTTGAAGGCTGAAAGTAGAGAGGTTAAATGGTTCTATAAGTATCGTTTAAATGGTACAGATACGGAGAAAACAACTACTGTTGGCAGAGACACGTTTGGTGAAGTATGGTATACAACCAAGGAGAATAAAAGTTGGCCGGATCCTGTAAGTCACAAGACGACCTATACTGTGACAGCTGTCTATCCAACAGGTCGCTTTGGAGCTGAGTCGGATCCTACTCGTGCTTTGAAGAGCGAAACAACATTTGACTATACGGTAGTTGATCCGGTAGCTAAGAAAGTTTATGAGACAACAGTTGGGAATATAACTCCTTTGAGTGAGATTATTCAGGATCCAGGCAAGGCGATTAAGAATTCTAGGGATGGTGTGCCGATTCCTAACGGTCCAGAGGAAGCGACTACAACCACCTACAGATGGGTATCTGCACCAGGTGATAGCACAGTAAGTACTCCAGGTATCAAAAGGCAGATGTCACAGTTACCTTGCCAAAAGGAGCGCAAACTAGGGAAAATAGTCATGAAATCGTTCCTGTAACCATCAAAGTTAGACCAAACCCACCACAAATCGCAAATGATCAAGTGAAACTACAAGGTGGTCTGCCAAATCGTAGTATTACAGTGACAGATGTCATACCAGAAGCAACAGTCGCTTTAACCATTGGTACCGAAATCTTTACTAAAAAATCTACTGGAACAAGTGTGACATTTGAACAGTCTGATTTGAAACGGGTTACTGATACCAATAATGGTTTGTTGCCTACAGGCGATGTAACGGTTAAACAAAGTAAGGAATTTGATAATCCAGTAACAGGTCAAAAGGAAACGTTGGAATCAGATGTAAGAACAGTTGCAATTACAGCTGAAACTGAAAAGCCACATGTAAGCTACAAAGTCACAATCGATGGTAAAGAGCCTAAGAAAGATAGTAAGGGTTACTACTTGTTCTACGCAGGTGATAACATCAAGGTTGAATTTAGCGCTACTGACAATAGTGGAAAATTGAAAAAAGTGACCTTTAACCAAGGGGCTAATGAGTTAACGAATTTCTTTAATGACACTACCAATACGTATGGAAGTGGTGATGTACCTAAAATCGAAAGCATTGTAAATCAAGATCAAACAACAAGGGCAACGATAGGTAAAGTTAAAGATGATTTAACATATGATTCAGGGCATAAATGGACGCGACAAATTAAGGCAGTAGATCCAAGTGGTAATGAAAGTGATACCAACCTAGATGAAGCGAAATTTGGTATCCAACAAGGACGTTTGGCGGATAAATTCCGAGGGGAACAGCCAACAGATGCAGTTGTAGTTGCCAACCCAAACTCCTTGACAGAGCCAGAACGTGCTAAGATTCTTGCGGCAGTGAAGGCAGCTAATCCTAAAGATACGAATCGTATTAAAGATGGAGATGAAGGCTATAGAATATCAATAGATGGTACCGTAACAATCACTTATAAGGATGGTACTTCTACTACGGTTCCACCAAAGGTAAAATATGGTGTTGAGAAAGTAGCAGATAAGTTTTATGCAATTAGTGACGAAACCGTAGCAAGTCTAAATCCAAAGGATTTTGTTCGTGGAGTGGGGAATCAACCTTTACCAGCAGGAACAACTGTTACGTGGAAGAAAGGAAGTGAGCCGACATTTACTGTAGGAGAAAATCGTACTGCGAAGTTGGTAGTTACCTATCCAGATAAGCGTCAACAGCCGGATGAAATTGAGTATAATTATACTGTTTATGAAAAACTGCAAACATTCACAAGAAACGGATTTAAAGGCAAGTTTTATGCTTTTAAAGCCAATCAAGGTAATGAACGTATAACTGGTGGCAACTGGGCAAATAATGTTGGGCGTGATTCTTATTTGTATACCAATGTTGATAAACTTCCTGCAGGTACTAAATGGTCTTATAAATATCAGTTAAATAATACAGGAGAAGAGAAAACAACTCCTATCGCTACTGATAAATTTGGTAATGTATGGCATACCACTGTGGAAACAAATCCGGAAAATCAACCCACAAGCCACCATACGACATATACAGTAAAGCGGTTTATCCTACAGGCCGTTTTGGAACTGTGTCATCTAGTAATCCAGCATTAACACGTGAGGCAACTTTTGAGTATACGGTAGTTGATCCAGTAGCTAAGAAAATTTATGAGACAACAGTTGGGAATAAGGCTCCATTAGCAGATATTATTGCTACCCCAGGTAATGCAATTGTAAATTCAACAAATAGTGTAACCATACCAAGAGATACAACATATGAGTGGTTAGATTTAGATGCTGATACTATCGTTTCAGCTCCAGGTGTGTATGTAAGAAATGTCAAAATGATTTTGCCTGAAAGTACTACGAAGCCAGAATCTGATCCTCAGTATGTTCCAGGTAGAAATAGTGAACATGTTCCTATAACGATTAAGGTGAAACCAAAAACACCACAAATCGCAGATGATCAAGTGAAACTACAAGGTGGCCTGCCGAATCGTAGTATCACAGTGACAGATGTGACACCAGGTGCGACAGTGACCTTGACGATTGGTAATCAGATAATCAAGAAAGAGGTTCCAGCTGGCGCAACAAGTGTTACATTTACCCCACCTATTAATCCAAGTTCACCGAATAAAAATAATGGTGAAATAGATTACACAGCCTTTCCTAATGGAGTGCTTCCCACAGGTGAGATTACTGTGAAGCAGGAAAAAGAAGTGACTCTCCCAGGTGGCGGTAAGGAAACATTAACTTCTGGAGTAACTACGAAAGAAATCACTAAGGAAACAGAAGCGCCAAAAGTTACTGTTAAGGTTCAAGTTCTTCGTGATGGCAAGTGGGTAGATGCTCCTAAAGATTCACAGGGAAGAAATAAAATCTATGCGGGTGACCAGTTCCGTGTTAGAGTTGAAACATCTGATAACAGTGGCAAATTACTCGAGTGGAAGCTTGGGATAATGAAAGTAATGAAGGTGCACCTCATCGTATAGGAAATTTAATCTCTAGTCCATATGCTAGAGAAGATGCAACTAATCAAATAAGAGAAGACGATCGGAGAGTTATAGAAGCTTCTGACGAACATCCGTATAATCATGAATTGACAGGCATAGCAACTTATAATTCAAACCAGATATTTAATCCGGAAGCAAACTATACTAATACTGCAACTCCTGAAAATGCCCCAACCAAAAATACTTGGACACGTTTTGCTAAAGTACGAGATATAAATGGTAATACGGGTGTTGCTAAGTTTGTGATTATACAAGCTCCATTAAGTGATAAATATAGACCAAATTCACCAGTGATTCAGGTGGAAAATCTTACTACACCAACAGAAGCTGATAAGAAAAAGATTCGTAAGGCGATTGAAGATGCGAATCCTAACATGCACATAAAAACTGTCTCCGTAGGTAGAGATGGTACGGTCACAGTTACCTATAATGATGATACCACGGATATATTTAAACCTAATTTATCTGACTCGGATTACAGATCGCAAAGTGCCTCAACCAGCGCGGTAGCGTCTACGTCAGCAAGTACAAGCGCGGTAGCGTCTACCTCAGCAAGTACAAGCGCGGTAGCCTCTACCTCAGCGTCAACCAGTGCGGTAGCCTCTACCTCAGCATCGACTAGCGCGGTAGCGTCTACGTCAGCAAGCACAAGCGCGGTAGCGTCTACGTCAGCATCAACAAGTGCAGTAGCCTCTACCTCAGCAAGTACAAGTGCTGTAGCTTCTACATCAGCAAGCACAAGCGCCGTAGCATCTACCTCAGCATCAACAAGTGCTGTAGCATCTACGTCAGCAAGTACTAGCGCGGTAGCCTCTACGTCAGCAAGCACAAGTGCGGTAGCGTCTACCTCAGCGTCAACAAGTGCTGTAGCGTCTACGTCAGCGTCAACCAGTGCCGTAGCATCTACCTCAGCGTCAACCAGTGCTGTAGCCTCTACCTCAGCAAGTACTAGCGCGGTAGCATCTACGTCAGCAAGCACAAGTGCTGTAGCGTCTACCTCAGCCTCAACCAGTGCCGTAGCCTCTACCTCAGCGTCAACAAGTGCTGTAGCATCTACATCAGCAAGCACAAGTGCTGTAGCGTCTACCTCAGCATCAACAAGTGCTGTAGCGTCTACCTCAGCATCAACAAGTGCTGTAGCGTCTACCTCAGCCTCAACCAGTGCTGTAGCATCTACATCAGCGTCAACTAGCGCCGTAGCGTCTACCTCAGCAAGTACAAGTGCTGTAGCTTCCACATCAGCAAGCACAAGCGCCGTAGCGTCTACCTCAGCAAGCACAAGCGCCGTAGCGTCTACCTCAGCGTCAACAAGTGCTGTAGCATCTACCTCAGCATCGACTAGCGCCGTAGCCTCTACATCAGCCTCAACAAGTGCCGTAGCGTCTACCTCAGCATCGACTAGCGCCGTAGCATCTACCTCAGCATCGACTAGCGCCGTAGCGTCTACCTCAGCGTCAACCAGTGCGGTAGCATCTACGTCAGCAAGCACAAGTGCTGTAGCGTCTACCTCAGCCAGCACAAGTGCCGTAGCGTCTACCTCAGCGTCAACAAGTGCTGTAGCCTCTACATCAGCAAGCACAAGCGCAGTAGCGTCTACCTCAGCATCAACCAGTGCGGTAGCGTCTACCTCAGCAAGTACAAGTGCTGTAGCGTCTACATCAGCGTCAACAAGCGCTGTAGCGTCTACCTCAGCAAGCACCAGTGCTGTAGCGTCTACCTCAGCATCAACAAGTGCTGTAGCGTCTACCTCAGCATCAACCAGTGCCGTAGCCTCTACCTCAGCGTCAACAAGTGCTGTAGCGTCTACCTCAGCCTCAACCAGTGCGGTAGCATCTACATCAGCGTCAACTAGCGCCGTAGCGTCTACCTCAGCAAGTACAAGTGCTGTAGCTTCCACATCAGCATCAACAAGTGCAGTAGCCTCTACCTCAGCGTCAACCAGTGCAGTAGCCTCTACCTCAGCGTCAACCAGTGCTGTAGCATCTACCTCAGCCTCAACAAGCGCAGTAGCATCTACCTCAGCGTCAACAAGTGCTGTAGCATCTACATCAGCAAGCACAAGTGCTGTAGCGTCTACCTCAGCATCAACAAGTGCTGTAGCGTCTACCTCAGCATCAACAAGTGCTGTAGCGTCTACCTCAGCGTCAACCAGTGCGGTAGCATCTACATCAGCGTCAACTAGCGCGGTAGCGTCTACCTCAGCAAGTACAAGTGCTGTAGCTTCCACCTCAGCAAGCACAAGCGCCGTAGCGTCTACCTCAGCAAGCACAAGCGCCGTAGCGTCTACCTCAGCCTCAACCAGCGCCGTAGCCTCTACCTCAGCGTCAACCAGTGCTGTAGCGTCTACTTCAGCGTCAACAAGTGCTGTAGCGTCTACTTCAGCGTCAACAAGTGCTGTAGCGTCTACTTCAGCGTCAACAAGCGCCGTAGCGTCTACCTCAGCGTCAACCAGTGCGGTAGCCTCTACCTCAGCCTCAACAAGCGCCGTAGCGTCTACCTCAGCGTCAACCAGTGCGGTAGCCTCTACATCAGCATCGACTAGCGCCGTAGCGTCTACCTCAGCATCAACCAGTGCCGTAGCCTCTACCTCAGCGTCAACCAGTGCTGTAGCGTCTACGTCAGCGTCAACCAGTGCGGTAGCCTCTACCTCAGCGTCAACCAGTGCCGTAGCGTCTACCTCAGCAAGTACTAGCGCGGTAGCATCTACGTCAGCAAGCACAAGTGCTGTAGCGTCTACCTCAGCCTCAACCAGTGCTGTAGCGTCTACCTCAGCGTCAACAAGTGCCGTAGCATCTACCTCAGCGTCAACAAGTGCTGTAGCATCTACATCAGCAAGCACAAGTGCTGTAGCGTCTACCTCAGCATCAACAAGTGCTGTAGCGTCTACCTCAGCATCAACAAGTGCTGTAGCGTCTACCTCAGCCTCAACCAGTGCGGTAGCATCTACCTCAGCGTCAACTAGCGCCGTAGCGTCTACCTCAGCAAGTACAAGTACTGTAGCTTCCACATCAGCAAGCACAAGCGCCGTAGCGTCTACGTCAGCCTCAACAAGTGCCGTAGCGTCTACCTCAGCATCGACTAGCGCCGTAGCATCTACCTCAGCATCGACTAGCGCCGTAGCGTCTACCTCAGCGTCAACCAGTGCGGTAGCATCTACGTCAGCAAGCACAAGTGCTGTAGCGTCTACCTCAGCCAGCACAAGTGCCGTAGCGTCTACCTCAGCGTCAACAAGTGCTGTAGCCTCTACATCAGCAAGCACAAGCGCAGTAGCGTCTACCTCAGCATCAACCAGTGCGGTAGCGTCTACCTCAGCAAGTACAAGTGCTGTAGCGTCTACATCAGCGTCAACAAGCGCTGTAGCGTCTACCTCAGCAAGCACCAGTGCTGTAGCGTCTACCTCAGCATCAACAAGTGCTGTAGCGTCTACCTCAGCCTCAACCAGTGCGGTAGCATCTACATCAGCGTCAACTAGCGCGGTAGCGTCTACCTCAGCAAGTACAAGTGCTGTAGCTTCCACCTCAGCAAGCACAAGCGCCGTAGCGTCTACCTCAGCAAGCACAAGCGCCGTAGCGTCTACCTCAGCCTCAACCAGCGCCGTAGCCTCTACCTCAGCGTCAACCAGTGCGGTAGCGTCTACTTCAGCGTCAACAAGTGCTGTAGCGTCTACTTCAGCGTCAACAAGTGCGGTAGCCTCTACTTCAGCGTCAACAAGCGCCGTAGCGTCTACCTCAGCGTCAACCAGTGCGGTAGCCTCTACCTCAGCCTCAACAAGCGCCGTAGCGTCTACCTCAGCCTCAACCAGTGCGGTAGCCTCTACATCAGCATCGACTAGCGCCGTAGCGTCTACCTCAGCATCAACCAGTGCCGTAGCCTCTACCTCAGCGTCAACCAGTGCTGTAGCGTCTACGTCAGCGTCAACCAGTGCTGTAGCCTCTACATCAGCGTCAACCAGTGCCGTAGCGTCTACCTCAGCAAGTACTAGCGCGGTAGCATCTACGTCAGCAAGCACAAGTGCTGTAGCGTCTACCTCAGCCTCAACCAGTGCTGTAGCGTCTACCTCAGCGTCAACAAGTGCCGTAGCATCTACCTCAGCGTCAACAAGTGCTGTAGCATCTACATCAGCAAGCACAAGTGCTGTAGCGTCTACCTCAGCATCAACAAGTGCGGTAGCGTCTACCTCAGCATCAACAAGTGCCGTAGCCTCTACCTCAGCCTCAACCAGTGCGGTAGCATCTACATCAGCGTCAACTAGCGCCGTAGCGTCTACCTCAGCAAGTACAAGTGCTGTAGCTTCCACATCAGCAAGCACAAGCGCCGTAGCGTCTACCTCAGCAAGCACAAGCGCCGTAGCGTCTACCTCAGCGTCAACAAGTGCTGTAGCATCTACCTCAGCATCGACTAGCGCCGTAGCCTCTACATCAGCCTCAACAAGTGCCGTAGCGTCTACCTCAGCCTCAACAAGTGCTGTAGCGTCTACCTCAGCATCAACAAGTGCGGTAGCGTCTACCTCAGCGTCAACAAGTGCTGTAGCGTCTACCTCAGCAAGCACAAGCGCTGTAGCGTCTACATCAGCGTCAACAAGTGCGGTAGCGTCTACCTCAGCGTCAACAAGTGCGGTAGCATCTACATCAGCAAGTACAAGTGCGGTAGCATCTACCTCAGCAAGTACAAGTGCGGTAGCTTCTACATCAGCATCAACAAGTGCTGTAGCGTCTACCTCAGCCTCAACCAGTGCGGTAGCATCTACATCAGCGTCAACTAGCGCCGTAGCGTCTACCTCAGCAAGTACAAGTGCTGTAGCTTCCACATCAGCAAGCACAAGTGCAGTAGCGTCTACGTCAGCCAGCACAAGCGCAGTAGCCTCTACGTCAGCCAGCACAAGTGCCGTAGCGTCTACCTCAGCGTCAACCAGTGCTGTAGCGTCTACCTCAGCGTCGACTAGCGCCGTAGCGTCTACCTCAGCCAGCACAAGTGCCGTAGCGTCTACCTCAGCGTCAACAAGTGCTGTAGCCTCTACATCAGCAAGCACAAGCGCCGTAGCGTCTACCTCAGCAAGTACAAGTGCTGTAGCTTCCACATCAGCAAGCACAAGCGCCGTAGCGTCTACCTCAGCAAGCACAAGCGCCGTAGCGTCTACCTCAGCCTCAACCAGCGCCGTAGCATCTACCTCAGCGTCAACAAGTGCTGTAGCATCTACCTCAGCAAGTACTAGCGCGGTAGCATCTACGTCAGCAAGCACAAGTGCTGTAGCGTCTACCTCAGCCTCAACCAGTGCTGTAGCGTCTACCTCAGCGTCAACCAGTGCCGTAGCATCTACCTCAGCGTCAACCAGTGCTGTAGCGTCTACTTCAGCGTCAACCAGTGCTGTAGCGTCTACCTCAGCATCAACAAGTGCTGTAGCGTCTACCTCAGCATCAACAAGTGCTGTAGCGTCTACCTCAGCCTCAACCAGTGCGGTAGCATCTACCTCAGCGTCAACTAGCGCCGTAGCGTCTACCTCAGCAAGTACAAGTACTGTAGCTTCCACATCAGCAAGCACAAGCGCCGTAGCGTCTACGTCAGCAAGCACAAGCGCCGTAGCGTCTACCTCAGCCTCAACCAGCGCCGTAGCATCTACCTCAGCGTCAACCAGTGCTGTAGCGTCTACTTCAGCGTCAACCAGTGCTGTAGCGTCTACTTCAGCGTCAACCAGTGCTGTAGCGTCTACGTCAGCAAGCACAAGCGCCGTAGCGTCTACGTCAGCAAGCACAAGCGCCGTAGCGTCTACGTCAGCAAGCACAAGCGCAGTAGCATCTACGTCAGCAAGCACAAGCGCAGTAGCATCTACGTCAGCAAGCACAAGCGCCGTAGCGTCTACTTCAGCGTCAACAAGTGCCGTAGCGTCTACTTCAGCGTCAACAAGTGCGGTAGCGTCTACTTCAGCGTCAACCAGTGCGGTAGCCTCTACTTCAGCGTCAACAAGCACCGTAGCGTCTACCTCAGCAAGCACAAGCGCAGTAGCCTCTACATCAGCCTCAACAAGTGCTGTAGCGTCTACGTCAGCAAGCACAAGTGCCGTAGCGTCTACGTCAGCATCGACTAGCGCCGTAGCGTCTACGTCAGCCAGCACCAGCGCCGTAGCGTCTACGTCAGCAAGCACAAGCGCCGTAGCGTCTACTTCAGCGTCAACAAGTGCGGTAGCGTCTACTTCAGCGTCAACCAGTGCGGTAGCCTCTACTTCAGCGTCAACAAGCGCCGTAGCGTCTACCTCAGCGTCAACCAGTGCGGTAGCCTCTACCTCAGCAAGCACAAGCGCAGTAGCCTCTACATCAGCCTCAACAAGTGCTGTAGCGTCTACGTCAGCAAGCACAAGTGCCGTAGCGTCTACGTCAGCATCGACTAGCGCCGTAGCGTCTACGTCAGCCAGCACAAGCGCCGTAGCGTCTACGTCAGCCAGCACAAGCGCCGTAGCGTCTACGTCAGCAAGCACAAGCGCAGTAGCCTCTACATCAGCCTCAACAAGTGCTGTAGCGTCTACGTCAGCAAGCACAAGTGCCGTAGCGTCTACGTCAGCATCGACTAGCGCCGTAGCGTCTACGTCAGCCAGCACAAGCGCGGTAGCGTCTACGTCAGCATCAACAAGTGCAGTAGCGTCTACCTCAGCGTCAACCAGTGCAGTAGCGTCTACCTCAGCGTCAACCAGTGCTGTAGCGTCTACCTCAGCATCAACCAGTGCCGTAGCATCTACATCAGCGTCAACCAGTGCTGTAGCGTCTACCTCAGCCTCAACCAGTGCGGTAGCATCTACCTCAGCGTCAACTAGCGCCGTAGCGTCTACCTCAGCAAGTACAAGTGCTGTAGCTTCCACATCAGCAAGCACAAGCGCCGTAGCGTCTACCTCAGCAAGCACAAGCGCCGTAGCGTCTACCTCAGCCTCAACTAGCGCCGTAGCATCTACATCAGCATCGACTAGCGCCGTAGCGTCTACCTCAGCGTCAACAAGTACCGTAGCGTCTACCTCAGCGTCAACCAGTGCTGTAGCATCTACTTCAGCGTCAACAAGCGCTGTAGCGTCTACCTCAGCAAGCACAAGCGCCGTAGCGTCTACCTCAGCCTCAACCAGCGCCGTAGCATCTACCTCAGCGTCAACCAGTGCGGTAGCGTCTACTTCAGCGTCAACCAGTGCTGTAGCGTCTACTTCAGCGTCAACCAGTGCGGTAGCGTCTACGTCAGCAAGCACAAGCGCCGTAGCGTCTACGTCAGCAAGCACAAGCGCCGTAGCGTCTACGTCAGCCAGCACAAGCGCAGTAGCATCTACGTCAGCATCGACTAGCGCCGTAGCCTCTACCTCAGCCTCAACAAGTGCCGTAGCGTCTACCTCAGCATCGACTAGCGCCGTAGCGTCTACCTCAGCCTCAACCAGTGCGGTAGCGTCTACCTCAGCAAGCACAAGCGCAGTAGCCTCTACCTCAGCCTCAACAAGCGCCGTAGCGTCTACCTCAGCGTCAACAAGTGCCGTAGCCTCTACCTCAGCGTCAACAAGTGCTGTAGCGTCTACCTCAGCCTCAACAAGCGCAGTAGCATCTACCTCAGCATCGACAAGCGCCGTAGCATCTACATCAGCCTCAACAAGTGCCGTAGCGTCTACCTCAGCATCGACAAGCGCCGTAGCATCTACCTCAGCATCGACAAGCGCCGTAGCGTCTACCTCAGCGTCAACAAGTACCGTAGCGTCTACCTCAGCGTCAACCAGTGCGGTAGCATCTACTTCAGCGTCAACAAGCGCGGTAGCGTCTACCTCAGCATCAACCAGTGCGGTAGCGTCTACCTCAGCCTCAACAAGCGCCGTAGCGTCTACGTCAGCGTCAACAAGCGCCGTAGCGTCTACGTCAGCGTCAACAAGCGCCGTAGCGTCTACGTCAGCGTCAACAAGTGCGTCAGCATCAGCAAGCACCTCAGCTTCAACAAGTATGTCAGTTCCGGATAGTACTGATAAACCAGAGTTTAGTTTGAGTGAAAGTGCTTCGCAGTCAACAAGTCTAAGCATGTCAATCTCAACATCGGTGTCTATGTCGACTTCAACAAGTACGTCACTTTCAAATGCAACTTCTGATAGTGCCTCAACGTCAAGCTCGCTTGTAGAATCAAATGTTGATCATTCGACTTCACATGTTGAAAATGATGCCGGAACGATAGCTAAGTCAAGACAGCAATTGCCAAATACAGGTACAGAAGTTTCCAAAACATCTACGCTTCTAGGAGCTTTGGCAGCTGTGACTGGTTTAGGTCTATTTGCGAAACGCCGTAAACGTGATGATGAAGAAGAAATGTAAACAATCTGCTTATCTCACATTTGATTGGCGATAGATGCATCTATCGAGTTCGGACAAAAAAGTCTGTAAAATCATAAAAACGCATATTGTCAGGTGTTCAAAAACTTGATAGTATGCGTTTTATTGTGGAAATATTTCCTTTCTTTTCGGATGGAATTAAGTTTCCCAGCCTTGTGTTTGTATAGTCGGTTAAAAAATTAAGTACAAAAAACCACTTCATAAAAGTATTGATAGATTATACTCTTCGAAAATCTCTTCAAACCACGTCAACGTCGCCTTGACGTAGGTATGGTTACTGACTTCGTCAGTTCTATCCACAACCTCAAAACAGTGTTTTGAGCTGACTTCGTCAGTTCTATCTGCAACCTCAAAGCAGTACTTTGAGCAACCTGCGGCTAGTTTCCTAGTTTGCTCTTTGATTTTCATTGAGTATTAGTGGGCTTTTCTTGCACTGTTTTGATCTTTTATTTCCTTCGATTATATATTAGAGAGGATTAGTAGAAGAGGGGTGAGTTATTAGAATGATTATGTGCCATTTTATACCAAGCAATAATCAGACAGCAAGATAAGAGTACAGTTGTAGATAGTTAGAAACGTTTATCTGATCTTGTGTAGATAAGATTGATGTCGTCAGTAACAAATTGAAGGGAAACTAATGTAGATATAATGTGATTTTTCTATAAGGATGGAAAAAAGAAGGGAAATTTGATAAGATAGGAATATGGATTTTGAAAAAATTGAACAAGCTTATACGTATTTACTAGAGAATGTCCAAGTCATTCAAAGTGATTTGACGACCAACTTTTATGACGCCTTGGTGGAGCAAAACAGCATCTATCTGGATGGTGAAACTGAGCTAAATCAGGTCAAAGAGAATAATCAAGCCCTTAAACGCTTAGCACTTCGCAAAGAAGAATGGCTCAAGACCTACCAGTTTCTCTTGATGAAGGCTGGGCAAACAGAACCCTTGCAGGCCAATCACCAGTTTACACCAGATGCTATTGCTTTACTTTTGGTGTTTATTGTGGAAGAGCTGTTTGAAGAGGAGGAAATAACTATCCTCGAAATGGGTTCTGGTATGGGAATTCTGGGGGCTACTTTCTTGACCTCGCTTGCTAAAAAAGTGGATTACTTGGGAATGGAAGTGGATGATTTGCTGATTGATTTGGCGGCTAGTATGGCAGATGTGATTGGTTTGCAGGCTGGCTTTGTCCAAGGAGATGCCGTTCGTCCACAAATGCTCAAAGAAAGTGACGTGGTCATTAGCGACTTGCCTGTCGGTTATTATCCTGATGATGCCGTTGCGTCGCGTCATCAAGTTGCTTCTAGTCAAGAACATACTTACGCCCATCACTTGCTCATGGAACAAGGTCTTAAAGTATCTCAAGTCAGATGGATACGCTATTTTTCTCGCTCCGAGTGATTTGTTGACCAGTCCTCAAAGTGATTTGTTGAAAGGCTGGTTGAAAGAGGAGGCAAGTCTGGTTGCCATGATTAGTCTGCCTGAAAATCTCTTTGCTAATGCCAAACAATCTAAGACTATTTTTATCTTACAGAAGAAAAGTGAAATAGCAGTTGAGCCTTTTGTTTATCCACTTGCTAGCTTGCAGGATGCAAGTGTTTTAATGAAATTTAAAGAAAATTTTCAAAAATGGACTCAAGGTACTGAAATATAAAATAGATTTTGTTATAATAGATGAAAACGCTTAAAAGGGGTATCATGTTATGACAAAAACAATTGCAATCAATGCAGGAAGTTCAAGTTTGAAATGGCAATTATACTTAATGCCAGAAGAAAAAGTATTGGCGAAAGGCTTGATTGAACGTATCGGTTTGAAAGATTCAATTTCAACTGTAAAATTTGATGGCCGTTCTGAACAACAAATTTTGGATATCGAAAATCATACACAAGCTGTTAAAATTTTATTGGATGACTTGATTCGTTTCGATATTATCAAGGCTTATGACGAGATTACAGGTGTTGGACACCGTGTTGTTGCAGGTGGAGAATATTTCAAAGAATCAACAGTCGTTGAGGGAGATGTTTTAGAAAAAGTTGAAGAGTTGAGCTTGTTGGCTCCTCTCCACAATCCAGCCAATGCAGCAGGTGTTCGTGCCTTCAAGGAATTGTTGCCAGACATTACCAGTGTAGTTGTTTTTGATACTTCATTCCACACAACTATGCCAGAGAAAGCTTATCACTACCCTCTACCAACAAAATATTACACAGAAAACAAGGTTCGTAAATATGGTGCCCACGGTACAAGCCACCAGTTTGTAGCAGGAGAAGCTGCAAAACTCTTGGGACGTCCATTAGAAGACTTGAAATTGATTACTTGCCACATCGGTAATGGTGCTTCTATTACAGCTGTTAAGGGTGGTCAATCTGTGGATACTTCAATGGGCTTCACTCCACTTGGTGGTGTGATGATGGGAACTCGTACAGGGGATATTGACCCAGCCATCATTCCTTACTTAATGCAATATACAGAGGACTTTAACACGCCCGAAGATATTAGTCGCGTCCTTAATCGTGAATCAGGGCTTATGGGTGTTTCAGGTAAATCTAGTGATATGCGTGATGTGATTGCTGCTATGGAAGAAGGGGACCACGATGCCACTTTAGCCTATGAAATGTATGTTGACCGTATCCAAAAACATATCGGTCAATACCTTGCGGTCCTAAATGGAGCAGATGCTATTATCTTTACTGCAGGTATCGGTGAAAATGCAGCAAACGTACGTGAAGATGTTATCTCAGGTATCTCTTGGTTTGGCTGTGATGTTGATCCAGAAAAGAACGTCTTTGGCGTGACAGGAGACATCTCAACAGATGCAGCTAAAATCCGTGTATTGGTTATTCCAACAGATGAAGAGCTAGTTATTGCCCGTGACGTTGAACGCTTGAAAAAATAAGTAAAACTAGTAAAAATATTCCGTACAAGGAGTTGGGAAAGAGATTTTTCCAGCTTCTTTTTATGGTGAAATTGTGCAAAACCTTGCTATGATTGGCTTTTTTGAAAAATATGGTATAATAGTAGTAATTTAATAGATGGAGTTGAGTTTTGAAGAAAAACTTTCGTGTAAAAAGAGAGAAAGATTTTAAGGCGATTTTCAAGGAGGGGACAAGTTTTGCAAATCGCAAGTTTGTTGTCTACCAACTAGAAAATCAGAAAAACCATTTTCGAGTAGGTCTATCAGTTAGCAAAAAACTGGGGAATGCGGTCATTAGAAATCAAATCAAGCGACGAATCCGACATATTATCCAGAATGCAAAAGGGAGTCTGGTAGAAGATGTCGACTTTGTTGTCATTGCTCGAAAAGGAGTCGAAACCTTGGAATACGCAGAGATGGAGAAATCTACTCCACGTATTAAAATTATCAAAGATTTACCAGGAAGGAAATGGGAGTGAAAAAGAAACTACAGTTGACTAGTTTGCTAGGACTGTCTCTATTTATCATGACAGCCTGTGCGACTAATGGGACAACTAGCGATATCACAGCCGAATCAGCTGATTTTTGGAGTAAATTTGTTTACTTCTTTGCGGAAATTATTCGCTTTTTATCGTTTGATATCAGCATCGGAGTGGGGATTATTCTCTTTACGATCTTGATTCGTACAGTTCTCTTGCCAGTCTTTCAAGTGCAAATGGTGGCTTCTAGAAAAATGCAGGAAGCTCAACCACGCATTAAGGCGCTTCGAGAACAATATCCGGGTCGTGATATGGAAAGTAGAACCAAGCTAGAGCAGGAAATGCGTAAAGTCTTTAAAGAAATGGGTGTCAGACAGTCAGATTCTCTTTGGCCGATTTTGATTCAGATGCCGGTTATTTTGGCCTTGTTCCAAGCGCTATCAAGAGTTGACTTTTTAAAGACAGGTCATTTCTTATGGATTAACCTTGGTGGTGTGGACACAACCCTTGTTCTTCCGATTTTGGCAGCTGTATTCACCTTTTTAAGTACTTGGTTGTCCAACAAAGCCTTGTCTGAGCGTAATGGAGCTACGACGGCGATGATGTATGGGATTCCGGTCTTGATTTTTATCTTTGCAGTTTATGCACCAGGTGGAGTCGCCCTCTACTGGACAGTATCCAATGCTTATCAAGTCCTGCAAACCTATTTCTTGAATAATCCATTTAAGATTATCGCAGAGCGCGAGGCTGTAGCTCAGGCACAGAAAGATTTGGAAAATAGAAAAAGAAAAGCCAAGAAAAAGGCTCAGAAAACGAAATAATAAGGAGGAATCTGGTAATGGTAGTATTTACAGGTTCAACTGTTGAAGAAGCAATCCAGAAAGGATTGAAAGAATTAGATATCCCAAGAATGAAGGCTCATATCAAAGTCATTTCTCGTGAGAAAAAAGGGTTTCTTGGCTTATTTGGTAAAAAACCAGCCCAAGTGGATATCGATGCTATTAGTGAAACGACAGTTGTAAAAGCAAACCAACAAGCTGTAAAGGGAGTTCCAAAGCAAATTAATGATTTGAATGAGCCTGTTAAAACAGTCAGTGAAGCAACGGTTGATTTAGGGCATGTTGTAGAAGCAATTAAAGATTGAAGAGGGAGGCCAAGGTATTTCTGATGAAGTCAAGGCTGAAATCTTAAAACATGAAAGACATGCCAGCACTATCTTGGAAGAAACTGGTCACATTGAGATTTTAAATGAATTACAACTTGAAGAAACTGCTCTCGAAGAAGTAGAAGCTCCTATTGTTGAGAGCCAAACTGAGCAAACTGAAAGTCAAGAACTAGAAGATTTGGGCTTGAAGGTTGAACCGAGCTTTGATATTGAACAAGTAGCTACGGAAGTAACGACTTATGTTCAAACGATTATTGATGACATGGATGTTGAAGCCACACTTTCAAATGATTATAACCGTCGTAGCATCAATCTACAAATTGACACCAACGAACCAGGCCGTATTATCGGTTATCATGGTAAAGTCTTGAAGGCCTTGCAACTGTTGGCTCAAAATTATCTTTACAACCGCTATTCAAGAACCTTCTACATTACAATCAATGTCAATGATTATGTCGAACACCGTGCAGAAGTCTTGCAGACCTATGCGCAAAAATTGGCGACTCGTGTTTTAGAAGAAGGCCGTAGTCATAAAACAGATCCAATGTCAAATAGCGAACGCAAGATTATCCATCGTATTATTTCACGTATGGATGGCGTGACCAGTTACTCTGAAGGTGATGAGCCAAATCGCTATGTTGTTGTAGATACAGAATAAGTAAAATCAGGTTTATCCTGATTTTTTGCTAGCTGGAGGAGATTAAATTAATGTTGAATAAGATAAGAGACTATCTAGACTTTGCTGGTTTGCAGTACCGTAATCCAGATAAAGCGGGAGAAGAGCGAGAGAAAATGCTGGAATTGCGCCACAAAGGTCAAGAGGCACGAAAGGCTTTTACAGAGCTGGCCAAATCCTTTCAAGCAAGCAATCCAGAATGGCAACTCCAACAGACTAGCCAGTGGATGAATCAAGCGCAACGTTTGCGACCACATTTCTGGGTCTATCTACAGAGAGACGGACAAGTGACAGAACCTATGATGGCCTTACGTTTGTATGGAAGTCCTTCAGATTTTGGAGTATCACTAGAAGTCAGTTTCATTGAAAGCAAGAAAGATGAGCAAACGCTGGGCAAGCAGGCCAAAGTTTTAGAAATTCCAACCGTTAAAGGGATTTATTATCTAGCCTACTCTGATGATCAAAGTCAAAGATGGGATGCGAACGAAGAAAATCGTCGTACTTTACGTGAGAAGTTGAGAAGTCAGGAAGTTCGAAAAGTGTTAGTTAAAGCAGATGTTTCTGTGACAGAAAATTCATCTGAAGAAGATATCGTGGAAAATTTACTGAAATCTTATGATAAAATTCTTCCATTTTATCTAGCTACGAGAAATTAAGCTAATCATTAAAATATCATAAATCATACAGTCCAAGAGTGAACAGTCCGCTGTGTAATTCTTGGTCTTTTTGTTTACGCTTTCAAAGTATATAATAAACCTACAAAAACAATTCAAAAGGAGAACAATTATGGAAGTTATTTCAAGTGTTCTAAATTGGTTTTCTAGCAATATTTTGCAGAATCCCGCATTTTTCGTAGGTTTATTGGTGTTGATAGGATACGCACTTTTGAAAAAACCTGCCCACGACGTTTTCTCAGGGTTTGTTAAAGCAACAGTAGGGTATATGTTGCTCAATGTGGGTGCGGGTGGTTTGGTTACAACCTTCCGTCCGATCTTAGCAGCCCTTAACTACAAATTCCAAATTGGTGCAGCGGTTATTGACCCTTATTTCGGACTTGCTGCAGCAAACAACAAAATTGCAGCAGAGTTTCCAGATTTCGTCGGAACTGCAACTACAGCTCTATTGATTGGTTTTGGAATGAATATCTTGCTTGTAGCTCTTCGCAAGATTACGAAAGTAAGAACCCTCTTTATTACTGGTCACATCATGGTGCAACAAGCTGCGACTGTATCTCTTATGGTTCTATTCTTAGTCCCACAATTGCGCAATGCTTATGGTACAGCAGCTATCGGTATCATCTGTGGCCTTTACTGGGCAGTTAGTTCAAATATGACTGTTGAGGCAACTCAACGCTTGACTGGTGGTGGCGGATTTGCGATTGGTCACCAACAGCAATTTGCAATCTGGTTTGTAGATAAAGTAGCAGGACGCTTTGGTAAGAAAGAAGAAAGTTTAGACAATCTTAAATTACCTAAGTTCCTCTCAATCTTCCACGATACAGTTGTTGCATCTGCTACCTTGATGCTCGTATTCTTCGGAGCCATTCTTTTAATCTTGGGTCCAGACATTATGTCTAACAAAGAAGTCATTACTTCAGGAACTCTATTCAATCCTGCTAAACAAGATTTCTTTATGTACATTATCCAAACAGCCTTCACCTTCTCAGTTTACTTGTTCGTTTTGATGCAAGGTGTTCGCATGTTCGTATCTGAGTTGACAAACGCCTTCCAAGGTATTTCAAACAAATTGTTGCCAGGTTCATTCCCAGCGGTTGACGTTGCAGCTTCTTATGGATTTGGTTCTCCAAACGCTGTCTTGTCAGGATTTGCCTTTGGTTTGATTGGTCAATTGATCACAATTGTCTTGCTCATCGTCTTTAAAAATCCGATTCTTATTATTACAGGATTTGTACCAGTGTTCTTTGACAATGCAGCCATTGCGGTCTATGCTGATAAACGCGGTGGATGGAAAGCGGCTGTTATCCTATCCTTCATCTCAGGTGTTCTCCAAGTTGCTTTAGGAGCTCTCTGTGTGGCCCTTCTTGACTTAGCATCTTACGGTGGTTACCATGGAAATATCGACTTTGAATTCCCATGGCTTGGATTTGGATATATCTTCAAATACCTTGGTATTGTTGGTTATGTACTTGTGTGTCTCTTCTTGCTTGTTATTCCTCAACTTCAATTTGCCAAAGCAAAAGATAAAGAGAAATATTACAACGGTGAAGTTCAAGAAGAAGCTTAGTATCTAGAAAAGGAGAAAATAAAATGGTTAAAGTATTAGCAGCGTGTGGAAATGGAATGGGTTCATCTATGGTTATCAAGATGAAGGTTGAAAATGCCCTCCGTAAGCTTAATCAAACAGATTTTACAGTCAATTCATGTAGTGTCGGTGAAGCTAAAGGTTTAGCAGCAGGATATGACATCGTAATCGCTTCTCTTCATTTGATTCAAGAATTGGAAGGGCGAACTAATGGGAAGTTAATTGGGCTTGACAATTTGATGGATGATAAAGAAATCACTGAAAAACTCAGTCAAGCACTACAGTAAAAGGTTGGAGGGGGCTGGATAGAAACTGAGAGTCATCGTTTCTGTCCTTCTCCCTCTTTAAATAAAGGAGGCAGATATGAATTTAAAACAAGCTTTAATTGACAATGACTCGATCCGACTAGGTTTAGAGGCTAACGATTGGAAAGAAGCAGTCAAGGTAGCGGTAGATCCCTTGATTGAAAGTGGAGCAATTTTGCCAGAGTATTACGATGCAATTATTGAATCGACTGAAGAATATGGTCCCTACTATATCTTAATGCCAGGTATGGCTATGCCCCATGCTAGACCTGAAGCTGGAGTGCAAAGAGATGCCTTTTCATTGATCACCTTACAAAATCCTGTTGTATTTTCAGATGGGAAAGAAGTTTCAGTTTTGTTGGCACTAGCAGCAACAAGCTCAAAAATTCACACAAGTGTAGCCATTCCACAGATTATTGCCTTGTTTGAATTAGAAGATTCTATCGCACGTTTACAGGCTTGCCAGACTAAAGAAGATGTCTTGGCGATGATTGAAGAATCTAAGAATAGCCCTTATCTCGAAGGATTAGATTTGGAAAGTTAGAAAGAGGAAAAAGAGATGACAAAAAGAATACCTAATTTACAAGTTGCATTAGACCATTCAGACTTGCAAGGAGCGATTAAAGCAGCTGTTTCTGTTGGTCAGGAAGTAGATATTATCGAAGCTGGAACTGTTTGCTTGCTTCAAGTTGGAAGTGAACTGGTTGAAGTCTTGCGTAGCCTTTTCCCAGATAAGATTATTGTGGCAGACACAAAATGTGCTGATGCTGGTGGAACAGTTGCTAAAAATAATGCGGTTAGTGGAGCAGATTGGATGACTTGTATCTGTTGTGCAACTATCCCTACTATGGAAGCGGCTCTAAAGGCTATCAAGACTGAACGTGGAGACCGAGGCGAAATCCAGATTGAACTTTATGGCGATTGGACTTTTGAACAAGCTCAGCTTTGGCTAGATGCTGGTATCTCACAAGCTATTTATCACCAATCTCGTGATGCACTTCTTGCTGGTGAGACTTGGGGTGAAAAAGACCTTAATAAGGTTAAAAACTCATCGACATGGGCTTCCGTGTGTCTGTAACAGGTGGTCTAGATGTAGATACTCTCAAACTATTTGAAGGCGTTGATGTCTTTACCTTCATCGCAGGTCGTGGAATTACAGAAGCTGCGGATCCAGCAGGAGCAGCGCGTGCCTTCAAGGATGAAATCAGACGAATTTGGGGGTAAACCATGGCACGTCCAATTGGAATTTATGAAAAGGCAACCCCGACACACTTTACTTGGCTAGAACGTTTAAATTTTGCCAAGGAGTTAGGCTTTGATTTTGTCGAGATGTCTATTGATGAACGTGACGAGCGTTTAGCAAGACTGGACTGGAGCAAGGACGAGCGTTTGGAAGTTGTCAAAGCAATCTATAAAACTGGTGTTCGTATTCCTTCTATCTGTTTTTCAGGCCATCGTCGCTACCCATTGGGATCAAATGATCCAGTTATAGAGGAAAAATCTCTAGAACTCATGAAAAAATGTATTGAATTAGCCCAAGACTTGGGAGTTCGTACTATTCAATTAGCTGGTTACGACGTTTATTATGAGGAAAAGTCACCCCAGACACGCCAACGTTTTATCAAAAATTTGAGAAAAGCCTGTGACTGGGCTGAAGAGGCTCAGGTGGTACTTGCTATTGAAATTATGGATGATCCTTTCATCAATAGCATCGAAAAATACTTGGCTGTAGAAAAAGAGATTGACTCTCCCTACCTCTTTGTATACCCAGATATTGGTAATGTATCTGCATGGCATAATGATGTCTACAGTGAATTTTATCTTGGGCATCATGCCATCGCAGCTCTCCATCTCAAGGATACTTATGCAGTGACAGAAAGTTCAAAGGGCCAGTTCCGAGATGTAACTTTTGGGCAAGGTTGTGTTAAATGGGAAGAAGCTTTCGATATTTTAAAACAAACCAATTATAATGGACCTTTCCTAATCGAAATGTGGTCTGAAAATTGTGAAACTGTAGAAGAAACACGCGCAGCCATTCAAGAGGCGCAAGCTTTTCTCTATCCACTAATTAAGAAAGCAGGTTTGATGTAAGATGAATCAAGTAATAAACGATATGCGTAAACGAGTCTGTAATGCCAATCAATCATTACCAAAACATGGGCTTGTTAAATTTACCTGGGGAAATGTATCGGAAGTCAATCGCGAACTAGGTGTCATTGTTATTAAACCATCAGGCGTTGATTATGACGAATTGACACCTGAAAACATGGTGGTGACGGACTTGGATGGCCAAATTCTAGAAGGAGATTTAAGACCATCTTCTGACCTCCCAACTCATGTGCAGTTATATAAGGCATGGCAAGAGATTGGTAGTGTGGTCCACACCCATTCGACAGAAGCAGTTGGTTGGGCACAGGCTGGACGTGATATTCCTTTCTATGGAACAACCCATGCAGACTATTTTTACGGTTCAATCCCTTGCGCCCGTAGTTTGACCAAGGACGAAGTAGAAGTGGCCTATGAAAAAGATACTGGCCTGGTTATCGTAGAAGAGTTTGAACGTCGCGGACTTAACCCGGTTGAAGTACCAGGAATTGTTGTACGCAATCACGGTCCATTCACCTGGGGCAAAAATCCAGAGAATGCCGTTTATCACTCTGTCGTATTAGAGGAAGTATCAAAGATGAATCGCTTTACAGAACAAATCAATCCAAGAGTTGAACCTGCTCCCCAGTACATTCTAGAAAAGCACTACCAACGTAAGCATGGACCAAATGCTTATTACGGTCAAAAGAAATAAGAAATTGAATTGAAAAGAGGCTAGGACCTTTCGATCCAAGCCTCGCTTTTGTAATTGTAAGTATTCGTTATTAAGAGACTACTGTTGATAATTGAAATGCGTTAGTGAATGTGATACTATTATAAAGTTGTTTTCAAGGCAGTTGATTGATAGAGGAGTATGAAATATGGTACTGGATAAGGCAAGTTGTGATTTGCTTCAATATTTGATGGATCAAGAAACGTCCAAAAAACGATTATGGCGATTTCGAAAAGATTTGAAAAGAGTCAAGAAGGAAAAATTTATTATCACATTGACAAAAATCAATGCTGCTCTGGGTGACGAGGCGCTTCACATCATTAGTATTCCACGAATTGGTATTCACTTAACGGAAGAGCAGAGAGATGCTTGTTGTGAACTATTATCGGAAGTAGATTCGTACGATTATATCATGAGTGCGCATGAACGTATGATGATAATGTTACTATGGATAGGTATTTCTAAAGAACGTATTACGATTGAAAAATTGATGGAGTTAACAGAGGTGTCTAGGAATACTGTTCTCAATGATTTGAATAGTATTCGTTATCAACTAACTTTGGAACAATATCAGGTGACCTTGCAAGTGAGCAAGTCACAGGGATACCATCTTCATGCCCACCCTCTTAATAAAATTCAGTATCTTCAATCGCTTCTATATCATATTTTTATGGAAGAAAATGCCACTTTTGTATCTATTTTAGAAGATAAGATGAAAGAGAGGTTAGATGGTGAGTGTTTGCTTTCTGTTGAAATGAACCAATTTTTTAAGGAACAGGTTCCTTTAGTTGAACAAGATTTAGGGAAGAAAATAAACCATCATGAAGTAACTTTTTATGTTGCAGGTTTCTACCTTATTTGCTGTTAAGCTGTCATAATGTTGAACAGTATCAAGAAAGACATCAGGATATAGAGAAAGAATTTTCTTTGATAAGAAAAAGAATAGAGTATCAGGTGTCTAAGAAATTAGGAGAACGATTGTTTCAAAAGTTTGAAATTTCTTTGTCAGAACTTGAAGTTTCTCTTGTAGCTGTTCTTCTCCTCTCCTATCGTAAAGATTTGGATATTCATGCAGAAAGTGATGATTTTCGGCAATTAAAACTTGCTTTAGAAGAATTTATCTGGTATTTTGAATCACAAATCCGAATGGAGATTGAGAACAAGGATGATTTGTTAAGAAATTTGATGATCCACTGTAAAGCCTTGTTATTTAGAAAGACTTACGGTATTTTTTCTAAAAATCCTCTAACAAAACAAATTCGATCCAAGTATGGAGAATTATTTTTAGTCACTAGAAAATCTGCGGAAATTTTAGAAGGAGCGTGGTTTATTCGGCTAACAGACGATGATATTGCCTATTTGACGATTCATATTGGAGGATTTTTAAAGTATACACCATCGTCTCAAAAAAATATGAAAAAAGTTTATCTCGTTTGTGATGAAGGTGTTGCGGTTTCGAGACTTTTGCTGAAACAATGCAAACTTTATTTCCAAATGAGCAAATTGGCACTGTATTTACAACAGAACAATTTAAGAGTGTGGAAGATATTGCACAAGTTGATGTAGTGATTACTACTAATGATGATTTGGATAGCAGATTTCCGATTTTAAGGGTTAATCCTATCCTTGAAGCAGAAGATATTTTGAAAATGCTAGACTATCTTAAACACAATATATTTCGTAATGAGAGCAAAAGTTTCAGTGAAAATCTTTCTAGTCTTATTTCGTCTTATATTGTAGACAGCAAGTTGGCTAGTAAGTTCCAAGAAGAGGTTCAAACACTTATAAATCAAGAAATAGTAGTTCAAGCTTTTTTGGAAGATATTTGAAGGACAGTCCAATGATGAACACAAACCTGTGTTTTTCTTGGTCTTTTTTAGTGTTTTGAAGGGTGGTATACTAATCTCAAAGATAACAATTATATCCAAAGGAGGCAACATATGCCAAACGTCAAAGAAATTACAAGAGAGTCATGGATTTTAGCTACTTTCCCAGAGTGGGGAACATGGTTGAACGAAGAAATCGAAGAAGAAGTCGTACCTGAAGGCAACTTTGCCATGTGGTGGCTAGGCAACTGTGGTACTTGGATTAAGACACCAGGTGGTGCTAACGTTGTCATGGACCTTTGGTCAAACCGTGGAAAATCAACCAAAAAAGTGAAAGATATGGTTCGTGGGCACCAAATGGCAAATATGGCAGGTGTTCGTAAGTTGCAACCAAACTTGCGTGTTCAGCCAATGGTTATCGATCCATTTGCTATCAACGAACTAGACTATTACTTAGTTTCACACTTCCATAGTGATCATATCGACCCATACACAGCTGCAGCAATTCTCAACAATCCTAAGTTAGAGCATGTTAAGTTTATCGGTCCTTACCACTGTGGACGAATCTGGGAAGGATGGGGTGTTCCAAAAGAACGTATCATCGTTGTTAAACCAGGTGACACTATCGAATTAAAAGATATGAAGATTCATGCAGTAGAATCATTTGACCGTACTTGCTTGGTAACTCTTCCAGTGAACGGTGCTGATGAGACAGGCGGTGAACTTGCTGGCTTAGCTGTTACAGATGAAGAAATGGCTCAAAAGGCTGTTAACTATATCTTTGAAACACCAGGTGGAACCATCTATCATGGTGCAGATTCTCACTTCTCAAACTATTTTGCAAAACATGGTAAAGACTTTAAAATTGATGTTGCTTTGAATAACTATGGTGAAAATCCGGTAGGTATCCAAGATAAAATGACATCTATCGACCTTCTTCGTATGGCAGAAAATCTGCGTACCAAAGTCATTATCCCAGTTCACTATGATATCTGGTCTAACTTCATGGCTTCCACTAATGAGATTCTAGAACTTTGGAAAATGAGAAAAGATCGCTTGCAATACGATTTCCATCCATTTATCTGGGAAGTCGGCGGTAAGTACACTTATCCTCAAGATCAACACTTAGTAGAATACCATCATCCACGTGGTTTTGATGATTGTTTTGAACAAGACTCTAACATTCAATTTAAAGCTTTGCTATAATATAAAAAAATATTCTTTGGAGGTTATCCGTATGTTGCATGATACGGATAATTTTTCATATAATAGTAAAATAGAATGTGTGATTCAATAATCACCTCAAATAGAAAAGGAAATTCTATGTCAAATCTATCTGTTAATGCAATTCGTTTCCTAGGTATTGACGCCATCAACAAAGCCAACTCAGGTCACCCAGGTGTGGTTATGGGAGCGGCTCCGATGGCTTACAGCCTCTTTACAAAAACAACTTCGTATCAATCCAGCTCAACCAAACTGGATTAACCGCGACCGCTTTTATTCTTTCAGCAGGTCATGGTTCAATGCTCCTTTATGCCCTTCTTCACCTTTCTGGTTTTGAAGATGTCAGCATGGATGAGATTAAGAGCTTCCGTCAATGGGGTTCAAAAACACCAGGTCACCCAGAATTTGGTCATACAGCAGGGATTGATGCTACGACAGGTCCTCTAGGTCAAGGGATTTCAACTGCCACTGGTTTTGCCCAAGCAGAACGTTTCTTGGCAGCCAAATATAACCGAGAAGGCTACAATATCTTTGACCACTATACTTACGTTATCTGTGGAGACGGAGACTTGATGGAAGGTGTCTCAAGCGAGGCGGCTTCATACGCAGGCTTTGCAAAAAAACTAGACAAGTTGGTTGTTCTTTATGATTCAAATGACATCAACTTGGATGGTGAGACAAAGGATTCCTTTACAGAAAGTGTTCGTGACCGTTACAATGCCTACGGTTGGCATACAGCCTTGGTTGAAGATGGAACAGACTTGGAAGCAATCCATGCTGCTATCGAAACAGCTAAAAGCTTCAGGCAAACCATCTTTGATTGAAGTGAAGACTGTTATTGGATATGGTTCTCCAAACAAACAAGGGAACTAATGCTGTACACGGTGCTCCTCTTGGAGCAGATGAAACTGCAGCAACTCGTCAAGCGCTCGGTTGGGACTATGAACCATTTGAAATTCCAGAACAAGTATATGCTGATTTCAAAGAAACATGTTGCAGACCGTGGCGCATCAGCTTATCAAAGCTTGGACAAAATTAGTTGCTGATTATAAAGAAGCTCATCCAGAATTGGCTGCAGAAGTAGAAGCCATCATCGATGGACGTGATCCAGTTGAAGTGACTCCAGCAGACTTCCCAGCCTTAGAAAATGGCTTCTCTCAAGCAACTCGTAACTCGAGTCAGGATGCCTTAAACGTTGTAGCTGCTAAATTGCCAACTTTCTTGGGTGGATCAGCTGACCTAGCTCACTCAAACATGACTTATATCAAGACTGACGGACTTCAAGACGATGCCAATCGATTGAACCGTAACATTCAGTTTGGTGTTCGTGAATTTGCCATGGGAACTATCTTGAACGGGATGGCCCTTCACGGTGGACTTCGTGTATACGGTGGTACTTTCTTCGTCTTCTCTGACTATGTGAAAGCAGCTGTTCGCTTGTCAGCCTTACAAGGACTTCCTGTGACTTATGTCTTTACCCACGATTCAATCGCAGTTGGGGAAGACGGTCCAACTCATGAACCAGTTGAACACTTAGCTGGCCTTCGTGCTATGCCAAATCTAAATGTTTTCCGCCCAGCAGATGCGCGAGAAACTCAAGCAGCTTGGTACCTTGCAGTGACAAGTGAGAAAACACCAACTGCCCTTGTCTTGACACGTCAAAACTTGACTGTTGAAGAAGGAACAGACTTTGATAAAGTTGCAAAAGGTGCCTATGTTGTCTATGAAAATGCAGCAGACTTTGATACCATCTTGATTGCGACAGGTTCAGAGGTTAATCTTGCTGTCTCAGCTGCCAAAGAATTGGCTAGTCAAGGCGCAAAAGTCCGCGTAGTCAGCATGCCATCTACAGATATCTTTGATAAACAAGATGCAGCATACAAGGAGGAAATTCTTCCAAATGCAGTTCGCCGTCGTGTTGCAGTCGAAATGGGTGCAACTCAAAACTGGTACAAATATGTTGGTCTAGATGGTGCTGTTCTTGGTATTGATACCTTCGGAGCCTCTGCCCCAGCACCAAAAGTATTGGCAGAATATGGCTTTACTGTCGAAAATCTTGTAAAAGTCGTTCAAAACTTGAAATAATCCTAAAAATCAGGGCGCGAGCTCTGGTTTTTCTTACTAGAAAAGCAAGGTACAATCTTGTAAAAGTAGCTGAAATTTGATATAGTAGTCCTATGTAAAAGACAAAGGAGAATATAATGGAATCACAATATACATTTTTAATCATTCTTGTGGCTATGGTGGGCTTGATGTTCTTTACGCAACGCTCTCAAAAGAAACAAGCACAAAAACGTATGGAAAGCTTGAATAAATTACAAAAAGGCTATGAAGTGATTACAATCGGTGGACTTTATGGAACAGTCGATGAAGTAGATACAGAAAAGAAAACAATTGTTCTTGATGTAGATGGGGTTTACTTGACTTTTGAACTAGCTGCTATCAAGACCGTATTACCACTGAAAGAAACAGCTTCACTCGAAGGTGCAATTGAAAAATAAGACGGGATTACTAACTCCCGTTTTTCTATAAAAGAAAGGAAATGGGATGAAAAAACTAGTCTTTGTCTGTCTGGGAAATATTTGCCGTAGCCCTATGGCTGAGTTTGTGATGAAATCAATGACAGATAATTATGAAATCCAAAGTCGAGCGACTTCCTCTTGGGAACATGGCAATCCGATTCATAAGGGAACTCAGGGGATTTTTCAAGAGTATGAGATTCCTTATGACAAAAGGCAAGACATCGCTTCAGATTAGTAAGGAAGATTTTGAAGCCTTTGATTATATTATCGGAATGGATGCTTCAAATGTTTCTGACTTACGTCAGATGTGTCCAGCAGACTGTCAAGATAAGATTTACTCATTCGCATCTGAAAGTGTTCCAGATCCTTGGTATACAGGAGATTTTGAGGAAACCTATCAGCGTGTTCAAGAGGGCTGTCAAGCTTGGTTAGAACGTTTAGAAAAGGAGAGTGAAGGTGGAAAATCTTAAGAATTTTTACGACAAAGTATCGTGTCTATCTGACTCGTCCACGTTTAGAGCTTTTGGCAGTAGTTGCCATTGTTTTCTGTGCTGTACTCGTCTTTTTTCTAAATATTCCCGGAAAAGGTGTCTCTAAAACTCGATAATGGAACGATTGTTTACGACGGCAGTCTTGTCCGTGGTAAAATGAATGGGCAAGGTACCATTACCTTCCAAAATGGAGACCAATATACAGGTGGTTTCAACAATGGAGCCTTCAACGGAAAAGGTACCTTTCAATCTAAAGAAGGCTGGACCTACGAAGGTGATTTTGTAAATGGTCAGGCTGAAGGAAAAGGAAAACTAACAACAGAACAAGAAGTTGTTTATGAAGGGACTTTTAAACAAGGCGTTTTTCAACAAAAATAAAGCCTCCTTATCAAAGGAGGTATTGTTAGCATCTAAAAGTAAGCGCTTACTAGAAAATCTATCTCTTTCCAAGCCCCTCTTCCAAGCAAGTTTGTGAAATAAAAAATATTTGAAATTAATTTCACAAACTCTAAAGAAAAAACTTGACAAGTGAAGAAAATAAGAAAAATTTCACAAACAATAAAAAATTCTTTGTGAAATGTTTATGAAACTGTTTACAAAGTTGAAATAATGCGTTATAATAAACTTGTGAAAAAATTAACAAAGGATATCGATCCTTGAAAGCTATGGAGGAAAATATGGCTGATAAAAAAACTGTGACACCAGAAGAAAAGAAACTCGCTGCTGAAAAGCATGTCGATGGCTTGGTGCAAAAAGCTTTAGTTGCTCTTGAGGAAATGCGTAAACTCGACCAAGAACAGGTCGACTACATCGTAGCTAAAGCGTCAGTGGCAGCTTTGGATGCCCACGGAGAATTGGCTCTACATGCCTATGAAGAAACAGGACGTGGTGTATTTGAAGACAAAGCAACTAAGAACTTGTTTGCTTGTGAACACGTAGTAAACAACATGCGTCACACTAAAACAGTTGGCGTTATCGAAGAAGACGATGTAACAGGATTGACTCTTATCGCTGAACCAGTTGGTGTTGTTTGTGGTATCACTCCAACAACAAACCCAACATCAACAGCAATCTTCAAATCATTGATTTCATTGAAGACACGTAATCCAATCGTTTTGCCTTCCACCCATCAGCACAAGAATCATCTGCTCATGCAGCACGTATCGTCCGCGATGCAGCTATCGCAGCTGGTGCTCCTGAAAACTGTGTACAATGGATTACTGAACCATCTATGGAAGCAACTAGTGCCCTTATGAACCACGAAGGTGTTGCAACAATCCTTGCAACAGGTGGTAATGCCATGGTTAAAGCGGCATACTCATGTGGTAAACCAGCTCTTGGGGTAGGTGCCGGAAACGTTCCAGCTTATGTTGAAAAATCAGCTAACATTCGTCAAGCAGCACACGATATCGTCATGTCTAAATCATTTGATAACGGTATGGTCTGTGCCTCAGAGCAAGCGGTTATCATTGATAAAGAAATTTACGATGAATTTGTAGCAGAGTTCAAATCTTACCACACTTACTTTGTAAACAAAAAAGAAAAAGCCCTTCTCGAAGAATTCTGCTTCGGCGTGAAAGCAAACAGCAAAAACTGTGCTGGTGCAAAATTGAACGCTGACATCGTTGGTAAACCAGCAACTTGGATTGCAGAACAAGCAGGATTTACAGTTCCAGAAGGAACAAACATTCTTGCTGCAGAATGTAAAGAAGTTGGTGAAAATGAGCCATTGACTCGTGAAAAATTGTCACCAGTTATCGCAGTTTTGAAATCTGAAAGCCGTGAAGATGGTATTACTAAAGCTCGTCAAATGGTTGAATTTAACGGTCTTGGCCACTCAGCAGCCATCCACACAGCTGATGAAGAATTGACTAAAGAATTTGGTAAAGCTGTTAAAGCTATTCGTGTTATCTGTAACTCACCTTCTACTTTCGGTGGTATCGGGGACGTTTACAATGCCTTCTTGCCATCATTGACACTTGGATGTGGTTCTTACGGACGCAACTCAGTTGGGGATAACGTTAGTGCCATTAACCTCTTGAATATCAAAAAAGTCGGAAGACGGAGAAATAACATGCAATGGATGAAACTTCCTTCAAAAACATACTTTGAACGTGATTCAATTCAATACCTTCAAAAATGTCGTGACGTTGAACGTGTCATGATCGTTACTGACCATGCCATGGTAGAGCTTGGTTTCCTTGATCGTATCATCGAACAACTTGACCTTCGTCGCAATAAGGTTGTTTACCAAATCTTTGCTGATGTAGAACCAGATCCAGATATCACAACTGTAAACCGTGGTACTGAGATTATGCGTGCCTTCAAACCAGATACAATCATCGCTCTCGGTGGTGGATCTCCAATGGATGCTGCTAAAGTAATGTGGCTCTTCTACGAACAACCAGAAGTGGACTTCCGTGACCTTGTTCAAAAATTCATGGATATCCGTAAACGTGCCTTCAAATTCCCATTGCTTGGTAAGAAGACTAAATTCATCGCGATTCCAACTACATCTGGTACAGGATCTGAAGTAACACCATTTGCCGTTATCTCTGATAAAGCAAACAACCGTAAATACCCAATCGCTGACTACTCATTGACACCAACTGTGGCAATCGTAGACCCTGCTTTGGTATTGACAGTTCCAGGATTTGTTGCTGCTGATACTGGTATGGACGTATTGACTCACGCGACTGAAGCTTACGTATCACAAATGGCTAGCGACTACACTGACGGTCTTGCACTTCAAGCCATCAAACTTGTATTCGAAAACCTTGAAAGCTCAGTTAAGAATGCAGACTTCCACTCACGTGAGAAAATGCATAACGCTTCAACAATCGCTGGTATGGCCTTTGCCAATGCCTTCCTAGGTATTTCTCACTCAATGGCCCATAAGATTGGTGCGCAATTCCACACAATCCACGGTCGTACAAATGCTATCTTGCTTCCATACGTCATCCGCTACAACGGTACACGTCCAGCTAAGACAGCAACATGGCCTAAGTACAACTACTACCGTGCAGATGAAAAATACCAAGATATCGCACGCATGCTTGGACTTCCAGCTTCTACTCCAGAAGAAGGTGTGGAATCTTACGCAAAAGCTGTCTACGAACTTGGTGAGCGCGTAGGTATCCAAATGAACTTCAAAGCACAAGGAATCGATGAAAAAGAATGGAAAGAACATTCTCGTGAATTGGCCTTCCTTGCTTATGAAGATCAATGTTCACCAGCTAACCCACGTCTTCCAATGGTTGACCATATGCAAGAAATCATCGAAGATTCTTACTATGGTTACAAAGAAAGACCAGGACGCCGTAAATAATTGTTATCAGCCTAGAGGCAGGAATTTCCTGTCTCTTTTTTTGTAATTCTATTTGAAAAATGGTATAATCATCGCATATATTTATTTGAAAATCAAATCTTTTATAATCATGCGAGGGGCAAATGAACAAGATAAATGAGTTAGGGGATAAAGTGCGACTTTTAAGAGAGGAGAAAGGACTTAGTCGTCCAGTTTTTTGTGGGGATGAGTCTGAATTATCAGTCCGTCAGTTGGTGCGGATCGAAAAAGGAGAATTTCGCCCGACGATAAAAACACTAGAATATATTGCAGATAGATTAGAAATTCCATCCTACGTCTTGATGCCAGATTATAAGGAATTACCCAAGCGTTACCAAGAATTAAAGTACTTTCTTTTACATCATCCTGACTATGGAGACAAGGAGTTGCAGGAACAAAAGGAAGAATATTTTGATGAGATTTTTGAGAATGTTTTTATGATGACTTTGCCACGTGATGAGAAGATGATAGTGGATTGTCTTCAGGCAATAGATGCAGTGAGAGCGACTAGTAATTCCTTATATGGAAGCAGTGTGATTGAGGACAGTCTTCAAGACTTACTATCCAGAGATGTATATAAAGCCGAGGACTTGTTGAAATTGAGACTGTATTTCATCTGTCAGTTAATGGATGGTTTAAACGAGGGTGAGATAAAAAAAGTCTGAGCATGAAACTATTCTTTGTTTTCATGACAAATTAAGTTCTCAGGTTGATAAGATAGAGTTCGATTGTTTGGACTTACTTAGAGACTCCTTGTTAGCTTCTTTAACTTGTATAGAGATTATGGGGTTGCTTCATTATTTTAAGAGGGCAGTCGAGACCTTAAATAAAATAGGGCAAAAAACACGAGATTTTCAAAAACAACCGATTGTCTTGATGGTGGAGTGGAAATATTATATTCAGATGGATTATGATACAGCAAAACAAAAGTATGAAGAAGCAAAAATGATGGCGAGGATGTTTGGCAATGAGAAGTTAATCGTTAGTTTAGATAATGAATGGAGCGAAGACTTAGAAAGGTATTGTTAAATGCTTTATAGGAGTGACATTTCTGTCATTGAGGGAATGCCGCTTTTTTGTTACAATGAATTTTACTTGATATACATCCAGAAGCAAACTAGGCAATAGAGAGAAAATTCTAAGTAGTAGGCCTATAGGGTCAATCAACTTGAAGGATTTTGTAAGTATGATGTATGACGATAACAGTTTTAAACAAGGAGGAAAGAATGTCCATTTTATCCATTAAAAATATTTCAAAGTTTTACACTTTGGACGGTAAACATCAAGAGCAGGCTCTAAGAAATATTAACCTGCAGATTGCAAAAGGTAAAATTACAGCGATTTACGGGCCGTCAGGCTGTGGCAAAACCAGTCTACTAAACATCATCAGCGGTTTAGATAGACAATATGAAGGAGATTTAGAGTTTAAAGGGGAATCCCTCCGTGACTTATCAGAGATTGAACTAACTCAATTTCGTAAAGATAAGATTGGATTTGTGTTTCAAAACTTTAACCTTATTCCTCATCAGTCTGTCTTGGACAATGTCAAGCTACCTCTCTATGTCAAAGATTTATCTGACAGGGAGATGACAATGATTGCAAAGGAGCAATTAAGTAACTTGGGCATGGAGCCTTTTATTACTAAAAATGTTAAACAGCTTTCTGGTGGGCAAAAGCAACGCGTAGCAATCGCGCGTGCTTTGGTAAATCAGCCTGATATGATTGTAGCAGACGAGCCAACGGGCTCGCTGGATTCTCAATCTCAAGAAATGGTATTGGAAGTATTTAAAAAATTAGCCCAAACAGGGAAAACAGTATTGATCGTAACCCATAATCCAGAGGTTGCTGAATATGCAGATGTGATTATCAAAATGAAGGATGGTGAAGTCGTTGAAGAAGTCAAAAAATAAAGGATTATCCTTGAAAAACAAATTCAAACTTTCTTTAAATAACTTTCTGGAAAGAAAGTGGCGTAACCTATTGATTGCGCTAGCAACCTCAATCGGTTTTGTAGGAGTCTTAATTTCTTTCGGCTTGGGAAATGCTTTGATTTCGATGATTGATGAAAATACGAATGGAGGTCAAATTCCTTCTCAAGTTCAGATTGCTTTAAACACAAAAAATGTTGGACGAGGCTTTTTGAACCAAGACGATAAGAACTATATCACGGATACAGTTGGGAAAAGAAAGCTATTAAATATTTGGAGAGTCCTTTTGGGATGACCATGTCAAATATTACTATAGATGGGCAAGAAATGGATCTGAGTCAAACGATGCCTTCTTATGCTCAAGTAGTGAGTCTCTATGAGGATACAAGTATTTCTGTTAGTAGTAATGAAAGAGGACAAAGTGGTAGCTGGATCCCTCTATACTGATGCAAATGAACAGGGTTTAACGATTCCAAGCAGTTTACTAAAAAATTGGAATGAACAGACAGGAAAAAATCTGACAGCTAGTGATGTTATTGGCAAATCAGTCTCAGCAAGCATTGTAGAAAATGCTGCCGAAGCTAGTAAGACTGCTCAATTTCAAACGAAAGATTGTGCGTGTAATCAATGATGAAGATGACATGGAGGACAGCAACAGTTTCATGCCGTCTCATCAAATGGAAACGATTTTGAAAGAAGCTGGATTTACAAAAGCTGTATCTTATTTTATCTTGGAACTCAAAGATCCATCACAGACAAAAGCGGTAACAGAAGAATTACAGAAAAATAAGAAGTATACTGTTCTTTCTCAACAGAAGGTTCTTGATATTGTGATTACTTTTATTCGTGTCATTCAGGGATTATTGATTGTACTTTCATCACAAGCTATTGTGGTAGCAGCGGTCATGATTGGTATCATCATTTACATCAATATCATGCAACGTTCTAAGGAAATAGGTGTCATGAAGGCAGTTGGTTATCAAAATCATGATGTCAAAGGGATTTTTATTTACGAGGCTATCTGGATTGTAGGGATCGCCTTGCTGCTGGCATTTTTGGTTGCACAAGGGGTGGGAAGTTTGGCGAATGCGATTGTAAATCACTTTTACCCATCCATCACTAAGGTTTTTGAATTAAATTTGTTATCTGTTTTAGGAACTCTAGCTTTCGCTCTATTACTTGGTTATGTCTCAGCCTACTTCCCAGCACGTAAAATTAGTAAAATGGATCCTGTAGAATCGCTACGATATGAATAGTAAGGGATTCCTTGATTTACAGTTTAAAAAAGAAACTAACATAGAAACAATGCCCGTACTTGCAATTAAACTTAAATAGTTATATAATAGGTTTGTTGAAAGGTGATTTGTAGTGATTCAAGTTACTCTTTTCACAATAAAAATTTCATGATTTTCATAAGGAGGAAATCACTAATGGTAGTTAAAGTTGGTATTAACGGTTTCGGACGTATCGGTCGTCTTGCTTTCCGTCGTATCCAAAACGTAGAAGGTGTTGAAGTTACTCGTATCAACGACCTTACAGATCCAGTTATGCTTGCACACTTGTTGAAATACGACACAACTCAAGGTCGTTTCGACGGTACTGTTGAAGTTAGAGAAGGTGGATTTGAAGTTAACGGTAAATTCATCAAAGTTTCTGCTGAACGTGATCCAGAACAAATCGACTGGGCTAACGACGGTGTAGACATCGTTCTTGAAGCAACTGGTTTCTTTGCTACTAAAGCAGCTGCTGAAAAACACTTGCACGCTGGTGGTGCTAAGAAAGTTGTTATCACTGCTCCTGGTGGATCAGATGTTAAAACAGTTGTATTTAACACTAACCATGACGTTCTTGACGGTACTGAAACAGTTATCTCAGGTGCTTCATGTACTACAAACTGTTTGGCTCCAATGGCTAAAGCTCTTCAAGACAACTTTGGTGTTGTAGAAGGATTGATGACTACTATCCACGCTTACACTGGTGACCAAATGATCCTTGACGGACCACACCGTGGTGGTGACCTTCGCCGTGCTCGCGCTGGTGCTGCAAACATCGTTCCTAACTCAACTGGTGCTGCAAAAGCTATCGGTCTTGTAATCCCAGAATTGAACGGTAAACTTGACGGATCTGCACAACGCGTTCCAACTCCAACTGGATCAGTTACTGAATTGGTAGCAGTTCTTGAAAAGAACGTTACTGTTGATGAAGTGAACGCAGCTATGAAAGCAGCTTCAAACGAATCATACGGTTACACAGAAGATCCAATCGTATCTTCAGATATCGTAGGTATGTCTTACGGTTCATTGTTTGACGCAACTCAAACTAAAGTTCTTGACGTTGACGGTAAACAATTGGTTAAAGTTGTATCATGGTACGACAACGAAATGTCATACACTGCACAACTTGTTCGTACTCTTGAATACTTCGCAAAAATCGCTAAATAATTCTTGAGTCGATAAAAAAGCAAGGCCTCTTGGTCTTGCTTTTTTTATATGGAAAAATGGATGACACGACGATCATCCATTCTTTTTTAATTCTTTTTCAAAAGTATCTGAAAGGGCAGTGAAGCTTAATTTTTCTAAAGTAAGTGGATGGGTAAAGGAAAGTCGAAAGGCGTGAAGCATAAGCCGACTTGTCTTTGATTTACTATTATAGAGAGGGTCGCCCAAAGATAGGGAAGTTATGATGCGAAAGGTGCACACGAATCTGATGGGTTCGCCCTGTCTTTAGTTTGCAACGAACAAAGGAAGTCTTGTTTGGAAATTGCTTTAATCTGCTTACATGCGTTTCAGCATATTGCCCATTTTTTGTATCAACTATTCGTTTTCTGCGATCATGGCGATCACGTCCGATTTTGTCTCTGAAAACAAGTTCTTTGCTGCTGATATTTCCATCAACTAGTGCCCAGTATTCCCTAGAAATCTCTTTTTTCTCCAGTAAGCGATTGAGAATAGGCAGGATAAAAGGATTTTTGGCAAAGAGAACCAAACCACTGGTTTCCATGTCCAGACGATGAACGACATAGCAGGTTTGGCCAACATAGGCACTGACATGGTTAAGAAGGGCGATTTCGTTTGGCTGATTACCATGCGTTTTCATCCCCTCTGGTTTGTTGACAATAATCAAGTGTTGATCTTGATAAACTTCCTGAATGAGGTTTGGGTTGCCCCAAGGAATTTCTTTTTCGGGATAATCTTCCTCGTCAAAAGTTAACTGGCAAACATCTCCAGGTTTTACCATCTCGTTCCAATGAACTTCTCGCTGATTAATCAAAATGTGTTTCTTGATTCTCAAAAAATGACGGATTTTTCTAGGGATGAGGAGTTGTTCCTCGAGTAATTGCTTTACCGTCATTTGAGGTAGAGAGTCTGGTAATGTAAATGTGAATTGCATACAGATATTGTAACAAAAAAAGCCCTATTTGGATAGGAAATAGCTAAATTCTTGTCTTCCTATGATGAAGATGATAAAATAAACGCATGAAATTAGATAAATTATTTGAGAAATTTCTTTCTCTTTTTAAAAAAGAAACAAGTGAACTAGAGGACTCTGATTCTACTAGCTTACGTCGCTCTCGTAGTGATCGAAAAAAATTAGCCCAAGTGGGTCCGATTCGAAAATTCTGGCGTCGCTATCATCTAACAAAGATTGTCCTTATACTAGGTTTGAGTGCAGGCTTGCTAGTTGGAACCTATTTGTTTGCTGTAGCTAAGTCAACCAATGTCAATGATTTGCAAAACTGCCTTGAAAAACTCGGACTCTCATTTTTTTGACCGTGAAGAAAAAGAGGCTGGTGCCTTGTCTGGTCAAAAAGGGAACCTATGTTGAACTGACTGACATCAGTAAAAACACTTTGCAGAATGCCGTTATTGCGACAGAAGACCGTTCTTTCTATAAAAACATGACGGGAATTAACTATGGTCGTTTCTTCTTGGCGATTGTCACTGCTGGTCGTTCAGGGTGGTGGTTCTACTATTACCCAACAGTTGGCTAAAAATCGCCTATTTGTCACAGGATCAAACTGTTGAGAAAAAGCGAAAAGAATTTTTTTCCTTGCCTTAGAATTAACAAAAAAATATAGTAAGGATCAGATTTCTAACCATGTATCTTAACAATGCCTATTTTGGAAATGGTGTGTGGGGTGTAGAAGATGCGAGTAAGAAATACTTTGGAGTTTCTGCATCAGAAGTGAGTCTGGATCAAGCTGCGACTCTGGCAGGGATGCTCAAAGGGCCGGAACTGTATAATCCTTTGAATTCCGTACAAGATTCTACCAATCGTCGCGACACTGTCTTACAAAATATGGTTGCAGCAGGATATATTGATAAAAACCAAGAAACCGAAGCTGCGGAAGTTGATATGAATTCGCAATTGCACGATAAGTATGAAGGGAAAATCTCAGATTATCGCTATCCTTCTTACTTTGATGCGGTGGTTAATGAAGCTGTTTCTAAGTATAATCTAACAGAGGAAGAAATCGTAAATAATGGCTACCGCATTTATACAGAGCTGGACCAAAACTACCAAGCAAATATGCAGGTTGTCTATGAAAATACAGCTCTATTTCCGAGGGCAGAGGATGGAACATTTGCTCAATCAGGAAGTGTAGCTCTCGAACCGAAAACAGGTGGAGTTCGTGGAGTTGTCGGTCAGGTTGCTGGCAATGATAAAACTGGATTCCGGAATTTCAACTATGCAACTCAATCAAAACGTAGCCCTGGTTCTACAATTAAGCCTTTAGTTGTTTATACGCCTGCAGTTGAAGCAGGTTGGGCTTTGAATAAGCAGTTGGATAACCATACCATGCAGTACGACAGCTATAAGGTTGATAACTATGCAGGGATCAAAACGAGTCGAGAAGTTCCTATGTATCAAGCCTTGGCAGAATCGCTTAATCTGCCTGCTGTTGCCACTGTTAATGATTTGGGAGTTGATAAGGCTTTTGAGGCGGGCGAAAAATTCGGACTCAATATGGAAAAAGTCGATCGTGTTCTTGGTGTCGCCTTGGGAAGCGGTGTTGAAACCAACCCTCTTCAAATGGCTCAAGCATATGCTGCCTTTGCAAATGAAGGTTTAATGCCGGAAGCTCATTTTATTAGTAGAATTGAAAATGCTAGTGGTCAGGTTGTTGCGAGCCATAAAAATTCACAAAAACGGGTGATTGATAAAGCTGTAGCTGATAAGATGACCAGTATGATGTTGGGGACATTCACCAACGGTACCGGTATTAGTTCATCGCCTGCAGACTATGTCATGGCAGGGAAAACTGGAACAACTGAAGCAGTTTTCAATCCGGAGTACACAAGTGACCAGTGGGTGATTGGTTATACTCCAGATGTAGTGATTAGTCACTGGCTTGGTTTCCCGACCACTGATGAAAATCACTATCTAGCAGGATCTACTTCAAATGGTGCAGCTCATGTCTTTAGAAACATTGCCAATACCATTTTACCTTATACGCCAGGAAGTACCTTTACAGTTGAAAATGCTTATAAGCAAAATGGAATTGCACCAGCCAATACAAAAAGACAAGTACAAACCAATGATAATAGCCAGACAGATGATAATTTGTCTGATATTCGAGGACGTGCGCAAAGTCTAGTAGATGAGGCTAGTCGGGCTATCTCAGATGCGAAGATTAAGGAAAAGGCTCAAACAATATGGGATTCGGTAGTCAATCTATTTCGTTAAGATGCTTGTCAAAGCCTAGCTTTCTTGTTATAATAGATAAGATGGAGGCGTTATGGCACTAAAAAAAGCAAGCCTAGCTTGTGCGGTTTGTGGTTCGAGAAACTATTCAATCAAGATTAGTGGAAACCCCAAAGCCTACACGACTAGAAGTAAATAAATTTTGTAAAGCATTGTGGTAAAGTACACTACACACAGAGAAACGAGATAGGAGAGAGCGATGCGTTTTTATTGGAGATATTTTTAGACTTCTTAAAGACACAACATGGCCAACTCGCAAGGAAAGCTGGAGAGATTTTCGTTCTATCATGGAATACACAGCTTTCTTTGTAGTAATTATTTACATTTTTGACCAGTTGATTGTTTCAGGTTTGATTCGATTTATTAACATTTTTTAGAAGGCTAGTGGAGTTAATTACACTAGAAATCTTCTATTTATGAAAGGAAATATCATGGATAGTTTTGATAAAGGGTGGTTTGTTTTACAAACTTATTCTGGTTATGAAAATAAGGTAAAAGAAAATCTATTACAACGTGCACAAACCTACAATATGTTGGATAATATTCTACGCGTTGAAATTCCAACACAAACAGTGCAAGTTGAAAAAAATGGAAAGAGAAAAGAAGTAGAAGAAAATCGCTTTCCAGGTTATGTTCTTGTAGAAATGGTCATGACAGATGAAGCTTGGTTTGTTGTTCGAAATACACCAAATGTTACAGGATTCGTCGGATCTCACGGAAATAGATCAAAACCAACTCCATTATTGGAACAAGAAATTCGTGATATCTTGGTTTCTATGGGACAAACTGTACAAGAGTTTGATATCGATGTTGAAGTTGGTCAAACTGTACGTATTATTGATGGAGCTTTTGCAGACTACACTGGTAAGATTACGGAGATTGATAACAATAAAGTGAAGATGATTATCTCTATGTTTGGTAATGACACAGTTGCAGAAGTAAACCTAAACCAAATCGCAGAATTATAACCCAAAGAGAGGCAAGACCTCTCTTTTTTTGTGCAGTTGAGGAGCTAAAGGGAACAGAATAGGGGAAATGGAACAAAAGTGTGTTTAATCTGTTAGACTGTATCTAGAAAGGGGAAAAGAATGATTAAAGAATTGTATAAAGAAGTCCAGGGAATTGTATATAAGTGTAGAAATGAATATTACCTTCATTTGTGGGAGCTATCGGACTGGGACCAAGAGGGAATGATCTGCTTACATGAATTGATTAGTAGAGAAGAAGGGCTTGTAGAAGATATCCCTCGCTTACGTAAATATTTCAAAACAAATTCCGGAATCGAATTCTAGATTATCTCCGTAAACAAGAAAGTCAAAAACGAAGATATGATAAAGAGCTTTATGAAGAAGTGGGTGAGATAAGTCATCGTATAAGTGAGGGAGGACTCTGGCTAGACGATTATTATCTCTTTCATGAAACATTAAGAGGTTATAGAAGTAAACAAACTAAAGAGCAACAAGAAGAGTTAGAACGCGTCTTAAGAAATGAACGTTTCCGAGGGCGTCAAAGAGTGCTAAAGGACTTACGTATTGTGTTTAAAGAGTTTGATCTCCGTACCCGGTAAGAAGCTATGCAAAAAAAGGTAAATTCCCAAACTAACTTCCACCACTGGTAAAAGTGGAAGTTAGTGTGAGACGTTTGAATGGGGTTGAAGATTAGTTTTTAGAACTTATGTTGGAGTAATTTAGACGACTGACAGACGTCTTCTGAAGGTACTTTAGAAATGCCGAGAAGCTTAGAAATCTCTTCTCCATAGGTAAATGCAAAGAGTTCATAGGCTGACTTTCCATTCAAAGCAGCACGTTTGACGCTGTTGACATGCGAGCAGACGAGATTAATATCCTCTTGAGTTAAATTGTCAAAAGAAGTTCCTTTAGGTAGAATATCGCGAATCAGCGTGTGATTTTTCTCAATTCTCCCTTTCTGGTCAGAGCGATTAGGGTCACAAAAGAAGAGTTTACTCTCTCCTCGCACATCCATTTCGATATCATCAACCCTGGCAAACTCTCCACCATTATCTGTCAGGATGACAGGGAAGAGTTGGAAGAAATCTTTGTCCGCTTGGTGAAGAGTGTTCTTGATGTCATAGAGGTGTTTGGTAACCTCAAGGGCAGTTTTATTATCCAGAAGTCTAGCGAAGATAAAGTTACAGAAAGATAGATTGAAGGTAAGTAGGACTTTACCTCCCATTCTCCCCAGAACTGTATCCATTTCCAGCCAAGAGTCTAGTTGATTAAGGGATAAATAGTTTTGGAAATCCTCATAGGAACGGCCTTTTTTAGCTTCTTTAGGGATGGAAGGTAGCTTACTTTTCCGTCTTTCTTTGAATTTAACGGCTCTGGCTAGATCAATAGGAGCGATAGATAGGTATCCTTTTCGGATGTGTCGATAGACGGTTGAGGAGCTGACATCAAGGTTATGAGTTTTGAGGATATGATAGATGTGTTGTCCCTTTTTAACCCCATCAGAAATGACTTTGTCCATGTCCCAGAAGGTCTTGGAATTGAGGGGAGTTCCTTCACGAGCTTCTACAAGAGTTTGTTCGTACTGCTTTTGAGCTTGTTTGGCGAGGTAGAAGATCTTCTTATAGCCACAATTCTGTCTTCTTTTAGGACAGCCGTTACAGACAAAGGGAGCTTTGTCGAGTAGAGGGCAAGGAAGGTTATGGCATGTAGACTCTCGGACTTGTCTGTTTCGTTTGACTTCTTTAGAAACAGTGGTCGGGTCTTTTAGAATAAGTTGCCCGATAGCTTTGAAGGTTTCACCGCGCTCTAAGCCTAGCTGGATATCGTTACGGTCTGAAAGGGTAAGATGTTTATACTTTGTCATAGTAGACCTCATTTCTAACTCAAACGTCTCACACTTAATTCCACCATAAAAATCCGTTTTAGACTAATTTCCACTTTGGTCAGGCAAGTGGAAGTTACTTTGAGAAGTTACCTTCATGCAAAAAAGTAAAAAAAGTTAAAAAAAGTTGTTGACAAAGTTTGAAAAGTCGGTATAATAGTAAGAGTTGAAAATAACTCTGGTCCGTTGGTCAAGGGGTTAAGACACCGCCTTTTCACGGCGGTAACACGGGTTCGAATCCCGTACGGACTATGGTATATTGCAGATGGAACACTTGATGAAAAAGTTTTAAAAAAAGTTTCAAAAAAGTGTTGACAAGCGAAAGCGACTGTGATATACTAATATAGTTGTCGCTTGAGAGAAGTGAGTGACAAAGACCTTTGAAAACTGAACAAGACGAACCAATGTGCAGGGCACTACAACAATTGTTGTAGTACTGAACAATGAAAAAACAATAAATCTGTCAGTGACAGAAATGAGTGAGAACTCAAACTTTTAATGAGAGTTTGATCCTGGCTCAGGACGAACGCTGGCGGCGTGCCTAATACATGCAAGTAGAACGCTGAAGGAGGAGCTTGCTTCTCCGGATGAGTTGCGAACGGGTGAGTAACGCGTAGGTAACCTGCCTGGTAGCGGGGGATAACTATTGGAAACGATAGCTAATACCGCATAACAGTAGATGTTGCATGACATTTGCTTAAAAGGTGCAATTGCATCACTACCAGATGGACCTGCGTTGTATTAGCTAGTTGGTGGGGTAACGGCTCACCAAGGCGACGATACATAGCCGACCTGAGAGGGTGATCGGCCACACTGGGACTGAGACACGGCCCAGACTCCTACGGGAGGCAGCAGTAGGGAATCTTCGGCAATGGACGGAAGTCTGACCGAGCAACGCCGCGTGAGTGAAGAAGGTTTTCGGATCGTAAAGCTCTGTTGTAAGAGAAGAACGAGTGTGAGAGTGGAAAGTTCACACTGTGACGGTATCTTACCAGAAAGGGACGGCTAACTACGTGCCAGCAGCCGCGGTAATACGTAGGTCCCGAGCGTTGTCCGGATTTATTGGGCGTAAAGCGAGCGCAGGCGGTTAGATAAGTCTGAAGTTAAAGGCTGTGGCTTAACCATAGTACGCTTTGGAAACTGTTTAACTTGAGTGCAAGAGGGGAGAGTGGAATTCCATGTGTAGCGGTGAAATGCGTAGATATATGGAGGAACACCGGTGGCGAAAGCGGCTCTCTGGCTTGTAACTGACGCTGAGGCTCGAAAGCGTGGGGAGCAAACAGGATTAGATACCCTGGTAGTCCACGCCGTAAACGATGAGTGCTAGGTGTTAGACCCTTTCCGGGGTTTAGTGCCGTAGCTAACGCATTAAGCACTCCGCCTGGGGAGTACGACCGCAAGGTTGAAACTCAAAGGAATTGACGGGGGCCCGCACAAGCGGTGGAGCATGTGGTTTAATTCGAAGCAACGCGAAGAACCTTACCAGGTCTTGACATCCCTCTGACCGCTCTAGAGATAGAGTTTTCCTTCGGGACAGAGGTGACAGGTGGTGCATGGTTGTCGTCAGCTCGTGTCGTGAGATGTTGGGTTAAGTCCCGCAACGAGCGCAACCCCTATTGTTAGTTGCCATCATTCAGTTGGGCACTCTAGCGAGACTGCCGGTAATAAACCGGAGGAAGGTGGGGATGACGTCAAATCATCATGCCCCTTATGACCTGGGCTACACACGTGCTACAATGGCTGGTACAACGAGTCGCAAGCCGGTGACGGCAAGCTAATCTCTTAAAGCCAGTCTCAGTTCGGATTGTAGGCTGCAACTCGCCTACATGAAGTCGGAATCGCTAGTAATCGCGGATCAGCACGCCGCGGTGAATACGTTCCCGGGCCTTGTACACACCGCCCGTCACACCACGAGAGTTTGTAACACCCGAAGTCGGTGAGGTAACCGTAAGGAGCCAGCCGCCTAAGGTGGGATAGATGATTGGGGTGAAGTCGTAACAAGGTAGCCGTATCGGAAGGTGCGGCTGGATCACCTCCTTTCTAAGGATAAGGAACTGCGCATTGGTCTTGTTTAGTCTTGAGAGGTCTTGTGGGGCCTTAGCTCAGCTGGGAGAGCGCCTGCTTTGCACGCAGGAGGTCAGCGGTTCGATCCCGCTAGGCTCCATTGGTGAGAGATCACCAAGTAATGCACATTGAAAATTGAATATCTATATCAAATAGTAACAAGAAAATAAACCGAAAACGCTGTAGTATTAATAAGAGTTTATGACTGAAAGGTCAAAAAAATAAGGTTAAGTTAATAAGGGCGCACGGTGGATGCCTTGGCACTAGGAGCCGAAGAAGGACGTGACAAACGACGATATGCCTTGGGTAGCTGTAAGTAAGCGATGATCCAGGGATTTCCGAATGGGGGAACCCAACAGGTACTACCTGTTACCCGCATCTGTTAAGGATGTGAGGAGGAAGACGCAGTGAACTGAAACATCTAAGTAGCTGCAGGAAGAGAAAGCAAAAGCGATTGCCTTAGTAGCGGCGAGCGAAACGGCAGAAGGGCAAACCGAAGAGTTTACTCTTCGGGGTTGTAGGACTGCAATGTGGACTCAAAGATTATAGAAGAATGATTTGGGAAGATCAGCCAAAGAGAGTAATAGCCTCGTATTTAAAATAGTCTTTGTACCTAGCAGTATCCTGAGTACGGCGGGACACGCGAAATCCCGTCGGAATCTGGGAGGACCATCTCCCAACCCTAAATACTCCCTAGTGACCGATAGTGAACCAGTACCGTGAGGGAAAGGTGAAAAGCACCCCGGGAGGGGAGTGAAATAGAACCTGAAACCGTGTGCCTACAACAAGTTCGAGCCCGTTAATGGGTGAGAGCGTGCCTTTTGTAGAATGAACCGGCGAGTTACGTTATGATGCGAGGTTAAGTTGAAGAGACGGAGCCGTAGGGAAACCGAGTCTGAATAGGGCGGATTAGTATCATGACGTAGACCCGAAACCATGTGACCTACCCATGAGCAGGTTGAAGGTGCGGTAAGACGCACTGGAGGACCGAACCAGGGCACGTTGAAAGTGCTTGGATGACTTGTGGGTAGCGGAGAAATTCCAAACGAACTTGGAGATAGCTGGTTCTCTCCGAAATAGCTTTAGGGCTAGCGTCGACATAAAGATTCTTGGAGGTAGAGCACTGTTTGGGTGAGGGGTCCATCCCGGATTACCAATCTCAGATAAACTCCGAATGCCAATGAATTATGGTCGGCAGTCAGACTGCGAGTGCTAAGATCCGTAGTCGAAAGGGAAACAGCCCAGACCACCAGCTAAGGTCCCAAAATAATTGTTAAGTGGAAAAAGGATGTGGGGTTGCACAGACAACTAGGATGTTAGCTTAGAAGCAGCTATTCATTCAAAGAGTGCGTAATAGCTCACTAGTCGAGTGACCCTGCGCCGAAAAATGTACCGGGGCTAAAAACAATTTACCGAAGCTGTGGATACCTTTTATAGGTATGGTAGGAGAGCGTTCTATGTGTGATGAAGGTATACCGTGAGGAGTGCTGGAACGCATAGAAGTGAGAATGCCGGTATGAGTAGCGAAAGACAGGTGAGAATCCTGTCCACCGTAAGACTAAGGTTTCCAGGGGAAGGCTCGTCCGCCCTGGGTTAGTCGGGACCTAAGGAGAGACCGAAAGGTGTATCCGATGGACAACAGGTTGATATTCCTGTACTAGAGTATGTAGTGATGGAGGGACGCAGTAGGCTAACTAAAGCAGACGATTGGAAGTGTCTGTCTAAGCAGTGAGGTGTGAATTGAGTTAAATGCTTAGTTCTATAACATTGAGCTGTGATGGGGAGCGAAGTTTAGTAGCGAAGTTAGTGACGTCACACTGCCAAGAAAAAGCTTCTAGCGTTTAAAACATACTCTACCCGTACCGCAAACCGACACAGGTAGTCGAGGCGAGTAGCCTCAGGTGAGCGAGAGAACTCTCGTTAAGGAACTCGGCAAAAATGACCCCGTAACTTCGGGAGAAGGGGTGCTGACTTTACGTCAGCCGCAGTGAATAGGCCCAAGCAACTGTTTATCAAAAAAACACAGCTCTCTGCTAAATCGTAAGATGATGTATAGGGGGTGACGCCTGCCCGGTGCTGGAAGGTTAAGAGGAGTGCTTAGCGTAAGCGAAGGTATGAATTGAAGCCCCAGTAAACGGCGACCGTAACTATAACGGTCCTAAGGTAGCGAAATTCCTTGTCGGGTAAGTTCCGACCCGCACGAAAAGGCGTAATGATTTGGGCACTGTCTCAACGAGAGACTCGGTGAAATTTTAGTACCTGTGAAGATGCAGGTTACCCGCGACAGGACGGAAAGACCCCATGGAGCTTTTACTGCAGTTTGATATTGAGTGTCTGTACCACATGTACAGGATAGGTAGGAGTCTAAGAGATCGGGACGCCAGTTTCGAAGGAGACGTTGTTGGGATACTACCCTTGTGTTATGGCCACTCTAACCCGGATAGGTGATCCCTATCGGAGACAGTGTCTGACGGGCAGTTTGACTGGGGCGGTCGCCTCCTAAAAGGTAACGGAGGCGCCCAAAGGTTCCCTCAGAATGGTTGGAAATCATTCGCAGAGTGTAAAGGTATAAGGGAGCTTGACTGCGAGAGCTACAACTCGAGCAGGGACGAAAAGTCGGGCTTAGTGATCCGGTGGTTCCGTATGGAAGGGCCATCGCTCAACGGATAAAAGCTACCCTGGGGATAACAGGCTTATCTCCCCCAAGAGTTCACATCGACGGGGAGGTTTGGCACCTCGATGTCGGCTCGTCGCATCCTGGGGCTGTAGTCGGTCCCAAGGGTTGGGCTGTTCGCCCATTAAAAGCGGCACGCGAGCTGGGTTCAGAACGTCGTGAGACAGTTCGGTCCCTATCCGTCGCGGGCGTAGGAAATTTGAGAGGATCTGCTCCTAGTACGAGAGGACCAGAGTGGACTTACCGCTGGTGTACCAGTTGTCTTGCCAAAGGCATCGCTGGGTAGCTATGTAGGGAAGGGATAAACGCTGAAAGCATCTAAGTGTGAAACCCACCTCAAGATGAGATTTCCCATGATTTTATATCAGTAAGAGCCCTGAGAGATGATCAGGTAGATAGGTTAGAAGTGGAAGTGTGGCGACACATGTAGCGGACTAATACTAATAGCTCGAGGACTTATCCAAAGTAACTGAGAATATGAAAGCGAGAGGTTTTCTTGATTTGAATAGATATTCAATTTTGAGTAGGTATTACTCAGAGTTAAGTGACGATAGCCTAGGAGATACACCTGTACCCATGCCGAACACAGAAGTTAAGCCCTAGAACGCCGGAAGTAGTTGGGGGTTGCCCCCTGTGAGATATGGAAGTCGCTTAGCTCTAGGGAGTTTAGCTCAGCTGGGAGAGCATCTGCCTTACAAGCAGAGGGTCAGCGGTTCGATCCCGTTAACTCCCAAAGGTCCCGTAGTGTAGCGGTTATCACGTCGCCCTGTCACGGCGAAGATCGCGGGTTCGATTCCCGTCGGGACCGTTAAGATAACGTAAGTTATTTTAGACTCGTTAGCTCAGTTGGTAGAGCAATTGACTTTTAATCAATGGGTCACTGGTTCGAGCCCAGTACGGGTCATATATGCGGGTTTGGCGGAATTGGCAGACGCACCAGATTTAGGATCTGGCGCTTAACGGCGTGGGGGTTCAAGTCCCTTAACCCGCATTAAGATATAATAAATGAGCCGGCTTAGCTCAGTTGGTAGAGCATCTGATTTGTAATCAGAGGGTCGCGTGTTCAAGTCATGTAGCCGGCATTTTTAGATAGAAGAAAACAGTGCGAACGTAGTTCAGTGGTAGAACACCACCTTGCCAAGGTGGGGGTCGCGGGTTCGAATCCCGTCGTTCGCTTAGAGAGGCCGGGGTGGCGGAACTGGCAGACGCACAGGACTTAAAATCCTGCGATTGGTAACGATCGTACCGGTTCGATTCCGGTCCTCGGCATAAAATAATGAGCACCCTTAGCTCAACTGGATAGAGTACCTGACTACGAATCAGGCGGTTAGAGGTTCGACTCCTCTAGGGTGCATTTTTCTATTTAACTCGGGAAGTAGCTCAGCTTGGTAGAGTACTTGGTTTGGGACCAAGGTGTCGCAGGTTCGAATCCTGTCTTCCCGATTAATTACAGAGATACGTAAGTGTATCTTTTTTCTTTTTTTAACTAGATATTATATACATTAAGAGAGAAACAGTTTGCTTCTCTCTTTTATGAGTCTGGGACAATAGTCTCTTATCTCCAAAAAAAGCAACGGATTTGCCGTTGCTTTTTTGCATGGTTACGATAGTCTTGGTAAAATAGAATTGCTTAATAAACCATTTAGAAAGGCTATCCCATGCATATTCACTATAACACAAATCAAACAACTTTACCACTAGAAATCAGTTCTTTCTTGCCACAAGACCATCTCGTCTTTACTATTGAAAAAGTAGTGAATACCTTGGAGGATAGTCACTTCCACGCCTTCTATCATGCCTTTGGTCGCCCGTCTTATCACCCTAAAATGCTTGTATCTGCTCTTCTATTTGCCTATTCACAAGGGATTTTCTCTGGACGAAAAAAATTGAAAAAAATGATGATTGAGAATCTGGCTATGCAGTACCTAACAGGACAGTTGGTTGTCAGCTACCGCACCATCAATCGTTTTCGAGTCGCTGAAGGCATGGAAGAACTGATTCGTGATCTTTTCATCGACCTCAATATTCGTTTAAAAATGGAAGAGTTAGTGACCTTAGATTGCTTGTTTATTGATGGTACTAAGATTGAAGCCAATGCCAACAAGTATAGTTTCGTGTGGAAGAAAGCGACAGAGAAATTCTCCGCCAAACTTCAAGAACAGATACAAGTCTATTTTCAAGAAGAAATCACTCCCCTTATCCATCAAGCTATCGAACTGGATACACAAGAGTCTATCTCCTCAGAGCAGTTGATTGAATTCGCTCAAGTCCTTGAAGAAGAATTGAAAAAATTGAACCAGAACATTGAGGAAACACCCCTTAAAGGGAAGGATGAACGTAAAACCCAACGTCGTAAACTCAAGAAAGTCTTGCGTAAAGTCAAGGAGGATTTTTTTAGTACGTGCTGAAAAATATGAGAACTATCAGGAGACCTTTGAAGGGCGTAACAGTTTTTCCAAAACCGATCCAGATGCCACTTTATGCGGATGAAGGAAGATCATATGAAAAATGGTCAACTCAAGGCTGCTTATAATCTTCAAATCGCTACTGAAAACCAATTTATTCTTCACTATGATGTCTTCTCAAACCCGACAGACACCAAGACTCTTCTACCATTCCTTGAAACCTATCCGCATGACTTGAAGACAGTTGTCGCAGATGCTGGATATGGAAGTGAAGAGAACCTCCTTCGTTTAGATGAAAAGAAGGTAAACCATCTGACTAAATATGCCATGTTTGACAAGGAATAGAAGAGAGGGTATAAACAGTCAGCTAAAAACTTAGCGAATTGGCACTATAATGACAAGGAGGATAGCTACACACATCCTGATGGCTGGTGCTATCGTTTTCACCATACCAAACATCAGAAAACACAGACAGACTTTCAACAGGAAATCAAGGTTTACTACGCCGACGAACCTGAATCAGCCCCTCAAAAGGGACTGTATATGAACGAACGCTATCAAAACTTGAAAGCTAAAGAATATCAGGCGCTTTTATCTCCTGAAGGTAGATAGATTTTCGCTCAACGTAAGATTGATGTGGAACCTGTCTTTGGGCAGATAAAGGCTTGTTTGGGTTACAAGAGATGTAATCTGAGAGGCAAGCATCAAGTGAGAATTGACATGAGATTGGTACTTATGGCCAATAACCTCCTAAAATACAATAAGAGAACGACTCAAAATTAAAAAGCTAGAGTTCTACAATTGGAAATCTTTAGCTTTTTTGTGGTTGAGAACTATTTTGTCCTAGGCTCATACTTTTTTGGTTTTCCTACCCTGTTTAATGAATACTGTAGTTTGGGTATATACATTGAAATTTAACAGATTTTATAATTCTTACAAATTTTTAAGAAAGCAATTGACGAGTTTTTTTGTTTCACCTATAATATATGTGTTTGTATGATAAAAAAATTTCTGCTTTTTGATTTTTGAATGTGTATTAGTTTACATTATAGTGTGAATTGGGTTTGGTATTTCTTTTGAGGAAGCTGCCTTAGATTTTTCTACTTGTGTTTTATTGTATAGTGTATCTTTCTTGTTTTGAACAGAATCTTTTATGACATTTGTCATATTTTCTAGTGACAGAAGCATCTAGCTCCTCCAACTTCAAAAGACTATAATTGTAATATGAAATGGAGGAAGAAGAAATGAAAAATAAAATGATTGTAGCAGTGAGTTTAGTAGCAGCAGGAGTTATGACCTATCTCATGTTTTCGGGATTGGATGAGGGTTTCTACCATTTTCCTTGGGAGCTTTTTGCTGGCTTTGGAATGATGTCTTGGCTTATCAGAGAAGGTTTGAAATTGGTCAGAGATGTGAAAAAGGAGTTTAAAAAATGAAAAAAGCGTTTCTCTATCTTTTTATTGGACTATCACTAGTGGTATGGTTGGTAGAAATGTTTACAGGTTGGTTTGATCAAGCCTTCCTTCACCAAGTCATTCGTGGTGCTTGGGGGTTTGGATTTATGATTTTCGTCGTTTTCCCTATGGGAATGGAGTGGTTGAAAGGAGAATATCATGAACATGATTAAGGTAGAAAGCCTAAATAAAAACATCAAGGGCAAGGCTATTTTGAAGGATATTTCCTTTGAGGTAGCTGAAGGTGAATGCGTCGCCTTGATTGGGCCCAATGGTGCTGGGAAGACCACACTCTTGGACTGTCTGCTTGGAGATAAACTGGTCACAAGCGGTCAGGTATCCATTCAAGGCTTGTCAGTGACGAGTTCTCAGTTAGACTATATTAGAGGTTATCTGCCTCAAGAAAATGTCATCGTTCAGAAATTAAAGGTCAAAGAGTTGATTGCTTTCTTTCAAAGTATTTATCCAAATCCTTTGAGCGAGCAAGAAATTGATCAACTATTGCAGTTTGACAAGCAACAAAAAGAACAGTTGGCAGAAAAATTATCAGGTGGTCAAAAGCGTCTGTTCTCTTTTGTCTTGACTTTGATTGGCCGACCAAAGCTTGTCTTTTTAGATGAGCCTACTGCGTCTATGGATACCTCTACACGTCAACGTTTTTGGGAGATTGTTCAGGATTTAAAAACACAAGGAGTCACCATCCTCTATTCGTCTCATTATATCGAAGAAGTAGAGCATACAGCTGATCGGATTTTGGTCTTGAATAAGGGAGAGTTGATTCGCGATACAACACCTCTAGCCATGCGCAGTGAGGAGATTGAAAAGCACTTTATCCTTCCTCTGGCATACAAGGAAATTGTTGAGCAGTCTAACTTGGTTGAAAACTGGGTACAAAAACAAGATGCCCTGCAAGTAGTCACTCGAGAAGCAGATGCTTTCTGGGAGCTATTAGCCCAAGCAGGATGTAGGATACAAGAAATCGAAGTTAATAATCGTAGTTTGTTGGATACAATCTTTGAAGAGACGCAGAAGGGAGATAACTAAGATGAAACGATGGATAGCATTAAATAAGATAGAATTTCTATTGACCAAACGGCAATCAGTCTATTATTTATTATCAGTAGGGATGCCGACAGCCTTCTATTTATTCTTTTCTGGCATCTACCAGGAGACACCAGGTGGACCAGCTAATTTTATGCGCGATTACCTCATCTCCATGACTGCCTTTTCCATGATGTCAACAGCTATCTTCTCATTACCAGCTGTCTTACATACCGACAAGATGAACAACTGGCAGAAAACATTACGTCATAGCCCTGTAAATATGGTAGAATATTATGTATCAAAGATAACAAGTATGCTGGTTGATTACTTGATCTCAATTCTAGTTGTTTTCTCAGTTGGGCATTTTGTAAGAGGTGTGGACATGTCTCTTGGAAATTGGATTGGGGCGGCGCTCTTGCTGATAGTAGGAAGTATTGCCTTTGTAGCGATTGGTTTGACCTTGACGCTGTTACCAACTAGTCAGCTGATGTCTGTCGTGGGCAATCTTCTTTATCTAGGCTTGGCTGTTTTAGGCGGACTCTGGATGCCCATCTCTTTATTTCCAGACTGGATGCAAGCAGTTGGTAAGTCTTTACCAAGCTATCAGTTGATGGAATTTCTCAAGACCTTCTTAAACGAGGGTGGCATCAATCTATCAGCCACAGTTTATTTACTTGTTTTTTCAGTAGTTTTGTTTGGTTTGACCATTTATCTTCAAGGTCATAAGGAGAATGCTTAATGCTTGAAAGACTGAAAAGCATACATTATATGTTCTGGGTCAGTTTAATTTTTATGATTTTCCCCATCCTACCTGTAGTGACTGGGTGGCTTTCTGCCTGGCATTTATTGATTGATATTCTATTTGTAGTGGCGTATTTGGGTGTTTTAACAACTAAGAGCCAGCGCCTATCTTGGCTATATTGGGGCCTCATGCTGACTTATGTAGTTGGGAATACTGCCTTTGTTGCTGTTAATTATATCTGGTTTTTCTTTTTCCTATCCAATCTCTTAAGTTATCATTTCAGCGTAGGTGGTTTAAAGTCTTTACATGTCTGGACTTTTCTTCTTGCTCAAGTCCTTGTTGTGGGCCAACTGTTGATTTTTCAGAAACTCGAAGTTGAGTTTCTATTCTATCTACTTGTAATTCTTGCTTTTGTCGATTTAATGACTTTTGGCTTGGTTCGGATTCGAATTGTGGAGGATTTGAAAGAAGCACAGGCTAAGCAAAATGCCCAGATAAATCTATTGCTTGCTGAAAATGAACGCAGTCGTATCGGTCAAGATTTGCATGATAGTCTGGGGCATACCTTTGCTATGCTTAGTGTCAAGACAGATTTAGCCTTGCAGTTATTTCAGATGGAGGCTTATCCACAGGTGGAAAAGGAATTAAGAGAAATACAGCAAATTAGCAAAGAATCAATGCGTGAAGTGCGAACCATTGTGGAAAATCTTAAGTCTAGAACTTTGACATCCGAACTAGAGACTGTGAAAAAGATGTTAGAAATTGCTGGAATTGAGGTGGAAATAGCTAATCAACTAGATACAGCTAGCTTAACTCAGGAATTGGAGTCAACGGCTTCTATGATTTTGCTTGAATTAGTGACCAACATCATCAAACATGCCAAAGCATCGAAAGCTTACTTGAAATTAGAACGAACAGAGAAAGAACTCGTTTTAACAGTAAGAGATGATGGCTGTGGCTTCGCTTCTATAAAAGGAGATGAGCTCCATACAGTCCGAGATCGTGTCCTTTCATTTTCAGGAGAAGTAAGAGTAATCAGTCAGAAACAACCGACTGAAGTAAAAGTACATCTACCTTATAAGGAGAGAAACTAGAATGAAAGTATTAGTCGCAGAAGATCAAAGTATGTTGCGAGATGCCATGTGCCAGTTGCTTGCTTTTCAAGCAGATGTAGAGTTTGTCCTACAAGCCAAGAATGGACAAGAAGCAATCCAACTATTAGAAAAGGAGTCTGTGGATATCGCCATCCTTGACGTAGAGATGCCCGTTAAGACAGGTCTTGAAGTCTTGGAGTGGATTCGAGCAGAAAAGCTAGAAACAAAGGTAGTTGTGGTGACGACCTTCAAGCGCCCAGGGTATTTTGAACGTGCGGTCAAGGCTGGAGTGGATGCTTATGTCTTAAAAGAAAGAAGCATTGCAGACCTCATGCAAACTTTGCACACTGTTCTCGAAGGACGTAAGGAATATTCGCCTGAATTGATGGAAGTGGTGATGACGCATCCTAACCCGTTAACAGAGCAAGAAATCGCCGTTTTAAAGGGAATTGCTCAAGGCTTGTCTAACCAAGAAATTGCAAATCAACTTTATTTATCAAACGGAACTGTCCGAAACTATGTTACCAATATTCTTTCGAAACTAGATGCAGGTAATCGAACAGAGGCAGCTAATATCGCGAAAGAATCTGGTTGGTTGTGATGATATAATATTTTTTTGAACATTATGAGTTAAAATTGATGGGATTGAATGGAACAATCCCAAACTTTAGGAGGGACTTATTCCTCCTTTTCTTTCTTTTGGGAGCAGTACTAAAGAGCTAAAATTGCTAAATTCCCAAACTAAGTTCCACTGCTAATCCAAGTGGAAGTTAGTCTGATAAAAATCCTAAAAACCAGTGAAAATCCGTGTCAGGGTAAGTTCCACTGGTTTTACTCATGCTTGATTTCATCGTTTTTGTAGCCGAAGGGAATCGAAAAAAAGAGCGCACAAAATCCCCTCATCTGAAAGCGTTTCAGATTAAGTTCCGCTATGGTGGAAGTTAGTGTGAGACGTTTGAATGGGGTTTTTGGTTAGTTTTTAGATTTTATGTTGGAGTAATGTAGACGACTGACAGACGTCTTCTGCAGGTATTTTAGAAATACCGAGAAGCTTAGGAATCTCTTCTCCATAGGTAAAGGCAAAGAGCTCATAGGCTGATCTTCCATTCAAAGCAGCACGTTTGACATTGTTGACATGAGAACAAACGAGATTGATGTCCTCTTGAGTTAAGTTGTCAAAAGAAGTTCCCTTTAGGTAGAATGTCACGAATTAGTGTGTGATTTTTCTCAATTCTCCCTTTCTGGTCAGAGCGATTAGGATCACAAAAGAAGAGTTTACTCTCTCCTCGCACATCCATTTCGATATCATCGACCCTGGCAAACTCTCCACCATTATCGGTAAGAATGACAGGAAAGAGTTGGAAGAAATCTTTATCAGCTTCATGAAGAGTGTTCTTGATGGCATAGAGGTGTTTGCTAACCTCAAGGGCAGTTTTATTATCCAGAAGCCTAGCGAAGATAAAGTTACAGAAAGACAGGTTGAAGGTAAGTAGGACTTTACCTCCCATCCTGCCCATAACTGTGTCCATTTCCAGCCAAGAGTCTAGTTGATTAAGGACTAAATAGTTTTGGAAATCCTCATAGGAACGGCCTTTTTTTAGCTTCTTTAGGGATGGAAGGTAGCTTACTTTTTCCGTCTTTCTTTGAATTTAACGGCTCTAGCAAGATCAATCGGAGCGATAGATAGGTATCCTTTTTCGGATATGTCGATAGACAGTTGAGGAGCTGACATCAAGATTGTGAGTTTTGAGAATATGATAGATGTGTTGTCCCTTTTTAACACCCTCAGAAATGACTTTGTCCATGTCCCAGAAGGTCTTGGAATTGAGGGGAGTTCCTTCACGAGCCTCAACAAGAGTTTGTTCGTACTGTTTTTTTGAGCTTGTTTAGCGAGGTAGAAAGATTTTCTGATAGCCACAATTTTGTCTTCTTTTAGGGCATCCATTACAGACAAAGGGAGCCTTATCAAGTAGAGGGCAAGGAAGGTTATCGCATGTAGACTCTCGGACTCGTCTGTTTCGCTTCACTTCTTTGGAAACAGTGGTCGGGTCTTTTAGAATGGATTGTCCAATAGCTTTGAAGGTTTCACCGCGCTCTAAGCCTAATTGGATATCATTACGGTCTGAAAGGGTAAGGTGTTTATGTTTTGTCATAGTGGAGCCTCATTTCTAACTCAAACGTCTCACACTTAATTCCACCATAAAAATCCGTTTTAGACTAATTTCCACTTTGGTCAGGCAAGTGGAAGTTACTTTGAGAAGTTACCAAGAGCTAAAATTAACAATAAAAAAGAAAAATATCTTGACAAGCAAGGGAAAAATTTGTTACAATAATAGACGGTACTTTTTACTTTTGGTCTCTCAAGAGTGTACAGGGACGTGCTGACAAATGTTGCAAAAGTACACACAGATGATAGCTGTCACCAAGTGTATCATCACCAAAAATAAAAAAACACAGGAGAATGTAGATGCCTACAATTAACCAATTGGTTCGCAAACCGCGTAAATCAAAAGTAGAAAAATCTAAATCACCAGCTTTGAACGTTGGTTACAACAGTCATAAAAAAGTTCAAACAAACGTTTCTTCACCACAAAAACGTGGTGTTGCAACTCGTGTTGGAACAATGACACCTAAAAAACCTAACTCAGCCCTTCGTAAATTCGCTCGTGTACGTTTGAGCAACCTTATCGAAGTTACTGCCTACATCCCAGGTATCGGACACAACTTGCAAGAGCACAGCGTGGTTCTTCTTCGTGGTGGACGTGTAAAAGACCTTCCAGGGGTACGTTACCATATCGTCCGTGGTGCACTTGATACTGCAGGTGTTAACGATCGTAAACAAGGCCGTTCTAAATACGGTACTAAACGTCCAAAAGCATAAGGAAAGGGGATAAAGAGAAATGAGTCGTAAAAAAATAGAGCTCCAAAAACGTGACGTATTGCCAGATCCGCTTTTACAATTCACAACTAGTTACTCGTCTTATCAACCGCGTTATGCTTGATGGTAAACGTGGTACAGCTGCTTCAATCGTTTACGGTGCCTTTTTGAGCAAATCAAAGAAGCTACTGGTAAACGATGCACTTGAAGTATTTGAAACAGCTATGGAAAACATCATGCCTGTACTTGAAGTACGTGCACGTCGTGTTGGTGGTTCTAACTACCAAGTCCCAGTTGAAGTTCGTCCAGAACGTCGTACAACACTTGGACTTCGTTGGTTGGTAACAATCGCTCGTCTTCGTGGTGAACACACAATGCAAGACCGTCTTGCAAAAGAAATCTTGGATGCTGCTAACAACACTGGTGCAGCTGTTAAGAAACGTGAAGACACTCACCGTATGGCTGAAGCTAACCGTGCATTCGCACACTTCCGTTGGTAATATAGGATGCGAAAGCGTTAAGAAAGTCCCAGAGAAAATAGGGAATCGAAGCAGGTTGCGATTGCAACCAATGAGATTCATCTTTTTCTCCAGACTTTTAGCTTGAGCTCAACTAGATCATGATGCTAGGAACGGTAAGGATGCAAGGTGAAAATAGGAAACTGACAATACAAGGAAGTTTATCTTTTTCACACAGCATTCCGTTCCAGATCAAATCGGCTAACTAACTTTAGCCCGAGTTCAGCTCAACTTACCAGCTTGTAAGTTGAAACCAATAATAGCATGAAAACATTGAGAACGGGTAGGTCCTGCCTATCCGTTTTTATTAAAATCGTGTTATAATAGAATAGAAATCAAAAATAAATAGGAGAAATAAACCTCATGGCACGCGAATTTTCACTTGAAAAAACTCGTAATATCGGTATCATGGCTCACGTCGATGCTGGTAAAACAACAACTACTGAGCGTATTCTTTACTACACTGGTAAAATCCACAAAATCGGTGAAACTCACGAAGGTGCGTCACAAATGGACTGGATGGAGCAAGAGCAAGAACGTGGTATCACTATCACATCTGCTGCGACAACAGCTCAATGGAACAACCACCGCGTAAACATCATCGACACACCAGGACACGTGGACTTCACAATCGAAGTACAACGCTCTCTTCGTGTATTGGATGGTGCGGTTACCGTTCTTGACTCACAATCAGGTGTTGAGCCTCAAACTGAAACAGTTTGGCGTCAAGCAACTGAGTACGGAGTTCCACGTATCGTATTTGCCAACAAAATGGACAAAATCGGTGCTGACTTCCTTTACTCTGTAAGCACACTTCACGATCGTCTTCAAGCAAATGCACACCCAATCCAATTGCCAATCGGTTCTGAAGATGACTTCCGTGGGATCATCGACTTGATCAAGATGAAAGCTGAAATCTATACTAACGACCTTGGTACAGATATCCTTGAAGAAGATATTCCAGCTGAATACCTTGACCAAGCACAAGAATACCGTGAAAAATTGGTTGAAGCAGTTGCTGAAACTGACGAAGAATTGATGATGAAATATCTCGAAGGTGAAGAAATCACTAACGAAGAATTGAAAGCTGGTATCCGTAAAGCGACTATCAACGTTGAATTCTTCCCAGTATTGTGTGGTTCTGCCTTCAAGAACAAAGGTGTTCAATTGATGCTTGATGCGGTTATTGACTACCTTCCAAGCCCACTTGACATCCCAGCTATCAAAGGTATTAACCCAGATACAGACGCTGAAGAAACTCGTCCAGCATCTGATGAAGAGCCGTTTGCAGCTCTTGCCTTCAAGATCATGACAGACCCATTCGTAGGTCGTTTGACATTCTTCCGTGTTTACTCAGGTGTTCTTCAATCAGGTTCTTACGTATTGAACACTTCTAAAGGTAAACGTGAGCGTATCGGACGTATCCTTCAAATGCACGCTAACAGCCGTCAAGAAATTGACACTGTTTACTCAGGTGATATCGCTGCTGCCGTTGGTTTGAAAGATACTACTACTGGTGACTCATTGACAGATGAGAAATCTAAAATCATCCTTGAGTCAATCAATGTTCCAGAACCAGTTATCCAATTGATGGTTGAGCCAAAATCTAAAGCTGACCAAGACAAGATGGGTATCGCCCTTCAAAAATTGGCTGAAGAAGATCCAACATTCCGCGTTGAAACAAACGTTGAAACCGGTGAAACAGTTATCTCTGGTATGGGTGAGCTTCACCTTGACGTCCTTGTTGACCGTATGCGTCGTGAGTTCAAAGTTGAAGCGAACGTAGGTGCTCCTCAAGTATCTTACCGTGAAACATTCCGCGCTTCTACTCAAGCACGTGGATTCTTCAAACGTCAGTCTGGTGGTAAAGGTCAATTCGGTGATGTATGGATTGAATTTACTCCAAACGAAGAAGGTAAAGGATTCGAATTCGAAAACGCAATCGTCGGTGGTGTGGTTCCTCGTGAATTTATCCCAGCGGTTGAAAAAGGTTTGGTAGAATCTATGGCTAACGGTGTTCTTGCAGGTTACCCAATGGTTGACGTTAAAGCTAAGCTTTACGATGGTTCATACCACGATGTCGACTCATCTGAAACTGCCTTCAAGATCGCGGCTTCACTTGCCCTTAAAGAAGCTGCTAAATCAGCACAACCAGCTATCCTTGAGCCAATGATGCTTGTAACAATCACTGTTCCAGAAGAAAACCTTGGTGATGTTATGGGTCACGTAACTGCTCGTCGTGGACGTGTAGATGGTATGGAAGCACACGGTAACAGCCAAATCGTTCGTGCTTACGTTCCACTTGCTGAAATGTTCGGTTACGCAACAGTTCTTCGTTCTGCATCTCAAGGACGTGGTACATTCATGATGGTATTTGACCACTACGAAGATGTACCTAAGTCAGTACAAGAAGAAATCATTAAGAAAAACAAAGGTGAAGACTAATCAGTTCTCACTCCAAAGGAAGTCACTTAGTGGCTTCCTTTTGTCTTTAGAAAATACCTCTAAATATGGTAAAATAGTAGGAGAATAATGTGAGGAAAATGAATGTCAAATAGTTTTGAAATTTTGATGAATCAACTGGGGATGTCTGCTGAAATGAGACAGGATCCTGCTTTATCACAGGCTGATATTAAGCGAGTTGTAGTTCATAAAATTAGTAAGGTATGGGAGTTTCATTTCGTATTTCTAATATTTTACCGATTGAAATCTTTTTAGAATTAAAGAAAGGTTTGAGTGAAGAATTTTCTAAGACAGGCAATAAAGCTATTTTTGAAATCAAGGCTCTGTCTCAAGAATTTTCAAACCAACTTTTACAAGAATATTATAGAGAGGCTTTTTCTGAGGGGCCATGTGCTAGTCAAGGTTTTAAGTCTCTTTATCAGAATTTGCAAGTTCGTGCTGAGGGGTAATCAACTATTTATTGAAGGGCTCTGAGGCGATTGATAAGGAACACTTTAAGAAAAATCATCTTCCTAATTTAGCTAAACAACTTGAAAAATTTGGTTTTCCAACTTTTAACTGTCAAGTAGAGAAAAATGATATGCTGACTCAAGAGCAGGAAGAAGCCTTTCATGCTGAAAATGAGCAGATTGTTCAAGCTGCCAATGAGGAAGCGCTCCGTGCTATGGAACAACTGGAACAGATGGCACCTCCTCCAGCAGAAGAGAAACCAGCCTTTGATTTTCAAGCCAAAAAGGCTGCAGCTAAACCGAAGCTGGATAAGGCGGAGATTACTCCTATGATCGAAGTGACGACTGAGGAAAATCGTCTGGTCTTTGAAGGGGTTGTTTTTGATGTGGAGCAAAAAGTGACCAGAACAGGGCGTGTTTTGATCAACTTTAAAATGACGGACTACACTTCCAGTTTTTCTATGCAAAAGTGGGTTAAAAATGAGGAAGAGGCTCAGAAATTTGACCTAATCAAGAAAAATTCTTGGCTCCGAGTGCGTGGGAATGTGGAGATGAATAACTTCACACGCGATTTGACTATGAACGTGCAGGATGTGCAGGAAGTTGTTCACTATGAGCGGAAGGATTTGATGCCAGAAGGTGAGCGTCGGGTTGAGTTTCATGCTCATACTAATATGTCGACTATGGATGCTCTGCCAGAAGTAGAGGAGATTGTTGCGACAGCTGCTAAGTGGGGACACAAAGCAGTTGCTATCACGGACCACGGGAATGTTCAATCCTTCCCACACGGCTATAAGGCGGCCAAAAAAGCTGGAATCCAGCTGATTTATGGAATGGAAGCTAATATTGTGGAGGACCGTGTCCCTATCGTTTACAACGAAGTAGAGATGGACTTGTCAGAAGCGACCTATGTGGTCTTTGACGTTGAAACGACAGGACTATCAGCTATTTATAATGACTTGATTCAGGTTGCGGCCTCTAAAATGTATAAGGGGAATGTCATTGCTGAATTTGATGAATTTATCAATCCTGGACATCCCTTGTCGGCCTTTACTACTGAGTTGACTGGAATTACAGATGATCATGTCAAAAATGCTAAACCACTGGAACAAGTGTTACAGGAATTCCAAGAATTTTGTAAGGATACAGTCTTAGTTGCCCACAATGCGACCTTTGACGTTGGCTTTATGAATGCCAATTATGAGCGTCATGGTCTGTCAAAGATTAGTCAGCCAGTTATTGATACGCTGGAGTTTGCTAGAAACCTTTATCCTGAGTATAAGCGTCATGGTTTGGGGCCTTTGACCAAGCGATTTGGTGTGGCTTTGGAACATCACCACATGGCCAATTACGATGCGGAAGCGACTGGTCGCCTGCTTTTTATCTTTATCAAAGAGGTGGTAGAAAAACATGGTGTGACAGACTTGGCTAGACTAAACATTGATTTGATTAGTCCAGACTCTTATAAAAAAGCTCGAATCAAGCATGCGACCATTTATGTCAAGAATCAGGTAGGTCTGAAAAATATCTTTAAACTAGTTTCTTTGTCCAACACTAAGTATTTTGAAGGTGTTCCGAGGATACCGAGAACGGTTCTAGATGCCCATCGAGAGGGCTGATTTTAGGATCTGCTTGCTCGGAGGGGGAAGTTTTTGATGCTGTCGTTTCCCAGGGTGTGGATGCGGCGGTTGAGGTGGCCAAGTATTATGACTTTATCGAGGTCATGCCACCAGCTATCTATGCTCCCTTGATTGCCAAGGAGCAGGTCAAGGATATGGAGGAGCTCCAGACTATTATCAAGAGTTTGATAGAGGTTGGAGACCGCCTTGGCAAGCCTGTTTTGGCTACGGGAAATGTCCACTATATCGAACCAGAAGAGGAGATTTACCGTGAAATTATCGTCCGTAGTTTGGGACAGGGGGCGATGATTAACCGAACCATTGGTCATGGTGAACATGCCCAACCAGCTCCTCTCCCAAAAACTCATTTTAGAACGACTAATGAGATGTTGGATGAATTTGCCTTCTTGGGGGAGGATTTGGCTCGGAAACTGGTTATTGAAAACACCAATGCCTTGGCAGAGACCTTTGAGCCTGTTGAGGTCGTTAAGGGTGACTTGTACACGCCTTTCATCGACAAGGCTGAAGAAACGGTCGCTGAATTGACCTATAAGAAGGCTTTTGAGATTTATGGAAATCCACTGCCAGATATTGTTGATTTGCGGATTGAAAAAGAATTAACATCCATACTGGGGAATGGATTTGCCGTGATTTATCTGGCTTCCCAGATGTTGGTGCAACGTTCTAATGAACGGGGCTACTTGGTTGGTTCTCGTGGGTCTGTCGGATCTAGTTTCGTTGCGACCATGATTGGGATTACGGAGGTTAATCCTCTCTCTCCTCACTATGTCTGTGGTCAGTGTCAGTACAGTGAGTTTATCACCGATGGTTCGTACGGTTCAGGTTTTGATATGCCTAATAAGGACTGTCCAAAGTGTGGCCACAAACTCAGCAAAAATGGGCAGGATATTCCGTTTGAGACCTTCCTCGGTTTTGATGGGGACAAGGTTCCCGATATTGACTTGAACTTCTCGGGAGAAGATCAGCCTAGCGCCCACTTGGATGTGCGTGATATCTTTGGTGAAGAGTATGCCTTCCGTGCAGGAACGGTTGGTACGGTAGCTGCTAAGACTGCCTATGGATTTGTCAAGGGCTATGAGCGAGATTATGGCAAGTTCTATCGTGATGCAGAGGTGGAACGCCTTGCTCAAGGGGCGGCAGGTGTCAAGCGGACGACGGGACAACACCCCGGGGGAATCGTTGTTATTCCTAACTATATGGATGTCTACGACTTTACGCCTGTCCAGTATCCAGCGGATGACGTGACGGCTGAATGGCAAACGACTCACTTTAACTTCCACGATATCGATGAGAACGTCCTCAAACTTGATGTGCTGGGGCATGATGATCCAACTATGATTCGGAAACTGCAGGACTTGTCTGGGATTGATCCTAATGAAATCCCTATGGATGATGAAGGCGTGATGGCCCTCTTTTCTGGGACTGATGTGCTAGGTGTGACTCCTGAACAAATCGGAACGCCGACAGGTATGCTGGGAATTCCAGAGTTTGGAACCAACTTTGTACGTGGGATGGTAGATGAGACGCATCCGACGACTTTTGCGGAGTTGCTGCAGTTGTCTGGATTGTCTCACGGTACCGATGTTTGGTTGGGAAATGCTCAGGATTTGATTAAGCAGGGGATTGCGGATTTGTCGACCGTTATCGGTTGTCGGGACGACATCATGGTTTACCTCATGCATGCTGGTCTAGAACCTAAGATGGCCTTTACCATCATGGAACGGGTACGTAAGGGCTTGTGGCTGAAGATTTCCGAAGAGGAGCGAAATGGCTACATCGAAGCCATGAAGGCCAATAAGGTGCCAGAGTGGTATATCGAGTCCTGTGGGAAAATCAAGTACATGTTCCCTAAAGCCCATGCGGCAGCCTACGTTATGATGGCCTTGCGTGTGGCCTACTTCAAGGTTCACCATCCCGATTTATTATTACTGTGCTTACTTCTCTATCCGTGCTAAGGCTTTTGATATCAAGACCATGGGAGCAGGCTTGGATGCTATCAAGCGAAGAATGGAAGAAATCTCTGAAAAACGGAAGAACAATGAAGCCTCTAATGTGGAAATTGACCTCTATACAACTCTTGAGATTGTCAATGAAATGTGGGAACGTGGTTTCAAGTTTGGCAAACTCGATCTCTACCGTAGTCAGGCAACAGAGTTTCTCATTGATGGAGACACTCTCATCCCGCCATTTGTAGCAATGGATGGTCTGGGAGAGAACGTTGCCAAGCAGTTGGTGCGAGCGCGTGAAGAGGGAGAATTCCTCTCTAAAACAGAACTACGCAGACGTGGTGGGCTCTCATCAACCTTGGTTGAAAAGATGGATGAAATGGGGATTCTGGGCAATATGCCAGAGGATAACCAGTTGAGTTTGTTTGATGAGTTGTTTTAAGAATTAGAACGGAGAACATCTTTATGAAACTAAGAATTTTTGCGGAAGATAAGCCGGCTGAGAAGGTATTTGAATATCAATTAGAACTTGCTGATCAGACAATTCTTCTATCAACAGCACTCTTGTCAGGTGCTATTGCACTAGCAGGATTATTCTCTGCTTTGAAAGAAAAATAAAAATAGAAAAGAGAAAATTACATGGTTTTTACCAAATTTTTAAAGAAAAATCTAGAAAAATATGCGAAATTATTGGTTGCAAACGGAATCAATGTGCAACCTGGTCACACCTTGGCTCTTTCTATCGATGTGGAGCAACGTGAGTTGGCTCACTTAATCGTCAAAGAAGCCTATGCCTTGGGTGCGCATGAGGTTATCGTTCAGTGGACAGATGATGTCATTAACCGTGAGAAATTCCTCCATGCGCCGATGGAGCGTTTGGACAATGTGCCAGAATACAAGATTGCTGAGATGAACTATCTCTTGGAGAACAAAGGCTAGCCGTCTTGGGAGTTCGTTCTTCTGACCCAGGTGCCTTGAACGGTGTGGATGCTGACAAGCTTTCAGCTTCTGCTAAAGCTATGGGACTTGCTATGAAGCCAATGCGTATCGCAACTCAATCCAACAAGGTTAGCTGGACTGTAGCAGTCGCTGCTGGACTTGAGTGGGCTAAGAAAGTCTTTCCAAATGCTGCGAGCGACGAAGAAGCAGTCGATCTCCTTTGGGACCAAATTTTCAAAACTTGCCGTGTCTATGAAGAAGATCCTGTTAAGGCTTGGGAAGAGCATGCAGCTATCTTGAAGAGCAAGGCTGATATGCTTAATAAAGAGCAATTTTCAGCTCTTCACTACACAGCGCCAGGGACAGATTTGACACTTGGTTTGCCAAAGAACCACGTTTGGGAATCAGCTGGTGCTATCAATGCGCAGGGAGAAGGATTCTTGCCAAATATGCCGACAGAAGAGGTCTTCACAGCGCCAGACTTCCGTCGTGCAGATGGTTATGTCACTTCTACAAAACCGCTTAGCTATAATGGAAATATCATCGAAGGCATTAAAGTAACCTTTAAAGATGGCCAAATCGTAGATATTACTGCTGAGAAGGGTGATCAGGTTATGAAGGATCTTGTCTTTAAAAATGCGGGTGCGCGTGCCTTGGGTGAATGTGCCTTGGTACCAGATCCAAGCCCAATTTCTCAGTCAGGCATTACCTTCTTCAACACCCTTTTTGATGAGAATGCTTCAAACCACTTGGCTATCGGTGCAGCCTATGCGACTAGCGTCGTTGGTGGAGCAGAGATGAGCGAAGAAGAGCTTGAAGCTGCGGGACTTAACCGTTCAGATGTTCACGTGGACTTTATGATTGGTTCTAATCAGATGGATATCGATGGTATCCGTGAGGATGGAACACGAGTACCTCTCTTCCGCAACGGAGATTGGGCAAATTAAGGAGCCAAGATGATAGGAAGTATGTTTGTTGGTCTCCTAGTGGGACTCTTAGCAGGTACTTTGACCAATCGTGGAGAACGTATGGGATGCTTTGGGAAAATGTTTCTCGGTTGGATTGGTGCCTTTCTGGGGCACTTGCTCTTTGGAACGTGGGGGCCAGTTTTATCAGGAACAGCAATTATCCCAGCGATTTTAGGTGCCATGATTGTCTTAGCGATTTTCTGGAGACGAGGAAGTTAATTTCTTAAATCTGATACTCAATGAAAATCAAAGAGTAAACTAGGAAACTAGCCGCAGGCTGCTCAAAGCACTGCTTTGCGGTTGTAGATAGAACTGACGAAGTCAGCTCAAAACACTGTTTTGAGGTTGCAGATAGAACTGACGAAGTCAGTAACATATATACGGCAAGGCGACGTTGACGCGGTTTGAAGAGATTTTTGAAGAGTATGAAACGAAAAGGAGGTTGGTCATTGTACCAGCCTCCTTTTGAGTATGATATAATAGTTCTATGAGATTAGATAAATTTTTAGTTGCCTGTGCTGTGGGGAGCCGGACTGAGGTCAAAAACTTGCTCAAGGCTGGGCGCGTGACGGTAAATGGTAAAAAAGAAAAGTCGGCTAAATTGCAGATTGATGAAGAAAGAGATGAGATTCGCTTGATGGGCAAGTGTTGGAGTATGAAGAGTTTGTCTACTACATGATGAACAAGCCCCAAGGAGTTATTTCAGCGACTGAGGATCCCAAGCACAGAACCGTTCTGGACTTGTTGGATGATATTGCTCGGAGCAAGGAAGTTTTCCCAGTAGGGACGCTTGGATATTGACACGCATGGTCTTTTGCTCTTGACCAATGATGGCCAGCTTGCCCATGCTCTTCTTTCGCCCAAGCGTCATGTGGACAAGACTTATCTGGCTCAGGTCAAGGGAATCATGACCCAAGAAGATGTGGAGACATTTGCTAAGGGAATTCCTCTCAAAGACTTTACCTGTCAGCCTGCTAGACTGGAGCTTGTGTCCATAGATACAGAAAAGAATCAAAGCCAAATCCGTGTGACCATTGCAGAAGGGAAGTTTCATCAGGTCAAGCGTATGGTGGGCCTACTGTGGCAAGGAAGTAGTAGACTTGCAACGTTTGACTATGGGAACTCTAGTTTTAGATGAGAACTTGCAACGAGGAGAATGGCGTCGCTTGACCAAGGAGGAATTAGAAAATTCTCCTTGCGAGTATTGCTTAATTTGGTTTATATTCGAAAAAAAGGTGAGGAAGAATATCCTTGCCTTTTATGTTTTTCAGTTGCTTACTTTGTGAAAAGAGTTATAATAGACTGTAGAATAAAAGGAGGAATCTATGAACGCGATTCAAGAATCATTTACTGATAAACTATTTGCCAACTATGAAGCAAATGTAAAATACCAAGCGATTGAAAATGCTGCTAGCCACAACGGAATTTTTGCAGCCCTAGAACGTCGCCAAAGCCATGTAGACAATACACCTGTTTTCTCATTGGATTTGACCAAGGACAAGGTAACCAACCAGAAAGCGTCTGGTCGTTGCTGGATGTTTGCAGCTCTCAACACCTTCCGCCACAAACTCATCTCGCAATACAAATTGGAAAACTTTGAGTTGTCACAGGCCCACACCTTTCTTCTGGGACAAGTATGAGAAATCAAACTGGTTCTTGGAGCAAGTCATTGCGACTGCAGACCAAGACTTTGACGAGCCGTAAGGTTAAATTCCTACTTCAAACTCCATCAACAAGATGGCGGTCAATGGGATATGGTCGTTTCTCTCTTTGAGAAATACGGTGTCGTGCCTAAGTCAGTTTACCCTGAGTCTGTTTCATCTAGTAGCAGTCGTGAGCTAAATGCCATTCTCAACAAATTGCTTCGTCAAGATGCTCAAATTTTGCGTGACTTGCTTACTTCTGGTGCGGACCAAGCGACTGTTCAAGCTAAGAAAGAAGACCTCTTGCAAGAAATCTTTAATTTCCTTGCTATGTCACTAGGTCTTCCACCACGTAAATTTGATTTTGCTTATCGCGATAAAGATAACAACTACCAAAGTGAAAAGGGCATTACACCACAAGAGTTTTACAAGAAATATGTCAATCTTCCTCTAGAAGATTATGTTTCTGTTATCAATGCTCCAACTGCTGACAAGCCTTACGGCAAATCTTACACAGTTGAGATGTTGGGAAATGTGGTTGGTAGCCGTGCAGTTCGCTATATCAACGTGCCGATGGAGCGCTTGAAAGAATTGGCTATTGCTCAAATGCAAGCAGGTGAGACTGTTTGGTTTGGTTCTGATGTTGGTCAGCTCAGCAACCGTAAAGCTGGAATCCTTGCGACAGATGTTTATGACTTTGAATCAAGCATGGACATTAAACTCACTCAAGACAAGGCTGGACGTTTGGATTACAGCGAAAGCTTGATGACTCACGCTATGGTCTTGACAGGTGTTGATTTGGACGAAAATGGCAAGTCAACCAAGTGGAAGGTTGAAAACTCATGGGGAGACAAGGTCGGTACAGATGGTTACTTTGTTGCCTCAGACGCTTGGATGGACGAATATACATATCAAATCGTTGTCCGTAAGGAATTGCTGACAGCAGAAGAACAAGCTGCTTATGAAGCAGAGCCAATCGTACTTGCACCTTGGGATCCAATGGGAGCCTTGGCAGAATAATACTCTTCGAAAATCTCTTCAAACCACGTCAGCTTCGCCTTGCCGTAGGTATATGTTACTGACTTCGTCAGTTCTATCTACAACCTCAAAGCAGTGCTTTGAGCAACCTGCGGCTAGCTTCCTAGTTTGATCTTTGATTTTCGAAGAGTATAAAAGCATAGAAAAAAAGGAATCAGATTTTAGAATCTGGTTCCTTTTAAGTTGTTTGATTACATGATACCGAAGAAACGAGCTGCGATACCTACTGCAAAGAGTGCAAGGATGATTGAGATTGGTGATACTTTTTTCTTAAGCAACCACATGCAAAGGAAAGTAAGGAGAAGTCCCATCAATCCTGGAATCAATGAGTTCAACTGACCTTGAAGGGTTTGTGGTTGAATCTTATCTAAGCTCAATCCACCAAGTGCTTGACCAAGGATACCTTTCAATTCAGCACCTGATACAGGTCCTTCTGGGAAGTTGATGTAGGCACCTTCAGCCAATTGTTTACCAGGGAGGTTAACAGTGAAGTTGATCGATACCCAACGTTGTACAAGAACGGCAAGAATGAACATACCAAGGATAGAAGCACCTTTAGTGATGTCTTTCAAGATACCACCAGACATGTCTTTAGTGATTTCAGATCCAGCCTTTGTAACCAAATCTCTTGTGTGTACCATAGGAAGGCCATACGGATCGCAGTTCCATCCGAAGAAGAAGAGAAGTGGACCAAGCAAGTTACCAGATGCGGCAAGTGATGCACCAAGAGCTCCAAGGATAGGACGAACTGTAAACCAGAATACTGGGTCACCGATACCAGCAAGAGGTCCCATCATACCGATTTTAACCCCTTGGATAGCAGCGTCATCGATTTCAACACCGTTAGCACGTTCTTCTTCAAGTGCAAGAGTAACCCCCATGATTGGAGCGAGCTACGTATGGGTGAGTGTTGAAGAACTCAAGGTGGCGCTCAAGAGCAGCGACTTGGTCTTCTTTAGTAGTGTACAATTTTTTTGATAGCTGGGATCAATGAGTAAGCCCAACCCAAGTTTTTGCATACGCTCGTAGTTCCAAGAACCTTGAAGGAAAGTGTGAACGCCACCAAACTTTTTACGATCTGATTTTGATAATTGAAGTTTTTTTCAGTCATGATTGTTTCCCCTTTCTAGTAGTCTTCTAGGATATCACCGATTGGGTCGTTAGAAGTTGCGGCTCCTCCGCCACCGTTACCACCTTGTTTTGAAAGGTTAAGGTAGATGAAGGCAAGAGCAACACCGACTACACCAAAGGGCAATCAAAGTCAATTGAGAAATGGCAGCAAAGCAGCAAAACCGATAGCGAAGAATGGCCATACTTCACGAGTTGCCATCATGTTGATAACCATAGCGTAACCAACGGCAACGACCATAGCACCACCGACAGCCATACCACCATTCAACCAGTCTGGCATCAATTTAAGAGCGTCTTGAACGGCAGAAGCTGGGATAGCGATAAGGAAGGGCTGCAGGGATAGCAATACGAAGACCTTGAAGAAGAAGTGCGATAAAGTGAGCACGTTCAACAGCTGCAATATTTCCTTCTTTAGCAGCAGCATCTGCAGTGTGAACCAAACCAACTGAGATTGTACGAACAATCATAGTCAAGAAAAGTCCAGCTACGGCAAGAGGGATAGCTGTTGCTGTTGCAACAGCGATACCTGTCAGTAGTAAAGTTACCACCTTTGATCAAGATGATTGCTGCAGCAACAGATGCAAGAGCAGCGTCAGGAGCTACGGCAGCTCCGATGTTTGCCCAACCAAGGGCGATCATTTGAAGTGATCCACCAAGCATAACCCCTGCTTCGAGGTTACCAGTTGCAAGTCCGATAAGGGTACATGCGACGATTGGTTGATGGAATTGGAATTGGTCGAGGATACCTTCAAGACCTGCAAGGAAGGCAACAACTACAACCAAGACAGCAGAAATAATTGAAATATCTGACATGGTTTTATTCCTTTTCTATTTAATTAATAAAGTGAAAAAAATTTTTCTTAGAATTCTTCTATAGTTTAATGTCTATTATTGAACGTTGGCTTTGCTAATCAAGTCAAACAAATCTTTTTTGGTGTCGTTTGGTACTTTACGTACGTCAAATTCAACACCGAGGTCACGCATTTTTTCAAATGTAGCAACGTCTTCTTTGTCCATAGACAAAAACGTTGTTGACCATTGTTTTTACCAGTTGAGTGAGCCATTGATCCTACGTTAAGGGTCTTGATTGGCACGCCACCTTCGATTGCACGAAGGGCATCTTGAGGTGTTTCAAACAAGATAAGGGCATGTGTTTCTCCAAAGCGTGGGTCTTTTGAAACCTCGATCAATTTTTGAATTGGAACCACATTGGCTCTGACATTATTTGGAGCTGCTTGTTTAATCAATTCTTTACGAAGATCGTCGTTGGCAACGTTATCTGAAGCAACAATAATACGGTCTGCTTTTGAATCTGGAGTCCAAGCAGTTGCAACCTGACCGTGAAGTAAACGAGTGTCTAGACGGGCAAGGTTAATCTTGAGTTTTCCATCTCCGATAACAGTTCCTTCTGGGATAGCAGCTTGGGCAACTGGAGCAGCTGCAGCGCTTGCTACTTCCTCAACTGGATTTAGCTCTTCTGGAAGAGCTTTGATGCCATCTTTGGCTTCTTTAATAATATTCGCAGCGACTTTTTCCACACCTGCTGTAGCGTCCATCAGGCGCTCTGTATAGGCTTGGATTAACATCGGTAAGTTAAGTCCTGTGATGATGGCAAACTTACGCTCAGGATTTTCTCCCATCACGCGACTAGCTTGGTTAAATGGAGATCCACTCCAAAGGTCAGCCAAAACTAGAACCTCATCTTCTGCGTCAAATGCAGCAACAGCGTTATTAAACTTAGCGTATAGATCATCAGGACCTTCATTTGGCATAAAGGTTACAACTTGAACCTTTTCTTGTTCACCAAAGATCATAGATCCTGACTGATGAATACCCGCAGCAAATTCGCCGTGGCTCGCAATAATGATTCCGATACTCATTATTGTCATTCCTCCTTTTTGTTTTAGTTTTCGTTTAAGAAAACTTTAAGACTGTTTAAGTATAAACCGTTTTCATCTAAAAATCAACTATTTATCATAAAATAATTAAAAAGATTACATTTGAAAATATTGATATATTGAGTTTTAGAGAGGTTTTTTTGAATCCTTATTAAAAAATTTAATATAAAAAAGTTGGAAGCGCATTCCAACTTTTAAAATAGGTTTCTAATAGATTAGTGGGTGAAGTCGAGTACCATACGTCCTTGGATTTGACCTTTTTCCATTTCGTCGAAAATGGCTACAGCATCTTCTACTGGACGTTTTTGAACAACTGGAACTACTAAACCTTCTGCACCGAATTGGAAGGCTTCTTCCAAGTCTTTACGAGTTCCAACAAGAGAACCGATGACTTGGATTCCATCTAGAACGGTTTTGACGATGCTGAGTTCCATCATTTCAGAAGGAAGACCAACAGCGACTACGCGACCACCAGCACGAACTGAGTCAACAGCCTGGTTGAAGGCAACTTTAGATACAGCAGTTACGACAGCTGAATGAGCTCCACCATCAGTTTTTTCCTTGATGAATCCAGGTACATCTTCAACTTCGAGTCCGTTAATAACAATGTCAGCACCTACTTCTTTTGCAAGGGCAAGTTTGTCACTGTTGATATCAACTGCGATGACATGAGCATTGAATACTTTTTTAGCGTATTGAACAGCTAGGTTACCAAGTCCACCAGCACCGTAAAGAACAACCCATTGGCCTGGTTCAACTTTTGCTTCTTTTATAGCTTTATAGGTTGTTACACCAGCACATGTGATAGAAGAAGCTTGGGCTGGATCAAGTCCGTCAGGAACTTTAACAGCATAGTCTGCAGTTACGATACATTGTTCAGCCATACCACCATCTACTGAGTAGCCAGCATTTTTCACTGTACGGCAAAGGGTTTCGCGACCAGTTGTACAGTATTCGCAAGTGCCACATCCTTCAAAGAACCAAGCAACGCTGACGCGGTCACCGACTTTAAGGCTTTTTAACATCTGGGGCAATTTCTTTAACGATACCAACACCTTCGTGTCCTAGAACACGTCCTGGTACTTGACCAAAGTCACCATGGGCAACGTGGAGGTCAGTGTGGCAAACACCACAGTATTCAATTTCTACAAGTGCTTCCCCAGTTTCAAGTGGACGGAGTACTTTTTCTTCAACAGCAACACCAGTGCTTTCTGGATTTACAACAACAGCTTTCATAGCTATCCTCCTTGATATTAACTGAGAGCAGGAGAAACAGGACTGGATTGATTTTGTGTCAACAGAGTCGAGTGTGACGAGCTCTCTTGTATTTATATGTGAAGTATATCACAAAAGAAAGCCTTTTCCAAGGTTTTGGAGGCAAAAAAGTAGAACAATCGATTAACTGGTTGATGAGACTGTGAAAAGAGCACAAAGACCAGCTCGCAAGCTGGTCAGTATGGACTATAAGAATAAGTCTTGCAGGGTTTTGGCAACCCCGTCTTGGTCATTGGTCAGGGCAATTTGCTCATCTGCATAGGGGAGTAGCTCTGGGTTGGCATTTTTCATGGCATAGCCCTTCCCAGCAAAAGCGAGCATTTCGGTATCATTGTGTTCATCTCCAAAAGGCAATCAAATCTTTTTTGTCACGGTTCATTACCTTGAGCAAGTAGTCCAAAGCAAAGGCCTTTGTTGACTCCTTTTGGAGTACACTCAAGGATATTGAGCGGACCTCCCCAGGTATTGATAGACAGTTGATGCTGGTAGAAGGCGTTCATTTCTTTTGCCAAGGCATACTTGTCACTGGCTCTGGTCTGCAACAGGATACAGTTAGGATCCTTGGTTACCAACTCAGGCTGAAATTGATCTTCAGGCTGGAAAGCTTCTACACCAAATAGTTTGGGATTGGCAATTTCTTCATTAGGATTTGTAATGTAGAATTTTTTACGATATTCTCCAGCGATAAAATCGGCTTGAATGTCCTCTGAACGTTGAACCATATCTAGCAGATATTTTTTGTCTACGGTCAAACACTTTTCAAAGTTCCAAACTTGGTCTGGTAAATGAGTAAGGGAGCCGTTGAAATTAATCATAGGAGTGTCTAAGCCCAGTTCACGGTAAAAATCTTTTGACATACGGTAAGGGCGACCTGTCGTAATAATAACCTGATGGCCTTTTTCAGCAATTTTTTTAATGGTTTTTTTGGTAAAGTCAGAAATCTGACTGTCTGAGTTGAGCAGGGTTCCATCCAGGTCAACTGCAATAATTTTTTTCGTCATAGGGACCTTTCTAGTGTCTTTTCAGATAAGATGTCTACTATTATAACAGAAAGCAGGCAGAAAAGCAGATTCCAAACAAAAAATGAAATTGGATCAGTTTCTTAAATAAATCAAACAAAGATATTGAAAAAGTGAATGATAAATGATATAATTCTATTATTGTTCGTAAAAATTAAAAGGAGATTGATAATGGACAAATTATTTAAACTAAAAGAGAATGGTACAGACGTTCGTACAGAGGTTCTCGCTGGTTTAACAACTTTCTTTGCAATGAGCTATATTCTCTTTGTAAACCCACAAATTCTTTCGCAAACAGGAATGCCTGCTCAGGGTGTATTCCTCGCAACGATTATCGGTGCAGTTGCTGGTACCCTGATGATGGCCTTCTACGCCAACTTGCCATATGCTCAAGCGCCAGGTATGGGACTCAATGCCTTCTTTACCTTTACAGTTGTATTTGGACTCGGTTATTCTTGGCAAGAAGCCCTAGCTATGGTCTTCATCTGTGGAATTATCTCATTGATTATTACCTTGACAAATGTTCGTAAAATGATCATTGAATCGATTCCAAACGCTCTTCGCTCAGCTATTTCAGCTGGTATCGGTGTCTTCCTTGCCTACGTAGGTATTAAGAATGCTGGGCTTTTGAAATTCTCTATCGATCCAGGAAATTACACGGTTGCAGGAGAAGGGGCTGATAAAGCTCAAGCAGCGATTACAGCAAATGCTTCAGCAGTTCCAGGATTGGTCAGCTTTAATAATCCAGCTGTTTTGGTGGCTCTTGCAGGACTTGCCATTACTATCTTCTTTGTTATTAAAGGGATTAAAGGGGGAATTATCCTTTCTATCTTGACAACAACTGTTCTTGCTATCGCAGTTGGTTTGGTAGATTTGTCTAGTATCGATTTTGCTAATAACCATGTTGGTGCAGCTTTTGAAGACTTGAAGACAGTCTTTGGTGCAGCTCTTGGTTCAGAAGGTTTGGGAGCTTTGATTTCAGATACAGCTCGCTTGCCTGAAACTCTGATGGCCATTCTAGCCTTCTCATTGACAGATATTTTTTTGATACAATTGGTACCTTGATCGGTACAGGTGAAAAAAAGTTGGTATCGTAGCGACAAATGGTGAAAATCCACCAATCAGCTAAAGTTGGACAAGGCTCTTTACTCTGACTTGATTGGTACTTCAATTGGTGCCATCGCTGGTACTTCGAAACGTAACGACTTATGTTGAGTCTGCTGCTGGTATCGGTGCAGGTGGACGTACTGGTTTGACAGCCTTGGTTGTGGCAATCTGTTTTGCAATCTCAAGCTTCTTTAGCCCACTTCTAGCTATCGTACCAACATCTGCTACAGCTCCAATCTTGATTATCGTTGGGAATTATGATGTTGGCTAGCTTGAAAAAAATATCCATTGGGATGATATGGCTGAAGCGGTTCCTGCTTTCTTCACATCTATCTTTATGGGATTCAGCTACTCTATCACTCAAGGGATTGCAGTTGGTTTCTTGACTTACACTTTGACTAAGCTTGTCAAAGGTCAAGCTAAAGATGTTCATGTCATGATTTGGATTTTGGATGCCTTGTTTATCCTTAACTACATCAGCATGGCCTTATAATAGGATAACCCAGGGGGTTTTTCCCCCTTTTTTTATAGTTATTAGCTCAAAAATCTAGGAGATGATGTTTGATGAATGGAGGAAAAAGTATGATGGAAAAGAATTATTGAGATCAGTGAAACAGGGGAAATGGTTGTTAATCTTTTTTGCTAGCGACAATTTTTTTATCAGATTCCTATAGGGCGTTACTGCTATTTTTCTAACTAACAGACAGTTTCCACTGTTGCAGTCAGGGACTGATTAGTAGCTGGCTTATTTCGATTGTGGTTTTAGCTGCTATTTATTATTGGAGCTCGTAAAAACGCAGTTAGCTAGTTTTAATTTTATCGTTTTTCAGAGCTAAGGATTTGGCTACGATTGGGCTTGAGTTATTTAGTGATTATCTGCCTTTCAAATATACTTGGTCTATCTTATTGCAACTGATCGAAATGAGACGACAACAAGCAATCAGTCTCAGATTAACGATATGGTTCAGAATAGTTCTCTGATTTCCAGTTTCTTCTTATTGGCCTTTCTTAGCTCCTATTTGTGAGGAGATCTTGTGTCGAGGGATTGATTCCTAAAAAGACTTTTTCGAGGTAAAAGAGAACTGTGGGATTTATAGTCGGTACGATTATCTTTGCCTTGATTGCATCAACCAAGTAATCTACCTTCTCTTCTTATCTATGGAGGAATGTCAACTGTGCTAACTTGGACAGTTTATAAAACCCAACGTTTGGAAATGTCTATCTTACTTCACATGATTGTTAATGGAGTTTTTTTCTGTTTGTTGGCTCTCGTGGTGATTTTGAGTCGGACATTAGGGATTTCTGTTTAAGATTTTTTTGACAATTGCTTACTTGTTTCTACTGGGAAAAAGATGAATGCAATCGTGTCCATCTTTTTCTTTTTATGGTAAAATAGAGAAATAATATGGTGAAAAGCCTTGAGGGAGTGACCGATATGTCAAGTAAAGCAAATCATGCAAAGACAGCTATTTGCGGAATTATCAATGTAACCCCAGACTCCTTTTCGGACGGTGGTCAATTTTTTGCTCTTGAGCAGGCACTCCAGCAGGCTCGTAAATTGATAGCAGAAGGGGCTAGTATGCTAGATATCGGCGGAGAATCGACTCGGCCGGGAAGTAGCTATGTTGAGATAGAAGAGGAAATCCAGCGTGTTGTTCCAGTGATTAAAGCGATTCGCAAGGAAAGTGATGTCCTTATTTCTATCGATACTTGGAAGAGCCAGGTGGCAGAGGCCGCTTTGGCTGCTGGTGCTAATCTAGTCAATGATATCACTGGTCTCATGGGTGATGAAAAAATGGCTCATGTGGTAGCTGAAGCGAGAGCGAAAGTAGTCATCATGTTTAATCCAGTCATGGCACGACCTCAGCACCCTAGCTCGCTCATCTTTCCTCATTTTGGTTTTGGTCAAGCTTTTACAGAGGAAGAGTTAGCTGACTTTGAAAAAATGCCAATCGAAGACTTGATGGAGGCTTTCTTTGATAGAGCCTTAGCGAGAGCAGAGGAAGCTGGTATTGCACTAGAAAATATCCTGTTGGATCCAGGAATTGGCTTTGGTCTGACCAAGAAAGAAAATTTGCTTCTTTTACGGGACCTGGATAAACTACATCAGAAAGGCTATCCAATCTTTCTTGGAGTGTCGCGCAAGCGGTTTGTCATCAATATCCTTGAAGAAAATGGTTTTGAAGTCAATCCTGAGACAGAACTTGGTTTCCGCAATCGAGATACGGCTTCGGCTCATGTAACTAGTATCGCTGCGAGACAGGGTGTAGAAGTGGTGCGCGTGCATGATGTAGCTAGTCACAGGATGGCAGTTGAAATTGCCTCCGCCATTCGTCTGGCTGATGAAGCGGAAAATCTAGATTTAAAACAATATAAATAAGATGAAAGAAATCGAAAACAATCAGTGGATTGCTAACTATCGGACGGACCAACCGCATTTTGGCTTGGAACGAATGGTGGAACTGTTAGCTTTGCGTGGCAATCCCCATCTCAAACTCAAGGTCATCCATATCGGAGGGACCAATGGCAAGGGTTCGACCATTGCTTTTTTGAAAAATATGCTAGAAAAAGCTAGGGCTGAGAGTTGGCGTGTTTAGCTCGCCCTATCTCATTCATTACACAGACCAGATTAGCATCAATGGGGAATCTATCCCAGAAGCTAGACTAGAAGCTCTCATGGCAGACTATCAGTCTTTGCTTGAGGGGGAATCGGCTGCTAATTTGCAGGGGACAACTGAGTTTGAGATTATCACAGCTATAGCCTATGATTACTTTGCCTCAGAGCAAGTAGATGTGGCTATCATGGAAGTTGGCATGGGTGGGCTCTTGGATAGTACCAATGTCTGCCAGCCCATTTTAACAGGCATCACGACCATTGGACTGGATCATGTAGCCCTACTTGGTGACACCTTGGAAGCCATAGCAGAGCAGAAAGCTGGTATTATCAAACAAGGTATTCCCTTGGTAACAGGTCGTATCGCTCCAGAAGCTTTGGCTGTGATTGACCGCATTGCGGAAGGGAAAGATGTGCCGAGACTTGCCTATGGGACAGATTATCAGGTCAGTCATCAAGAGAGTGTGGTAACAGGGTGAAGTCTTTGACTATACAAGTGTTGTCAGACAAGGTCGCTTCCAGACTGGCCTGCTTGGTTTGCACCAGATAGAGAATGCTGGGATGGCCATAGCTTTACTTGATACTTTTTGTCAAGAAGATGGGTCGAGAACTAGCAAGTAATGACTTGATTGCTCAAGCCTTGGAAGAAACAAGTTGGCCAGGGCGTTTGGAAATCGTGTCAAGAGACCCCTTGATGATTTTGGATGGAGCCCACAATCCCCATGCTATCAAGGCTTTATTAGCAACCTTGCAAGAACGCTTTGCGGATTATCGTAAGGAAATCCTCTTTACTTGTATCAAAACCAAGGCCTTGGAGGATATGTTGGACTTGTTGGAGGAAATCCCAGATACCGAGCTTACCCTGACACATTTTGACGATAGTCGGGCGACTGATGAAAAAGTGCTGAAAGAGGCAGCTAAGTCTAGAAATATCAGCTACCAAGGGTTGGCAGGATTTTTCTAGAGCAGAAATTGACAGATAAAAAAAGAAGAGAAACAAACAGTTAGGATTGTCACAGGTTCCTTGTATTTCTTGAGCCAAGTGAGAGCCTATCTGATGGAGAGGAAAAACGAGAAATGGATACACAAAAGATTGAAACAGCTGTAAAAATGATTATCGAGGCTGTAGGAGAGGACGTTAATCGCGAGGGCTTGCAGGAAACACCTGCTCGTGTGGCTCGTATGTACCAAGAGATTTTTTCAGGTCTTGGTCAAACAGCGGAGGAACATTTGTCAAAATCCTTTGAGATTATTGACGATAATATGGTGGTAGAAAAGGATATCTTTTTCCATACCATGTGTGAGCACCACTTCTTGCCATTTTATGGTAAAGCGCATATTGCCTACATTCCAGATGGCCGTGTGGCAGGTTTGTCTAAGCTAGCCCGTACGGTTGAAGTTTATTCGAAAAAGCCACAAATTCAAGAACGTTTGAATATCGAAGTGGCCGATGCCTTGATGGACTATCTAGGTGCTAAAGGAGCCTTTGTTGTCATTGAGGCGGAACATATGTGTATGAGCATGCGTGGTGTCAGAAAACCAGGCACAGCAACCTTGACGACAGTAGCTCGTGGTCTATTTGAAACAGATAAGGACCTCCGAGACCAGGCTTATCGTTTAATGGGACTATAAAAAGAATCCGCTTGAAGCGGATTTTTCTAGAAAGGAATCATTATGGATCAACTGCAGATTAAGGATTTGGAAATTTTTGCCTATCATGGTCTTTTTCCTAGTGAGAAAGAATTGGGGCAGAAGTTTGTTATTTCCGCAATCCTATCCTATGATATGACCAAGGCGGCTACAGACTTGGATTTAACAGCCTCTGTCCATTACGGAGAACTGTGTCAGCAGTGGACGACTTGGTTTCAGGAAACCACTGAGGACTTGATTGAAACGGTAGCTTACAAACTGGTAGAACGTACTTTTGAGACCTATCCTCTTGTCCAAGAAATTCAGCTGGAACTGAAAAAACCTTGGGCGCCAGTGCATTTGCCACTAGATACTTGCTCAGTAACCATTCATCGTCGCAAGCAACGAGCCTTTATCGCCCTAGGAAGCAATATGGGAGATAAACAAGCAAACTTGAAACAAGCCATTGAGAAAATGCGAAATCGAGGTATCCATATTCTCAAAGAGTCCAGTGTCTTGACGACGGAGCCTTGGGGTGGTGTGGAGCAAGATAGCTTTGCTAATCAAGTGGTTGAGGTTGAAACCTGGTTGCCCGGCCCCAGTTCTATTAGAGACCTTGTTAGCCATTGAGTCAGAGATGGGACGGGTGAGAGAAGTACATTGGGGGCCTCGTTTGATTGATTTGGACTTGCTCTTTGTGGAGGACCAGATCCTTTATACAGACGACCTCATCTTGCCTCATCCTTACATAGCGGAACGCCTTTTTGTCCTTGAGTCCTTACAGGAAATTGCGCCTCATTTTATCCATCCGACATTAAAGCAACCGATCCGCAACTTGTATAATGCTTTGAAAAAATAGAAAAAACTCTAGTTTTCAGTCACTTGTAACTGAAGGCTAGAGTTTTTATACTCTTCGAAAATCTCTTCAAACCACATCAGCGTCCATCTGCAACCTCAAAACAGTGTTTTGAGCTGACTTCGTCAGTTCTATCTACAACCTCAAAGCAGTGCTTTGAGCAACCTGCGGCTAGCTTCCTAGTTTGCTCTTTGATTTTCATTGAGTATTAAAATAGGTCATTTTCTTCTGGGAGGAGGATAGTTTCTCTACCGTCCATATCTAAAACCAGTACTCTCGGGGGATAAAGAGGGTCAAAGGGATGGTTAAAGTCAAAATCAATGGCTGTAGGGAGGTGTTGACTTGAAAAGTGGAAGGTAATTTTTCCTTGGTTATTGAGCAATTGAAACTCGAGTTCTTCTTCCAATTCAAAGACATTTTTTAAGAAATGGTCGATGATATACCAAAAAGAGTCAATGACATCATCAGGCAAGCTGGTAACAATGCCAAAACTAGCTGACCGCATGTGGGTATTGGTAAAAGCCATATTTCTTCCCCCTTTCTTTTCCCTTATCATACAGCAAATAGGATTAAAAATCAAGAAAAGGTGATTTTTTCTTCATAAACATAGCTTTCTATGAAATTTTTTTCAAATAATCTTCAAAAAACTACTTGAAAGTGTTTACAAATAGTGATAAAATGGAATAAGTAGAATCATGAAAACGAAATTTTCATACCGTCTCTTTTTTTGGAGTCTCGTGAGGTATGATATAGAAAGGAAATGGAATGAATACAGACGATACAGTAACGATTTATGATGTCGCCCGTGAAGCAGGGAGTTTCAATGGCGACAGTTAGCCGTGTAGTCAATGGCAATAAGAATGTAAAAGAGAACACCCGTAAAAAAGTGCTTGAGGTGATTGATCGTTTGGATTACCGTCCAAATGCCGTGGCGCGTGGTCTTGCAAGTAAAAAGACAACCACTGTCGGTGTCGTGATCCCAAATATTACCAATGGCTATTTCTCAACGCTTGCTAAAGGGATTGATGATATCGCTGAAATGTACAAGTACAATATCGTCCTTGCTAATAGTGATGAGGATGATGACAAGGAAGTTTCAGTTGTCAATACCCTGTTTTCTAAGCAAGTGGATGGTATCATCTTTATGGGGTTACCACTTGACTGAAAAAATTCGTTCAGAGTTTTCTCGTTCTCGGACACCAGTTGTTCTTGCAGGGACTGTGGATGTAGAACATCAGCTTCCAAGTGTCAATATTGACTACAAACAAGCTACGATTGATGCAGTGACCTACCTTGCTAAAGAAAATGAGCGCATTGCTTTCGTAAGCGGTCCACTAGTGGATGATATCAATGGTAAGGTTCGTTTGGTTGGCTACAAGGAAGCCTTGAAAAAAGCAGGTATTTCTTATAGCGAAGGATTGGTATTTGAATCCAAATACACTTATGAAGACGGTTATGCCTTGGCAGAACGCTTGATTTCATCAAATGCAACTGCAGCAGTTGTAACAGGTGATGAGTTGGCAGCAGGTGTCTTGAACGGCCTTGCTGATAAAGGGTGTGTCAGTACCAGAAGAGTTTGAAATCATTACTAGTGATGATTCACAAATCTCACGCTTTACCCGTCCAAACTTGACAACTATTGCCCAACCTCTTTATGACCTTGGTGCTATTAGTATGCGTATGTTGACTAAGATTATGCACAAGGAAGAGTTGGAAGAACGTGAAGTTCTCTTACCTCATGGTTTGACAGAACGTCGCTCAACACGAAAAACGTAAATAGAAAAAATCAGGGAATCGTGAAGATTTCCTGATTTTGCTTTCTGGAGAAGAGACTTAGCCCTTCCATATAGTCTTTCAAAGCCTGTCCTGTTAGTCCGGCATTGAGGGCGATGAGGAGTTTCAAAGCGGGCTTTTTGGGCGTTGAGTTCTTTAACAAAGAAAACACCAGATTTTTGCAACTGCACGCCCCCACCTTGGTAGGCATAAACAGGTTCAGCAATACCGTTAAAGCATCGTGATACCAGAGCGACTGGGATTCCTTTTTGCAGAAGGCTTTCTAATTTTTGAGCCGTTTCTTTGGGAATATTACCAGCTCCGAAGGCTTGGATAATCAAACCGTCCAATTGATCCAAATCCAGCATATCAATCAGCTCATCTGTCATACCAGCATAAGCAGAGATGATAGGGACTAAGCCTTGTATGTGATCAAGGTCAAAGCGAACACGAGGTTCAGCTGTTTTGAAGTAGAGGATTTCCTGTTTCATAATCAGACCAAGTGGCCCATGTGTTGGGGTCTGGAAGGTGCTGACGTTGGTCGTATGCGTTTTGGTAACATACTTGGCAGCATGGATTTCATCGTTCATAACAACCAAAACCCCTTTGTCCGCAGCCCTGTCATCGCTAGCCACCCGTAAAGCACTCAGATAGTTATAAACACCGTCACTGCCGAGTTCGTTGGAGCTACGCATGGCCCCTGTTAGAACGATAGGCATATGGGGAACTTCCATGGTATCAAGGAAATAGGCTGTTTCCTCTAAAGTATCGGTTCCGTGTGTGATCACCACTCCATCGTAGTTATCTGCTTCCTCTTTAATTTTCTGGTAGAGGGCCAGCATATGCTTGGGTTTGATATGGGGGCTTGGCAGGTTAAAAAAGTCTAAGGGCGTGGACTTGGATTCCTTCAAGAGGATTGGACACATGGTTCATGGGATTATCTGAACTTGTCACAACAGCGCCAGAAGCATCGGCCTGCATGGAAATAGTCCCACCTGTATGTAAAACAAGGATTTTCTTAGGCATGATTTACTCACTCTTTCTGAAATGTGGTATAATCATTGTATCACAAAAGGGGAGATTGGGATAGGATGGAAGTCAAAGCTGTTTTTTTTGATATCGATGGAACCTTGGTCAACGATCGCAAGAGTGTTTTGAAATCCACTAAGGATGCGATTAAAATAGTCAAAGAACAAGGGGTGCTTGTCGGCGTAGCGACAGGACGAGGACCTTTTTTTGTTAAGGAATTGATGGACGATTTAGATCTAGATTTCGCAGTAACCTATAATGGCCAGTATATCTTTACTAAAGACAGAGTCTTGTTCACGAGTCCTATTTCCAAGTTACATTTGCGCCAGCTCATTACTTATGCTAAAAAAGAGGGCAAGGAGATTGCCCTAGGGACCAAGGATGCCATGTTGGGTTCCAAAATCATGTCCTTTGGTTTGGGTTCTTTTTCCCAACGAATCAGTCGCTTCGTTCCCTCAGTTTTAACTCGGACGGTGAGTTATTCCTTTAATCGTATGGTCAGCAAGGTTGTTCCCCAAAAGGAAGAGGACCTACTTGATCTAATGAATCAGCCTATCTACCAAGTCTTGATGCTGATGACGCCAGAAGAATCTGAGAAGGCGGCAGCTGATTTTGAAGACTTGAAATTGACACGTAGCAATCCTTTTGCAGCAGATGTCATCAATCAAGGAAACTCTAAATTGGAAGGCATTCGCCGAGTTGGGAAAGAATATGGCTTTGACCTCAACCAAGTCATGGCCTTTGGTGACTCAGATAACGACCTAGAAATGCTGGCGGGTGTCGGTATGTCGGTCGCTATGGGAAATGGTAGTAGCAGTGTCAAGGAAGTTGCCAAGCACATCACCACTAGCAATCAGCAAGACGGAATCCACAAGGCCTTGGAACATTTTGGTGTTCTGGCCTCAGAAAAAGTCTTTGTTAGCCGTGACTATCATTTCAATAAGGTCAAGACCTTCCACCACATGATGGATGAACGAACCCAAGAAGAACCTCGAGCTTGGGATTTAGAAGGTGCAACCCACAGGGCTGGCTTTAAAATAGAAGAATTGGTGGAATTTGTTAGAGCTGCCAGTCCTTCTGAAGAGGACTTTGGTCAAGCTCTATCGCAACTTCATCAAGCTCTTGATAAGGCAGCAGATAAAGTAGCCAAGAAGACGCCTGCCCAGCAAGATTTGATAGGGCAAGTGGATGCCTTGATTGACACGCTTTACTTTACCTACGGTAGTTTTGTCTTGATGGGGGTGGATCCAGAACGTATTTTTGATATTGTCCATCAGGCCAATATGGGGAAAATTTTCCCAGATGGCAAGGCTCATTTTGATCCAGTGACCCACAAAATCTTAAAGCCAGATGATTGGGAAGAAAAATATGCTCCAGAACCTGCTATTAAAAAGGAACTGCAGCGCCAGCTCAAGGCTTATGAACGCCATAAAGAGAGAAATAAACAGTAAACAAAAAGGAGCGTTGAGCTCCTTTTCTTTGTGATTATAAGGTTTTTCTTGTTCTCTCACAACCAGCAAATCGACCTTAGCATGGCGGAGAATGTATTCAGATGAAGAGCCGACCAAGAGGCGTTCAAAGGCGTTGAGACCAGTTGCGCCAACGAGGATGAGGTCCACTTCCTCAGCATCGGGAATAGTACGTGCCAGTAGGGTCTTTGGATTTCCCATTTCAATGACGATATGAACATCTGCCACACCAGCATCTTTAGCACGTTTTTCGTACTCTTTCATCAGACTTTCAGCGTCGACTTGGAGTTCTTCGTAAACTTCAGCATCAAAGGTGGATACGCTTTGGAGAGCGCGTGTGTCAATGACATGTGCGATGGTGAGTTTAGCGTCGTTTCGTAGAGCAGAATGAACTCCCTTGACAAAAGCCAAGTCCGCTTCCTTAGAACCATCGATTGCGACCATAATATTTTGGTAACGTTGTGCCATAATGAAACCTCCTGAAATTTTCTTACTATAATTGTAAACCTTTTCACTATAGAAGTAAAGCAAAAAAAGTATTTTTCAAAAGAATGTTAGCGCTTAAAATCTATATAAATATATGATAAAATAAAAGAAAGGATAGCAGGAAAGAAGTGAAGGGAGGGAGAATGATGAAGCACTCTTTTCAAGAATCAAAAAAATCAAATTTCCTTTATTATGGAATTATCCTAGTTTCAGTCTTGGTAGAAGTTATCATGATCTGGCAATTAGAGAAGCTAATTCCGCTTCTTTATCCAGAGTTTATCGGTTTTTTAGTCTTTCATGTACTCTACCATCTGTTCTTATTCCTAGTTGCAAAACGAAGTGGGCGTTGGGATTACTTGATGATATGGGGGACTTTTCCTCATGTTCAATCTTCTCTATGACTCCTTTTTAGGCTTGCTTTTTCTAGGTTTATCTTTTGGTATGTGATGTGTCTTTTCGCAAAACTACCTGCTATCTCCCCTGTCTCCTCGCTTTTAGCGAGGTTTTTCTTCTATCTTAATCTAGTAAAACATTTCAGCAAACTTGTCGCATTTTCTTTCTAGTGGTATAATGTTACTATCCTGATGAATTGAGGAAACAAGATGAAAGAATATAACAAGTCTAGTAAGTTAGAACATGTTGCTTATGATATCCGTGGTCCTGTTTTGGAAGAAGCCATGCGAATGCGAGCAAATGGAGAAAAGATTTTACGTTTGAATACAGGAAATCCAGCAGAATTTGGCTTTACAGCGCCAGATGAAGTCATTCATGACTTGATTATGAATGCGCGTGATAGTGAAGGTTATTCTGACTCCAAAGGGATTTTCTCAGCCCGTAAGGCTATCATGCAGTATTGCCAATTGAAGAAATTTCCAAACGTAGATATTGATGATATTTACCTTGGAAATGGTGTCAGTGAGTTGATTGTCATGTCTATGCAGGGACTTTTGGACAATGGAGATGAGGTCTTAGTGCCAATGCCAGACTATCCTCTCTGGACAGCCGCTGTCAGCCTAGCTGGGGGAAATGCCGTTCACTATATCTGTGATGAAGCTGCAGAATGGTACCCAGATATTGACGATATCAAGTCAAAAATCACTTCCAATACCAAGGCAATCGTCCTTATCAATCCAAATAATCCAACTGGAGCCCTTTATCCTAAGGAACTCTTGTTGGAGATTATTGAGATTGCCCGTCAAAACGATTTGATTATCTTTGCGGATGAAATTTACGACCGCATGGTCATGGATGGACATGTGCATACGCCTGTGGCGAGCTTGGCACCAGATGTTTTCTGTGTCAGCATGAATGGTCTATCAAAATCTCACCGTATCGCTGGTTTCCGTGTGGGTTGGATGGTCTTGTCTGGACCTAAGACACATGTTAAAGGCTATATCGAAGGGCTCAATATGCTATCCAATATGCGCCTTTGCTCTAACGTTTTGGCCCAACAAGTCGTACAAACTTCCTTGGGTGGTCACCAATCAGTCGATGAATTGCTCCTTCCTGGTGGACGAATTTATGAGCAAAGAAATTTCATCTACAATGCCATTCAAGATATTCCCAGGTTTGTCTGCGGTTAAACCCAAGGCTGGGCTCTATATCTTCCCTAAAATCGACCGCAATATGTACCGTATCGATGATGATGAGCAGTTTGTCCTTAATTTCTTGAAACAGGAAAAGGTTCTCTTGGTTCATGGTCGAGGCTTTAACTGGCAGGAACCAGACCACTTCCGTATCGTTTACCTTCCTCGTGTTGATGAACTAGCCCAAATCCAAGAAAAGATGACTCGTTTCTTGAAACAGTATCGCAGATAGGGGCTTACATTTGAAAAAAAGCGGTAAATTCCCAAACTAACTTCCAGTTTCCCCAACCTCGCTTTTTAGTATGAGAAAAAAACGCGTGAAATCAGTGGGAATTCGTCTTAGGCTAACTTCCACTGGTTTTCTTTTTCTTGATATATAAGGGTTTAAAAGCGAAAAGACTCAGAAAAAAGTACACGACAAATAGCCCTAAAACAGAGTCGTCTTAGAGTAACTTCCAGTTGCTAGCGTTTAGTGTGAGACTTTTCGATGGTGCTAAGATGTGTAGTTAGAGGGGAAAATTCCCTTTATTTCAATAAATCAGGTGATAAGTGTGTGTCTTCTGGTTTGACAAATTGGCACCCCAGAAGAGCAGCGATGTCCTCGCCAAAGTTGAAGGTGAAGACGTCGTAAGCAGATTTTCCTTGAAACTCTTCTCGTTTCAAGGAATTGACATGGGAAATGACTAGATTGACGTCTTTCTGAGTCAGCTGGTCAAAGGAAGTGCCCTTGGGAAGAATGGCTCGCAAAACCGTATGGTTCTTCTCAATCCGCCCCTTCTGGTCAGGACGGCTAGGGTCGCAGAAGTAGAGGTGAGACTTCCCATCAATGTCTCGCTCGAGCTCCTCCACATAGGAGAACTCAGATCCGTTGTCCGTGAGAATGACAGGGAACAGCTGATGAAACGCATACCCTCCGTCCATGACTCTTTCTTTCAAAGCAGCGAATTTAGTGGCGACTTCCAGAGCAGTCTTGTTGTCCAAAAGCAAGGCGAAGAGGAAGTTGCAGAAGGAAACGTTGAAGGTTAGCAGTAGCTTTCCACCAGGTCTGCCGATGACCGTGTCCATTTCCAACCATTTGAAGAAATCATCTGTTTCTCGTAACTCTTGGAAATCTTGGTAGGTCCGCCCAATTTTTAGCTCTTTGGGAATAGCTACTTTTCTGGATTTTCTGCGTTCCTTGAACTTGACCATCCGAGGGAAATCAATGGGCTTGGCTGTCAGATATCCCAGTTTGGCATGCCGATACACCGTAGCTTTCGACACAGGTAGGTTATGTGTCTGAATGATATGGTAGATGCTTTGTTTCTTCTGGATGCCTAGGGTTAAGACCTTGTCCATCTGATAAAAACTTTCCTTGTTTAGGGGGATGCCCTCTCTGGACTCCCTCAACATAGTCTTGTACTGTTCCTGCGCCTTTTTCGCGTAGTAAAGATAGCGGTTAAACCCACAATCCGTCCTCTTTTTTGGACAGTTGTTACAGACATAAGGAACTTTTTTGAGAAGTGGGCAATCCGTGCAATCAGATTTGACGGATGTTGGATGCATGATGCGATTGCGCTTGATTTCCTTTGAAATCGTTGACGGGTCTTTTCCCATCTTCTCAGCGATGGAACGGAAAGTCTCCTGTTGGCTGATTCCAGTTTGGATGTCAATACGGTCTTCTAGAGTGAGATGTTTTTGTTTTTTCGTCATGAGGTGCCTCCTCACGAAAAGTCTCAGACTTAATTCTAGCATAATTCGTCGTCTGAGACTAACTTCCAGTTTTGGGAGAGAGATGGAAGTTACTTTGAGAAGTTACGCATTCGATAAAAGCGGTAATTCTCAAACTAACTTCCACCGCTAGTAGAAGTGGAAGTTAATCTGATAAAAAATCCTAAAAACCAGTGGAAATCCGTGTCAGGGTAAGTTCCACTGGTTTTACTCATGCTTGATTTCATCGCTTTTATAGCCAAAAATGAATCGAAAAAAAGAGCGCACAAAAATCCCCTCATCTGAAAGCGTTTCAGATTAAGTTCCGCTATGGTGGAAGTTAGTGTGAGACGTTTGAATGTGGTTAAAGGTTAGTTTTTAGAACTTATGTTGGAGTAATGTAGACGACTGGCAGACGTCTTCTGCAGGTATTTTAGAAATACCTAGAAGTTTAGGAATTTCTTCTCCGTAAGTAAAGGCAAAGAGCTCATAGGCTGACTTTCCATTCAAAGCAGCACGTTTGACGCTGTTGACATGAGAACAAACGAGATTGATGTCCTCTTGAGTTAAATTGTCAAAAGAAGTTCCTTTAGGTAGAATGTCGCGAATCAGCGTGTGATTTTTCTCAATTCTCCCTTTCTGGTCAGAGCGATTGGGTTCACAAAAGAAGAGTTTACTCTCTCCTCGCACATCCATTTCGATATCATCGACCCTGGCAAACTCTCCACCATTATCTGTCAGGATGACAGGGAAGAGTTGGAAGAAATCTTTGTCAGCTTGGTGAAGAGTGTTCTTGATGTCATAGAGATGTTTGGTAACCTCAAGGGCAGTTTTATTATCCAGAAGTCTAGCGAAGATAAAGTTACAGAAAGATAGATTGAAGGTGAGTAGGACTTTACCTCCCATTCTGCCCATAACGGTGTCCATTTCCAGCCAAGAATTCAGCTGACTAAGAGCTAAATAGTTTTGGAAATCCTCATAGGAACGACCTTTTTTAGCTTCTTTAGGGATGGAAGGTAGCTTACTTTTCCGTCTTTCTTTGAATTTAACTGCTCTGGCTAGGTCAATAGGAGCGATAGATAGGTATCCTTTTCGGATGTGTCGATAGACGGTTGAGGAGCTGACATCAAGGTTATGAGTTTTGAGGATATGATAGATGTGTTGTCCCTTTTTAACCCCGTCAGAAATGACTTTGTCCATGTCCCAGAAGGTCTTGGAATTGAGGGGAGTTCCTTCACGAGCTTCGACAAGAGTTTGTTCGTACTGCTTTTGAGCTTGTTTAGCGAGGTAGAAAATCTTCTTATAGCCACAATTCTGTCTTCTTTTAGGACATCCATTACAGACAAAGGGAGCTTTGTCGAGTAAAGGGCAAGGAAGGTTATCGCATGTAGACTCTCGGACTTGTCTGTTTCGTTTGACTTCTTTGGAAACAGTAGTTGGGTCTTTTAGAATGGATTGTCCGATAGCTTTGAAGGTTTCACCGCGCTCTAAGCCTAATTGGATATCATTACGGTCTGAAAGGGTAAGGTGTTTATGTTTTGTCATAGTAGACCTCATTTCTAACTCAAACGTCTCATACTTAATTCCACCATAAAAATCCGGTTTAGACTAATTTCCACTTTGGTCAGGTAAGTGGAAGTTACTTTGAGAAGTTACCCATTCGAAAAAAAGCAGGAAACATTTGCCTAGAGCTATTGACAAAAG